>VFSW01014188.1_pt1 | contig 11031 bp, 5 predicted proteins | sample 5358111 | NCBI WGS metagenome assembly VFSW01 (sample SAMN11554181, study PRJNA540505) | mine drainage metagenome | isolation source: sediment from site ElyBrook_90M | place: USA: Ely Copper Mine, Vershire, VT | collected 2017
CATCTTCCTGTTCCCAGGCGTTCAACAATCGTATGAGCGCCTGGTTGCGCTGCATGCGCGCCTCATGGCTGTCATCCCCTTGGTAGACCGGAGGTTGAGTATTCACGTCTGACTGAGCCATTGGCGCCCTCCTTCGATGAAGTGTGATAGCATAATTTCCTTGGCAGCATACAACTTTTGGGATTGGGTCAGATGTGCGCGTCGTTCCCCAGCCAGCCCGGCCTGCGCAATCACACGTCCGCATGAGTAGTTGGCGTCCACCGCCGGGCGCGGCCCCCCCCCTGGCTTGGCCCTGCGGTGCGGCGCCTGTCCCTCCCTCGCTTCGCGGGAGAGGGCGATGGGAACGCCAACGAGTGAACCTGACCAAGTATGACCCCTGGCGCGCGGCGAGCGTTTAGGGCGCTGATCAAACCTCCATCGGCGCCGGATTCTTCAGGCAGGCGATGACCTGCCGTAGCGCCAGTTCGATCTGCGCGACCAACGGCTGCGCGCCTTCGGGGATACCACGCTCTGCCGATTGGTTGGTCTGGATGCACAGGTGTTCCAGATCGGCGCAGACGCTGGACAGCACCCGCGCCCCAACATACGCGCTACTCGACTTCAGTGAGTGCGCCGCCCGGTGCAGCGCCGTCACATCGGCCACCGCAATCGCCTGGTGGAGCTGACCCACGAGGTCGTTGGCGTCGTGTTCGTACTCGTCGAGCACCATCTGCAAAACGTCTGGCTCGCCGGGAATCTGCAAGGCGCGGATGGCGTCGAGTTGGTCTTCATCTATGGGGGCCAATGCGCTTAGCTGCGCCTGCTCACTGGCTCGGTCGCCCGCAACGTGGCCACTCGGCGCATACGTCTCCTCCTCGGTTTCCGTGGTGGCGATCCAGGGGCTGAGCGCCGCGCGCAACTGTGGCAGGCTGACGGGTTTCGGGACGTACTCGTCCATGCCCACCTCCAGACATTTCTCACGGTCGCCGTGCAGCGCATTCGCCGTGACGGCAATGATCGGCACATGGCGACCAGCGCCACCATGCGCCTCCAATGCGCGGATGCGCTCAGTCGCCTCGTAGCCATCCATCACGGGCATGTTGCAGTCCATCAGGATCAGCGAGTAGTCCTGCTGCCCCAGTTTCAGCAGCGCCTCGCGACCGTTGGCGGCGATGTCCACCGTACACCCCAAGCGTGTGAGTTGCAGCGTCAGCAGGTGTTGGTTCACGCGGTTATCGTCCACAACGAGCAGGAGGCGTTCGCCAGGCTTTACATTGGCTAAAGGAGATGCGTCTTCGTCGAAAGCGTATGCGACCGTGTGCCCAACGGTGGATGGCGACCCGACAACAGTCTGATCGGCGCCGGAGCCTTCGCGCTGCTCGCATCCCCTGGTTCCCTCGATCGCTGGCCCGTCTGCGCTGGTCATGACCGCAGGCGCCGTAGGCCTCACAGTTGCGCCATCCGCAGTGGGCGGCAACCAGCGGCCAAGCGCCGCCCGCAGGCTGTCGAGCGTGACCGGCTTGGAGACATAATCATCCATGCCCGCCGCGAGACAGCGCTCGCGGTCGCCCTGGAGCGCATCGGCAGTCATGGCGACAATCGGCAGGCGTCCGCCCGTGAATTGCTCAGATGCGCGGATGGCCGCTGTCGCCTCGAAACCATCCATCTCAGGCATATGGCAATCCATCAGGATCAGATCATAGTGCGTCTCACGCATTTTCACGACCGCTTCGCGTCCATCGGCGGCGGCGTCAATCTCACAGCCAAGTTGGCGCAGTTGCAGCAAGGCCAATTTGCGATTGACGCTATTGTCCTCAGCAAGCAAGATACGGTAGGCGAAACGGGATGGCGCCGTCCCCTCGCCGCCTAGCGCGCTTGGCGCAATTGGCGCGCCCTGTGGCGATCCCGCTGCTAGCGCAACACCGCGTTTGTCGCGGGTGGCGCCTGCGTCGTCAGCGCTCGGCGTATCAACCCTAGCGGCCTGCGCAGTCGCCGTGTCGAGAACCTGCACGAGAGTCGTGAGCAGCGTCTCTCGCTTGATCGGTTTCGTCAGATAGGCGGCGAAGCCAATGCGTAGCGCCTGCCGCCCCAGTCCCATCTCGTCATACGCGGTTTGCAAGATGAGTTTCGTGTTCGCGATCCGTGGATCCAGTCGGATTGCCTGTGCGATGGCAAACCCATCGATGCCGGGCAGCATGAGGTCAACCAGCGCGACATCGAATGGCGTGCGCCGCGCCGCTTCGTGGCGCAGGCGTTCGAGCGCCGCAGGGCCATCCGCTGCGACCTCCACATGCAGTCCCCAGCCAGTCAGATAGCGGGAGAGAATCTCGCGTTGCACGGCGTTGTCGTCCACCACCAACGCGCGTCGCCCGCGCAGTTCGGCGGCGCGCGCCAACCATGCGAGCTGCGCGCCGGCAGGCGCCTCGGCCACCGTACAGCGGAGCGTGAAGGCAAAGGTCGAACCACGGCCCTCCACGCTCTCGACGGTGATGGCGCCGCCCATCAATTCAACTAAACGCTTGCTGATGGAAAGACCCAGACCTGTGCCACCGAAGCGCCGCGTGGTGGATCCATCGGCCTGGGTGAACGCCTCGAAGAGTCGCCCCTGCTTCGATTCCGGGATGCCAATGCCAGTATCCGTGATCTCGAAGCGTAGTTCGACTGCCGCTGTGTCCCTATCCTCAGGGCGTGATGTCCCCTTCGCAGCCCCAGGCGCCGTCGAAGCCGCTGACACGAGGCGGATGACGACGTGGCCCTGTGCAGTGAACTTGATGGCGTTGCCGACCAGATTGAGCAGAATCTGCCGAAGACGCGATGGGTCGCCATACACCCCTGTCGGGATATCTCCTGCTACCTCGGTCATGAGGGCAAGGCGTTTGTCGGCGGCCTTGGGCGCGAGCAGTTCAGCGACACTCTCGACCACCTCGCGCGGATCGAAGGGGATCGACTCCATCTCCAACTTGCCTGCGTCAATCTTGGAGAAGTCCAGGATGTCGTTGAGGATCGTCAGCAGCGCGAGGGCCGAGTCGTGCGCCGTGCGGATATAGTCCGCCGACTCCGGATCGAGCGACCCTTGCAGCGCAAGCTCGGTCATACCGATCACGCCGTTCATGGGCGTGCGGATCTCGTGGCTCATGTTGGCCAGGAACTCCGACTTCATGCGCGCTGACTCGTTGGCGGCGTTGCTCAACAGTTGCAACTGAATGTTCGCCGACGCCAATTCGTCGGCGCGGACGGCCTTGGCGAGTGACCTGTGGACGCTATCCGCAGCGAGCCAAGCAACGATGACGGTGATCAGCTCGAGCGCGAGCGGCAGGGCAAGCACATCGTAGAATGACCCACTGGAAGTGGGCGAGTGGCCAAGCCAATAGGCCTGGAGGCCGGGGTCTCGTGGTGTGATCAGCAGCGCGGCAGTGGTGGCGGCGGCCATAACCGCGCCAAAGATCAGCACACCACGCCGTCCAATCAGCACCGACGAGAGCAGAATAGGCAAGGTCAAGAAATCATAGGTGCGCAGATCCGCGATCCCAAGGCCGCCATGGGTGAAACCTCTCTCCACGATTGCCCAGCCAAGGGAGGCAACTAAACCCGCGATCAAGGCGACGCTGGCCGCCGTGACGTGGTTACGCGCATTGAGCAGGTAGGCGAGGGTGTCAATAGCAAGCCCAATTCCAAGCGTGATCATCGTGTTGGGATCGGGTTTGGGCAGCAAGGTGACGGGTAACAACCCCAAGGTCAAGATAATGAGACCTAGGGCAATGATGCGGACGAGGCGCTTATGACGCTCCTGGTCGATATCGCGCACGAGCGATGTTGCGGACGACGCTGTGGGCGACGCTGGCGCGGTGAACCCCTCCAGCGGCGTGTTAGTGGATCCAACAGTCGTGAGTGTCATCTGCGCGCCTCCTGGTTGGCGAAACCAACCTCGATACCTGCTAACGCCATCAGTGCTTGCTCATGCGCCTCGTGAATGGCAGCGACCAGGCGCGCGATGTTGGCAGCCACCATCGGCGACAATGACGCTCCCTGGTCCCTCGTGATGGTTTCCACGTCCGCGCACCACGCGGAGACTTGCCACGCGCCCACATAGGCGGAGCAGGATTTCAGCGAATGCGCCGTCTCATGCAAGGAGGGGACATCGCCTTCAGTGAGCGCCCGCTGGAGCGTCGCGACCAACTGACGCGACAATGTGCGGAACTCGTCCAGGATGTCGCGGAGCACGGTTGGCTCTTCAGGTGATTCCAGCGCGCGCAATGCCTCGATCTGCGCCCTATCGAGCACAGAAAGCGATGGGCGCCGGGCAGTCGCTGGCGCCACTATTGGCGCCGTTGTTGATTGTGCTAGTGATGTTCCTGGCTGACTAAGCGCCTGCTCGTGCTGCAAAGGCACGGATGGGGATGTCGGCGTAGTCTTGTCATCATCCGCGTGGTTCGCTGGAATCGTTGCGACGCTACGCGCCTGGTCAGTCTCTGGGGACGTTTTCAATGCGACGTCGTGCGTAACTGGCACACCCTGCGCGGCAGGAGGCAGCCACTGAGCGAGCGTCTTCTCTAACTCCACGTAGCGCACGGGCTTGGACAAGTAGCCATCCATTCCTGCTGCCAGGCAGAGTTCTCTATCGCCAATGAGCGCATTGGCCGTCACCGCGACAATGGGGAGGTGTTCCCCGGTACTGGCCTCTCTGGCGCGGATGGCTCGGGTAGCCTCAAAGCCATCCATCACCGGCATGTTGCAGTCCATAAGGATCAGGGCGTAGACATGGTGGGCGAGCAGCGCCAGCGCCTCCTGCCCGTTGGAGGCGACATCCACCACACAGCCCAGCCGTTGGAGTTGGATGAGCGCGAGCTTCTGATTCACCGCATTGTCCTCGGCCAGCAGAATCCGCGCGGCGCCTGCGCGCTGGGCGCTCGTGGGGCCTGGCGCGGTTGGCTGCGCTGGCTGGGGGCTGCTGGGGCGCTCACGCGCTCCCTCGGTGGCGCCAGGAGCGACAGTCGCAGCGAGCGGACGCGGCGCGTGAGCGTCTACTGCTGGCTGTGCAATAGGCGACGGTTGCAGGGCTGTGGGCGCTGCGGAAGCCTCCTGCGAGCGGTTCAACGAAGGGAGCGCACGACGCCCCAGATCAGGAGGTGTTCCATTGAGGGGAGTTCGGTCGGTGGCGGGCGCCAGCCACCGTGGCAAGCTGGCGCGAAGGGCCGCCAACATATTGGGTTTAGCCAACGAATCATCCATTCCAGCCGTCAGGCGTCATTCCCGTTCGCCGACGAGCGCGTCGGTCGTCATGGCGCGGATAGAAACCGACGTCCCTACTCGCGCTCCACGTTCCCTCGCGGTTTCGCAACGGATATGCCACAGGCGCCCCAGATGGCCGAAAAGTGAAGAGATGGTTCCTCGGTCTGGGTTGTCAACCTGCGCCTATCAGGGCGCGCAAAACGCCACAGCGCGCCCATTTCAGGCGGGCGCTGTGGCGTTCGATTGCTGGTCGCGCCTCAGGGCAGGGCGAAGCGCGCGACGATGCTGGTTGAGTTGATCCCGCCGATGGAGCGGCGAAGTTATACACCTGCAACCTCTGCGCTGCGATGGGCGTATCCACCAGCGTCCAGGTGACGCCGCCATCCACACTTGTCACCAGCCGCCCACCGGGGGTAGCCGCGCCCCCAGAGCCAAAAAGCTCGTCAGTGACAGTGGATTGGAGCCGCGTCCCCTGGTCTGTGATGGCTGGTAGCTGATTTGCTCGTGACAAACCGCATGGTTCCATCGGAGCCATGCGGTTTGTCACAGGGGCGCGCTGTCAGGGGTGGGGATGGGATATTCTGTGATGACGCCGGATGAGGATATTGTTCGTCGTCTCGACTCAGCCAGCGTGTGCGCTGCTGCTCATGGCTACGTGGCCGCTTGCGGGCTGGCTGCCTACAACTGGCTTATCACCGCCAGACAGGCCTCTTGCAGCTCAGGCTCCAATCCCGTCGGTAACGTCCCCGATCCGGTTTGAGCGCACCCGATGACAAGAGCGCCGTAGGCCACCACCAGATCGCCCGCGTAATTCGGGCCGGATGGCGTGGGAATGGTCGCACTCAGGTACATCGCCTGGTCTCCCACCCCGCTCACCGGCGTGGTCTCAATATTGCCACCCGCTGGACTATGGGCCTTTGCCAATTGCTGCTGAGCAATGGAGTTGAGCGATACGCCGGGAGTGGACTGTATGAAGAATACGGCAAGCACGGCTATGGTTGGCCCCGGACTCCAACTGCACGCGCTGAGGTGATTCGACGTGTCGTTCACGAACTGGATGCTCGTCGCAGGAGCCGCTGGCTTCATGACGCTGTTCACGTCAGCTAGGCTCAGTAGGCCCTGGCAGTAGGCAACGCTGGTGGTTGGGAGCGCGGTAGGCTTGGGTTTCGCTGTGGCGCTGGGCGTCATGGTGGACGTGGGGGACGACGCGCTGCTTTTGGCCGTGTTAGTTGTTGTACTTCCGCCAACGGCACAGGCTGACAGGACGGCCAGCGCCACCACGAGCGCGGCAGCCACAGGAGCGAACCACCACCGACAACTCGTGGAGTATGGTCGCTGCTGACACGAACGCGATGCAAACGATGGTATCAACGATGGTATCATAGAATCCTCCTCCATCCAGGGAACGGCGCCGACGCCAATCTCGGCGCTGTATCTATACGCAAGTGTGCCTGCTCGGAACAGCGCGCGCCAGAGAGAATGCGGAGAACTTCACGTAAAAACACACGTAAAAGTGCGCGTACGCGGTGGAGAACGGTGATAGAATAGTCACGAGTTCACTTGAGCACATCCAACAAAGTGGGTCAGGAGGTCACGATGGCCACCAATGGCGCCTCCCAGTTTGCCAGTCTCTTACGGCGCTATCGGCGCCGGAGCGGTCTGACGCAGGAGGAACTCGCCCAGCGCGCCGACCTTAGCCTCGCATCGGTCAGCTTGCTCGAGCGCGGCCTCACGCGGGCGCCACATAAAGATACCGTCGAACTCCTCATTGCTGCTCTGGAGCTTGCCCCTGACGAGGCAACGCTCTTCACTCAGGCGGCGCGCCGTGCCCGCTCCACCGTAGGGGATAGCACACCCACAGCTCCAGAAGTTCCAGAAGTTCCCGCAGTTCCAGCTGCGGCGCCCAGCGCCGCCACTCCATTGGTCACTCCATTCGCCGCCACCGCGCCTGCCACCACACATACGTCCCCTGAACGCCTCTCACCCGTCATGCTATCGTATCGTTTGGCGCCTTCGCTTACCCCGCTGCTTGGCCGCGAACATGAGGAAGCAGGCATCGTCCATCTGCTGGCTCAGGAGCGTGTCCGTCTGCTCACCCTCACCGGTCCAGCAGGGGTAGGCAAAACCCGTCTGGCGCTGCAAGTCGCCTCGACGCTGCGCGAGCGGGAGGATTTCGCTCTGGCGCCGGTGGACCTGGTGGTGGCCGCCACCGCCGAGGAGGCGCCGCAGGTGATCGCCCAGGCGCTGGGGGTGCGCGAGACCGGCGACCTCTCGCTTGTGGAAGCGATGACGGCGGCGATCGGCGCCCGGCGTCTCCTGCTGGTACTGGACAATTTCGAGCACGTCCTGGCAGCCGCGCCGCTGTGCGCGGCGCTCCTGGGAGCCTGCCCGAACGCCAAGGCGCTGGTCACCAGTCGCACTGCGCTCAATCTCCGCGGTGAGCAGACATTCGCCGTGCCACCGCTGCCGGTTCCAGAGCCGGGCGAACTGGCGCCGCTCGTCGGCCTCGAGCGCTACGGCGCGGTGGCCCTCTTCATAGAGCGGGCACGCGCCGCCCGACCCGACTTCACGCTACACATTCCCGAACGCGGGCAGGTGGTGGCCGCGATCTGTGCTCAGTTGGACGGGCTGCCGCTGGCGATCGAGCTGGCGGCAGCGCAGGTGCGGCACTTCACTCTGGAGGAACTGGCCATGCGCCTTGCGGGGGCGGCGGCGCTGAATCTGTTGGTGGGCGGTCCACGCGACCTTGCCGATCACCAACGCACGATGCGCTCGACAGTTGCCTGGAGCTACAGCTTACTGTCCCCAGACGAGCAGCGCGTCTTCCGGGCGCTGGGTGTGTTTGCGGGTGGCGCCACGGTGGAGGGGGTACGAAGGGTCGCTGGTCTGGCCGATCAGCAGGAAGATATGCAGGAAGACATGGTGGCAGCGTGTCTGCTCGGACTGGTCGACGCCAGCTTGGCGCGCCGCGTGGAACCGCAGGGCGAGCAGGGAAATGAGCATCGAAATGAGATGCGCTACGACCTGCTGGTGATCGTGCGGGCGTTCGCCCTTGAACGGCTACAGGAGGAGGGTGAGTTGGAGACGGCGCGCCACAGGCTGGCGGACTACATCGTCGGCTTGGTGGAACGGGTGAACCCTCTCTCCGCAAACGTGCAGACGGCGCCGTTGAACCGGCTCATGCGCGAACATGACAACCTGCGTTCCGTCCTCGAGTGGCTGCTGGAACGGGGCGAGGTACTCGTTGGGCTCCGCCTGGGCTACCATCTGAGGCCATTCTGGGAGTCGCGCGGTCTGGTCGCCGAAGGCGCGGCGTGGCTGGAGCGACTCCTAGCGCAAGCGCAGGCGCCAGGTACACCTGACGAGCTGGGCGCCCAGGTGGACGCATGGAAGGCGCTGGTGGTGATGTGGTACCGGCTGAGCCACTTTCAGCAGGCCGCTGAGGCAGCCACGCAGGCACTGGCGCTCACTCGCCAACAGGGCGATCCGGACAACGTGGCGCAGGCGCTCCATTATCTGGCCAATCCGTTGATTCGACTGGGGGAGTTTGACCAGGCGGAGGCGCTGCTGCTGGAGCGCCTGGCATTCAACCGCGCGGCGGGCCGCCAGACCGACGAGATGATCGACTTGATCAACCTGGCCGATCTCAGGATGTACCAGGGCCGCTTTCAGGAGGCGCTGGCGCTGGAGGAGGATGCGTTGGCATTGAGCCGCTCCCTCTCCGAGCGCGATCCCTCGCTTCCCTTGATCATGGCCAGCCTCGGCGAGATCTCTATCCTCATGGATCGCCCAGCGGAGGCGCGGGACATTCTGCGGGAGAGCCAGCGGGTGTTTGAGGCGCGAGATGAACGCGTGACGGTGGGATTGTACAACCTGGGACGGGTTTCCTGGCGGCTGGGCGCCTTCGCCGAGGCGCTTGGTTACCTCAACCTAGCGACACGCCTCTCGCGCCGCCAGGATGACGTGACGATGCAGGTCCAAGAGCTGTGCGTTGTCGCAGGCATTGCGCTCGACCAGGGCAATCTCATCCTGGCCGGTCAGGCGCTGGACGAAGCGATCGTCACCCAGGTTCGCGTCAGCGACCAGCGGGTGCGCTGGCGCGTGGTCGAGCGCGTCGCTGGCTACGCGTGCCGCTTCGGCGCTTGGGAGCTCCCCATCCGCCTTTACTCTGCGGCGGAGCAAGGACGCTCACATCTGCACGACTTGGTGGATCCCGCCGAGCGCGAGCTGCGGGCGCGGGATCGCGCCACGGCGCTGGCGATGCTTGGCCCAGCTGCCCCTGCCACACTAGAACAACTGGAACACAGCGACGACGCGCTCATGCTCCCGCAGGCGTTTAAGATGGTCGAGGCGGCGCTCGCGGCGCTCCGGGCGCTCATGGAGACGCGACCGGAGTAGGCGCGGCACAGGGGCGGCTCGAGGCTCTACCCACAGCGCTAAGCGCAACGCATGGAGCCACGTCGGGGTATGGCGACACCAGACCCCGACGCGGCTCCATGCGCAAGAATCAGCCACGCGCGCTGATCAACAGTTGACAGGAACCGTCTGCGTTTGCGTCGCCGTCTGGTTCAGTTGATCGGTCACCGTGAGCACCACTGTGTAGCTACCCGCCTGGCCATAGACATTCGTGGTGGTCTGGCCATAGCCTGTGCTGCCGTCGCCGAAGTTCCAGGAATACGTCAGGTTGTTCCCTGTAGAGCTGCTGGCGTCGAAATCTATGCCACAGGTGTAGCTAGGGTCGGTGGTGTAGGTGAAACTGGCCGTTGGTTGCGCCGCGCAGTTTACCACAACCGCCTGTGTGTCCGTCGCGGTCTGGTTATCCGCGTCGGTCACGGTGAGCGTGACGTTATACGTTCCGGAGTGAGGGAAATTTTCAGTTGGCATATAATCGGTTGACGTATTGCCATCACCGAAATCCCAGGCGTAGCTCAGGCTCTGCCCGGTGGAGGCGCTTGGGTCGAAGTCAACTCCACAGGCATAGCTGGCGTCGCTGGTAGACGTGAAGCTTGCCGTGGGCGCCGCAAAGAGAATGTTGAGACTTTGCGACGCCTGCGCGCTCTGCCCAATGGGATCAGTCGCTGTAAGTGTCACCGTCGTTTGCCCATTCTGCTGAAAGACGTGATCGACATGCGCCCCAGTTGCGGTGGTGTTATCGCCGAAGTCCCAGTTGAAGGTCAGGTTATGGCCGCTGGTGGCGGTGGCCACAAAGGTAACATCGTCACCGACATGAATAGCGGAGCCGCTACCAATGTTGATGCTGACGGCGGGCTGAGGATACGCAATCTTACGCGCCGCAGCGACAGCGATCGGGGCAGTGGACGCGATGATGATGATGAGCACGAGCACTGCTATCCCCAGCATGGTGAGCCGCACACTCGCTGTCAATGCAGGGGCAGACAGCGGCGCTGGTGGCGGCGCGACCGGCGGCTGCCCCATTGGGGCGCCATACGGCGCCTGCGCCCACGGCGACATATACCCGCCCGACGGCGCGGCTGGGCCACCGAACGCGCCCGGCGCGGTCTGCCCACCCGTCTGAAGGGTTGGCGCGCCGGTGGAGTAGGTGGGCGCTGTCGGTTGGGTGGGTTGCGACGCATCAGGCATTGGTGGTTGTAGTGGTTGAGACGGATTGGGATATGATGGAGGATACATGATCCGGGCCTTTCTGGCGAGCAATTCGATGGGTTCCCCGCCCGGCTACGCGCCCGCAGCAGGGCGAGTTGAGCGCCTGGTGGTAACACGTCCGTTTGCGTTGTTGGTGTCCACCGCCAGGCGCGGCCCCCACCCTGGCTTGGCCCTACGGGCCTGCGCCTGTCCCTCCCCCGC
>VFSW01014189.1_pt1 | contig 11031 bp, 9 predicted proteins | sample 5358111 | NCBI WGS metagenome assembly VFSW01 (sample SAMN11554181, study PRJNA540505) | mine drainage metagenome | isolation source: sediment from site ElyBrook_90M | place: USA: Ely Copper Mine, Vershire, VT | collected 2017
CTATGGTCTGGGCGTGACCGGTGGCACCATCGCGATGACGCTTTCGATCGCTGCCGCTTACATCGTGGGCAAGCCCGGCGCCGACTATCCATCCAAGGCAGGCTCAATCAGAATTGGCCCCTTTGGCGAGGGCCTTCAGGCGGTTCTATATTTTGTTGGGCAAGTAATCCTCACCAATGTCGATGTGTTGTTAGTCAAGCATTTCTTCCCTGCATCAGAAGCCGGAATCTATGCGGCTGTGGCTCTGGTCGGGCGAGTGCTGTTCGTTATGTCCTGGTCGGTCGTTAGCAGCATGTTTCCTGTGGCGGCAGCCCGCGGCCCTCAACAGCCAGAAGGACGATCGGTGCTTTATACCGGTCTATTGCTGGTGGGAGGGATCACATCCACATTCATTGCCGGCGTTGCCCTGGCGCCGCACACCATCTGGACAATGTTGCTCGGCAAGGCATTCCTACTCAGCGAGGCCGGAAGATTTCCCATCCTCCTGACAGAATATTCGGCACTGACTGCCATTTACTGCTTGGCCGTGGTAGTCATGATGTACGAGATCTCCCAGCGAATTGGCACTGCAGCGTGGGTGCAACTGGGCACGAGTGTGATTTTGGCGGTAGCGATCTGGTTCTCTCACAATTCACTGTCCCAGGTACTCCGAGTGCAAGCAATCGTCATGACCGCACTGCTGGTGGTGGTGGGAGTTCCGTTGTTCCGTCGCGGACAGGAAGCCGTTGTGGATGTGCCGTCATTGCTAAGTTTTCGCAAACTGCGGCGCGTGCAGGAAGAGGAGATTGTGGCGGAGTTCTTGCGGGGCGAGTTTTATCACCCTGTGTATCACCCGTATCGCAGCAGCTTTGCGCATCTGGTGGATCAAGGGACTTTCGCGAATGACAAAGAAAATTCCATTCGTCGAGCGCTGCTCTACCTTCGCCGCGGGCGCCTGTGGCGCGAGTTGCCGCCAGGCACGGAATGGTGGGAGATTGAACTGAGCCCCGGTGACCTCGCGCGGCTGCAATCGTTTCCCCGAAATGATTGGCGGCGATTTGTCGGCCGAAGTTGGAATCTCAAGGAACTGGTTGCCCGGATTAAAGCCGAACGCTTTAGCGGGCGGTCGCGCATGAACCTGCAAAAGCTGGACGGCATCGCGAAGGATTTGGTGGAGAACAATGTGCCGGATGCGGTGTTGCTCATCGGCATCGACGATCAGCACCCGCTTACCATTATTGAAGGAAATCATCGTACCATTGCGGCCATGCTGACGATGCCCGATTTGGCCCACCAAAAGCTGCGCTTCTTTTGCGGACTCTCTCCCAACATGGATACGTGCTGCTGGTACGAGACCAATCCTCGTAGCGTCACGCGCTATGTGCGCCACACACTTCGTGACATCTTCGACGGCTCAGAAGTCCGCTTGCGAAGCGGCATTCTCAGGCAGAGCGGTATTGACCTTTCCTGAATGATGTTCCTGAAGGGCTTCGCGCTCAGTCACCGGAAGCGCGCTTCGATATCTCACTGATTGTGCGGCACTGCAATGATGCTGCGAACGTTGTAACGCTCTCCATCGAATTCAGCCTGAATAGCAACATCGTTGCCCTCGCGTAACAGGCGAAGGTTGGCGGGATCAAGCGTTCCGATCGACAGCTCTCGAAGGCTTTGGTCGGTGTCGTTTGAGAGAGAGAGAACGTGCGCGTGCAGGTCGAGGGCGATAATCTTGCCTTGAAACGTGAACGTGCTGCCCGGCTTGGCAAGAATCTCGATGGTATGCGCCTCATTACCCACGCCGGAGAACCACAAGCGCACCAGCATTCCAGAGGACAATGTCTCGGTCGAGGCAGGTCGGCCCGAATTCGTCACCTGCGTATTCTGAGTTACATGCAGAGTAGCGACCTGCGGACTGATGGGATCGCGCACAGTGAGCCTGGCTCTGGTTGGATCGTAGTTAACAATTTGGCCGGAAAGCTCAGCCAGTTGGGCCGTCTCAGTTCGCACCTTGAGTGCGAACAGCTTGCCATTTTCGACAACCGTGTCGACAGACACGACCGATCCCTTCGGAATGCTGTCTGATCGAACTGCTCCTGCGGAAGAGAAACTCGTTTGCACACCATAGCCAACACGGATGTCTCCGCCTCCGAAATTGTGAATGATCAACTGGTCGAAGACAGGGTCCGTGCGCTTCAGCACGCCACGCACGAGGCTGACTTTGCCATCTAACTTCGGCGCTGGAAACAGGTCATCGGATCGCGAGGCCGGTGGCTGTGCATTTGCTTGAGCGGAAGGGGCCGTGGGCACGGACTGCGCCCACGCGCAACTGGCTCCCAGGAGAATCGACCAGAATAGCTTTGGCATCGACCGTTGGATGCACGTCGGGGGAATAACGGATGGTACAGACGCGTAGGGTATTTACTGTAGGTCAACCTCTGACTCTTTTAGATCATCCTATTTCTGCTCATTGGTTTGTCATAGGTGTCAAAGGAGAAGGCTTGAACCGACTCGCTAGCCTGATCGTTTCTGCAGGTTTACTGGTAGTGCAGTTTTTCGCCGGAGCAAGTATCGCCCTGGCCGGCGATCTGAAAGTTCCCATCTCGCGTAGAAATTTGTCTACGCCGACCCAGAAACTCAATCGCGAAGGCGTGGCCGAGCTCCGACATGGGCATCGGGACAAAGCGAAGAAGTTGTTCTATAAGGCATACCTGCTCGACCCAGAAGATCCGTTCACTCTGAACAATCTGGGATACATGGCGGAACTCGATGGCGATGCCGATCGTGCGGTCCGCTACTATGCTTTAGCTGCAAAAGAACACACCGATGCGATCATCGACGAGTCGAGCGAGCGTGCACTGAAGGGCAAACCCTTGGACTCGGCTTATCAGAACGTTCAGAACTCCGACCACGAAATCAGCAAGTTCAGCGAACAAGCGACGGTAATGTTTGAACACGGCCGGATATTTGAGGCCAGGAACCTTCTGCGAACCGCCTTGCAAAGCCATCCGCAGGATCCGTTCCTGCTGAACAATCTCGGCTACGCTATGGAAACCACTGGCGATTTAGAGGGCGCGCTTCGCTATTACTCGCAATCGGCGAGCCTTCATTCGGCCACGACGGTCATAGTCACTCCCCGCGCTCAGTGGCGCGGCCAGCCCGTCAGCGAGATTGCGGCCAAGAATGCTCGAGCGGTTAACCAGGAAATTGCCGCAGGAGAAGGCACAGAAGCGGCGACCGCGCGTCTCAATCTGCGCGGAGTGACGGCGCTGAACGACAACAATCCTTCGGCAGCGCGCGAATTTTTCTTGCAAGCTTACAAGCGAGATCCGCAGAATGCCTTCACCCTCAATAATCTCGGATACATCACGGAATTGGATGGCGATTGGGAGTCAGCGCAGTCGTACTATGAAGCGGCGCGCTCCGGCCACGAAGCCAAAGCGAAGGTCAGCTACTCGACTCGAGGCGATGCCGAAGGTGAGAAGATCAACGACTTGGCTGCAGAGAACAGGTCAAGCACGGACACCACATTAAGAACGATGCAGCAAGAGCGACGCCGTTCGAACAGTCCCGTCGAGCTGATTCAACGCCCCGCAAGCAGCGCGCCCGAGTCCCGCCCAGTTCCTCCTGTTAACATGCCGGCACCGTCATTGCCGGGATTGCCACTCCCAGGCTCTCAACAAAACCAGGCTCAACCGCAGTAACGAAGGCAGCATCGGTCAACTTTTCGAGTGGGCCAACAGCGCGCCGAGTTCATGGCGTACCTTTAGGTTTGGCTATTCGCTGCGGGTGAGCACGACTATGCGAACTCTGAATCAGGGCTGGTGATCCCGTCTTCCTCAGGCCATCTTTGAATTCTTTCACCCACAGTGATCGCACGACTGTCGGACGGGCGGCGGGGCCCCTGGCGGCGCAAGCTGGCCGCCAGTTGAAGCGTTGCAACGCGTTCATTGTTGCGGAATGTACGAAGATATTCCCGCACAATGGTGGGCATGCTCATGGCCACACCGGCGGAATAATTCTTCCACGCCATCGCCTGCAGTTCCTCGGGCGAATTCAATGTCGCAAACATTTGTTCGAACAAACTCGTGACATCTCCGGACTTAAAGTAGCGAATGGCAATTCCCTCGTCTTCACCAAGTTCGCGGAAGTCCTGTATGTCGGACGCAATGACCGGGACGCCATGCTGCACCGCCAAGTGTGTTACTCCACTTGAGCCAGCCGACGACGTATATGGCATGACCGCCAGACTGGCGGTGGAAAACAAATCCGGGATTGCTTGCTCGGGTACGTAGCCGAGAAACTTCACACGATCACTGGCGCAGCGATCAGCTGTTGACTGCACGTATCCGGGGGTCTTGGGATGGTCTCCTCCACCGATGATGAGTTGAACGTTGGGGAGAATAGCGGCGAGCCGCTCGAATGCTTCGATCAGAAGTTCCAGCCGTTTGTAAGTACCCCACTTGCCGAAGGCGAGAATGCGATGGACCGGATTGCCGCGTCGTATAAAGTCCGGCGGTTCCGGCCGGCCCGCAAAAATTCCGTGTGACCGCGCGGAGACTCGTCCACGATTGTATTTTGCATTCAATATCCGACGATAGGCTGGCAGCAATACGGAGATCGAATTTGCGCTCAGCAACAAGTGCGTGCCCAACCAGCCGCCCATTTTATAGAGACGTGGCGAGGCGATAGCAGCATCTTCCAGGTTGACGGTTTCGAACAACTGATGCAGTGTGACGTGCGAATAAGTTCCGGCGAGACGCGCCAACCCTGGAGTCAAGAGGCCGAGTAAGGCGGAGACGGGGCGGTTGCCAAAGCTGGCGAAACCCAGGTTGAACCAGGCCACGTCGGGCTTCACTTGGCGGATGGCGCGCATGATACGCAGGGCACTGTCGGCCCTTCCGAAGCCCCAGCAGCGTATCACGTTGAAGCCAGGGTGTTCGTCGGCCGGCGAAGAAAGATAGTCCGCCAGCACCGTCAGATCGATGCCTGGCTCCTGCCGGAGCTGGTCCGCGACATGAAAGCCATACTCGTTGAGGGCATGTCGACTCGGCGGAAAGGCTGAGATGAATGCTATTTTCACGAAGCGCTCGAGCGGAACCTGAAGTCGCGCGATAGGCGCGTCAACAAGCGGAGATAGTGGAACCCGACGGTGACATCCGCTTTGCTTTTTCCAGCATGGCGGAGGCCAAATTGAAAAGGCACTTCTCGTGCGCTGCGAATGCGCCCGCGAACGAGCACATCAAGAAGAAGCTTGAATCCGCTGGTTTGAAACTCGACGCCCTCGATGCAGCGACGCTGCACGACGAAGAAACCCGACATGGGATCAGTGACCTTGAGATCTTTTTTCGCGATCAGAGGTGAGGCTACTATCGTGCTCAGTCGTGAGACGGTCGAACGCAGAAAGTTCCAACCTTTGACTCGACGCTCCTTCGCATAGCGGCTGGCGATTACGATGTCGGCATGCTCCGCTTCCTGCAGCAGACTGGGGAGCAGTTGCGGCGGGTGTTGCAGATCAGCATCCATCACGCCCACTAGTTCTGCTCGGCACTGACTCCACCCAAAGACCACTGCGCCTGCGAGACCCCGCTCTCCCTTGCGGGAAAGCAGACGAATACGCGAGTCGCGTTCCGACCAACTGATCACTTTGTCGACGGTGCCGTCCGTGCTTCCGTCGTCGACCACCACGATCTCGTAAGCGTATGGAGCGCCAGACAACGCCTCTGTGAGTTGGGTTAGTACTGAGTCAATGTTCCCAGCTTCGTTGAGGGTTGGTACGACAAGAGCAAAAGTTTTCCCGGGTGATGGAGAAGTCATTTCAGGGGCTCGCTTTCCGTGACGTGCCCCTTTTGGATGGAAACTAAACGCTCTCTGTTGGTTCCGTCTGAACCCTACATGAAGTTCGTGATGCAGCTACGGCAGATACCCGGGAACCCTCGGGTTTCAATACTGATGACGCCAGGCGCTTGCCGAGTTCGGATTTGACGTGCATTTGAATTTCGTCCCGCACTACCTCCGGACCGGCATCCCCAATGACGATCATGTCGGGAAGGAGTTCGCGCAGGCGAAGAAAGTTCTGACGGTTCTGGTGTACGAATTGGAGTGGATATTCGGGCTTCCGCGCAAAAGCCTTGTCAGGATCGGCATCGACGACGAACGCCAGATCGGGCTTGGGCGCGTAATTCAGAATTGCCTGGCGGTACAAATTGGCGATATAGGACTTCGAGTAAAGGTTTGCGATCTGATCGTAGATGTAGCGATCAAAAATTATGACGTCAGATTGCCTCACCACTGGACTGGACAGCAAGCGCTTTAAGTGGACGACATCCAACATGTAAAAACCCACCCGTGCGCCGGCTAGATACCAGTTGCGAATATGCTTGTGATTTTTGGGCTCGAATAGGATGTCGCCTGATTTTTCGGGCCCACGGAACTCGGCGGTTTTTTGACCTACATCGGAACGCAGACGCGACAAAACTGCAACGTCATCCCAGAAGGTCAGGCGAAGCACGCGGAGACCGAGGTTCTGAAAATACGCAGTTAGGAATTCGATTTGCGTGGTCTTCCCGGCCCCATCGATGCCGGAAAACGAAATCAAGATTGGTGCGGGGCGTTTCGATGGCGCTTCGTCGCGGTCGTTGGACATCGAGGTAACAGGCTCCTGCGAATCATTAGTGAGTCGTAGATGAAGTAGTTCCCGGTGGCCGGGCTTGGCCTCGCTCTGAAAGGCCAACCACAGTTCCTACAGCCAACGCGGCCCCAGCGACCAGACCCAGCTTGATAATTAATGAACGATGACCGCGCTGCCGTACCGGCGCGACAGCCGCTCCTACTGGCTGTGCCACCGGTGCGCCCTTAACGGTTGCCGCTTTCGCGCCAGCAGCCCCCGATGGAGATTGTTCTTGCTGGCCTGCCTGCGCCGATTGCGGCTGCGGAGCATCCGGGAGCGGGGTGTTTGTTTTTTGAGCGCTCGTCTGGCTCGACTGACTGGATTGGGGGACGCAGGCATAGAGCGGCATGTCGGCCAAGATCGGCGAAGCGATCAGCAGCATTACGGCTAAGAGCGAAGATCCCTGGTGTGTGGCGCGATTCATTTTATGCACCTCGGTTCTGCACTACCGTTTTTTATGCACTCCAAGCAAGAGATGATGAGGTGGCTCCGGTCTCTTTGAACTGGACCACTTCCGAACGCCGCGGCACGTTCAACGCTTCCTCGATCGAACTCACGACGGGCACGAGTGACGATACGCGGATCACATCGAGCAGCACTCGCACAGCTGGAGAAACTGCAACCAGGACCATTTTCGTACTGTGACCGACGGCTTGCGCCAGGCAATCGAGGAGCAAGTCGATGTCGTCGCAATTCAGTGTGGGACAATGCGCGAGATCGACGACAACGGGAGCGTCGGACACACGCAAAGCTCTCTGCAGCGCTTTGCGCATAGCTCGGCGGCGGACCGCCAAGCTCTCCCCGTCCGGAAATGGCAACACGACTCCAGGCTCTTTGCTCATAGCGCCATCTCGTGCCACTTCTCGAAAGACCACGAGGGATCGATCCGCGAAACTAAGTTATGTTCACGTTCCTGAGATGTGACCGGCTTCGATTGACGTGTTGGAACGCGGCAAGCCAAGCCCCCAGCCTGCAAGTCCGCAACGACGCCGCAAGTGAGATGTTGCAATGATCCACCGTCCACGAGTGCATCCTGAATCAGCAAACCGGGAGCCAGGTATGTACCTGGCAGCAGCGTGGAGCGTTCTACGGTGCAGCCGCTGTCGATCACGCAGTCACATTCTACGGATGCAAACGGGCCAACCGTCGCGCCCTCGTGGATGACAGTACGATCGCCGATGAATGTGGGGCCGATGATCCGAGCGGAACTGGCAATACGGACGTCTTTCCCAATCCAGACCTGCTGGCGTATTTCGTTTCCCAAGGGCCGCATGGCACACGCACCTGTAAGCGCGTCGCCAACAAGCTCTTGACGTTCACGAGGCGCCAGGATGCGCTTCGCATAGCCACTAAAGGGATAGGTTCTCCTCTGCCCAGAGGCGGGCACGTGAAAAGGGACGGCCTGCTCTCGCGGTCCACGCAGAGCCGAGCGATCAAGCACGCTTACTCCCAAATAGCCACGCGCGTCACGCGCCTCGGTGACTGAGCTTCGAGATTGACAGTGGAACCGAATCAAATCCTCGAGGTCCATCTCGGCGTACGATTTCAACTTGATCATCAGCAACCGCTCGACGCCATGGTCAACAAAGTCATCCACTGCGGGATACATTCGGTTATCGTCGCGGGAATCGGACGTGAGCCAAAGGCTCTGGACCCACAGCTTCCGGATTCGCTGGCTCCAAGTGTGCAGCACGTCATTGCCGAGTATCGGGAGCAGCGAAGAATACTGCGATCCTGACGCGCCATTGACGGCAACATCGGCCTGAGTTCCCTGAGGCATGACCAAAAATTCTTTTTCCGGAACCACCACAACTGCAGCCAACTCCACGGGGCTTCTCCTTATCACGAAAGTCGAGAACTCATTTCGTCGAGACTTTCGCAAGCGACAGTGAGATGTGTCACGACCGCCATTGGATGTCCTTAAGTAAGCATGGTGCATAATCGTTTTCTGATAAATCCATGAAAGTCTGTAGCTTGGAGAGCTTGTGCAGGTACTCCTGATTGCACACCCGATCTCGAATACAAACTTTTTTCTCTGGATACGCAAACCCAAGTTGAGGGCTGATGGTTTGGAGAGCATGTCGCATTCCAACTAAATTGGGAGCGGGCTGTATTGCAGATGTTTTTGGCAGCAGGGGACCCTGTACTTCCGACTATCGTTTTAGCCGAAAATCGTTGAATGCAATACTGCGTTTCCCGTAGACTCCTTTGAAAGTTAAATCAAACCCCCGTAGCTCGTGCCGCTCCCACGACTATGTCTGGAGCATTTTCATGCGATTTTTTGCCCTGCTTATAGCGTTGGGCTTAGCGACTAACGCTTCAGCCGCCGCTACCGTTAACGTCACAGCCCCTAAGAATAATTCGACCGTAGCCACTCAAGTTCAATACATTGCCACCGCGAGCACCAGCTGTTCGGGTGGAATATCGGCAATGGGTATCTATACCGCGCCAGACAATCTTGTTTACACGACCCCCGGTGCCAGCCTCAATACCGTCGTCACCCTTAATCCCGGCGTCTATAACACGGTGGTACAGGAGTGGGACAACTGTGGCGGCAGCAGCACAGCTGCAATCACGATCCGGGTGGGAAGTTCCACCAGCGGCGGACAGGTGAGTGTGACGGCTCCGAAAGTTAACAGCACGGTAAGCCCGACGGTTCAGTTCGTTGCGTCAGCGAGCACCTCTTGTTCCAAAGGCGTAGCTTCCATGGGGATTTACTCGGCCCCCGGTGTGCTCGTATACACAACCTCGGGCGCTGAGCTCAATACGCCAATCGAACTGAAGCCTGGCAAGTACAGCACCGTGGTCGAGGAATGGGACTACTGCGGCGGCGCAGCGACGGCCACCGTCCCCCTCACCGTCTCAGGCGGGACCTACGGCGGGGTATTCGAAGACCTGCATCAGGACAGTGGATGGACAGGATATGCCCTCCTGCCTCCGGGTTACGGCATCTGCAGCTCATGCGTTGCGTCAGGCCCGCAGACCACCTGGGCGATGAAGCAGAAGGTCTCTTCTCCCTCACTCAGCGGCAGTTCAACAGAAACGTCCATCGGCGGGAAAACCGTTTACTCGGACGTGCTCTGGAACAACCACCTGATTGGCGATTTCTCTTCGCAGGGATTGAACGACACCAACAAGACCATTATCCCGACTCTGCACAACTTCACCTACGACGTTTATTTCTACATGCAAAACCCTGCCGATTCTCAGGCCGAAGCGTTTGACATCAACCAGTTTGTCGATGGTCTCTCATTCATCTGGGGGCATGAATGCCGCATCGCCGGTGGCAACGAGTGGGACGTCTGGGACGATCCTTCTCAAAACTGGCATCCGACCGGTATTCCCTGCAACCCGATTGCGAACTCGTGGAACCACTTGATCCTTCAGGTTCAACGCACTTCGAACAATCAGGTGTTGTTCGAATCGATCACACTGAACGGCGTCACGGCCAATGTGAATTACCTCGTGAATGCAACGCCGACGACATGGTATGGCGTGACCATCAATTACCAACAGGATGGAAATTTCGCGCAGACGCCTTATTCGGTGTGGCTCGACAATTTGAATTTCGCTTACTTCTGACCTCGTAACATTAACCAGATTCGGGACGGCGCCGATTCCGGCGCCGTCCTTTTGCTTGTGGCCACAATAGTGACGAATAGCGTCAGTCGGAGTTGATTTCGAACTGCCGCGGCGGCAAGGCTGGCATGTCGGGATGATCGGAGTCTCGCCAAATCACTTTGAAGCATTCGCCCTCACTCGCGGGTAGCCACTCGGTTCCGTCCTGATATTTCACCGAATTCGGAAAGAAAACCCAGCCTTGGATTTTCTGCGCGCTGGCAGATGGAATACCTGGCAGCTCGAGGGCTTGCTCCTCGTTCGGTGTCATTGGGGCCTTTGAGGTCCACCCTGAATTAAAGGGTCTTCGCAAGTCCTGCGGCGCCATTAGCAATTCCGAGGTTATGGCAAGCTGGCGAATCGGTCGTGTGCTGGAATTTTTTACGGTCAGCGACAGCTTCTCGGGATTTTTCCACAAGTCGCCACTCACGAACTCGACCGGGCACGGTCGAGTGGGAGGTTTGTAGATCGTGTAGACCACCATCATCCCAGCCTCCATGTGATCTTCTACGTGGCAATGAAACATCCAGGTGCCGGGATTGTCGGCCACCATATCCACGGACTTCATGCTGCCGGGAAGAAGCTCAATCACATCGGTATGCCGGTTGCCGTCAACGACGGTTTCACCATGCCAGTGCGGGGTGTGCAGATCGATCTCGTTGCCCATGCCCAGAAAATGCAAAAGTATTTTTTCTCCATTCTTAATGTATAGGCCGGGGAGATTGCCGAAAATAAAACCGTTGATGGAAAATAAAAGGCCAGCAGGCTTC
>VFSW01014190.1_pt1 | contig 11030 bp, 14 predicted proteins | sample 5358111 | NCBI WGS metagenome assembly VFSW01 (sample SAMN11554181, study PRJNA540505) | mine drainage metagenome | isolation source: sediment from site ElyBrook_90M | place: USA: Ely Copper Mine, Vershire, VT | collected 2017
CCGCATCAGTTTTAAAGGAAGAGATAATTTCATGCTTTTAAATAATCTGGTAATTGACCATGCCAACGAGTCACAGGATTTAATGCCATTAAATGAAACTCTTGAATCATATCATCTGCTACATTTTGTACGGTAGACAGTAAATCCTCATGTTGATCTAAGCTGGCATATCTGAATCCCGGGACACCACTTTGTTTTGCTCCAAGCAACTCGCCTGGTCCGCGAATCAGTAAATCTTGGCGCGCTAATTCAAAGCCGTCATTTGACTCATAAATGATTTTAAGACGTTGCTTAGCCAGATCGCTTAATGGTGTTTGATATAAAAGAATACATATACTGAGTTGAGATCCTCTCCCCACTCGACCGCGTAACTGGTGTAATTGAGCTAAGCCCATTCTCTCAGCATGATCAATAACAATCATCGTAGCGTTAGGGACATCTACGCCCACTTCAATAACCGTTGTCGCCACTAAAATATGGATATCATTTTTATAAAAAGCATCCATGATTGCTTGTTTTTCTAAGCGGTCCATTTTGCCATGAACCAAACCCACTTTTAAATCTGGAGAATATTGCTGTAAATAGTTAAATGTATCCCGCGCAGTTTCCAACTCTAAGGTTTCAGATTCTTCTATTAAAGGGCATACCCAATATGCTTGGTGTCCCGCTAGGCAAACCTCTCGGATACGTTGAATCACTTCGTCCCGTCTTTTGCTGTCAATGAGTTTAGTAATAATTGGTTGCCTACCTTGAGGCAATTCATTAATAGTTGAAACATCTAAATCAGCAAAATAACTCATACTTAACGTTCTGGGTATTGGGGTTGCTGTCATCATCAGCATATGAGGCTCAAATTGACCATGTTGGCTTGCTTGAACACGTAGTGCTAATCTTTGCTCTACGCCAAAACGATGTTGTTCGTCTATTACTGCTAAGCCTAGTTTAGCGAATTCTACTTCGTTTTGAATCAGTGCGTGAGTTCCAATGATTAAATCAACTATATGGTGTTTAATATTTTGATGAGCTCCATCTTTATCTTTCTTTTTCATGCTTCCAGTTAGCCATTGAGTCCTTATTCCCAAAGGTTTTAACCATCTTTCAATTTTTATAAAATGTTGTTCTGCTAGAATTTCAGTCGGGGCCATTAAAGCTGCCTGATAACCTCCATAGATGGTATGTAAGCAAGCAATTGTTGCGATGATCGTCTTACCGCTACCTACATCTCCTTGCAACAGTCGATGCATAGGGTAAGGACGATGTAGATCAGAAATGATTTCCGCTAACACTCGTTCTTGAGCAGAAGTTAGCTTAAAGGTTAATTGCTGAATAAACTGTTGAAGCTGTTGTTTATTGCCCTTAAGTACCGGAGCTTGTCGTGTTTCACGTTGATGATAGTTAATTCTTGCGGAAATTTGCTGCGCTAAGAGTTCATCAAAAATTATTCGTTTCCAAGCAATATGTGTTTTATCTAGCAGTGAGTCAATGGAACTATTAGGAGGGGGATAGTGGAGGATTTTTACTGCCTCACTAAAACCTAGTAAGTGCAGTGGTTGTAACATTGAAGACGGAACAGTTTCTTCTAATATGTTGCTTTTAAAAGCTAATTCAATGGCCTTTTTTATAGCGTGTTGTGTTAATCCTGCAACTGTGGGGTAAACAGGAGTTAGCGTTGAAGCCAATTCTTTTAAGGGGTTAGCCACATGATATTTTGGATGAACCATCTCGATTCCGTTATACCCTAACTTAGGTTCACCAAAAAACCGAAAACTCTTCCCGGAGGATAACTGAGTAATTTGACTAGCGTAGAAATGCAAAAATCGACAAGTGATGAGACCAGAGCTATCTTTAACCTTAACTAACAACATTTTACGTGGTCGGTATAGCACTTCACTAGAAATAATTTCTCCTTCTATCAGACACTCTTCCCCTATCGCCATTTCACTAATTAAAGTGATTCTTGTCTCGTCTATATAGCGATAGGGAAAATGAAGGACTAGATCAATAACTCTTGTTATACCTAGTTTGTTAAAGAGTTTGATGGCTTTTTCATTAATCTTGAGATCAATTAATTGATCTTTCATTCTTTAGCTAATAACCATTATCCCGTCAATTTCTACTAAGGCCTGCCTTGGTAGTGTAGCGATTCCTACGGCAGCACGTGCGGGGTAGGGTTGTGAAAAATACTGTGACATATAGTCATTAACTTTTGCAAAATGAGTGAGATCAGTGAGATAAACCGTTAATCGAACCAAATCATTAATATCTCCTCCGGCCGCCTCAGCCACAGACTTAAGATTTTGTAACACTTGTTTTATTTGGTTATCAATCCCTTCCTCAAGAAGCATGGTCTTGGGGTTGAGACCTATTTGACCCGATAAATATACTGTTTGCCCTACACGAATGGCCTGTGAATAGGTGCCTATAGCCGCTGGGGCATTAGGTGTATTGATCACTTGTTTACTCATTTTTATATCCTTAAATTAGTTTTGTATCCGTGTAATTCTGACAACCTCTGGAATGTCACGTAATCGCTGAAAAAGTACCTCTAAATGACTGGTATCAGTTACTTGAACTGTAAAATTAATTTCTGAATAAGTGCCGTCAGGTTTATTGATTGACACGCTATCTATATTAGACTGAGCGTCAGCGATGGCCGCTGCAACAGTTGCTAATACCCCACGCCGATTGACAGTCATAAGTTTTATTTCTACATCAAATAATTTACCAGTATTATTTTCCCACTCAACATCAACCCATTTGTCAGGATCATTGCGATATTGCTTAATAGACCTACAATCTTGAGTATGAATTAATAAACCTTGTCCTTTTTTTATAATACCAATAATAGTGTCACCGGGAATTGGTCTGCAACAGGTTGCAAATTGTACGGCAATCCCCTCGCTACCCCGGATAGTAATGGATCCGGGCCGTTCATGATTTTCTTTTATTGTATTAGATAATAGTCCTTTAGCTACCACAATATTGAGTCTTTTTCCAAGGCCAATTTCTATTAATACTTCGTTTTGTGTTTTACAACGATCACGTTTTAAAAAGAATTCCCACTGGCTATCTGTGATATCACCGGGATTAATTTTTAAGGCACGTAATGCCTGATTAAGAAGTCGTCGTCCTAATTCGATGGATTCATCAAGAAGCATGGTACGCAGATAATGACGAATTTTAGATCGTGCCTTAGCACTGACAACATAATTCAGCCAACTCGGGTTAGGAGCACCGTTGTCTGCTGTAATGATCTCAACTCTATCTCCATTTGCTAGAGTGGTTCGCAAGGGGGATAATTCGTTATTAATTTTTGCAGCAACACATCGGTTACCAATGTCTGTATGTACATCATAAGCAAAGTCTACAGCTGTGGCACCTTTAGGTAGAGACTTGATATTCCCTTTAGGCGTAAAGACGTATACTTGGTCGGGGAATAAATCAACTTTCAAATGCTCTAAAAACTCAACCGCATCCCTACTTTCTGTTTGCATTTCCAATAATGATTGAAGCCATTGGTGGGTTTTTTGTTGAACATCGGTAAGAGGTGTTTCTGTTGATTTATATAGCCAATGAGAGGCTACCCCAGATTCTGCAATTTTATGCATATCAGAGGTTCTAATTTGCAATTCAATAGGTGTCCCATAAGGACCAAATAATGTTGTATGCAAAGATTGGTAGCCATTAGCCTTAGGAATAGCAATATAATCTTTGAATTTTCCAGGGATAGGCTTATAGAGTGTATGCAGTGCTCCAAGCGCTAAATAACATGACTGACTGTCTTTAACCAGAATTCTAAAACCATAAATATCTAACACCTCCGAAAACGAAAGAGATTTACCGATCATTTTTTTATAAATACTGTAGATGTTTTTTTCTCGACCAGTGACGGTAGCGTCAATACCATATTGTTCCAATCGTTGAGTGATAGTATTTAAGACTTTACTCACTACTTCACGTCTATTACCTCGTGCAGCTTTAACAGCTTTAGAGAGTACTTGATAGCGGTTTGGGAAGAGATAAAAAAAACAAAGATCTTGCATTTCTTGGTATACAGCATGAAGCCCTAAGCGGTTAGCAATTGGACCATAAATATCAAGTGTTTCCCTAGCAATACGTCTTTGCTTGGTTTCTTTCATGGCACTTAACGTACGCATATTATGTAAACGATCAGCAAGTTTAATCAATATGACACGAACATCACGAGCCATTGCAAGCAGCATTTTTCTAAAGTTTTCCGCTTGTGCTTGTTGTTCTGTTTGGGATTCAATGCGATCAAGCTTACTCACCCCATCCACTAAGTCAGCAATGGGTTTACCAAATTTTTCAGCAATCTCTAGAGAAGTAGTAGAAGTATCCTCAACGGTATCATGTAAAATTGCCGCAATCAGAGCTTGAACATCCAAATGCCATTCGGCAAGGATGCTGGCCACGGATAGTGGATGAGTAATGTACGGCTCACCACTTTTCCTGGTTTGTCCGGTATGCGCCTTGTCTGCTAAGTTGAAAGCAAGTTGTAACTGATCTATATCTTCAGAGCGTAAGTAGCTGGCAGCAAGACTAATGAGGGGTTTAGAGGAAACCTCTGTCAGGGTTTCAACTTGAGCAATAGTGGGCACTTCATTAACTATTAGTATTAGGTTTGTTTAAAATATCAATACCAATTTTACCTGCAGCAATTTCGCGAAGCGCGATAACAGTAGGTTTATCCCTGTTAGGATCCACATAAGCAGTTGATCCAGAGGCGATTTGTCTTGAGCGAAAAGTGGCAGCTAAGGTTAATTCAAAACGATTAGGAATGTTTTCTAATGCATCTTCAATAGTAATTCTTGCCATGATTAAACCTCTTAGCTTAATTCAAATAAGTTTTTATATTTAGGAAACTGACGACTTCTTCGACATCTTTGGCTTCGAACAATCGCTTTTAACTCTTCTAAGGCCAAATTAAAGTTTTCATTTATGATAGCATAATCAAACTCAGCTTCATGACTTATATCGTCTCTCGCCGCCTCAAGTCTTTGATTAATGACCTCTTCACTATCTTTACCGCGGCCAACAAGTCTGTGTTTAAGTGTATCAATTGAAGGGGGTAAAACAAATATGCTTATCGCATTAGGGAAGATTTTTTTAACTTGGCGTGCCCCTTGCCAATCAATTTCTAACATAACATCTTTATTTTGAGACAGTTGATCGCGAATAACTTGAGCGGAGGTGCCGTAGAAGTTACCGTAAACCTCCGCGTATTCTAAAAACATATCTTGCTTAATTAACGCGCTAAAGGTATCTCGAGTCACAAAAAAGTATTCTTTTCCGTTTTCCTCGCCAGGTCGAGGTAACCTTGTAGTGTGAGAAATAGACAAACAAACTTGGCTATCGTCCTTAATTAATGCATTAACTAAGCTTGATTTGCCTGCACCAGAAGGGGCTGAAATAATAAATATTTGTCCTGTCATTCTATATTCTGTATTTGTTCACGCATTTGTTCAATTAATATTTTCATGTCCAATGCTCCACTTGAGAGCTTATTAACTATAGCTTTTGAGCCCAGTGTGTTCGCCTCACGGTTTAATTCTTGCATGAGAAAATCAAGCTTTTTACCGATCACTCCACCTTCTTGAATAAGTCTAAGTGTTTCGTCTAGATGCAGAGTGAGTCGACTAATTTCTTCTTCAATATCCACTTTTGCCGCCATCAAGGCGATTTCTTGATAAACTCGCTCTTCATGTTCGCCACCTAAAGCTTCTTGAAAACGTAATTTTAACCTTTCTTCAAACTGTTTTACAAAGTTAGGGACCTCTGGAGTGAGCTCAAAAACTATTTTTTTTAGTGCATGAACTCTCTCTGTGAGAAATGAAGCGAGTTTCCCCCCCTCTCTCTTTCTAGAAGAATTAAGATCTATTAAAAGTTGATTAAGTATGGCTGAGGCGTCCTGCTCAACCTTGTCATTCTCTAGGCTATCAATCTGAAAGACCCCGGGCCATTTTAAAATATCCGCAACGGACAAGGGGGTGGCATCTGTAAAGACTTCTTGAATAATAGAGCTCGCTGAGCGCAATTGTTCTAAGGCAGATGTATTCAGTAAGGTTAAATTAGCAGAATGATCTCTTGGCCTTAGATCCACCCGACAGTCAATTTTTCCTCTTTGTATAGATTGGCTGATTTGCTCTCTGAATATTGACTCGAGAGAGCGTAAAGTATCAGGTAGTCTAAGCTGAATATCTAAAAAACGATGATTTACTGATTTAATATCAATAGACAGGGTACCATAGGGTAATTCCCTGATTTCGGATGCAAAACCAGTCATACTGTGTAAAGATTGGGTCATGATTTTTTTACGAAATGATAATTCGTCTATGATAACTCACTTAGGAACAATTATGAGACCAAGTCAACGACAGCCTCAGCAATTAAGAGAAGTTAAATTTACCAGACAAGCCACACGTTATGCAGAGGGCGCCGTCATGACGGAGTTTGGTTTTACAAAGGTGTTATGTACAGTAAGTATTGAGGATAAAATTCCTTCGTTTTTGAAGGGTAAAAACCAAGGTTGGTTAACAGCCGAATATGGGATGTTACCAAGGTCCACACACACAAGAATGCAGCGCGAATCTGTTTCTGGAAAGCAATCTGGTAGAACGCAGGAAATACAAAGATTGATAGGGCGATCCTTACGAGCAGTGGTAGATCTTGTTGTGCTTGGATAGAGAACTGTACACATAGATTGTGATGTTATTCAGGCTGACGGTGGCACAAGAACTGCCAGTATTACAGGTGCTTACGTTGCGCTTCATGACGCAATTAATCTGTTATTAAATCAAGGTGTTTTAACAAAAAATCCTCTTCTTCAACATGTTGCAGCTGTATCAGTAGGCGTATTTCAGGGTTTGCCAGTACTAGATCTGGATTACGATGAGGATTCTGATTGTGATACCGATATGAATATTGTTATGACAGAGGATGGTCGATTTATTGAATTACAAGGTACTGCTGAGGGTGAACCCTTTGACCGAAAAACGTTAGATAAATTATTACAATTAGGTGAGCTAGGCTGCCAGCAACTCATTGAATTACAGAAAAAAATACTGGTTAGTTGAAGGCATGAATAAAAGAATTATTGTAGCCACTCATAATCAGGGTAAATTAGAAGAAATTCGCACTTTGTTGTTACCTTTATCCATTGCAGTGGTGGGCGCCAAGGAATTATCTCTACCCCAACCTGATGAGCCATATCCTACATTTATAGAAAACGCTCTTAATAAAGCAAGGCATGTGGCGCAATTGACTAAGATGCCAGCGCTTGCAGATGATTCTGGATTGTGTGTGGAGGTGTTGATGGTAGCACCAGGAATCATTTCGGCACGTTTTGCTGGAGAGGAGCACTCTGATGATAAAAATAATCATCAGTTACTTAATATTTTAAAAGATGAGCTCCATCGAAAAGCTCATTTTATATGCTGTATGGTATTAGTTCGTTATGATTTGGATCCAGACCCTATCATAAGCATTGGAAAGTGGTATGGAGAGATTGCTTTTGAATACGCTGGCGAAAATGGCTTTGGGTATGATCCATTATTTTATATCCCATCCTTAAATAAAACTGCCGCACAGCTTTCGGTAGAAGAAAAAAACCAAGTTAGTCATCGTGCATTAGCACTTAGGGGTATTATCCTAGCTTTAAAGGAAGATAATTTTTTTAAAGATTGAACCATGTCATTGCAAATTTTACCCCCGCTTTCCTTATATATACATTTCCCTTGGTGTATCAAGAAATGTCCTTACTGTGACTTTAATTCTCATGAATTGAAGTCGCCGTTAGATGAACGAAAGTTTATTGATGCTCTGTTATTAGATTTTCAACAGCAATTACCCCGAATTTGGGGAAGACCACTTAGATCCATATTTATAGGGGGTGGAACGCCAAGTCTGCTCTCTGCACAGTCCATCAGTTATTTAATGAGTAGCATTAGAAGTTTGGCTGTGGTGTTGCCTAACTGTGAAGTGACTTTAGAGGCAAATCCTGGCACATTCGAGTCAGTTAAGTTTAGTGGATTCAGAGAAGCTGGCATTAATCGTCTTTCATTAGGTGTGCAGTCTTTAAATGATCGTTGTTTGAAGGCCATTGGTCGTGTACATGACCGTGAGCAGGCAGTCCTAGCGATTAGTGAGGCGCGGATGATTTTTGATAATTTAAACTGTGATCTCATGTATGGTTTACCTGGTCAAACCCATGAAGAAGCAATGCGAGATTTACAGGAGGTGATATCCTTTAATCCCACCCATATTTCTTTTTATCAATTAACTATTGAGCCCAATACTTTATTTTATAAATTTCCTCCTCAATTACCAGATCAAGATGACATTGCTCTATTAGAAAAGCAAATATATGACTTATTGGCTGAGCGGTCTTATCTTCACTATGAAGTGTCTGCTTACGCTAAAGAGCAATATCAATCTAAGCATAATTTAAATTATTGGATGTTTGGTGATTATGTGGGAATAGGTCCTGGCGCTCATGGTAAGATTTCTTTTCCTGATCGCATCATTAGAACCGCAAAAATCAAACATCCTAATAACTATTTGGCATCAATTGATTCGATTGGTAAAGTAGAAGAGATGACTATTATTACCGACAGTCACCTCCCCTTTGAATTTATGATGAATGCACTACGCTTAAATCAAGGGTTTCCCCTTTCTTTATTTGAAGAGCGGACAGGTTTATCTATCAATACCATTCAGTCAGTTCTGGAATTGGCGGAAGAGAGTCATCTGATCACCCTCAGGGATCGGTATTTACGACCCACTCAACGAGGACGTCTTTTTTTGAATGACTTAATTAGTCTGTTTTTAAATGAATGAGAATTTCGATTATTATGCGATCAAATTCTCACCCTGGGGTTATTTGGGGGTAGTGTCTCAACATTCAGTACTCTTAAGAGTGGATGTTCAACCGTGTCTTCAAGACTTATTTTTGTCCCTATCAACATCGTATTCTGTTATACAGTACTCTAGGCATCTAAAGCCAGTTATAGAGAAAATTATTCATCTTATTCATCATCCCACTGATACAATCAATATTGATTATCGTTTAGACGGAACGGTGTTCCAGAAGAAAGTATGGCAGGCAATTTCTGCTATCCCTCGCGGAAGGGTGAAAACTTATCAAGAAATTGCAAACGTTACTGGTCATTTAAGAGCTGTCAGAGCAGTGGGCACTGCCTGCGGCGCCAATCCATTACCATTTATTATACCTTGTCATCGAGTTGTCGCCTCCGGAGGTAAACTTGGCGGTTTTGGGTTGGGAATTGAATTAAAAAAGAAATTATTACAACAAGAGGGAGTTATTCAGTTTCTTTAACAAAAATCAAATCCCATACACTATGTCCTAATTTTAAACCACGATTTTCAAATTTTGTTAAAGGTCGATAATAGGGTCTAGCAGAAAAATCAGAGACAGTGTTTGTTAAGGCTGTACAGTGGGACAATACTTTTAACATTTGCTCTGCATAGTCTTGCCAATCTGTGGCAAGATGAATATAACCTTTGTTTTCTAGGTGCTGTGCTAATTGATCTATAAAAGGTTTTTGAATTAGCCTTCTTTTATGATGTCTTGCCTTGGGCCATGGATCAGGGAAAAAAATATGAATACCAGTAAGACTGCTAAAGGGGATTAGATGAGTGATTACCTCCACCGCGTCATGACGTAGTACACGAACATTAGTGATCTGCTCTTGGTCAATCAGTTTTAAAATATTGCCCACTCCGGGTCCATGAACGTCTACAACAATAAAGTTTTTTTCAGGAAAGGTTTTAGCGATTTCTATCGTGGGCTCTCCCATACCAAAACCAATCTCAAGAATAGTTGGTGCGCGCCTATTGAAGAGTTCTTCAAAAGAAAGGGGACCCTGGCGAGCATTAAATACAATTCCCCAAAGTGGATACAGTTGATCAATAGCGCGTTGCTGACCCGGAGAGAGTCTACCCTGACGCAAGACATAGCTTCGAATATGTTGACCTATTGACAAAGGATTCACTAAGAAATCAATCCAGTGGTAGGCGAGCTCGCTTCAGCCTGATAAGGCTTTTTAGGCACACGACCTGATAGGAAGGCTTCTCTGCCTGCTTGAACTGCTTTTTTCATTGCCGAAGCCATTAAGACTGGATGTTGTGCTTTTGCAATAGCTGTATTCATCAAAACTCCTGCACAGCCTAATTCCATTGCTATTACTGCATCAGAGGCTGTCCCAACTCCTGCATCAACAATTACTGGTACTGTTAGTTGGTCAATAATAATACTGAGATTCCAAGGGTTTAATATACCCATTCCAGAACCAATCAGGGAAGCTAAAGGCATCACTGCCACGCAACCTATATCTTCTAGTTGACGAGCTTGTATGGGATCATCGCTACAATAAACCATAACTTCAAACCCTTCCTTCACAAGAGTTTTAGCAGCCGAGAGAGTCTCTGGCATATTAGGAAACAAGGTTTTGCTATCTCCTAAAACTTCTAATTTGACAAGATTATGGCCATCAAGAAGTTCACGAGCTAATCTGAGCGTGCGAACCGCTTCCTCCGCTGTGAAGCAACCTGCAGTATTGGGTAAAAATGTATATTGTTTTGGAGATAATACATTTAATAAATTTTCTTCATTAGGATGCTGTCCAATATTTGTACGCCGTATGGCAACCGTTATTATGTTCGCACCACTCTCATCTATGGCTTGTTTGGTTTGGTTAAAGTCATTATATTTACCAGTCCCTACTAACAAGCGGGATTGATACTCTTTACCTGCTATAATAAATTGATCTGTATTCATAAATTATCCGCCACCCACTGCTATCACTATTTCAACCTTGTCATTTTCTTTTAAATGATAAAAGTCATAGTCTGAACGAGTTATAATCAACCCATTTACTTCAACAGCAAAACGTTGATTTTTAATATTTAAATTATGAATCACTTTACTTAGAGAAGTATTGGGTTCAACTGAGATTGTGTCGCCGTTTACAATTATATTCATGGTTTATTTA
>VFSW01014191.1_pt1 | contig 11030 bp, 12 predicted proteins | sample 5358111 | NCBI WGS metagenome assembly VFSW01 (sample SAMN11554181, study PRJNA540505) | mine drainage metagenome | isolation source: sediment from site ElyBrook_90M | place: USA: Ely Copper Mine, Vershire, VT | collected 2017
AGGTAGTACGCATCAAGACGTACTTTTTCAGGGATGGAGAGGTCATCGCGGCCATTAATTTGCGCTAATCCGGTGATGCGGGGTAGGAGGATATGTACCCCGGCTTGAGTTCGGGCTTGGATAAGGTCTTCTTGATTGAACAAGGCTGGTCTGGGGCCTACTAAACTCATATGTCCTTTGATGATACTCCACAGTTGAGGAAGCTCGTCCAAGCTGCTTTTTCGTAGAAAAGAGCCGATTGGGGTGAGATAACTGCCTGGGTTATCTAGTAAATGTGTGGCTAAGGCGGGAGTATCTGATCGCATCGTACGAAATTTAGGCATAGGAAAAATGACATTGTTTTGTCCAATGCGATCAGACCAATAGAGAATTGGTCCTGGTGAAGTCAATCGAACAAAAAAAGCGATAATCAAGGCCGGAAATAAAACCAAGGTTCCGAGGCAGAGTGCCAAGATCATGTCAAAAATGCGTTTGCTTATCATTAACGACTAGCGGGAGCAAAGAGATCAGCAAAGAATGAGCTTTCTGGTAACTTTCGTTCTTGTGTAAATCGTGCAAAACCGGCTTCCACCATGGGTGGAGGGCCGCATGCATAGACTTCATATTGCTCTAACGACGGATAGTCCATTAATATTGCTTCATGCACAAACCCGACTCGGCCTGTCCAATTGTCTTCCGGGAGTGGATTAGAAAGAATGGGATGGTATTGGATCAAGCCGTGACCGACCTCAACCCAACTTAAAGCCAGTTCGTGTGCGTACAGATCTCGCTTGGCACGAACCCCCCAGTATAAGGTCATGGGTCGCGTGAGCCCTTTACGTAAGGCGGTTTCGATAATGCCTTTTATCGGTGCAAAACCCGTGGCACCGGCCATGAAAATAATGGGAATGTTTTTATCTTCACGTAAATAGAAAGACCCTAAGGGGCCTTCAAAACGAAGAATAGACCTTTCCTTGAGTTCATTTTGTAGGAATGCTGAAAAATTTCCACCGGGATAGAGTCGAATGTGCAATTCCAGTAGGTTCGTTTCATGACTAGGATTAGCAAGGGAAAAACTCCGAATACGCCCTTCCTTGAGTAAAAAGTTTATATATTGGCCAGCCATAAACTTAAAGGTTTCTTGTGGTGGTAATTTTAGTTTTAAAATGACCACGTCATGATTCACGTGAGTAATGGACTCAACTCGGCAAGGGAGCTTTTTAATGTGAATGTCTTTAAACTCAGAGATTTCACGGGCCTGTATGACGAGATCTTCCAAAGGGACAGCACAACAAAATAGTGCTTTTCCAGCAGCTTTTTCTGTCTCTGTTAACGTGGTGTCTTGATAGTCCCCGTAATCCACCGTTCCTTGCAGAATGGTCCCTTTACAACTGCCACAGACACCACCTTGACAGCCAAAGGGTAGTCCTATACCAGCTCCAAGAGCTGCCTGTAAAATGGTTTGCTTGGGTTCCGCCGTAAAACGAAGACCACTGGGTTGGATTATGATATTTTTTTTCATGAATCGACCTAAATGAGGTTATAGAAATGAGTGTACGTATTTTAGTGGTCGGTGCCGGGTTGGTTGCCCGTTATGTATTTCAAGAAAAACCTACCGCCACACAAGTTTTTCCTCTTTGCCGTTCAGACGAGCGCATGTCTCAATGGAGCTCACTGGGGGCAACGCCTGTACGAGCTAACTTAGACCACCCAGATAGTTTCCAAGGCCTTCAAGTGGGTTGGGGTGCTGTTTTTTATTTAGCTCCTCCCTCTGGATTGATGGCGATAGATGAACGACTCAAGTGGTTTCTGAGTAACTTATCCCAATCAGAAATTTTACCACGGCATTTAATTTACATGAGTACGACGGGTGTGTATGGTTCATCAGAGGGGGCTTGGGTCACTGAAGTTACCCCGGTCAATCCAGAATCTGAACGGGCACAACGAAGAGTCTGGGCTGAACGGTATCTGCGGCATTGGGCGTTAAAAAACAAGGTGTCCTTAGTGATCTTACGAGCCCCAGGAATCTATGATGAGGAACGTTTACCCAAGGAGGGTTTAAGAATGGGTACCCTGCCTGTCCCTCTGCTCGATCAGGATCCTTGGAGCAATCATATTCATGCTCATGATTTGGCTAGAATGGTTTGGATGGCTTATTGGAAAGGTCTCCCTAACCGGATTTATAATGCTTGTGATTTAAGCCAATTAACGGTAGGAACCTACTATGAATTGTGTGCTCGTTATCTGGCGCTACCGGCACCTATTCGTTTGCCAAGAGAAGAATTAAGGGCCATTATTAGCCCCATGCGCTGGAGCTTTTTGCGAGAATCACGGCGTATCTATCCGGCTCGAGTGGTTCAAGAATGGGGGTTTCAGTGGTTATACCCAACAGTAGAGGAATTTCTGAAAAAACGGAACAAAAGAGAACAACTTCACTGAACGACTGGACAACGTCGGGTATTTTGAGGCAAAATGCTTATATGGATGCTTATCTTGTATTAAATGGACCCAATTTAAATTTACTCGGACAACGGGAGCCGGACCGCTATGGTCTCACTACGCTCCCCGAAATTCATGCTCATATGCAACAGTTGGCCCAGCATTATGGGGTTCAAATTACGTGCTTTCAAAGCAATCACGAAGGGCAACTCATCGATCGGATACAGGCAGCTAAACCTGAAGGGATTACTGGAATTATCATTAATCCTGGGGCGTGGACTCACACCAGCGTAGCCATTAGGGATGCCCTTGCGGCCGTACAGATTCCCTTTGTGGAAGTTCATCTTACTAATATTGCCGCACGAGAATCATTTCGGCATTTTTCTTATCTGTCTGATTTGGCAGAGGGGACGATTACCGGTCTTGGGGTTCAGGGTTATATTCTGGCCCTGCTTTCATTTATACACAAGGATCACCCTTTATGGATTTAAGAAAACTAAAAAAGTTAATTGATTTGGTTCGGAATTCTGAAATCAATGAGCTGGAAGTTACTGAGGGCGAAGAAAAAGTTCGAATCGTTAAATCAGCCTTGAATAATTCAGCTGGGGGCTATATTCTTTCTCCTCCAATGATGCAAGGCCCAGCTCAGCCAATGCAAATATTAACCTCAGCGATAGAAGCAGGGTCCGGTGGTACTGGTTCTAACCAAGGCCATGTGGTTAAGTCGCCGATGGTGGGGACATTCTATCGTTCTCCTGCCCCTGGAGCTGCTGTTTTTACAGAAGTTGGCCAGAAAATTACTGAAGGTCAGACCGTGTGTATTATTGAAGCCATGAAGTTACTTAACGAGATTGAGTCAGATGTGACCGGTGTGGTCAAGGAAATCCTGGTAGAAAATGGCCAACCAGTTGAGTATGGTCAACCGCTTTTTGTAATTGCTCCTTAAAATAGTCGGGGTTATATGTTTTCTAAGATTTTGATTGCCAATCGGGGTGAAATTGCCCTTAGAGTTCAGCGAGCTTGTCGAGAAATGGGAATAAAAACAGTGGCGCTTTATTCCACTGCGGATGCTGAAGCCAAGTATGTCCGTTTGGCTGATGAATCAGTGTGTATCGGGCCACCCGCTTCAGTTCAGAGTTATTTGCATATTCCAGCGATAATCGCCGCGGCTGAAGTGACAGGAGCGGATGCTATCCATCCAGGCTATGGTTTTTTGTCAGAAAATGCTGATTTTGCTGAGCAAGTGGAAAACAGTGGATTTGTTTTTATTGGGCCCAGACCTAATACGATTCGTTTAATGGGAGATAAAATTAGCGCCAAGGCGGCTATGAAAGTGGCTGGTGTCCCCGTGGTACCTGGTTCTGAAGGGATATTGCCGGAGGAACCGAGAGCACTAGTAGCTTTGGCTGAATCCATTGGATACCCGGTTCTTATCAAAGCAGCAGCAGGAGGCGGGGGTCGGGGGATGAGAGTGGTGGAGCGTTCTGAGGATTTGTTAGGTTTCTTGGAGTTGACTCGTTCGGAGGCTCGTGCGGCCTTTGGAAATGATACCGTGTATCTGGAAAAATATTTGGCGGAACCTCGGCATATTGAAATTCAAGTTTTATCAGATGAATTTGGAAATGCTATTTTTCTGGGTGAGCGTGATTGCTCTATGCAACGACGTCATCAAAAAATTATTGAAGAGGCGCCAGCGCCAGGAATCACCGAAGAATTACGCCAATTGATTGGCCAGCAATGTGTGGCGGCTTGTCATCGTATAAAATATCGTGGAGCTGGTACTTTTGAGTTTCTCTATGAGAACGGGTCGTTTTATTTTATCGAGATGAACACTCGTGTGCAGGTAGAGCATCCCGTTACCGAATTAATTACGGGTATTGATATTGTTCAGGAACAGATTCGCATTGCGGCCAATCTGCCCTTGACCTATTCGCAAAAGGATGTGCATTTGAATGGTCACGCTATAGAGTGCCGTATTAATGCCGAGGATCCCTTTACCTTTGTGCCCTCTCCCGGGCGAATTACGCAGTACCATCCTCCAGGGGGGCCAGGGGTTCGAGTAGACTCGCACATTTACCATAATTATTATGTTCCCCCTTATTATGATTCGCTGGTTGCTAAGGTATTGACCCACGCTCCTACTCGTGAACAGGCTTTGGCTAAAATGCGCATTGCCTTGTCGGAAATGATTTTAGAGGGCATTAAAACCAATATTCCGCTCCATCAGCAATTATTATTGGATCATGATTTTATAGCAGGGGGTACCAGTATTCATTATCTGGAACAAAAATTAGCCAATGAAAAGGTTTGATTGGTGATGTGGCTTGAGCTGAGATGTACCTCCAGTGGATCGGAGGCGGATGAATTAGAGGCCTGGTTTAGGGGGCAGGGAGCGTTATCTGGGGCTATTGAGCCGGACTTACGCTTTCCCGAGGATGAAGTGTTTGGGGAGCCGGGAATGCCTGAGCAGGCCCTTTGGGCTCATTGTTGGGTGGTAACGCTCTGGCCAGAAGAAATATCATTAGAGCACCTATGGATTGAGTATGGGTTACGATTTAATCGGCTAGTTCTGGAGCATGAGGTTAGACGGTTGGATGACCAAGATTGGGTCCGCATGACACAAATGCAATTTGCTCCGCAACATATCGGACAGGATTTTTGGGTGGTTCCTTCTTGGCATGAGCCGCCCACGTCAGCTCGTTTGGTTTTGCACCTAGACCCTGGCCAAGCCTTTGGAACAGGAACTCATCCGACAACCGCCTTGTGTTTGCGTTGGTTATTGAATCAGCCTTTAATGGATCGAAAGGTGTTGGATTATGGCTGCGGCAGTGGTATTCTGGCCATGGCGATGTCTCTTCTAGGTGCTCAAGAGGTGGTGGGGGCGGATATTGATCCGGTGGCCGTGACAACAGCCCAAGCAAACGCTCAGAAAAATGGACTGGATGTGTCTTTTTTGGCAGCAGATGAACTGACAGACCCCTTATTTGATGGGGTGGTAGCCAATATTCTTTGGGCGCCGCTCATGCAATTAGCCCCGCTTCTTGCAACCAGAGTTAAACGAAACGGCTGGCTCACTCTCTCGGGTTTATTGGAGCGTCAGCAGGAGTCCATTCAAGAAGCCTATGCCCCATGGTTTATATTAAAAGTGGTGGGAGTCGAGGAGGGTTGGATTTGCCTCTCAGGGCAAAAACATACCGATTAAAAGACGATGATAATACCTCAACACTTACGGTATACGACAAGCCATCAGTGGGTTGAACGACAAGCCGATGGTCTGCTTAAAATAGGAATTACAGATTTTGCGCAAGAGCAATTAGGTGATGTGATGTTTCTTGAAATGCCGGCAATAGGAGCTACAGTGACAACGGATAAACCATGTGCCGTGGTCGAGTCTTTAAAAACGGCTTCGGAAGTTTTTGCACCAGTTGCAGGGACAATCCTTCTGTGTCATGATGACCTCTCTGAGCGGCCAGGACGACTGAACAGTGAGCCGTATGAAGCGTGGATTTGTGTGATCAAACCATTTAACGATCATGATTATGAAACTCTGTTGGGCCCAGAAGATTATTTCAAACTAACTACGTAGGAGTTTTATATGAATCAAGTTCTTCTTTCCGGTCAACCGATTCCCGTCGCTGGAATTATTCCCTCTGTTGGTTCGGTGGCACCTGATTTTTCCCTGACGAATAAAGATCTTAAGGATTGTAATTTGTCCACTTGGGCGGGGCAGAAAAAAGTGCTGAACATCGTACCCAGCTTAGATACGCCGACTTGTGCGATTTCGACCCGTCGTTTTAATGAATTGGCCAGTTCGATGAAAAATACCGTGGTACTGGTGATTTCCGCTGATTTGCCTTTTGCGATGGGACGGTTTTGTGCGACGGAAGGATTAACTAATGTCATTCCCCTTTCGACCTTTCGAGGGCGTGATTTTCATGGGAAATATGGAGTTGATATTACCGGTGGGGTTCTGCGTGGGTTGACTGCTCGTGCCGTGCTCGTTCTCGATGAAAATAATCAGGTGCTATACAAAGAACTGGTTAATGAAATCAGTCATGAACCCAATTACGATGCTGCTCTTGCTATTCTTGCTTAATGATGAAGGTTCTGTTATGTGGGTCGATGGCTTATGACACCATTATGGTGTTTCCTGGGCAGTTTGGGGATCACATTCAAGCGGATCATTTACACATTTTAAGTGTGGCGTTTATTGTTCCTGAGTCGCGTCGAGAGTTTGGCGGAACGGCAAGTAATATGGCTTATCACCTTAAGCGTCTAGGTGGAGAACCCATTATTTATGCTACGGTTGGGGAGGATTTTGCATCTTACAACCAGCACTTGCAGGAACAGGGTATTGCCCTGCATGGACTTCGAACGATATCTGATCAATATACAGCACAAGCATTTATTACGACTGATCGAGATAACAATCAAATTACGGCGTTCCATCCTGGGGCTATGGAATTTTCTGACCAGAATGTTATCCCAGGTGATACTAAAGCGCGTTGGGCAATCGTATCTCCCGATGGAAGAGAAGGGATGTTACAACATGCGCAACAACTAAAACAACATGGTATTCCGTTTATCTTTGATCCCGGCCAAGCCATTCCGGCTTTTAATGGGGAAGAATTACGGTCTTTGATACAACATTCGTCGGCAGTAGCGGTGAATGATTACGAAATTCAGTTATTGCAAGACAAAACCAGTTGGGATGTTGCGACTATTGCTCAAAAAGTTCAAGCATTAATCGTGACTAAAGGAGCAGGGGGTTCTTCTCTCTATTATGAAAATAAAGAAATGACGATTCCCTCCATTCCGGCTCAAACTATTATCGATCCCACAGGTTGTGGTGATGCTTATCGAGCCGGGTTGCTCTATGGTTTAGCGCATGGTTGGCAGTGGGAACGTTCTGCTTTATTGGGGTCACTGATGGGGTCACTTAAAATTTCTCAACCCGGTGGTCAAAATCTACCTCAAACCCGACAGGAAATTAGCCGGCTTTTTGCTCAGATGGGGCAAGGATCGCTTGACGATTAGCCTATGTTACGAGTCTATTTGCGTGGTGCAAGGCTCCTGATTCATGTTTTGTGGGGGTTGTTCCTCTGTGTGCTGATATGCCAGTGGTTGCCCTATCCAAAACGAATTCCCATTGTGCAACATTGGTCTAACCATTTGCTCCGAATACTCCAATTGGACTGTCATCTGTATGGTGCTCCCTTACCCCCACCAGAGCAGGTGATTTTATTGACATCAAATCATATTTCATGGATTGATGTTTTCGTGATTTTAGCATTGCGCCCCGTGCGATTCGTTGCGAAGTCAGAAGTTAAAAGCTGGTTCGTGTTGGGGTGGATGGCCACTGTATCAGGGACTCTATACCTACAGCGAGAATCGCGCCGGGAAGTGGTTATGTTTGGTGGAAGGATGCAGCATGCACTCAGTCTTGGACATTCTCTGGGTTTGTTTCCAGAAGGAACAACCACAATGGGGACAGAATTACTGCCTTTTCATCGTTCGTTGTTTGAGCCGGTCATCGCTCAGGCCATTCCTGTTTGTCCCGTGATATTGCGATATCACGACAATAATGGAAAAATTAGCACCGCCATTCCTTTTGTAGGGGAAATGACGTTATGGGATTCGTTAAAAAATATTCTGCAAGCCCCCCCTTCCCAGGTTCTGATCCGCACGGGACCGCTTATTGAGACACGCGGAAAAAATCGTAAGGAAGTCGTCCTTCAAATTGAGGCAATATCACAAACGTTATTGGCCGGGCAAGTCACTTGAAAAACGGCACGATCTTCAAGTCGAATAGCGGTTAGTGGCCCCCCCCATAAACAGCCAGTATCTAGAGCTAAGATGTGGCTATCCAGATGTAACCCCAGCGCTGACCAATGACCGAAAATAACCGTTTCATCTTGAGTCTGGCGAGTGGGGATGTCGTACCATGGAAAAAATCCTTTGGGCATATTTTCGGGAGGTCCTTTATGAAAAAACTCCATAACCCCTTCAGGAGAGCAAAGACGTAAGCGGGTAAAGGAATTGACAATGACTCGAAAGCGATCTAAACCAGTCAGTTCATCGGTCCATCCATTGGGTTCGTTGCCATAAATATGGGCGAGAAATTCTCGATAGTGCTGTCCTCTTAGGGCTTGTTCTGCTTCATAAGCTCTGACTAAAACCTGAGAGCGATTCCACTGGGGTAAAATACCCGCATGCACCAGTATAAAATGAGGGGTAGCATGTGCGAAGGGCCGGTGACGTAGCCACTCCAATAAAGCGGGTCCATCAGGCGCTCTGAGCACCTCCTCAAGAGTATCACCCTTTCTGGAATGTGTAATTCCTAAAGCGACACAAAGTAGGTGTAGGTCGTGATTGCCTAGAACAGTGATGGCCCGCTCTCCTAATGAACGAACGAAGCGCAAGGTTTCTAGGGAGTGAGGGCCACGATTGACTAAATCTCCAGTGAACCATAGAGTGTCTTTTTCAGGGTCAAAGGAACAACGCTCCAGTAATTGGAGTAAGGGCTCGAAGCATCCCTGAATATCACCAATGGCATAAGTACTCATGTCTTAGATGATTTGCATAGGGTGTAGGGGATAACTTAAGCCGTCGCTCAGTTTGTCTAATCTTTTGTTTGTTTTTTGCATTATATTGGAAACCATATTCTAATCCAGTTAAGCTACAAGCATTGCTAAAATGATAGGGTCATTATACGTTTAACGGGATAATGAAAAAATGCTTCGTTAGAGGGATCGGTGAGTAATTATAGTATGTTTTCAACTTCGGATTTCACTAGGCGCAGTCGAAAGGAACCGATAGAACTTTCGGCATGAGGCATTAAAGGTATTTTGCTCCTTTTGTCCAGATGCGATCAACCTGCATCATGCTATGATCATCGCAGTTGTCGGCGATTTGAATTCATTCTTATGACAGTTTGACTGAACTAGAAAGCAAAACGGTATGTAAACTGTATGGGTATTAGGTAACGATGAAACGAGGATGGTGCAACACAGCATTATGGTGCAACAGACAAAATTATTGGTAAGCGGAATTAATTTAGAGGATAATAAATACAAATTGTACACAAACAGGTGACAATATAGTCAAAGAAAAACCATCATTTAACAGTAATAATTTGCTTCACTGTATCATGATCATGCAAACTTAGATTAAGGGGGGGATTTAATGGCTGTTTACGCAATTTGGAATAATAAGGGAGGTGTCGGAAAAAGTTATTTAACTTTTCAAATCGCATCCGAGTATGCACGTCAACATCCTAATAAGAAAGTTCTTGTTATTGATTTATGCCCACAAGCAAATTCATCGTTGATGTTACTAGGTGGGATTGTGTATGGAGAAACCAAACTCTCAACTATCCATGCGGGCAATCCACGAAATACTATTTCTGGCTATATTGAAGATAGGATTCTTAGTCCCTATGTAAATTCGCATACAGGGGCAAATTTTATTACTCAAGTTTCCACGCATAATAATCGTGTTCCATCAAATCTATTTCTGGTTGTAGGCGATGAACAATTAGAAATTCAAGCTTCTCGAGTAATATCCGCGACTTTCCCAGGCCCTCAAGATGCTTGGCGAATAGTCCACACTTGGGTAAGTGACCTTATTAACGACATTGCGATTCGATGGGATATGGCAGACCACGCCGTTTTTATTGATTGCAACCCAAGCTTCTCAGTCTATACAGAGCTTGCTCTGGCTGCTGCCGACAGGCTGATTATCCCATTTTCTGCTGACGGTTCGTCTAAGCGTGCGGTAAAAGCCGTTTTGTCTCTAGTCTATGGAATAACTCGCCAGCAAGGGCAAGGGCAACAACAATCCGAATTCTATCTTAACTCTCAAAGATTTAGGATGACATTTCCCGAAATATATATGTATGTCGGTAATAGATTGACGCAGATGAATCAAAGCTCAGCGACGGCATTCAACACAGTTGTTAACGAAATCGGTGATGAGATATACACCGTTTGGCAAAGCAGTGCAAGTCGGTTTTGCATTCACCCGAATGGGGCGGCAACCCCAACCAGCAAGCGTACTTTTAAGGCCATGTTTCAGTATGAAGTAAATGATGCAAATACTGCTTCCGTGGTTTCTGGTGCTTGCGGGATCCCAATTTCAAGTCTTGATGCGGGACAAATTACGGTTCTTGACAAAAAAATAACAGTTAATCAAACACAGTTAGATAGACAAGTACCAAATATGATTTCATTGGTTCGTTCCATAGAGTGAGTTTTGTAATTATCTCAAACGCAATAAATTAAAACTATGCACCACAGTAATCAAACCTGAACCCAGCGGCGCTATGGTTTATCTCAACGGTGAAAAAGTCGGAACCACTCCTTTACACACACTGAGACGAAAATAGTTGGCTCAATGAGCACTGTGTTGCTCAAAAAAATGGGTACCAAGACTTCTCTGCTGCCTTCAGTCGCAATGAAATTGTAAACGTGGGAGCCATAATTAGCGGATTCTTCGTGCTTATCCCTTTTTTATGGGTAATTGACCACAATCCGACCCACTCATATGAAATGACGTCGCTAAAAAGTGCTGTTATTCAGTAGGCATATTATTATAAAATAAATCCTTTTGGT
>VFSW01014192.1_pt1 | contig 11030 bp, 15 predicted proteins | sample 5358111 | NCBI WGS metagenome assembly VFSW01 (sample SAMN11554181, study PRJNA540505) | mine drainage metagenome | isolation source: sediment from site ElyBrook_90M | place: USA: Ely Copper Mine, Vershire, VT | collected 2017
ATTCAGTACAGCGCCGACCAGATGCAATGAGACTCCATCCCGCACCAACCAGGATCCCACGGTTCTACGCAAATCATGAATTCGCAGATCCTGAAATCCAGTCTCCTTTCGGATTCGTCTCCACATCGCGTCTAAGTACGCCAAGGGCTTCCCAGGAATCGCTCCGCAAATGATGTGGGGATTGTCCTTCAGCTTAGGGATTATCTTGAGCCGCGTAATAGCGGCTCGGCTCAATGGCGTTAGGACAGGATCCCCGTTCTTGGTCTTGCCGATATAGAGCGTCTTGTTGTCCCAGTCCACATCAGCCCACTTGGCGGCGAGAATTTCATTCCGCCGAATACCCGTCAGCAGAAGTAGCCACAACGCATGCCCCGCAAATTCGTTGGGATCGTCATCGATCGCGGCGGCAAGCACCGGCATCTCGGCGGGCGTTACGTATCGGCGCCGCTTGTGTTCCGCAAATCGTTCGATCTCGGTCCCGGGATTTGGCATCTCTTCCGGGACGATGCCCAATTGACGGCCGACGTTGTACATCTTGCGCACGATCGAGACGAAGCGATTGGCGGCGTAGGGGTGCTCCTTTCCGAACTCCGCGTGGACGCTCGCGACATCAGCCCTGGTGATCGACGAGGCCAAATGCGATCCGAATTTGGGAATGAATAGCTGTTTGAGAGCCGATTCATCCGCTTTCCACGTCCGCTTTTTGAGCTTCGCGTGTCGTTCGATGTACAACTCGGCCAGCATTTTGACAGTCGCGGACGCTCGCATCTCGTCGATGTTTGATTTGGGGTCTTTGCCATCCGCGGCGGTTCCAAAATAATGCCGAGCTTTTCGACGCGCCTGTTCAAGGGTCATCGAATCCGATCGCCCAAGATCAACAAGGCGCTTGCGCGTCTGGCCGCGGTAGCCGCAGACATAGCTGCCGCGTCCATTGGGGAACTTGCGAAGGCCAAAACCGGGCAATGAAAGATCCCAATAAATACATTGCGACTTTGCATGCGCGTCGCCAACATACTCAAGGGATCTGACGTTATCCTGTCGAAGTTTTATTTTCGGCATGCTGGGGATTCGAACCAGTACGGGAGTGACCAAAGAGTGACCACGGCGGATAGTACTCGGGGCAATGTGGGCGATCCAAGTCGAAACGTCTATATTATAACCACCTGATTCTTATAGATAAACCGTACTCCAGCGTATTCGGGCGTAGAGGGAATGCACGCTCTTAATCAATTGGTCGTAGGTTCGATCCCTACACGGCCCACCAATTTAATCAATCACTTGTAGCTTAGTCGCTGAACCGCCGCCCGCAGAGAAGCGTGTGAGTGATACGTGCAGTGATATCTAGGGCATTGATCGCGCCGACGGTTCGGATGGATGGCGAATTCCGCAGGTGCGACGTTTTCCCGATCTGTATCGGATGTTGGAGCCGCATTTCTGTCGCGGCGTGCTGGTACTTTTGACAATCAATTTTCCCTATGTTTAGGCGACAGTGGAAGGCACCCCATGGGTAGCTGGCCAGGCCCACACCCCGTGCGGCCCCCGGCTTCACTGATGCGCGCATATTTTTTCCACCTACAAAAATCAACATCTACACGTTTTGCACTCGGGTCGCTTGCGCTGCGTGCCGCACGCTGCTCGATGTTCCGCGTTCAAAATTACCAGCTCTTGATGAGACGGCCGTCGACGCGTTGTTCGTTGACATCGGACGTGCGCTCCAATGAGTACAAACTCCCGCCTCGTAAGCAAACGGCGCCGGAGGGCAGCCGTGCGGGCGGACGTCGCTGAGCCGCCCACGAACTCGATAACGCCGAGGCGTGAGCCCCGGTGTTTGGGTCACCGAGGCTTTTTCCTGGTCGGCGGTTTATGGCGCGGCGCTTGCGCTAAATCTGAGCCGGCAACTTCCCTTTGCTTTGCGGTAGATTTGGAGTTGCGAAGCATTCGGCTGGCGTCGGATGCTGGTTTCTTACTGGTAGGCATTTTCGCTCCCTGCCTTGCTAACTCATGTGACAATAGCTCCGTGCACGGGAGAGTGATGTGACGTAGTTATCGCTGCGAAGTGCTGTTGTGGGAGTAAGCGTGATCGATTCACTGGACGAGTTCATCGACGAATTCGAGCGGCGCATGAAGGGCGCGCAGCTCTCGGGGAAGGTACATGTTGAATTCTCTCCTACCGATACGGAACGTCTAGTCTCACTCGACCTGATCGAGATTGACCATGAGCGCCAAGGACAAGGACTTGGGACCCGTGCTCTCAATTTGATTGGCGAGCTAGCGGATAAATGCGGATTCGCCGTACAGGTGATCCCGAAGAACCTCAACGGTCCGATGCACGATGAGAACCTTGCAGCCTGGTATGCCCGGCACGGTTTCCGAGTGAGCACGATGCGTCGCGATCCGAAGCACGCTTAAGGACCCCCGCAGGCTGCGCCGCTCTCAGAGCGTGTACGGAGGTTGCAAGCTTTCTTCGCGGCGTTGCTTATGGAAAGTGCTGGGTCAGGTCTATGAAGTGCCGTTTCGGATATCGCTTCGTCAGCATGTCACGCAACTCGGGCAACAGTGTTTTAATTGATTCAATTGATTCCGGGATTTCTTCTGCGAGCCAAGCCGTCTGTTCCTTGATCCTTGCAGCAAGTGCGCCCGCTGCTGCCATGCCGGGTATCGCCTCAACGCCGCGACCGAATAAGGGGGGCATGGCGCTGTATTCGTGCCAGAGCTGAGAACGCTGATGCACACGCGCAATTATCGATTTGAAGGTTGATTCCGCCGCATACGTGCGATCGAGCATTTTCGGCGCCTGGCTAGTAGGGTCATCGTCTTCAAGCAGAAACGCGTATTCGCCGATGATGAACTCGGGGCCTTCGGACGGCGCCCCTTCCAATGCACCGAGTTCATTCCAAGCGGGCTCATGGCCCAGTTTCTTGCGCTGGGCCTCGAAGAGCGATTCATTAATGCCGTCAACCGCCTTCAGCATTTGACCGAGGATGAAAAGGAGCTTGTTGCACTCGCCGACCTCGCGATCCATGCGCTCGCGATTCCGGTACATTCGTTCCAGCGAGGTTACCGCTATGGCGCCGACGAGTGCACCTCCTAGGGCTCCGATGAGGGCGGGCCAAAAGGCGTTCCAGAATTCCGTGTGGTCCCAAAATGTGTTCCACCAATCAACTACTGAATGCATGTTGTCACGTCCTTTGCACCTGCCGTGCGCAGGCCTGGCGCCTATGACCGCAGAATAATGTAAGTGGATGCACATTACAGTGATGTGATGTGAACAGCAGTGAAAATAGCCAGGCCAAACTTTGCGGCGTACCATCCAGCTTCGAAAGACACGGGAGCACGGCGGATATGAGCATTGAAGCGTTATGGGCGGTTCAATTCACGGGAGCGCACGGAGTTAGACTAGCGAAGTCTGGCGGCGTCATCGTTCTTGAGACGGGTCGCATTTTTGGCGGTGATTCGTGGCAGTGGTACACCGGGAAATACGACCGCAACTCTAATGGGACGTACACGGTTTCGATTCAGACTGGCGTCCATTTTAGAGAGGGGGGGCAGTCAATCTTCGGAGGTCCGCTGCAAGCCCAAAAACTGGTAGGCGAGGTACAAGTGTCCGCCGATCAGCAGACCATGAGCGCAAATCTAACGGTCGAGGGTGCCCCGCAGATGACGATGACTGCGACCCTTAACCGGGTTGCTCCGTTGCCATAGGCGTCCATCACCGGGCCGGGTTATGAAAATGCAGCGGTCGGTCGCTGAGTACAAAGCCGAAATTGCCGAGCGGTTGGACGCGTTCGCGCGCAGCCTGCCGACGCGACTTGATGCACCCGCGATTTCGCTCAAAAAGTTGCCAGGCAACGCGATGTGGTACCGCGAAACGATGATTTGGCGATTCACCGAGCTTGCGCAAGAGGCTTTCGACAATCTCAACCGCAAACACTTTGCCGCTGCCATGGTCTTGACCCGTGCCGCAGTCGAAACGGGCGCAGGGCTTTGGTACCTGCATGAGAAAATAAAGAAGGCAATTGCGACAGGCGACCTCGGCGACCTTGGCGAAAAGCTAGAGCGGCTAAACGTTGGGTACAAAGAACCCACGGCACTTGCCGATTTTCCCGAGGCAATCAGTGCGCTGACTTTCGTTGAGCATTTGAATAAGAAAATCGACAACTTTGCACGGGCGTATGCGACGCTTTGCGAATATTCGCACCCAAACCACCAGGGTGCAGCGGGCCTATTTTCATGGCCCCACGCCGACACCGGCTTGGTGGAATTTGGTTCCAACATTCGCGAGTTGGACACGCACGAAGTCACCTGCGCATTGAACCTCAGCGCGGCTGTGATGATGTTCGACCATTGCTATGCCGCCATTGCCAAGTCGATGCCGCGCCTAGTGGCCCTGTGCGAAAAGGGCGCGAAGCCAGCGCAGAAATGAAAACGACAGGGCACTCCACTGCACTGAGCGGACCTGTTGACCCCAAAAAAGGCGAATTCAACTGGTAACTCAGTCCAAACGCAGTGCAGTATGGGTACTCCGACGACACTCCGAGACACCGCCGCCCGCCATGAGTCAGTCGGAATTATCATTTATAATCAATGTCTTATGGGACAGCCCCGTATCACGCACGGATGACGGTTCGTCCCGTCACGATTTGCCGTCGTATCTGCTATCAATTTCGAGGCGACCGAGCCAACAGCGGCGAGTCACTTAACCCGGTTTTCCATTTTGACGACCAAAATCGAGGGCTTCACTTTTAGTGCCGCCGCGAGTTTCCATAGCGTCGTGAGGGTCGGTTGACGAATGCCGCGTTCCATCTGGCTGACAAAAGTGCGATCCACATCGGCAGCCAAGGCTAGCGCTTCTTGGGAAATATCGCTTGCACGGCGCTGGTTCCGCAATGCCCTGCCGAACTCAATTGCAACTTGATTGCCTTTCCTCACGATGGAAAGGTTCAATCCATCGAGGCTGTAGGTCCACGGGATATATCCTACAGTTTGTGACTGATCTGCACGACTTGATAGACTTGAGCGTGAACTGATCGGCAGTCTTCATCGTAGCGGAAGCGGCAGAATTCTCTGCGGTATGACGAGAGGATGGGGACCAGAATCATGGTTGACTGCGCTCCCAACCAAGGAAGGAATTCACAAATGAAACTTTACGTTCTTTGCGGCTTGGTCGCTGTGTTAACGCTTAACCGAATCGCGATTGCCGATGACCTGTTAGCGGATCGTCATTGCAAGAGATCAATGTTAGGGCAGATCGTTTGCCCGCCGCCAAACGGATCAATCGCTATTGACGCGGCAGGTACGGCAGTTTGCGGTCAAGGTGAGTGTCTCAAAGATGCGACCGGGACCTGGATGTGCTCGATTGAAAAAGGAGGACATGCAGGCCGGAATAGCATGGGGCAAGTCGTTTGTACTGGAGGATGCGAAATTGCGTCCCCCAGCGCCTGCGAGATTGCTCGTTAACGTCGCACTTGGGAGGGCAAGCGTGAATACCAAAGGTTTGTTGATTGGTCTTGTGGCCATATCGGCGGTTAATGGCCCCGCAACTCTGCGTGCGCAGGATTCTGGGCAAAATTCGCCTGTCGTGGTGGGCCAGTGGACAGTATCAGTCTATCGTGACGATGGCGGTCATTTCATGGACTGTTCTGCTAAATCGATGGCTCCCGACTCCCGATCAGGAATGGACATTAGTATCCTGGCAAATGGCAATATATGGCTTACGTTAACCAACGCTGCGTGGGCTTTTGCAAATAAGACGGTTCCGGTGAATATACGCGTTGATGACTACGACCTCGGCATGCGGAGTATGAATCCAATCGGGTCGCGATCTGGGTACATCAATTTCGGATCGGACAAGATTTTTCAGGCTGCCATATCGTCAGGCGGCAAGCTCTACGCCAAAGTCGGGTCGAACATTAAAGAATTCTCCCTCAAAGATAGCGACAAAGCATTTGGAGAACTGACTAGTTGTGCGATGACCGGCGTCGGCGGTCCCGCTGCGAATTCTGTGTCGGCATCTGCGAATACACAACCGATCGCGCCGACGAGTATGGTAGCTACGTCGCCACCTGTTTTACTAACGTGCAGTCTCACGTCAGCCGCCACCGACCGATGGCTGATAAAGGACAATCAATTGATGGCCAAAGCGGTCGAGTCCGCCGCACGCGCCGGTCAGGACTACGCGAGCGCTTACGCGTCAATGATGGCGATGCAACAGTCGAAAATGCCAAAGCCTACCACGCTTATACTTGAGCTTGACGAGATAAACAGGCGCATTTCCAACAGGAGTGCGGTATCGTCCGGCCCGCTATTCAGCGCCACCGAAGTGAGTTGGCAAGAGACCGATGCGAACGGAATATTTGAATTTCTGTTGAATCGAGTAACTGGAGGGCTTGTTATCAATAAGCTCGCTTTGAAAGGCGCGTCGCGCGATCTTCTCTATCATGGGGGCTGTTCGGTGACGCAACAACGGGCATTTTAGTGTCCGTGCACCTCATCAGCTAAGTCGATACCTTCTCGGAGAAATTCAAAGCGCTATGTTTTAACAATTGGACCTCCACCGATGGGCACCACTGGTTCAATTCGAGCGCCGGGGTAGCGCGGTGGTAAATGTCGGCGCACGTTTTTTCTGCGGTCGAAATGCACCGCCCGATAGGTCTCGTGATATAGATTCTCTATAGCGGAGGCGGTCTCCGCATTGAGCATGGCATTGTTGCGCAACATTCCGTTTATACGATTCCACTTGTCCCACAGGCGACGGGCTGTTCTGTCGGAGTGGAACTCCCATCCATACGCAATCATGGCAGCGCGGACACACGCAAAGCACCGCACGGGGTCTTTGGCTTGTAGTGCGTCGCGCGCCAGGTTCAGCGCTTCGTCGGCTTGTTTGTTCTCACCGGAATGCCAAGCATAACTCTGCGCAATTGCCTCGGTACTAATCATGTGCATTCTCCAGAGGTTTGTGATTTGGTCGGCTGTCGTTCGACTCGACAATAATTGGCGGTCTGTCCTCACCAATATTTATCGTAATAGTGTGCTTTTCTGCGGCCCGGCCAGCATCGACAGGCGGTCGCTCCGTACCCGACACTTTCGCAATGAACGTGGCTGCATTCAGACGGTTCGACGCTAGCATTTCGTGGTCTCTCATGATACTAGCCGCAACCTGAACCGCTTCGCGGGCATGGCGGGCCGCTTCGAGGCGAGCGGATTCTCCGGAAACTCGTAGTTCAGTAGTCGCTCGTCGCACTTCGTCCAACATAAGTTCCGACTGGAGAAGGACGGCGATCATGCTTTCCTCAATGCCGCCCAATGCCATCAGTTCGTATGGCTCAATCAGTCCTTCCGATAGAAGCGCTATTGCGCGCGCTGCTTTGTGCCGGGACTTGCGGTGTTCATCAGAGGCCAGGGCCGGGAGCATTTGGGTCATTGAAGTGAACCCCCAATAAGATTGCTAAGACTCTCGAATTCTCGGTGCCTCAACCTGTGGAATGGGCCTTGGTAAAGATCGATGCCAAAATGGTCCGCGCGACATCGCCGCCACGCGAGTCGGTACAGCACGATTCGCAGCCGCGTCGCCGGTATAGATACGGCGGCACGTATCTCCGGGATGCTGTATAGCCGTTGACGTTCGTGGTCGCTCATTGAATCAAACCAGGCTTGTACGCGACTCTCGTCAGCAAAAAGGCGGGCTGGCCGGAACGCGCCGTGACTGTTGGATGTAGACATTTTGCTGACCATCATCGTAACTCGCTCATTTGGAATGTCGGGATCGAGCGCCATCGGTATCGGGCAGGGGCGATTTGGTGGCGCTAGACTCGAATTCCGACCGCATACGGTCGATATCGGCGACTGTAGGAGCGCCGTTGCCGGTGGACGAATGCAGGGGAAGAATCGTCCCATTTGGTTTGGCGGTTTGAATTGTGTTCGAATCGGCCGGAATTTCGCCCGTCATGAGATGCCGATTAATTGAAGTAGAGGATTGATGTCGCCAAATGTGCATATTTCGCAGGACCCACATCCGAACGCGCTCGTTGGCGCTGTATTTGGTCAGACGCACTTGATGTTCCATCGGCTGCGCGTTAATCGGGGCGGCGCGAAGGAATTGGCTAAGTCGTCTGTTCGAAATATTTTTCTCGTTGACACCGCGATTGGAAAGACCAAAACGCACGTGATCGAGGGTGACGAGGTCCTTGTCAAATGGTGCTTCGCGCCGTGTCCAAGCTTCTATTAGTTCTGCATGAACGGGGTCGCGTGATTCTTCGATCATTCGTAGCTTGGCAGCCGATGCGGGCGGCGCGGCATTGGGGTTGAATTGTTGAACGTTTCGTCTCCGGGCAAGGTAGCGCAGTACTCCGGGGGCTCGTAGAGACTGGAGAAAGTTGTACAAGTCCGATGCAAGCGGGCGTGGCATTGCCGGGGCATCGGTCGCGCAGATACCCGCTCGTCGGTCAGACGGAGATAGATGCAGGGCGTGTGTTTCGTCATTCGAGGTTCCGAGAAAGCTCACGCGATTACGCTGAGTGCGACCTGGACGGCCTTTCTCTATGATTCGCAAGTGAGCGTTCGTTTGATTGTCCTTCAGCGAATTGGCGATTCTGGCGGCTTCGCGACTCCGGCCTAGGGACACTTCCGCAAAAACCACGATCCATGCATTTGCCAGCCAGTCGGTAAATTGGCTTTCAAGTTCATGGGTCGATACGGTCGCGACGTTGTGATGACCGAACAAAAGCCGGGGTATCTGTTCCATGAGAGTGCTCTTACCGCTGCCCTGTACCTCGCCGACAAGGATCATCATGAAGCTGACTCGCTCACCTGGCCGCTGAATTAGGTAAGCGTAGGTGTCCAAAAGGTGCAGTAGCCACGACAAATCTGCGCCGCGCGGAAAAAGATGCCGTAAGAAACGCAAAAGCAACCTCCGCTCAGAGCGTGTGGGCGCAGTCTCGTCATTAGCGGTGGGGCGGAATAGATTCGCAACGCGCAGTCCATCCTCGCAGAAGATGGCCCCCTCCCCGGGATGAAACGCGACGGTGTCACATCGCTGCGTCGTAGCCGCTGCTCGAAGTACGTTAATCGGGTCCGGCTTCCTGCTTGAGTCCCCCAATGCTGGCATTCTCCAGAACTCTAGGTCTTTGAGAGAGGATTTGGAAACAATACGGCGCTTGTCGATGTCGAAATATGCATCTTGATCGGAGAGGTAGGCATATTGCCTTACCAGGCCGGCCGTGGCGCTCCGCATGTCGGAGAAGGGCATCGGGGTGGGGGAGTACCCATGCCGGGCGCTCCGATTCCGCAGGGCGCTGACGCAGGTATGCTCGCCAAGGGTATTCATGAGTCGGTCAATCGAGGCGCGCGATTCCGACTCGCTCTTTTGTGAACGTTGGGAGAACTCCCATGCGATATCGATCCGTTCATCCCACGGCAAGTTCTTTGCGCTCGCAATTTCTGCCAAAGCCTTGATCCATTCCCCCCTGTCATCAGCGGCAGTATCTGGCAGCGCGGTAAGCATTTTTCGAAGCTCGATTGATTGGTCCTCGACACTCAGTGCGTCAAACCAGTCGTCGGCCGGTGGGATTCCCGCCTTTAGGTCGTTGTTGTCAACGGAAAGTGCGCGGCGCGGGTTTGCCGCTGCTGCCAGCGCGGTTGAGATAGTCGGGGAATCGTGCGCGTCCTTGAAGTGCGCGAGCTTGACGGGTACGGGGTCGCCTCCGGACTTATGGTTTCGTGTGCCAGGAACCCGAAGAACGCGCGTGATGTCTGTAGTGACGCTGTGATCGGCCGGAAAGTCGTGGATTTCACACGCGAGGCGTAAGTTGGCGGCGGCGGTCCGCCACTGGTCTGGCGTCATCTCCTCTGTCAACGGCCAATGGGCGTGCCAGCCCTTCCCTGAATTAACGAGGATCGCTGGGAAGGGGAGTCGGCATTTGTCGCAGAATTCCTTGAGGGCAATGACGGCTGCCTGCTGTGATTGAAAGGGCTTGCCTTCGCCCACGTCCAAGTCAAGATACAGAGAGCGTTTGTGGGCAACCTCCGCAGCCGTCCGTCCGTGGCGATTGGTGTAACTGGCGATGGCCAGATAAACGTCCATACCTTCGACGGAATCCAATTCCAAGGCTCGCTTAGCCGCCTCATCAGGTGAAGAAAACCATTCCGGTCGTCCCAGCCCGCGTGTTCCTGCACGTCTCTGCACGCATAGGTTCCCGGTCGTCGGTAATACGGCGCGACAGAATTTCACGGCGTCCGCATAGTTGGAGTGCTCTTGTACCGAACGGTCCGTCTCTGTTGATGGCATGATCTTGGTAACAACGTTCTCACCATACGCGCTACCGCCAAGGTGGTTTGTGGTGCCACGGATCAATGCTTTGATGCCTTCAATTCGACTGGATGTCGCCGTCACTGTCGGTGCCTCGCGGGCTGCGCGGGCGTGACTCGGATGTCTCGCGTCCTTTTGCAGTCGCGCGTTTTCATAGGCGGGCAACCAATTTGGCATCTTCCACTGAGGATCGCGGGGGGAGCAAAAGACGCAGTTGGCGGAATATTGGACACATCCAAATCTACGGAGGCAGCCGAGACATCCGAGACAACGCTGATTTCCATAGGCAGGGGGGTGCCTCGGATTCGTCTCACATTGCGGCATTCCAACCTGTAAAGTCTCGGAGTGAACTGTAAGCTGGACGGGATCATGGGTGACCCCCGTGCTCACACTGCTTCGACCAATCCATGTAGGCGCGCAACGTGATGCCACGTCGGCGCGGTCCGAGACGGATCAGAGGGGGAAATTCGGCATTCTGTTCCATCCGGCGAATGCTCGATTCCGATAGGCCGGTCAGATTGGTAATCTCGTGCATGTCGAGCCATACGGGGACGTCGAGATTCGAGAGGTTAGCGAGTCTGTCGGCGAGCGCCGCAGCGTTTGCGAGCCGTGGAGGCCCGCAGCCCACTGAAAGTGGTGATTTCATCTGTTATGGCTCCGTGTACGGCGCCAGGGGAGAAGTTTGTCGGAGCGTCTGACAGTTGGCGAAGGGTAGTGAGGGCCGTTT
>VFSW01014193.1_pt1 | contig 11028 bp, 10 predicted proteins | sample 5358111 | NCBI WGS metagenome assembly VFSW01 (sample SAMN11554181, study PRJNA540505) | mine drainage metagenome | isolation source: sediment from site ElyBrook_90M | place: USA: Ely Copper Mine, Vershire, VT | collected 2017
CCGCTCAGCTTGAAATCGACGGTGGCATTGGCCGGAATCAGCGGCTGGGTGTTGGGCTGATCGTTGTCCATGTGGCGGCTGCTCCAGTAGCGCACCGTCGCATCGGCGACGAGAAATCTTTGCCAGATATTCCAGCTGACGCCGGCATTGGCCGTGTAGCGCGACACCAGGGGGACATCGTTGCCGGTGAAGGGGCCCTCGCGAAAAATCGCGCGGGTATAGGCAAAGCCGCCGCGCAACAGCAGGGTGTCGCTGGCACGGTATGTCGCGCTGTTCTCCGAGCCGTAACGGCGGGTCGGGTCCAGATTGTAATCGATGAAATTGACCGGGTCGAAATGGATCTCGTTGGTGAGGTCCATATTGTAGATGCTCGATTGCATCTCGAACTTGCCCGCCTTGACGCGGAAACCACCTTCGATGTCGTTGGAGGTCTGCGTCTTCAGATCAAAGCTCCTTGGCAACGGGATCGTAAACGTGGGATCGAAGATCGGCGAAGCGCCGATTCGTTCGTCGATGTTGGGCGTACGGAACGCGCTGGCGGCACGGCCGAACACGGCAAAATAGTCGTTGAAGCGATGTTCGATGCCGATGTGCAGGGCATGCTCTACTTCGCTGCTGTGCAGGGGCGAAATCTGTTGTTCGAAGAAAAATCCCGGCGCGTTGGGGTCGAGCGTATCTCGCGCGGTCGCGCTGGTATGCTGGATTCGCCCGCCATAAGAGAAGTCGGTGGTCGGCAGGAGCCCGATCGTCTGTTGCCAGTAGGCGGCCAGCGTCTTTTGCGAGCCGTCGAAAATGTCGAGCGGTGGCGCGCCCTGGAATTCGGGCCGGTTTGAATGATAGGTCGCATCGTAATAGTCGATCCCGGTCAGGATCGAAGAAGGCAATCCGAACACCGGGTTCTTGATGCTCAATCTGGGCGTGATCGACCACGTCTGAAGGCGGGTGTCGACGTAGTTGAACGGTATCGTCGGAGAGGCGCCGAAGAAGCCCGCTTGCTGCATCTTGTCGCGCACGCCGCCATCGACGATGAGTTCGACGCCGTTCAACAACGTCTTGGTGAACCCGGTGGTGGCGTTGGCGCCCTGCTGGTTGCCGTAGTTGAACGGGGTGTCCGTGCCCGTACGGTCGGTTGCGAGTTCGTTGATGCCGGCGGATGGATTGACCGTCCTGCCGCCGGGAAATCCGAGCTGCTGGTTGTCGCCGGAGACGTTGAAGAATGCCTTGAAGTCAGGCGTCGTATAACGGATCTCGCCGAAGCCGTTTTGCTGCGCGAGAGCATTGTTGGTCCGATAGCCGTCGGAGCTTATTCCATTTCCGAAGAAGGACGTTGACCAGGCCCCCTGGTTCGCCGTGGCTGACACTGAGCCAAGGCGCTGGTTGAAAGATCCTGCCCCGGCTTCGACACGCATCGACATCGGCGCGCCGCCCGAGGCGGTCTTGGTAACAATGTTGATGACGCCGCCGACTGCGTTGTCGCCATACAGCACGGCGCCGCTGTTGCCCTTGGTGATTTCAATGCGTTCGATCGAATCGAGTGGAATGGTGGAGAAATCCACACCCTGCAGATCGAAGTCATTCACCCTGCGTCCATTGATCAGAAGCAGCGTATTGGCGGTTGCGAACGCACCGAAGCCGCGCACATCGACGTTCGTCTGCGCGCCGTTCACGCCGCCAAACAAGGTCGTCAATTGCACGCCAGGCACCTGCGCGATGATCTCCGGCAGGCTTTGCGCCGGCGAACGCGCGATATCCTGGGCGGTAATGACGGCCGTCGATGCGCCCACGATGCCCGCGAACTGGCTGACCGGCGCGGGTTCCTGACTCGTCAGCGAGGGCGCCGCTGGCGCGGGAGCGGGGTTGCTCTGCACGGTGTTCGGCGCCCCGCGCGGCACCCCGTAGCCGTCGTCGGCCAGCGGGGTGGCCCTGGTCTGGTTCGCGTCACGCGGCGGGCTGACCTCGATGGGAGGCAGTTGGTCCGGCGATGTCTGCTGCGCGTTGGCGGAAATACCCAGCGGAAGGAACGGCAGCAGGAAACTCGACGCAAGCAGAAGCCTGCGACGCCGCGATGCGGCTTTGATGGTGGAAGACATGGTTGGGCCTCGGTATGACGTCAGTGGCACGTCACAGCGAACCAAGTCCCACCATCATGCCTGCGCATCAGGTGAAGCTAATGTCTGTACTCCCCGACCGACATCTTCGCGTGTGACCACGGCTGACGGCAGGTCTCCTGGCTCGCGGGTCGTCACCCTTCGTCGCCTTCCCAGGACCGAGATTCCCAGTGGCATATGACGAAGGATTCGCCGCTTACAGTTGCGGGGGCAGCCGCGGCATTGGAGAAACTCTCCGCACCGCATTCCCTTTTGATCCCCAAACAGGGAACCGTCTCGACCATCTAGAATTGTGACGGCCGCCGAGTCAATGCCGTCATTCGGCTGCGCGCCGGCGCGCGTCGCAGGTACTCATTTTGTTCACCGGCCCGCTTGTGCCTGACCTCAATCATTGTATGAGCATTGGGCAGGGCGGCGACATCGTTGCCTGGGGACGATGGATGAGCGTTCAGAACGTCTTGACGGTGGTCGATGTGGCGCAGCGCCGGCGTGTCGGCATCACGGCAGCGCTCGCCGTTCTGGTCGTGCTCCTGGTGCTCGCGTCGCTCGGGATCGGTCCGGTTCGGCTGTCGCCGCTATCGGTGCTCGACGCCCTGTTCGGCGGCGGCAGCGACGTGCAGCAGGTCATCGTCCGGGAAATCCGGCTGCCCCGCGCGATACTGGGATTTGCGATCGGCGCGATGCTCGGCGTTTCCGGGGCGGCGCTGCAGGGCTTGCTGCGCAATCCGCTGGCCGCGCCGTCGCTGTTCGGCGCGCCGCAATCGGCCGCCTTCGGCGCGGTGCTGATCATCTCGCTCGGCCTCGCCGACGTCAGGTCCTACGCGCTTCCGGTTGCGGCGATCATCGCCGCCTTTGCGTCTGTCTTCGTGCTGCTGGCGATCGCAGGCCGCAACGCCGGCCTGCTGATTCTCATCCTGGCGGGCCTTGCGATATCGAGTCTGGCTGGTGCGGCGACCGCGCTGGTGATGAATCTGTCGAGCAATCCGTTCGTGGTGCTCGAAATTGCGTTCTGGCTGCTCGGTTCGCTGGACGATCGCAGTTTCCGCCATGTCATGCTGGCGCTGCCGTTCATTGCCGCCGGCGCGGCCATTCTGCTGAGTCAGCGCAACGCCTTTCGCGCGCTCAGCCTCGGCGAGGAGACGGCGCAAAGCCTTGGCGTCAATGTCGGCCGGCTGCGGCGTTACGTGATCCTCGGCACCGCCCTCGGCGTCGGCGGTGCGGTCGCCGTCGCAGGCACGATCGGCTTCATTGGCCTGGTCGCGCCGCATTTGATGCGCCCGCTGATCGGTCACGATCCGGCGCGGTTGCTGGTGCCGAGCGCGCTCACCGGCGCGGCGCTGTTGCTGGCGGCCGATATCGCCGTGCGAATCGTTCCGTCGACCAGCGATATCAAGGTCGGGGTGCTGACCTCGATCATCGGTGTGCCGTTCTTCCTCTATCTCATCATGCGCGAGCGGCGTGCACTCGGCGGAGGCGTCGCGTGACCGCATCAGGCTTCCTCACCGCGCAAGGCCTCGGCGTGACGCTGGCAGGCCGTGCCGTGCTGCATGATGTCTCGCTCGCCCTGTCGTCGGGACATCTCGTTGCGCTGGTCGGGCCAAATGGCGCGGGAAAGACGACGCTGCTGCGCGCACTGGCGGGGCTGGTGTCCTCGACGGGCGCGGTCCATGTCGGGGGCGACGCCCTGCCGGCATTGCCGTTGCGCGCGCGGGCGCGGCGGTTTGCCTATCTTCCGCAGGGCCATCTCGTCCACTGGCCGCTGCCGGCGCGGGATATCGTGGCGCTCGGCCGCTATCCGCACGGCGCGACCGACCCGGCGCGGCTGACATCGAAGGATTCCGATGCGGTGCTGCGGGCGATGCAGGCGGCCGATGTCGTGGACCTCGGCGATCGCCGCGTCACGGAATTGTCCGGCGGCGAGCGCAGCCGCGTGGCGCTGGCGCGGGTATTCGCGGTCGAAGCGCCGGTGATCCTGGCGGATGAGCCGACATCCTCGCTCGATCCGCGCCATCAGCTCGATGTCATGAAAACGCTGCGCGCCGCCGCCGACAAGGGCACCCTGGTGATCGTGGTAACGCATGATCTCGGGCTCGCCGCGAGATTTGCCGATACGATCCTGGTGCTTTCGGACGGCCGGCTGGTGTCGCAGGGTGCCGTCACCGAAGCATTGTCGGAGCAGGTGATGGCGGACGTGTTCCGGATCAGCGTCTACCGCGCGGAATATCGGCGCGAGGCCGTAATCGTGCCATGGGCGGAGATCTAGCAGGAGCATGTTGACGCGCCCCGTAAATTTTTCCCGATCGGCGGTTGCGGCCCTGGCGATGGTCGGCGCCATGTCGTCCGGGCTTGCAAGGGCAGACGGCCTGCCGCGCGTCGCATCGATGAATGTCTGCACGGATCAACTGCTGATGACGCTGGCGGATCCGGAGCAGATCCTCGGCCTCAGCCGCTACGCGCGCGAACGATTTGAATCCTTTGCGGCCGATGCTGCCGGCCGATACCGGATTCTTTCGGGTGGCGCGGAAGATATCCTGGCGATCAGGCCGGATATCGTGGTGGCGAGCCTTTTCGACAGGCGATCGACGCGGGAGCTTTTGAGAGAGAAGGGACTTCATCTCGTTGAATTCTCGGTGCCCCGCAATCTTGACGAAGCCAAAGCCCAGATCCGCGAGATGGGTGACGTGGTCGGCCACCCCGATCGCGCCCGCGCGGAGGTGGCCCGGCTCGACGACGCGATCATGCGGGCACGACAGGCCGTAGCCAGCAGGCACTACCGTGTTCTGCCCTTGTCGCGCCGCGGTTGGGTCGCCGGCAGCGACAGCCTGCTGAGCTCATTGCTGGCGGAAACCGGGCTTTTCAACGCGGCGGCTGATCTCGGAATCATCTCCGGCGGTTTCGCCTCGCTCGAAGTCATCGTGAACCTGAAGCCGGATTTGATTGTGGTGTCGGAGGGCGGCGATCGCGCCGAGGATGATGGCCGCGCTTTCCTGTTGCACCCTGCGCTGGAGCGCTTCTATCCGCCATCCAGGCGGATCGTCATTCCCGACCGGTTGACGGTGTGCGGCGGGGCCATGCTGGCCGATGCGCTGGACGTGCTGGTCAGGGAGCTGAAGCGGGTCGACGATGTTGATCTCGAACCGTCATTGCGGGCGAAGCGAAGCAATCCATAAGAACGCAGGGTAAGGATTGGATTGCGTCGTCACTATGCTCCTCGCGATGACGGAAAGAGCTTCCTCATCCCGTCAGCACCGGACCGCCGGCCTTCTTCCATGCATCCAGGCCGCCGGCGATATGCGCGGTGCCGGCGAGGCCCGCTTCGCCGGCGGCAGCCACCGCCATCGCCGAGCGTTCGCCGAAAGCGCAGAAGAACACGACACGCCGTCCGGTCGCCGCCGCGACCTCGCGCAGCATCCCGCCCGGCCGCAGGCTTTCGCCGATTCCGGGATAGGGCGCGTGCAGCGCGCCCGGCAGGGTGCCGTGCTTGGCGCGTTCGCTGTTCTCCCTGAGATCGACCAGCAGAATATCGGGGCGGCCGAGGCTGTCGATCGCCTCCCGGGCGGTGAACGACTGGCCCTGCTTGGCGAGGTTTTCCTGATGCAAGCCGACATGCATGTTGGCCGGCACCGCGACATCCATCATCCGGGGGTTTGGCAGCTTCAGATTGCCCATCAGCTCGACATATTCATCGACCGATCGCACCTGCAGCCGCGGATTGAATCGCTTTTCCTCGCCGATGGTCGAGACGGTGTCGCCCTTGTAGTCGTGGGCGGGAAACACCAGAGTCTCCTCGGGCAGCTTCAACAGCCGGTTGAAGATGGAGTCATATTGCGCCCGCGCGCTGCCGTTCTGGAAATCGGTGCGGCCTGTGCCGCGGATCAGAAGCGTGTCGCCGGTGAAGACCCGATCTCCCGTCAGGTAGCTGTAGGAATCATCGGTATGGCCCGGCGTGTACATCACGTCGAGCGTGATGCCCTCGATCGTCACCTTGTCGCCGTCGGCGACCCGCATCGCCACCACATCGGCCTTGGTCTGCTCGCCCATGATGGTGACGCAATGGGTGCGGTCGCGCAGCTCGCCGAGCCCGGTGACATGGTCGGCATGCAGATGCGTATCGACGGCCTTGACCAGCTTGAGGTCGAGCTCACGCAGCAACTGGCAATAGCGGTCGACCTTCTCCAGCACCGGATCGAGGATCAACGCCTCGCCGCCGGCGCGGCTGGCCAGGATATAGCTGTAGGTTCCCGAGACGCTGTCGAACAGCTGGCGAAAGATCATGAATGGCAGGTCCGCGATTTGATTTCCGATACTATCACGCCAACCGGTTATGCAAAGCGCCGGCCGACGGGGCACAACGGCGACCGGGCTCGCATTTTCTGCATGGCGAGAAGGGCTTCATCCGCCTCCCGCGATTCCCGGATTGCCGTCGACGCCCCTCAAGTCGACGCCGCCACCGGGCGCCTCCGCCGGCTTGCCGGAGCCGAGATATCTGGCAAAGACGTCCCACACCGGCATTCCCGGCTGCTCGATGACCGACGCCCAACCCGCCACCTTATAGTCCTTGCCGGCCTCGATCGACCGTCCGTTATCGAGCCTGAGGTCGGAAATCCGGTGGCCGATATGTTCAGCCGGCGTGCAGCTATAGGTGAAGCCGCCGACCCGGACCATGTCGCCGCCCTGCTGATAATATGGGTCCGGATTGAACAGATTGTCGCAGACGTCTTCGAGGGCATCCTTGATCTGGCTGCCGGTCATGCGCTGGAGGTAGGTTTCGGGGTAGCTGATCGCGGTCTCGGACAGCACGTCTTCCATCGTCAGCGGCTGGCCCGGCAGAACGCAGGAGCCCCAGCGGAAGCCCGGCGACAATGCGATCTCGGCATCCAGTCCCGTGCGCAAGGCCTCGCAGATCAATTGATCGACGGAGCCGAAGAAATTGCCGCGGCGATAGAGCAGGCGATCGGTGGTCGCGATCTTGCCGGCGTAGGCCGACGCGTGCGGGGCGCGAATCGTTTCGATCAGCGCCGCCATCGCCGCATCGGGCTTCAGCAATTCCGAGAATACCGGCAGCAGCCGGTATCTGGCATCGCTGACCCGGCCTCTGGCGAGCTCGAGATCGAGCACGCCGACGAATTTTCCGTTCGAGCCGGCATTGGTGACGAGCGTGGTGCCGCCGGGATTGGCCACGGGAATCGGTTGCGGAACGGCGTCGTGGGTATGGCCGCCGAGAATGACGTCGATGCCGCGCACCCGGCCGGCGAGCTTGAGGTCGACGTCCATGCCATTGTGCGACAACAGCACCACGGCGTCGACTTTGTCGCCGCGCAGCGCATCGACCAGTCTCTGCAATTCCTCCTCGCGGATTCCGAAGCTCCAGTTCGGGGTAAACCGCTTTGGATGCGCGATCGGAACGTAGGGAAAGGCCTGGCCGATCACCGCGATGCGGTAGCCGCCGATCTCACGGATCATGGCTGGCTTGAACACCCGGCCTGACGCGCGGTCGAACGCCTTGGCGTCATTGAACGCAGCTTCCTCGGTCAGATAGACGTTCTGCGCCAGGAATTCGCCCTTGAACCGTTCGAGGTTGCTGCGCAGGGCATCTTCGCCGTAGGTAAACTCCCAGTGACCCGTCATGGCCTCGATGCCGAGCAGGTTTGCAGCCTCGACCATGCCAGCGCCCTGGGTGGCGTTGGCGGACCCCGTGCCCTGCCATAGATCGCCGCCATCGAGCAGCAGGGACCGTCCAGCGCCCGCATCGCTGCGCAAGCGCTCGATCAACGTTTTCAGATGCGCAAAGCCACCAAGCTTGCCGAAACGCGCGGCGGCCTTCTCGAAATCGAGGGACGTGAAGGCATAGGCATCCGCGCTGTCGGGTTCGATGCCGAATCGATCGAGAAAGGCCTGGCCGACAAGATGTGGCGGCCGTCCCTGCATCGCGCCAAAACCGAGATTGACGCTCGGTTCCCGAAAATATCCCGGAACCAGCTGCGCATGGGTGTCGGTGATATGCAGGATGCGCGCATTGCCGAAGCGTTCGAGGTCGTAGACGCCAGCATGGTCGGCGCTGCGCGCGAAACGCGGCAGTCCGCTGGAGAGCGCGGCGGCGCCGGCCAGTCCGAGAAAATCGCGGCGGCCGATGGTCATGGGATGCCTGTGCGTCATTCGTCTCATTGCTTGCGCATGATCGTTCGGAAAACCGCTTCCTACCGACTATGCGACAGGTTCAGCGTATTTCGAGTTTTTTCCAGGCCCCTTTCTCGCTCGTCGCCTGGAAAATAGAGGCCTTGGCCAACGCCTCGGCTTCCCTCGCCGACGCCAACGCCTGGTCGAAATCGCCCTTATCGGCGGCCTTTTTGGCCTCCGCCAGAGCCGCTGCTGTCACCGTCCATTGATTGCGCAACTGACCTGCTTCCCGTTCGGCGGCTTCGGCCCCTGCATAGGCCGCCCTGAAGTCGGCCTCGGCGCTTGCGGCGGGCGCCGATGCAGGGACGGCGATCAGCAACAGCGGAATCAGCGAGACGATGGACATCCGCGTCAGTGCGCTGGCTTTCCTTACGGTCATGGCCGGGCGCCCGGACCGGAAATCGGCAAGCCGTTGCTGACATAGGACAGATAATATTCCAGATCCCGGTATTCCTCATCCTGCGGATCGAGCGGAACGCTGCGGATTTGGCTGTTGCAGGTGGTGAAACGCCGGCTGATCGTGCCCATCCCGCCCCACTCGGATCGATAGATCGGCATTGCATTGAGAATACCGAGCGCGGGTGCGAGCACCTCGGCGCGCATTCGCTCGCCGGGGTTCTGCACGTGGCAGGTGGCGCAGGAGAAATTCAGCTGGCCGCGCCTGGTATAGAAATAGCGCTTGCCGTTCTGGTAGGCCTCAAGCGCGCGTGGATCGTCTGGGATCCTGATATCGAACGGCTTGCCGCGGGACGTGAACGCCATATAGGCGGTCAGCGCGGCCATTTCGTCGTCGACATAGGAAAGCGCCGGCTCGCCATTGGCCTCGCGGCAGCGGTTCAGCGCCAGTTCAAGCGTGACCACCTTGCCTTCCCGGTCGTCGAAATAGGGATAGTTTTGCCGGATGCCGATGCCCCGATCGGGAAAACAATCGGCATAGCCCTTGCCGTTCCCGAACGGCCTCGCGAACATCTCCTTGCCCATTTCGAGCGAGAATTCGTAAGGCGGGAACTGCTCCTTTTCTTCCCATTGCCGGCGCATGTCCTGGTTCAGCGCGTAGGGCCCGTTGACGAACTCTTCGAGCTTCACGTTGGGGAATTTCCTGACGAAATAATTCCTGAAGGCCTTGGCGTCGGCCGCCGGGTCAGGTGTATCGGCGGCGCGCGCAGGCGATACGGCTGAAAGCGCCAGTGCCGCGAGAGCGGCCACCGCCAGGCGTCGCGGCGTCAAGGCACGAACCATCATTGAATCTTCACGATGGCGGTATCGGTCTCGCCCTTGTTGTCGACCCAGCTGACTTTCAGATCGCCGCCCTTGTTGCCGCCCCTGAAACTGAACTTGACGTAGGGGTCCTTGGAGACCGCCGTACCCCAATCGGCGACGAACACCTTTCGGCCGTCATATTCGAAGGTCAATTGCTGAATGAAATGCGCCGGGATGAACTCGCCCTTGGCATCCCTGACGAAGCCGGAATCCATCGGGTGCTGGATCAGGGTCTGGACTTCGGTGGTCTCCCCGCCCGCTATCGCGCGCACGCGAATGCTCGATGCCATCGGGATTCTCCTTCACTCAATATTTACTCAATATTTGCGCATGATCTTGTCGGAAAACCGGTATCCACTTTTCCGGATCATGCGCGCTAGCCGCCGCAGCCGCCCACGGTCACTTTGACCTCCTTGGTGGCGCTATAAAGCTTGCCGCCGGCTTCCACGATCGCGGTCACATTGGTGGTCTTCGCCATTTTAAGACGATTGGCCACGTTCGGCAGCGTACCTGGCGGAATTCTGTAATAAGCTGCCAGCACGTTCGGATTTTCCGGCACCACAAAAGCAATCGAGGTCACCTCGGTGAGTGTCGTACTGACGGATATCGGGACCACCGCGCCGTTTTCGGCGATTTCCGGCGCGTCGAGCCTGACCTTGTCGGACGGTTCGGCGGTCCTGCCATACAGCGATTTGATCGCCTCTTTGTCATCCTTCTGCCGGAAGGCGTCCTCCGGATAACTGTCATTGGCGGCCGCGATCGCGATGGCGGGGCTGAAAGAGACAATGCCCAGGTTCGCGAGCGCGAACATACCCGCGCCCTTGAGGATCAGCCGCCGCGTGGCCGGAAAACCATTGTCAGGGGGCGTCATCTCAAGTCTCCTGGTCCCGGACCATTATAGCGTCTGAAGGAAATCCACGATCGCGTTGATTTCCTGCTCGGTCAAAATGCGATTCCGCCCGAACGGGGGCATGGCGGTTTGCGGATTGCGCCTGGTTTCATCGTTGAGAATGGCCACGAGAACGTCGCGGTCGGGATACTTGCTTTTGATATCCTTCAGCGCTGGCCCGATGGTGCCGGGAAGATCGCCGCCCTTGATCTCGTGACAGCTCAGGCAGTTTCCCTTGCCGCGGTCGAAAGCCAGCCTTTGGCCTTCGGCCGGGCCTGACTGAGCGCCGGCTGTGCCCGCCGGCAAGGCGGCGCAAATCGTCAGCGCCCATGCGAGTGCCGGCAACAGCCCGGATTTTGCTGCGCAATGGTCGGTCAAAGCGCGGTTCCCATGATCCCTGAATATAGCCGATCGAGGTACAAACGCCATCGGCTGACGCGGCGGGCGGCGAATAAGCGCGCCGGCGCGATCTTGCGGCACACCGGGAAACGTCGAATAGTCCGCCGATCCGAACCCTCCGGGAGTCTGGCATGGCTGAATATGTCGTTGAATTCGGCAAGGATGGCCGCCGTGTCGAACCCGACGGCCGGCTCG
>VFSW01014194.1_pt1 | contig 11028 bp, 11 predicted proteins | sample 5358111 | NCBI WGS metagenome assembly VFSW01 (sample SAMN11554181, study PRJNA540505) | mine drainage metagenome | isolation source: sediment from site ElyBrook_90M | place: USA: Ely Copper Mine, Vershire, VT | collected 2017
CCACAAGCCTCCGCAAAGACCCTGGATGCCGTCCCCATGCTCGATCTGCAGCGGCAGTATGAGCAGGTTCGCGCTGAGGTCTTGCAGGCAGTGGGGCGAGTCTGCGCCTCGCAGCACTACGTTCTTGGCCCGGAGGTGGAAGAGTTCGAACGCGGCATGGCCGAGTTCTGCGGCACAAGCGATGCCGTGGGATGTTCCTCCGGCACCGACGCACTGTGGCTGGCTCTGGCTGGCGCGGGAGTGCAGCCCGGAGATCGTGTACTCACCACGCCTTTCAGCTTTTTCGCCTCAGCCAGTGCCATCGTGCGCGCGGGCGCACGCCCGGTTTTTGCCGACATCGAACCCGGCACGTTCAACCTCGACCCGATGAAAGTGAGAGAGCTTCTTCGCAGCGGCGAGCAGGCCAAAACGCGAGCGCTGCTGCCGGTCCATCTTTATGGCCAGTGCGCGGAGATCGACTCATTCCAGCAACTCGCAGACGAATTCCGCCTCGTCATGGTCGAAGATGCCGCGCAAGCCATCGGCGCAACCTGGATCGACGCAATAAAGATCGACGCAACACAGAACGGACGGCGCGCCGGAAGCCTGGGCGCGGCCGGGGCTTTCAGCTTCTATCCCACAAAAAATCTCAGCGCGTATGGCGAGGCCGGACTGGTCACCACCAGCAATCCCGAGATGGCCGCGCATATGCGCCGCTTGCGTAACCACGGCAGCTCGCGGCGCTACCTCCACGAAGAAATGGGATGGAACAGCCGCCTCGATGCCATGCAGGCCGCCATCCTGCGCGTGAAGTTGAAATACGTGGAAGGATGGAACCAAGCTCGCCGCGAACGCGCCGCGACCTACGATCGCTTATTTGCGGAAGCTGGATTAGCGCGGGCGACCCAGTCCGCCGCTTCCTCGAGAATCAACGATCAATCAGCAATCAACAATCAGCAATCAACAATCGCGCCTGACGACAATCCTGTTCATCTGCCCCACTCATCAGCGCGCGCCGGTCATGTCTTCCATCAGTACGTCATCCGCGCCTTCCGCCGCGACGAACTGCGCGAGTTCCTCACCGCGCGCAAGATTGGGACGGAAATCTACTACCCCATCCCGCTGCACCTGCAGCCCTGTTTCGCCTATCTGGGATACCGCGAAGGCGACTTCCCCGAAGCCGAACGGGCCGCGAGAGAAGTCCTCGCTCTGCCCATGTTCCCCGAACTCACCGAAGAAGAACAGCGCTGGGTGGTGCAGAGCATCGCAGATTTCTACTGCTAATGCAGCAAGCGTAGAGGCGTTGCTTGCAACGTCTCTGCCGGCAGAATCTCGGCCGCCGGCCTTGGATGCGCCGCCGGCAAGACGTAACAAGTTACGTCTCTACGACTACCCGCACTAAACTGTTGCCGATGGTAACATATATGCTACCATTGTAGCGATATAAGCGCGTTTCTCTGCGGACCTGATTGGCCGTTGCCAGACAATACGTAGATGCAACCGGGAAAAGTCCTTACGAGGAGTGGTTTCTCGATCTGCATGCCCCGGAAGCTGGCCGAGTGACGGGAGCCATCATTCGTATGGAACAAGGCAATTTCGGCAACGTTAAGGGTGTCGGCCAAGGGGTGCTTGAATACAGGCTCGATTTCGGTCCCGGCTACCGGATTTATTTGGGCAAGGATGGCGACCAGATCATCATCCTTCTGGGCGGCGGGACAAAGAAGCGGCAACAGCGAGACATCCGGCTGGCGATTGCCAGGTGGCAAGACTACAAGCGTCGAAAGAAGCTAGGAGAAAAGTGATGCCATTGACCAGAGACTTCAAAGCGACGGTGCGCGCGCGCGTACAACGCGATCCCGCCTTCCGTAAAGAGCTTCTCCGGGAGGGGATCGAGAGCTTCCTGGAGGGAGATGTGGAAACCGGCAAGAGTGTGCTGCGCGACTATATCAACGCCACCATCGGTTTCAAGGAACTGGCCGCCAGCACGCACCACTCCCCGAAGAGCCTGATGCGCATGCTTGGACCTTCAGGCAATCCGCACGCACGGCACCTTTTCGAGATTGTCTCGTGCCTGCAGGCGAAGGCAGGCGTCCAATTTAAACTGAGGGCATCGGCAGCAGCCGCGGCTCGCTAAAACAGATTGAGGACCCGCTCCGCGCGCCCATAGCCCAGTCAGGAAACCCAGCCCCCGCAGTTACGGCTGGTCTTCTTCCACTTGCCATCGACCTTCTCAAAGACGAGCGTAGCCCCGTTTCCACACAGAGAGCCACACCAAAAGTCGTAGCTCACTACCGCGTGGCTTCGTTCCTTATCGAAGCCGATCTCCGACATAGAAAACAGGGCGGTGGCAAATGCGTCTTTCACTGCGGTGTCGACGGACTGTCCGTTTCGAATCGTTTTGCTTGGATCATTGTGACGAACAATCTTGCTTTGCTGTTTCGGATCAACCAGTTTGATGTTCTTTGCAGGAAGCACTTCGGGGGTCAGGTCGTGGAATGAATGAGCTAGTCCTGTAAGATTTTCTAACTGTATTCCGTTCAGGCATTCGCTGTCCGCCGGACCAGTCATTGGAGAAGCCGCGTCGAGCGGATATGTTCTCGTCGACACATTCAACGATCCCGAATCGCTTGATGCGTATTGCCGGAGAACCGCGCGGTAGATTGCAATCTCGTCCGCGCTCAGCGGCGCCGTGTTCTTAATTGGCTTGTCTCTGTCGGGACCCGCCTCCGCAGATAACACGGCGAGCGCCAAGACTAAAGCTCCGAACCACAGGTTTTTCATCCAGAGCCTCCTAGAAGCACCGCTAAATTAGCTTAGACACCGCCGCTGCGGAATCGCTCAAGAAGGCTATCGTGCGAACCGTGGAGCCACGTGCTTAACTTGGCCGATGCCTGGTCGCCGCCCGGGGCGCCTGTTTCTGCTCTCCCGGGGCCAGCACCCTTCTCACGATCGGGGGGTTCAGCGTGTACTTGCGCTCGCTGACGTTGCCTGCATCGTCTTTCACGCGCACGATGAAGACGGGCAGATTGCCTTCCTTATCGAAATCCTCGTGAGTGACCGTCACCGGGAGAACTCCATTCAGGCCGTGCTCGCGGTAAGCGGTTTCGTAGCGGTGTTTCTTGCCGTTCCAGGTGAAGACGCGCAACTGATCGAAGTCGTAGGGCAGGCCGTCATGGGGATCGGTGACGATGCACAGATACTGCGCGACTTCTTTCTGCACTCCCTTTTCCGTGTCCGGCACTTCATTGAGCACGAAGAAGGCAACGATGCGCTGGCCCTCTGCGTATTGCGCGATGTCGAGCGGGGCGTCCACATCGACCATGCGCGCCAGCACCCAGCCCACGCGGGCCTGGCTATCGCGCACCAGCCACCAGTCTTCCAGCACTGGACCTGCCGGCACTTTGGCGCCGGGCCGCGACGGCACAGGTTTCGACGGGATTGCGGGGGCAGACGCACCCACTTGCTTCTCCGCGGTGGCTCGCTTCAGGATGGAAACCTTCGCTCCGGCGGTGAGCTGGTAGAGATGTTCCGCCTCGCGTCCGGGCGTGACGTGCATGTTGGTGTCATTGCGCAGGATGCCCGGGGCTTGCACGGGATCTTCCTGATTGTCTTGCGTGAGTTTTTGTATGGCGTCGTAGGTTTTCTGGTCGACCAGGTAACGCTGCTCGATCCATCCCTCGGCGCCGCTCGCGGTGCGCACCCGCGAAAAATGCTTTTCGTGATCGAGGACTTCCACCCGGTCTCCGTTCTTGACCGTGCCTACGCGGTTGTAAGCAACGGCTACCTGGTCGCGCAACGACACCTGAGGCGCGGAAACATAGGCGACCTCGAGCACACGGCGTCCGCGGCGGCTGCAGGCGGAAAGCCCGAGGAACGTGGCCGCGGCCAGCAGAGCCACAAGAACCACCCGACAAGTAGGCGCTGGAAGAAACCGTTTCACAGTGGCGATGCTTTCACTATAGCGCGTTGCCAGCCAGGTTTCCGCACACGAAGGTTTACGGGGAATGCACCTTGGGGTCGGACCCCAGACCTCAGACGTTCGACCTCAGATTGCCGACGTCCGCACGATCCACGTAGAGACAGCCGCCTCGGCTGTCCAAGCCCGGCGAGCCGTTTCCCACGTCCGCCGTCCGGCAAGCCACTGACATGACCAAGCCGGTTCAGTTACCATAAAAACATGTCCAGGAATTGGTTTGCGCTTTTATCGCTATTGACCTCGTTCCTCTCGGCTTCCTTCGTTTGCGCCCCAGCGCAGGAACCGGTGAACCCCGCTCTGCGTCCGCCGAAAGGTGCGCAGGTGGCGATTGTGGTATTCGAGGACTTGCAGTGTCCCGACTGCCGCCGCGCCGCGCCGCTGGTGGAAGAGGCGGCGAAGACTTACAAGATTCCCGTGGTCCGGCATGATTTTCCCCTGCCGTTTCATACCTGGTCCTACGAAGCTGCACTGATGGCGCGCTTTTTCGACACCCATTCAAAGGTGCTGGGCAACGAGTTCCGCGATTACATTTTCGCCAACCAGCTGGAAGTGACTCCGCAGAACCTGCGCGGCTTCGCGGAAAGGTTCGGCACCGAGCACAAAGTGGAGTTGCCTTTCGTGGTCGATCCCGATGGCAAGTTCGCCGCGCTGATTAATGCCGATAAAGAGTTGGGCAAGGCCATCAACATCCAGCACACGCCCACGCTCTACGTGGTCAGCAACAAACGCAACGGCAAACCCTTTGTCGAAGTGGTAGACCGCAGCCAGTTGTACGCGCTCATCGACACGATGCTGAAGGAGTAGCAGTTCTCAGCTCTCGCTTCTCAGGTGCCCGGATTCACGCCCCAGACCGCCCAGGAGCGCAATACGCGTTCAGATTGTCGAGTTAGAACCGGACAGCGACGCCAGCGGAGATTCGAGTGTTGTAGTTGTTGTAGGGAACCTGGTTGTCGCCGGATTTGAAATTCGCGAGCAGGTAGTCCGCCTGTACGCGCAAAGCAAGGTAGCGTGTGAATCCGTAATCCACACCACCTCCTAGAGCCATGGTGAAGGCATGATTTTGCTGAAAGGCGGGTATGGCTCCGTTCTGATTTGCCAGAGCGGTTCCTACTAAGGCATGAGCAAACGGAGCGAGTTTACGCAGTCCGAGAGAAACCTGCGGGCCGAACAATATAGTGTGCACACTGGAACTGCACGAACCGCTGACCCCAAAGCAGTAGACCGAACCCTGGCTATGGTGAAAATAGTATCCCCCGAAATCGGCGACGACCTGGGAGAAGCGGTTAAGCTTGAGATTCGCGGAGGCGTTCCAGCCCCGGGTCAGCCTGACGTTGCAGTTCTCTAGACAGTCGCCGGTGAAGTCTTTCTGCGCAGTTGAATAACCGCCGAAGATCTCCACGCGATTCGCGGATTGGGCCCAGCCGCCAACGGCCAGGAACATAAATGCCAGAACCAACGTCCATCGCGTGGGCATTTAGAGTTTCTCCCTGTTAGCGTTCGCTAAAGCCTGCTACCCCCCTAGCTAGGTGAGGGCCCGCACTCGAGTTGTCGATCACAATACCACGGAAGTCAGATGCGGTTTCCACGATGGGTCAGTTTGAAATCATTCGCCTACTGATGTTGCGTGCGCGCCACTCGATCCGCGGCGATCAAGCGCCGGTCACGATGCGGCTCGACACGGGGCTGTCCGGTATTGAGTTCGCATTTTTCGCCCGGCCCCGCGCCGCAAGTCGGGCAACGGACAGCTTGCACCTGTTTGAGAGTAGGCTTCTTGCTCATGGGGGTCTACGCTTTCGTGGCAACGGACATGGGTCGACTTTGCAGGAAGCTCGTGATCAGCACGCTATTTATTTGCAAGCCGCCGTTGTAGCTAACGAAGCCCTTCTTCTTGAACTGATGCATAAATTTACTTACCCTTGAGCGGGTGGTACCAACCATTTCCGCCAGGGTTGACTGGCTCACCTTTAGGGGGCTCTCCGGCTTGGATTCCTTGGTTATCTGCCCGAACAGCAACAGAACCCGCGCCAGCCGCCTTTCGCTGAAATTGAAGAATTGGTCTACTAAATCTTCCTCGATTCGAACAATCCGGGAAAGCAGATATTCAGCAAACTGCGCAGCAAACTGTGGGTCTCGCCTGAGCGTTCGCGCCGCGATTCCCTTCCGCAGTCGAGTGATATTGGACGGCCCAATTGATCTCGCCGTGCTCATCCGCAGAGATTGCCCCGCCAGACAGCCCTCGCCAAAAAAGCTGCCGCGCTGCAGGAAGGCGATGATGGCTTTCTTGCGACGGGTGGAGATCGCCGTGAGCTTCACGGTGCCGCTGTGAATGTAGAAGATAGCGTCAGCCGTGTCCCCTTGCGAAAAGACAACCTCTTTATCTCGGTAGTTCCGAACCGTCATTCCAGTGCGGAACTTTCTGCGGAGAACTGCCTGACTGAAACTTGGGGTATGCTTATTTGCCATTCGGGTCAGCGATGGCAATCGTACTCGGCGCGAACTAACCTGTCTAGATGTTCAATATTGACCACCCGCCGCCACGATTCTGGATGCGTGGCCGAATAAACTCGGAGACGATGCGGCCGGTGGTTGGCGAAACATCGTCATGACATTCATTGACTCGTGAGGCCCTTACGGCGCTTCCACGTGAAAGCTGGACGGGAGCGCTTAAGTTGTTGAGTCTCCGTGGAAGTTGCTGATTCTACGAAGAGACAGTCTGGCTGAGTGCTGACTGCCGCTTCACTTCCGGCTAAGTCGTTGAGCCTTCGTGGAAGTGATTGATTCTTCGTGAAGGCGGTCTGCCCAGCCCAGAAAATGACGGCCAGCAGCTCGCGTAGAATGCCTCGTAATTGCGTTGGGAAGCTCGCAGGACGCGTTCGAGTGGTGGGGACGAGTGTTACGTCGTGCAGAGTAGAACCCTGCCTAAAATCGCCCCTGGCGAAGAAATTAGCTTTTAGTTAACCATGCGCTCTCCACCTGGAATCAACAGTTTACGTGTGATCTGCGCAGAATCAACAACTTAGAATTTACTCCTGGCAAACTAATCCAAAGACACCACCACCACGAGACACCCTCCGTGGTAGATGTTGATTTAATCGGCCAGGGCTCTCCCGAGGATTGACACCTCCACGGGGCTGCCGTATCGTTTGGCGCAACTCGGGAGCCACAATCGGGAAGTCGCGCTTTGCCTGATCTCGAAAGCTGATCTCGAAAGGTGATCTCGAAAGGCTGGTCTCGAGAGGCTGGTCTCGAAAGGAAGGACCTGCGAGTTATGGTCGACGATTCAAAGAAGGACACGTTGTCGCGGCGGGGATTCGTTGGAATGAGTTCGGCCGCCCTAGCCGCCGGCATGCTCTCGGCGGCGGACGCCGCGGGCCAGAATTCGCAACAGAATTCGAAAGCAGATTCGAAACAAGATTCGCAACCAGACCAGAAACAAGATCAGCGCCCATATCCAACCAAAGGCGACAAGAGCTCCAGCGCTCCGGGGCCGGGCAATGCCGCGATCGATGCGCAAAATCCAGATTCGTTCCTGCCGCCACGCACCGACGCGGGCGGCGTACAAACTTTCAAGTACCCGTTCGGAATCGCGCACAAACGCATGCAGGAGGGGGGATGGTCGCGCGAGGTTACGGTGCGCGAGCTTCAGGTTTCGAAATCGATTGCCGGCGTCGACATGCGGCTGACGGCTGGCGGAGTACGCGAATTGCACTGGCATACTGCCGCCGAGTGGGCCTTCATGCTCTACGGAAACGCGCGCATCACGGGACTCGATGCCGACGGCAAGAGCTTCGTCAGCGACGTGACGGAAGGCGATCTCTGGTATTTCCCCACCGGAATTCCACATTCCATTCAGGGACTGAAGCCCGATGGCGCTGAATTTCTGCTGGTGTTTGACGACGGCAACTTTTCCGAATACGAGACCGTGCTGCTGACTGACTGGATGGCGCACACGCCCCACGACGTGCTCTCAAAAAATTTCGGCGTAAGTGAGCAGGCCATGGAAAAAATGCCGCGGCGGGAGAAATTTATTTTTCAGGCCGCGGTTCCCGGGCCGCTGGCCGACGATCAGAAAGCAGCTGCCGGTTCGCGGGGCGCGTCTACGCAGGATTTCGCATTTCGCACCACGCAGCCGGCGGTTACGAAGCGCACCAGGGGAGGCGAGGTGCGCATTGTCGATTCCAGCACGTTCAAAATCTCAACCACGATCGCGGCGGCGATTGTCACCGTGCATCCAGGAGGGATCCGCGAACTGCACTGGCATCCCAACGCCGACGAATGGCAGTACTACATTGCCGGGCAGGGAAGAATGACCGTGTTCGCCACCGGAGGCCGCGCCCGCACCATGGATTTTCAAGCTGGAGACGTGGGATATGTGCTCAAGACGCTGCCCCACTACGTGCAGAATACGGGCGACACTGACCTGAAATTTCTGGAGATGTTCAAGAGCGGTTTCTACCAGGACCTGGCCCTCTCCGAATGGCTCACGCATCTGCCGCCGGATCTCGTGCTGGCGCACCTCGGCATCGATAAAGCTACGCTCGATGCCATGCCGAAGGACGAAGTCGTGGTGATGCCGAAATAATTCCTGCTATGCCAAGGACGGGTCAAAGCCAGATACCCACCTTTGGATGGTGGTGCAGTTCCTCTCAATAGCGCTTGTCATCCTGAGCGAAGCGAAGGACCTGTGCAACATGCGGCCAGTTGCTTAGGTCCCTTCGACGGGCTCAGGGCAGGCTCTTCGTCCCGCAAAAGACGCGGGCCTCAGGATGACAAAACGGATGGTGCGAGGCGATATATGAGAGCGGAGCGCCGCGCCATTGCTGATCAAACAGGAAGCTCCACCACTACCCACCTTTGCCGCAAAAGGCTCAGGCGCGTCCCGCGAACTCCCGGTTCTCGGTGGACACTTTTATTTTTTCCCCTTCTTTGATGAACAAGGGAACGCGGATCTCGAGGCCTGTTTCCAGGCGGGCGGGCTTGGTCACGCTGCCACCGGAGGAGTCGCCGCGGACTCCGGGTTCGGTGGAGGCAACATTCAGCTCGACGAATATGGGCAGCTCGATGCCAATCGGATTCCCGTTGTATTTGCGCAACTGAATCAATGCGCCTTCGATCAGCAAGTCCAGCGCATTCCCGACCATCGCCTCGGTCAGGGTGAGAGTCTCGAAACTCTCCTGGTCCAGAAAGTGAGAGCCATCGTTATCGCTGTAGAGATAGGAGGCCGGGACGGACTCCAGGTCCGGCTCCTTGAACTTGTCGCTCGCCTTGAAAGTTTTTTCAAAGACGGCGTTGGTGAGCAGGTTGCGCATCTTCAGGCGCACCAGGGTCTGTCCGCCGCGGGCAGTCGGCGTATTCACTTCTGCTTCCAGGCAATGGAACGGAGTGTTCTCAAACTCAAACAGCGTTTTGCGTTTGACGTCAATCGCATCGATGAGTGCGGCCATGGGGTCCTCAAAGACAGGTCAGCAGGGAAGGCGGACCTATATGGATTCCCTAACAGTATAAGAGGAGAGGCTAGGCGGGGGGAGCTTTAACGGCGATTACGCCAGCAAAGAGTTGCCCCTGAAGCGATTGCTTAGCATGGCGGAACAGAGAAAGTGAGAATCCCCGCCGTTCGACTTCGGTCAGGGCAGGCCTTCTCGTACAAAACGCGGGAAATGGGGCACCGCGCTGGTTGCAGTGGCAGCTACCTGCGGCGGTGTTGCGATCTTTTGGCGAGCTTGCGTTGCGCCTTCTGGGTTTTCTTCATGGCTTTGCGCTGCTTCCGGCCTGACTTGTTCACGGACTTTCGATATTGCTTGGCGGCCTTGCGGGCTTCGCGGCTATTCTCTCCGATATTCCTGCGTTCGGGCTTGGTCGGCATCGCCCATGCGGGAGTCATGGCGACCAGCAGCAGGAAAGCCGCAATTCGTTTCATAAGCGCGTTTGGAAAGGGAAACCCTGCAGTAATCTTAGCGCACAATCGGCGCGGACTCGATCTTCCTGCGACCGTGGGCAGTAACAAAAAGCATACCTCAGCGGCTGAAGCCGTCTCGTGAGGGCGGCGCTAACGGCACGACTGAAGTCGTGCCCTTCCCGGCTGCGCTAGCGTCCTTCGCGACTCCACTAGCGCGCTTCCCGACTGCGCCGGCGCGCTTCCCGAACTCTGCTTTGACCTGCGGCCGTGTCCCCAAGAAAGCCGGTGTCCCGAGCAGCGGGCACCCAGCCACGCGGCCCGGTTAGTCGGTTGCCACTAGTTCACTTGCAGAGGGGCCTGGAAATTGCTGGTTATGCCGTTGCAGGTGTAGGACCCGAAAATCATCACCGTGACCGGAACGGTCTGGACCTGGCTGGTGTTCGCGGTCGCCGGGTCTCCGGCCGTAATCGTGACACCAGCGTTATTCGTGGACCACTGGACACCAGAAGTGATATCCACCGGGGTCGGGAATCCCGAGACGGTTGCCGTCGCCGTGATCGACGACGTGCTGGTCACGTTGACGGTGGCGGGGTTGAGCGTGATCAGGAAGTTTGTTCCGTTTACGACGCACACGGTGGCAGACGCGGTTGAGGTCACGCTCTGATAGAGTGCCGTGATGGTTGCCGGAGTGGCGCCGAGGTCGTTGCCGGTGAGCAATCCCCCACTGCTGACACTAACCGTCCCACTGCTGCTCGTCCAAGAGACCTTGCCCGAAATGTTGCCTGCTGCGCTGCCGTCGGTGTTGGTTCCGAAGACGCTGAGCTGCGTGGTACCTCCGAGCGGCACGGTCGGAGTGGCGGGTGAGATCGTCATCGAAGCCAGCTGCTCTGGAGGGAAAAAGCCCGTGCAACTGACTGCCAGCGCTAACGTTGCGAGCGCGGCGAGGGCGCCGGCCAACGGGAGTGTTTTCTTGGTGGATGACATAGGGTTATGACAACTCCTCGGGCGCGCAACCCGGTATAGTCCCGCTCCGCTGGACGCTTGGTTCTGAGCCACGCCCGGGCATGGTGCGTTCTCGGGCTGAGTGGCTCCGGTTCGCTATCCCCGGAAACTTGTGACCGTTGAAAATTGTAGCAGAGAAAAATTCAGCCAGCGCGCTCACTGGTGCCTCTACGGG
>VFSW01014195.1_pt1 | contig 11028 bp, 3 predicted proteins | sample 5358111 | NCBI WGS metagenome assembly VFSW01 (sample SAMN11554181, study PRJNA540505) | mine drainage metagenome | isolation source: sediment from site ElyBrook_90M | place: USA: Ely Copper Mine, Vershire, VT | collected 2017
CCACGGGCATCGGCGGCATTGTCGGCTCCTCCCTCGCTGGCCAGAAGGGTCAAGGCTCTGAGACCTACGGCAACAAGGGAAGTGGCGGCACGGAGATGAGTGCCATCCCCCGCCCGCTCCAGACCCCCGGCGCTGGGTATCGCCCCGGCTTCGACCCTGAGTTCGACTATGGCGTCGGCAAGGTTCCGACTGCTGGGCAGGTTCTCAATTACCGGGACAAGGGGGTCAACCCGTACCGCATGTCTGGCGGCGGTCTGCTGTCCAGCCTGCAAGGCACCTTCGGCCCGATCCGCATGGCAGACGGTGGCATCGCTGATCTCGCCCAGAGCATGGACGGCGGCGACATGGCTGCCCCTCCGGCTGGCGGCAATGAGAAGGATGTGGTGACCGAAGCCATCCGGGCAGTGAAGGGCGAAAGCCAAAACCCTGAGGTCGCTCTCGGCAGGTTCCTTGCCAAGTACGGCGAGGATGCCCTGCGCGAACTGGTGGACAAGGTGGAGTCCGGTGACATGGACGAAACCGTGCAGCGCAGCGAGGGAAAGCTGGACGGCGCTGGCGACGGCATGGAAGACCTGATCCCGGCCAGCGTCGAAGGTAAGCAGGACGTCCTCCTCAGCGACGGTGAGTTCATCGTCCCGGCTGATGTGGTGTCTGGTCTTGGTAATGGGTCGTCTGACGCAGGCGCACGGGAACTGGAGCGGATGCTGGAGCGTGTCCGCACGGCGCGTCACGGCACTCCTGAGCAGCCTCCGCAGATCGAAAAGAAGGCGGTTGTTCCAGCATGACCGAAGAGGCCAAGGGCATCTGCTTCATCCCTGTCCCCAAGGAGATGGTTGACATCGTCTGGGACGAAGTCAGTGGGATGCTGGAGAAGTCCACCTACACCGCAGCCGGGAAGTGCGACATCAATGACCTGAGATCGGGCATTGAGGACGGCGTCTACCTTCTCTGGGTGGTGATGGACGGCCAAGAGGTTCTGGCTGGGGTCACCACCAGAATCATCGAATACCCCAAGTGCCGTGCGTTGGCGCTGGACTGGATTGGTGGTAAACGTATGAGGGACTGGATCGGCTTGGTGAACGAGCAGATGATCCTGCATGCGAAGCACAACGGGTGCGCCCACCTTGAGGGGTACGGTCGCCCAGCGTGGATCAGGTGGACCAGACGGTTCGGCTGGAAAGAAGACTATGTGGCATTCAAACTAGAGGTGCGAGATGGGCAAGGGTAAAGAGGCGACCTCGACGGTCACTCAGCAGAGTATCCCCAAGGAGTTCTTCCCGTACTTCGACCGCCTTCTGGCACGGGGTGAAGAGGCTTCTTCGCAACCGTACACCCCGTATGGCGGTCAGCGTCTTGCCGGAACCACGGCAGACACCAACGCTGCATATGGCCTGACACGCGACATCGCGGCGCGTGGGACTCCAGCAGCAGACCTTTCGATGGGCGTCTATCAGGGGAACATTGATCAGGCTAACGCCATTATGGGTCAGACCCCGTATCAGTTCTCCCAGTACCAAGGCCTCACCGCTGGTCAGGCCGATCCATACGCTGGTTTCAGGGCGGGTCAGGCGGAACCATATTCTGATTTCTCCGCATTTCAGGCCGACCCCTATGCCAACTTCAGGGAGGGTCAGTTCTCGGAGTTTGGGTATACCCCGACCGAGAAGATGACCGCAGAGACGGCATCCGAGTACATGGACCCGTTCCTGCGGAATGTGCTGGACGTCCAGAAAGAGAAGGCCCGCGAGGATTACCAGATCGCGCAGGCTGGCCGGAATGCCTCTGCTGTGGGCGCTGGCGCATTCGGTGGCTCCCGCCAACAGGTGGCAGAGTCGCTGGCTGAACGCGACCTGCTGACGCGCATGAAGGACATTGAGGCCACCGGGAACCAAGCGGCCTATCAGGACGCAGCATCTCGCTTTGCTGCCGACCGCGCAGCGCAGTTCCAAGCCGAGCAGTCTCGGGCCGCAGAACGCGCACGGGTGCAGACCGGGGCGGCGGAAGAGGCTGCCCGTGTTCAGGCCGCTCAGGCGAACGAACTTGGTCGCATTCAGTCGCTGAATGCCAACGAGTTTTCACGGGTGCAGCAATCGCAGGCTGCCGAACTCGCCCGGACGCAGGGCATCTCCATTGAGGAGGCTGCCCGAATCCAACAGGCTCAAGCGGCTGAACTTGCCCGTACTCAGGGAATCAGCCTTGACGAAGCAGCGCGAGTCCAAGCGGCGCGGGCGTCTGAGTTGGCGCGTGTTCAGCAGGCTCAGGCGGCAGAGAACAACCAGAACATCCAGAACCAACTTTCACTGATGGGCTTCAAGGGCGATATGGCATCGCAGATGGCCCAGCTTGAGGAGTTGGCGCGGACGGGTGACATCCAAGCCGCCCAGATGCTGGACAGCATTGGGAAGGCCCAGCAGGCACAGCAGCAGGCTGGCCTCGACATTGGCTATGAGGACTTCCTCCGCCAGCAGGGGTGGAACCAGCAGCAGCTTGGGTTCCTGAGTAGCGTCTTGCAGGGCCTGCCGATTGCAAACGCCGCCGACCTCAAACAGTCTACCCCGTACAACCCCGTCCAGCAGGCACTGGGCGCAGGGCTTTCGGCACTCAGCCTCTATAAAGGGTTCACCGGATGAACATGATCGACGTTCAGGACAAGCTGAAAGGCCTGTCTCAGCAGCAACTGATCGCAGAGATGCAGTCCCCTTCCGGGGTCGCACCTCAGTTCTTGGTCCTGTCCGAGATCACCCGCCGCAAGCGCATGCAGGACAGCTACCAGAACCAGCAGCAGCAGCCGAACACCACCATCGCTGAAGAGGCTGTTGCCTCCGCTGGCGTCCCGGTTAGCGGCCTTGCTGCGATGGCGCGGTCGATGGCCCCGAATAGTTCAATGGCACAAAACACGGCAGCCATGCCGCAGCCCCTGCCGCAGGAGCAGCCCGTGCAGGGCATGTACGGTGGAGGCTATGTCCAGAAGATGGCCGGAGGCATGTCCGTCAGCGGTCAGCCTGCCGACATGTCGAACCCGATGGTCTCGGCTTGGGTGCGGCGTGAAGCCCAGCGCCGTGGCGTCCCAGTCGAAGAAGTTCTGGCCAACCTCGGCCCGACTGGCGCGGCAATCTCTGCGGCGGCACCGTCTATGGACGCCCGCAACCGCATGCTTGGTCTGGAGCCTGTTGGCACCAGCAACCTGAACTTCCCGACGCAGGCCGATCTCGACCAGCGTTATGCCGACACCCAGCGCGGCGACACGTTCATCATGCCGTCGCAAGAAGAACTTGACCTCCGCGCACGGGAACGCAACCAGCGCGAAGCAATTTTCCCCAACAGCGGCTTCACGCCTGACCCCCCTGAGATCATGGGCTTTGGCAGGCCAGACCCGTCTCAGCCCCCGCAGGCCCGCCCGCCATTCACTATGGACTACCGCAGCCAAGCCATTGACAGGGCGACTGCCCGTGGCGGTCGTGAAGGCATCCTTGATGCCCTTCTCGCTTCGGGGACGCCGATGGTGAACGCAGGAATGTTGCTGCCAGACATCGACTGTATGCGCGAAGCACAGCGCCAGCAGCGCATCAAGGATCAGGGTCGGTACTATCCCGGAACTGGTGCCGCAACAGAACTCAACCTTCCTGCCTTCAGGCAGCCCAGTGGTGGCGCAGGCCTTGCTACAGGCCTGAAGCAGATGGCTGAGGATTACCCTATGCGCCAGCAGGCGCTTATCGCTCAAGGAGATCGTGTGGGGTTTGACTCCTCGTACCGCTACCCTGACGTCCCGGTGGACGACATGACGGCAATGCTCAGTCAGGCAGGCCCTGAGTTTGAACGGTCCGGGCGAGAAACCGTTGATCTCGACCTGACAGCGCCAACGATGTTCCCTCCCGCTCCTCCCACCGCTGACGAAATCCTCGACCAGAAGGAGTATGGGTTTGAGCCGGGATCAGACCGCCGTATGACGGCAGCGGAAATCCTGTCTCAGTCCTCTGGACCCTCCGCTCCTCTCCCTGTTCGGCCTGAAGGCGGCGGGATGCTTCCGTCTGGGAAGACCAGAGATGAGTACAGCCAGCCGGGGGAGTATGGCAATCCGGACGCTTGGTACTCAAGCATCCTTCAGGACATTGCGGACACAGCGGCAGTTGTCAGCCCCTTCTCCTCAGAGAAGGACGCCAACGAGGCTCTGGCATCTCTTGGCGCGATGAACTACGGCGACGGCCTGACGACAGCAGACGCCATCAGCGCGACGAAAGAGGCGACAAAGGCACTAAGCAAGAACTCAGATGCCAGCGGCGGTGGAGGCAAAACACCAGACGCAAGTGGCAATGGAACCCCGGCATCTGGGGAGTCCGTCACTGGTCGCGGGTCTGGCGCTGCTGTCGGCGGATCAAATGTCCCCACCTCCTACGAGCAGGAACTTCGTGACGCGATGGTCCGTGCTGAGAAGCGGGCAAATCAGGACAAGTGGATGGCTCTGGCTCAGGTCGGCATGCAACTGATGGCGTCCAAGGAACCCACCCTTGGCGGCGCACTGGGCGAGGCTGGCATCGCTGGGCTTCAGGCTTATCGCGGCTCCCGCGATGGGTACGAGGCCGAGCGCCTTGGCCTGTCCAAGTCGCTGCACGACCTCCAGCAACAGCAGGCCGCAGCCCTTGCGGCGCAGCGGGCAGCGGCAGCAAAGGCGACCGGGAAGCCTTTGACGCCGGAGCAGCAGATGAAACAGATCGAAGACAGGCTCAAGTTCCTAGTCAAGGATGACGGATTCGGTGGTGAGGTCATTATGCCGGGGGCTGATGGTGCAGTCGCCGCCCTTCGGCAAAAGTACACCGATCTTTTGAACGGCGGCAGCAGCGGAACCTTTGACGCCACCGCTCAGTAACATCTAGAGATAGCCGCCCAGTGCGGCTATACTCCGCTCTGCAACAAGGAGTTTGCAGATGGCAACTATTTCCGTCCCCTCCTCCCTTCAGGGTAAAACCTACTCCGTCAAGATCGCCGGAGACACCCCCACACCGGAAGAGCAGGCGCGGATTAGTGCCTTTGTCGCGCAGCAAGACGCGCAACTTTCCAAGTTCCTCCCCGGCTATCAGCCGCCTGCACCTGAGGACACTGGGCCTGACACCTCATTCTCTGGGGCATTGCTTTCTGGCATCGACCAGCCCCTTGAGAATATTGCGACTACTGCCCGCATGCTGGGCGGCAACGGCATCGCTGACTTCCTGAGCGGCGTGACGGAAGCGCCAAAGAACTATGAGTCAGCGACGACTGGCTTCATGAATGAAGACGGAAACTTCTATGACTTCTCGTACTTGCCACGCGCAGCCGTTGAGCAGGTAGGGCAATTCGGAGGCTCCATGCTTTCACGGCTGGGCGGCGCTGCTTTGGGCGGTGTCGCTGGCTCTGCGATCCCCGGCGTCGGGAACATCGCTGGCGCAGCCGCTGGCGCGTTCGCTGGACCAGCCCTGTTTGAAGCCATCCAGATCGTCGGCCCTGTCGCGCAGCAGCGGGCCAAGAACGATGGGCGGGAAACGCCGAACAGCGAGGACTGGCTGGCGGCGCTAGGCACCGCTGGCGTCAGTGGTGCGCTGAACGCCATTGCCCCCGGAACTCCGGGCTTCCTCAAGAAGGTTCTGGCTGAAGCCGGGACAGAGGGCCTTCAGTCGCTCACCGAACAAATCGGTGGATCGGCTGGCACCAAGGCTGGTCTTCAGATCGACCCCCGTCAGGCTGGCGCTGAGGCAATCCTTGGCGGCGCTGGCGCTGGTATCGTTGATGCCCCGTTCGCCGCAGTCGGGGCGAAGTCCGAGGCAAAGAAGAAGGCTGCCGATGCGGAAGCAAAGGCTCTCTCCGAGATGCAGGAGGACCAAGAGGAAGACGCCAAAGACATCATGGCCAAGATCGGGTTCGGCCAGAAGTCGATGGAGGCTCCGGTCGAAAAACCAAAGCGGCTGACCACCAACCTCTTGCCCTCTCCCACCGCTGGCCAGCAGGCTGCGCCAGAGGGCCGTCCTGTGGCCACTGTCACTCCTCCGGTGGTAACCACCCAGCCGACCGCAGAAGCCCCTCTGCCGGGGCAGCCAGCGCGTCCTGCGCCTAGCTTCCGCTGGAAGCAGTACCAGTCTACGATCCAGAACATCGGGAAGGCCAAGGCCCCGACCATCCTCGCCATCCAGAACGCGGCTGAGGCGGCAGGCAATGGACCAGTGACGCCCGCCGTCGCCCGCGACATCCGCTCCCAGATGGAGCGTGACGGCGTCGTCAAGCCCAGCGCCAAGGTGAAGGGCGGGTATGAGTACCAGCCGAACGTGACGCCTCAGGTGGATCGCGCCGAAAGCTATCGCCGCACCATCGAAGACGTCACCCGCGAGGCGCAGGATGCCCGCATTGCCCGTGAGAAGGCTGTGCAGGATGCCCGTCGCGCAGAGCAGACTGGCAAGAAGGCTGACGCCCGGAAGTTCATGCTTGAGGTGGACAAGGCTGACCAGACCATCGCTGCCGCAGATCGCACCGTGCAGGAGGTGTCTGCCCGCATGCAGTCTGTGCAGCAGGAGCAGGCCGTCCCCACCGCGCAGAGGCCCGGAAGCCCTATGGAGGGCAGGCAGAAGTTTGCCCCCATCACTGAGGCACCGCCCGCCATCCAGTCCCGTGCTGTCACCAGCCGTGGCCAGCGCCTACGTCAGGCCATGTCCTACTATCAGGATCAGGCGAAGCGTCAGGGCGCTGAACTGCGCCGCCTCCAAGAGGCCCAGAAGAAAGTTCAATTGCCCAAATCCGAAGTCAAGCGGATGGATGACTTGAAGGCATCCATTGCTGATGCGACCCGGAATGTGCAGCAGATCGGGCAGCGTCTGGCCAACCCGACTGCCGACATCGAAGAGAACGTGGCGCAGCAAAAGGCGGCTGATGCCAAGCAGGCTGCGGTGCAGGCTGAACGTGCAGCCAAGACGCCGATCTATGGGCTGAAGGAGGGGGAAATCTTCACCGCCCTCCGCAAGCGTCTGAACGGGATGGGCCTGAAGGACGTCCAGCTTGTGGCTGAGAAGATGCTGAAGCCGGAGACGGCAAAGCAGGGCGCTCTCTATGAGGGTCTGTTCGACGTCAAAGACGGCAACCGCCTGATCGCGGTGTCGATGGGCGTCTATGATCCGAACATGACGGCCAAGGAGCAGACCGACGCACTGGGCGAGGTGGTTGACCATGAGGTCATCCATGCACTGAAGAACCTCGGCCTGTTCACCGACGCTGAGTGGAAGACCCTGACCGACCTCACTGCCCGCCAGCAGTACATGAAGGCGAAGGGCGGCAAGGTGGTTCAGCGGAACTACACCTATCTGCAACGCGCCAAGCAGATGTACGCCAGCGAGACGCCTGAGATTCAGGTCGAAGAGGCCATCGCGGAGATGTTCCGCGACTATGTCGCTGGTCGCCTGAAGATCGGTGGTCGCCCGAAGACCCTGATGGATCGCATCAAGGCGTTCTTCGCATCCATTCGGAAGTCGCATGAGGATGCCGGGATCACCGACCCCAACCAAATCTTCGAAGGCGTCCGCTTCGGCCAGATCGGTGGCCGTGAACGCAAGGCAGAAAATCGGGTTACCCCGGTTAGCCCGAATGAGGCTGACACCGAGCGGCAGTCCCGTGTGGCTGCCGAACGCGCACCGTCAGACCCTGACTTCCAGCGTTGGGCATCTGGACCCAATGGGGAGAAGGTGATCACCGACGAGAGCGGCCAGCCGAAGGTGTTCTACACCGGAACGTCCAAGGATCAGGATTTCACCTCGTTCAAGGTCGGTAGGCACGGTGGCTGGTTCACCACCGATCCGGCAGAGGCCAGCGCCTATGCCGAAGAGAACGACAGCATGGGGTACAAGCAGGACGGCTGGAAGGTCACAAAGACGAACACGGCATCCCGTGTCATCCCGGCATTCCTGCGGGCAGCGAACCCGTACACTGGCCCCCTGCCAGACTTTGCGCTGGCGGCAAACTACAAGAAGTCCCAGTCTGACTGGTTCGACAGCCTCCGCCGTCAGGGCTACGACGCTTGGATGCCGTCCGACAATCCGGGTCTGGCCGTGGTCCTGTCTGATGCAAGTCAGGTGAAGTCCGTCTTCGCCAGAGGCACTGGCGGCAAGGGCGACATGCGCCGCTATTCGAAGCGCACCGCAGAGATGGCCCCTCTGACGCCAGAGGAGCGTGGCCTGACCATCATTGACAGGTACGAGGGCGACACGTTCCGCGACGACCGTCCGGTCAATGCCAAGGGCATCCGGGTCAACACTCGCCCCAAAGAGCAGGCCATGCAGATGTTGCAGGCGCAGCGTGGGAACAAGGTGTTTGAACTCACGAAGGAGAACGTCAAGCCCATCTCCCGACTGATGGCCGCTGAGGCTCTCCGCGCACTGGAGTCTGATGACAGCGCCATTGGCTGGTACGATGGGAAGGTGTCGGCTGCGAAGGCGGTCCTTGCCATCCTGCACCCTGAGATCGCAACCGACCGGGGCGCTGGCGCTGCGATGGACTTCGCCACGGCAGTGACGTCGAATGGCTTGTCGGTCACCGAGAACTATCGCGCAGCCAACGAGCAGTACGAACACTGGAAGGAGAACGGCACCTTCAAGGCGGTCGGGTTCGGCAAGCAGGGCAACTCCATGAAGGCTGCCTTCCGGTTCTACAACGAACTGAAGGCGCGTGGCCTGTCCGACGCAGACATCGCCAACTACCTGAGCCAAGACACCACCGTGAAAGAGTTGAAGGCTGAACCCCTTCTCTCCGAGATTGGCATCAAGGTCGCCGCTGGTGAGGGTGCGAACACGAAGGTGAAGGTCTCGTACATCATGGGTCCGAAGATCGGGCAGGGGTTCTATCAGAACCTGCGCGGCAACTTCGACCCGCTGACGATGGACCGCTGGTGGATGCGGTTCTTCAACCGCCACTCCGGCCACCCGTTCACCGTGGTGAAGCAGAGCGTCATCGACTCCGGTGTCGGTCGCATGGTCAACGCCGCCATGAACCCGACCACCGACTATGAACGCGACATCCTTGAGGCCGCTATGGAGTCTCAGGGCATCGACATCATCACCAACCAGACGGCCATCGACCTCGCCCATGAGGTGAACCGCCTGTTCCAGCGCGACTTCGCAAAGACCTATGACGCCAAGATGGCTGAACTGAAGGCCAGCGGCGTCAACACGAAGTCTGACCGCGCCAAGGAGATCGCCTCTGCCGCACGACCGAAGAAGACGGAACTCTTCAAGGCTGCCGACCGCCTGTCCATGAACACCACCCCGCAGCTTGCGGAGTCGCCCAATGGTTCGCGCCATCGCCAGTTCATGCGCGATGCCACCGTTGAGGCGCGGAAGATCATGAAGGATTCTGCCGGAGTTGACGTCAACTCTGCGGACTTCCAAGCCCTTATGTGGTATGCTGAGAAGCGCCTCTGGGATTCCATCGGCATCCGCAAGGGCAAGGGCGACGACAACGATTATGTGGACGGGGCAATCGCCCTCCTCAAGAGCAAAGGCTATGGCGATGAACGGATCATCCAAGCACTCCCCGCAGATGAACGATACAGAATCGACCCTGTCGGATATCCCAGAGGACAAGATGGCGGAGTTCGTGGACAGGCTGCTGGCGAGGATTCCTCCGCAGCGCAGCGACTCAGCCTCAGAACCGCCGAAGTCCCCGGAGGTGAAGCCGGAGACGGAAGAGGAAGGGAAGCGGTACGCGGACTTGCGCCGCTTGAAGGCGCTCCGCAAGTAAAGGGTGCCTCTGGACCGGACATGCGTCTGGTCCGGGTGGCAGAGGACTATGCCCGCAGCATCGGCATCGACCTCCGCCGTCAGGCCTACTACGCCAAGGTTGACCCTGACCGTGCGACCCGCATCGCTGCGGCCTATGAGGCCATGCCACATGCCCCCAACGACCCGAAGGTCAAGGAGGCGTACCAGAACCTGATCGACCAGACGACCGCCCAGTACCGCGCCCTTGAGGATGCAGGGTACAAGTTCTGGTTCATGGACCCGGAGAATGTCGGGGAGTACGGCAGCAGCCCGTGGAACGCGATGCGCGACATCCGCGCCAACCAGAGCATGGGCGTGTACCCGACCACTGGTGGCTTCGGCACCAACGAGGAGGCCGACATCTCCGGCAACCCGATGCTGGCAGAGACTGGCCTCATGTGGCCCTTCGGCAGTCCAGATGGGACGAAGGTTCCTGTGCTGGCGAACGACCTGTTCCGCGCTGTGCATGACGCATTCGGCCACGGGCTGGAGGGCGCTGGCTTCCGGGCTGACGGCGAGGAGAACGCATGGCAGGCCCACATCCGCCTGTTCACTGGCTCTGCCAAGGGTGCCATCACCAGCGAGACACGGGGCCAGAATAGCTGGCTGAACTATGGGCCGTATGGCGTGGCGAACCGGAACGCGAAGGTGGAAGATACCGTCTTCGCTGACCAGAAGACTGGCATCATGCCGGAGTGGACATGGGAAGAAGGCCGTGTGCCTGACGCAGAGGCGTACCCTGAGGCCCGCGCTTCTGTCCGGTACAGCACCAGTGCCATCAGCCCTGCTGTCGGTAGAAAAGTTCTATCGAACCAAAACGCCCTGATGTACGCAAAGTCTTCGGACTTCATCGCCAAGCTGCTGAACCTCCGTGGCTACGGCATGGAGGAGCAGAAGGCGCGTGAGTTCAGCGACGGCATCCTGCGCCGCTTCCAAGACAGCATGATCCCCATTGGGCGCATGGTGCAGGAACTGTCGCAGGCTGGCCTGACCATCACCGACGCGATGGACCCGTACCTTCAGGAATCCCTGATGCACGGCGTCGTCGGTCAGAAGGTGGAGCAGAACCAGAAGACCATGTTCCAGCCCCTGCTGGAGGCGGTCAAAGGCTTGAACATTCCGAAGGCGAAGATCGACGCTTTGGTCACCGAGACCAACGTGGCTTCTGCCAAGGGCAAGGGCTTCCTTGGTCTCGCGCTTGAGCGGTACGACAGCCCCCGCCTCGCGGTGGCAGAGGCCTTCCTGTACGCCCGCCATGCCAAGG
>VFSW01014196.1_pt1 | contig 11028 bp, 6 predicted proteins | sample 5358111 | NCBI WGS metagenome assembly VFSW01 (sample SAMN11554181, study PRJNA540505) | mine drainage metagenome | isolation source: sediment from site ElyBrook_90M | place: USA: Ely Copper Mine, Vershire, VT | collected 2017
TTCCGGTACTGCGGGAGGAGGCAATGAAGTAGATCCCGCCGTAAATCGCCCAGACCAGCGCGATTCCAAGGGCAAGCAGCGGTTCGGCCTTGGTGCCGATGCCAAGGAACGGGCCCACCAGATAGGTAACCATGCAGGCCAGGTTGGCAAGCAGTCCAAAGACCGGAATCAAGAAGTGGCGTAGCGGGTTGAACTTCGGATGCTTGTGATACCCCACGATGCAGGTGACGCAGCTCAGGGCGTAAAGCAGGAACGTACCGAAGTTGGAGGCCAGCGTGATCGTCAGCAGGGAATTCGGCAGCGCCGCCATTTTGTCATGTGTGGTGTAGCCAAAGCTCGACCAGAAGCCATGCGGTATAGCCGCAATGACCGAGTCAGCCGGAGCGCCGGCATTGCCGAAGGGCATGATCACCGCGATACAGCCGACAACAGCGGAGATGGTAGCCAAGGTCCAGATGGCGCGGTGCGGGGTGAGATTGTTGCCATGCAGCAGACCGAAGTGCTCAGGAACTTCACGATCCTTGCCCATCGCGTAGGTGACGCGAGCGCCGGTGTTCATGCAGGAGAGCGTGGTGCCGATGATAGCCAGGAAAACAGTGAAGGCTTCCGCGAGCATGAAGATGCGTCCGCCGCCCGCACCGAAGAGCGTGTCGCCCACGATGATCATCATGTCACCGATGGGGGCTGCCGATCCCGACGCACTTTGCATCGAGTAACCGCTATTCAGGAAGTAGTTTGCCGCGAAATACTCAAAGAGGTAACAGAACGCGCCTTGCACCAGAAGCGAGACAATGACCGCGATGGGTATGTCGCGCTTGGCATTCTTTGCCTCACCGCCCATCGAAGTTACGGATTCAAATCCCACCAGGATCAGAATTGCGACCGTGGCTTGCAGGAACATCCAACTGCCTTTGTGCGGACTCACTACCGATTTAGCATTTTCATGGGCGAGGAAGTTGCCCGATGCATCGGCCGTGGGATAGGTGACAAGGAAGGGAACGGGTTTGCCGGCCGCGTCCAGCTTCGGCTGCGGCACCTGGGTGGCATCACGAACGACGGTCTCGGTGACCGTGCCATCGGCGGCCGTCGTCTTCGTGGTCGCAAATTCGTAAGTGTAGGACGCGCCCGAGGTGGAGTCGAACTGGCGGCCCTGGCTGCCAGCGGGATGGTTGGCGCGATAGCCGAGTGCCATCACCGAAAAAAGGATGAGCGCCGAGATCTGGATGACGTTGATGGCGATGTTCACCGACGTAGAGCCGTTCACACCGCGGTAGGCGATGTATGCGACCGCGAAGGAGAATACAACCGCTACGGCCATCATGAATGCCGGTCCGGGGTTGGAAGCGCTCATGAAGCTGGGCCAGATGGTGCCGACCAGGTATCCGCAAAGGATTCCCATGACGCCGACCATCACGCCGGGGTAGATCCAGTAATAAAGATGCGAGCCCCAGCCCACAATGAATTTCGAGATACGGGCATATCTCCAGGCCTTGTCATGGTTCAAGAACGACTGCTCGGCAAAGTAGTAGGAGCTTCCGGTGCCGGGATACAGTTTTGCCAGCTCGGCGTAACACACGGCGGTCGCCAGACAGAGCAACAAGGCGAGTAAGATCCCAGCCCACATAGCAGGACCGGTTGTGCCGGTGGTCGCTTGGATATAGAAGGTGAGCCACAGGAAGGCACCGGGAGCGATGAGCGCCATGGCATTCATCGTCAGGCCGGTCAGCCCCAGAGTTTTCTTCATTTCAACGGATCCTACAGTCGTTTGATCGGCCATTCGAATCTCCTCTTCGTAAGTAGCTGCTTGGGGTTGTCGTCTGCGGCTTCGGACCGGCCGAAAAACTTTCCGGCCGATCCTAACCTTCATGCGTACGGAGTGGCGGCCCAGAGTTCGCCGCCCGGTTCTGCCTTACTGTGCCGGTTCGAGCACAAACACCAGGCCGGCGTCGACGGTTGTCTGTCCCTTCACAAACGATGCATTTCCGCGCGGGAAGAAATCCTGGTTCGAATCGTCGTGCCGGTACTCAAGCCGCGAGATCAGATGACCGGCGAACTTGCGTTCGAGGGTTCCAGTGAATTCATTCAGGTGTTGGGCCTTGCCCGTGGCAAAGCCATCGTGATCGTTGAAGTATTCGAAGCGTCCAGCCACGGCAACCTTGGGGCTAACTGCATATTTTGCGTAGCCCGCGATGCCGGTATAGTCCTTGCCTAAGTTGCTGTGGAGGCCCTGATGGTCGTAGTCGAAGTTCGCCATCAAAGACAGCTTTGCGGTGGGATTGTAGGTAAGCACGGTATCGGTGAGATGGTTCCACGGCCCGTTGTCTCCGACCCCGGCGATATCCCGAGGACCACCCAGATAGTTTTCGGTGAGCGTGACTTTCTTGGTCGCATTCCACACGATGCTGACGCCGCCGGTCTTGCCGGAGTTGCTGGCGACAACGTTGTTCCAGCCATTCGTCATATATCCGGTGATCGACCACTTGTCGTTGAACGTGTACTTCGCGCGAGCTCCGAAGTGGTAGTACGGGATTGCATAGTAGAAGAGCAGGCTGCGTGAGTAGTTCCAGTTCTGGTTGGTCTCGATCACCTCGGCGCCCGCCGGAGTGACAAACTTGCCGAAGTCGACTTGCAGGCCTTTGCCTAACGGAGCGAAGTAGGAAAGATAGCCTTCCTTTAGGTATTGCGTCGAGGAGTTGCGGCCGTCATTCCCAATGTTACTGGCGTTGTTGATCGCAGTCATTGCATCGCCGAAGCCGAGCGCGAAGCGGAAGCCGAGCGGGGCAGTCTTATCAACCGGCTTGTCCAACTGCAGTTCGATCAGGTTTAGCCCGAAGCGGTCGTTGCGGAACGAGAACGGCTCCGTGATCGTGCCACCTGGATAGGTGTTGCTATTTGGCGGATTGTTGGCGTTGTATGCGTAGTAAACGTCGGCCAATCCGGTCAGATTCACTCCGCCAAGAACGCTTGTGATTCCAGCCAGAGGATTCGGGGCAGGCGCTGGCGCGGGCGCAGTCTCGGCTGGTTTATCGGCTGGTTTATCGGCATTAGTGCTAGAGGTTTGGGCGGCAAGTCCAACAGTCAAAGTGCACGCAAGGAATAATCCTAGCGGCAATTTGTAGGGGTGTATCATGCGCATGTCTTTCTCTCCCATTGAGAATCAGTTCAAGATTCCAGGTTGCATTCAGATTGCATGAAATAAATAAATGTATAGTCAAATGATCAATCGAGAGTATCCGCACTTACTCCCCGTGGCCAATTCCTTTTATTTATCGCACCGATAACAGAAGGTTTTTACATGAAACTTCGGGGGCTGAACGCAACATGCAGAGGGATGCATATTTATGCGGCCAGCGCCACCACGATGAAAAAGGTGAGTGGACACTGGAAAGTGGCGCTTACGAGCCCATTTCAGTTTTCCGAAACTGCCGCCCAAAATATTCGACCAGGGCGAGCGAGCCTCGGCCTGTGTCCGTGATCAAAAGTTTTTATGGGAGTCATAGAAAGATTTGTGCAGTCTTCCGATCCTAACTACACTATGCAAGCGATTGGCCAGTTAAACAATACAAATGGCGATCACTCCATCTCGGCGCGGGCTTGGCGCACGAAGTTGAGGAAACGGGCGGCGAGCTCTCGAATCCATGCGCCTTCCCGGAAGCGGAGCGCCTGGCGCGGAATCAGGTCCTCGCCAACCCCGAGGGCGACGGCCCCTGCGGTAATGAAATGTGCAGCGGTGCTTTGCGTAACGCCGCCGGCTGCGATGAGCGGCACATTGGGAAATGGAGCTTTGAGAGCGCGAATATAGTTTTGTCCGCCAACATAGGAACAGGGGAAGACCTTCACAAAGTCGGCTCCCGCCTCAGACGCGTGCATGATCTCGGTCGGCGTCAGCGCCCCTGGGATTATGACGATCTCTTTTTCTACACAATATCGAGTAACCTCCGTGTCGAAACCTGGCCCGGTGAGAAACCTGGCTCCGGCGTCCAAATGGCGGCGCGCCTGGTCTAATCCGGCGACAACCTCGCCCCCGACGATGAGGGAGGGAAACCGCTGGCTAAGGTCGTCGATTACCTGTTCTGAGTTCGGGATGGTGGTGGTGATTTCTACGAGCGGTATGCCGCCGGCCGCCACATTCTCGGCGGCAAAGATTGCTGCCTCAGCCGAGTCCACACGGATCGATGCAATCAATCCAAACTCCCGAATCTGTTTTCGAATTTCTTCTCTGTTCAAGTGCTTATCCTTTCGCGGCTCGGCCTCTGTGCCAATCTACTGTTCATACACACTCTTCGACTCTTCGAGCGCGGGCAGGTGGTCCGTGGGGCTCGCCCACCACACGTAGAAAGTCGGCAGCAGGAAGATGCTTATCAGCAGGTCGGCGATCAGTCCGCCCACAATCACGATGGCGAACGGCCGCTGTGAATCAGAGCCTATGGCGTGAGACATGGCCGCCGGCAACAAGCCTAGCGTGGCGACCAACATGGTCATCATGATCGGACGAAGCCTGCGTGTGGCTCCTTCAATGGCGGCTGTTCTCACCGGCATTCCTCGGGAGCGCAACTGGTTAATGTACTCGACCATGATGACGCCGGTCTGGACGCAAACACCGAACAGCGCCAGGAAGCCGATGCCCGACGAGACACTGAAGTGCGTGCCCGTGACGAGCAGCGCCAGAAGACCGCCGAATGGAGCTACCAAGACGTTTACCAGGTTCAACATTGCCCACTTGAAGGAACCGAAGGCCCCGTAAATGATCATGAAGATGATCAATATCGTTATCGGGACGATCATCATGAGCCGTGCGGTGGACCGCTTCTCGCTCGCATATTCGCCCTCCCAGTCGATATGGTAGCCAGTCGGCAGCCTGACCTTGTCGTTGACCTTCTCGATCGACTCTCTGACGGTGCTTCCAAGGTCGCGGCCGCGGACACTGTACTTGATGGCCACGTAGCGTTGGTTGCCTTCGCGATAGATTTCGGATGCGCCATCGCGCTCTTCAATTTTGCAAAGCTGTGCCAGCGAGACGCGCTCGCCACTTGGCGAGAGCAGGCGGATGTTTTCAATCGCTTCTTTCTGGTCCCTGAACTGCCTCTGATAGCGCAAAACCAAGTCATATCGCGCCTCGCCCTGCAAAACCTGCGTGAGGGCGTTGCCGCCAACCGCCGTCTGGATCGCATCCTGTACGTCGGCTACGTTGCTCTGATAGCGGGCCGCCTGCTGGCGATCCACGGTGACGTTCAGATTCGGCTGGCCGAGCACGCGAAGAACTCCCAAGTCCTCGACGCCTTTGACTTGGCGCATGACTCCGGCGATTTCAGAGGCTTTGTCTTCCAAAGTTTTCAGGTCGTCGCCGTATATTTTTGTTGCAAGCTGGCCCTTCACTCCGCTGACCGCCTCTTCCATGTTGTCGGCGATGGGCTGTGAGAAGCCCCAATCCACGCCGGGAATCTTGTTCAGCTCGCGTTGCATTGCCGCGATCAGTTCTTCTTTGTCTTCATGGAATACAGGGCGCCATTGCTCTTTCTGCTTCAGCCCGACGTAGTACTCGGTGTTGAAAAATCCTGTTGTGTCGGTTCCGTCATCCGGACGCCCGGTTTGACTGGTACACTCGGTGACCTCGGGGAAGGAACAAAGCATGATTCGCGCCTGGTTCATGACTCGTATACCCTCGGTCGGTCCGGTGCTGGGCGCGAGGGTGCCACGCACCCAGAGCGCGCCTTCGTCCAGATGAGGAAGAAATTCGGAACCGATGGTATCGGTCATCGTCAGGTAGCCGCTAATTCCGATGGCGGCAAGTGCAATCAAAATCATTGCCCAACGATGATCGATCATCCAGGATAGCGCCTGCCGGTAACGCTCTGTCAGCCAAACCAGCACGGGATTATGCCAGTCCGAGGCTTCTTTGCGGAAGAGAAGACTGGCCAGCACGGGCGCGATCGTCATCGAAAAAATCACAGCGCCCAGCAAGGCAAAAGCAACCGTCCAAGCCATGGGACGAAACAACCTGCCTTCCACCCGCTGCAGAGTAAAAATCGGGAGATAGGCGGTGATGATGATGGTAATGGCGTAAAAGACCGGCCTCTGCACCTCGTGCGCGGCAGCGCGTATCCGCTCTGCCACGGGCTTTCTATCGTGGTCCTGGCCAATGTGGCGAATGATGTTCTCCACCATCACCACCGCGCCGTCCACAACCATTCCGAAGTCGCGGGCTCCGAGCGAGAGCAGATTGGCCGGAATATGATTCAGCTCCAGCCAGATCGATGCGAACAACAGAGAAAACGGAATGGTCAGGGCAACGATCAACGCGCCACGCACGTTCCCTAGCAACAGGAGCAGCACGAGCGTCACCAGAATGAAGCCTTCGGTGAGGTTGTGCAGAACGGTGTGAGTGGTGAAGTGAATCAGTGTACTTCGATCAATGAACGGAACGATCTTTACCCCAGGGGGCAAAATATGGTCGTTCAACTCCTTCACCTTTGCCTCAAGCCCCTTGAGCGCCGTTTCGGCATCGGCGCCTTTCCGCATCGGCACGATCCCTGACACGACATCATCGTTATCGACGATTGTTCCGTCCTCGTGGCGAATCGCCCGGGCGAACTGGCCGAGCCGGATCTTCGGACCTTGCGCAACCACGGCAATATCTTTTACGCGTATCGGCGTTCCGGTCTTGGTCAGGATGACCGTGTTCTCGATGTCGTGGATGTTTCTGACCAGGCCGACTTCCCGGACATTGATCTGTTGCAGACCGGCTTCCACAAAGCTGCCGCCCGCATTCGTGTTGTTGTTGGTGAGCTGTTGCTCGACCTGGGCAAGGTTGAGGCCGTAAGCGATCAGTTTGTTCGGGTCGAGCCGGACTTGGTACTCGCGCGTGGGCCCGCCGAAGGTGTTCACATCGACGATATCCGGGACAGCTTTTAGATTCTTTTCGATCACCCAGTCTTCCAGCGACTTCAGGTCCATCACGTCATATTGCGGATTGGTGCTGTGCAGGGTAAAGAAGTAGATCTGGCCGGCCGGACTCCAGTCGGTACCCATCAGCGGCGTCACACCGTTCGGCAGAGAGGCCTGCGTCAACCGCTCCAGAACCCGCTCGCGGTTCCAGTCGTTGATCGATTCGTCGTCAAAGATCAGCTTGATATCGGAGAGGCCGAAGATCGAGAACGAACGCAGGTGAACTACGTGCGGAATACCATTCAATGCCGTTTCCAGCGGCACCGTGACCTGCTGTTCAACCTGCTCGGCTGAAATCCCCGGCCACTGGGTGATGACCTCGACATAGTTATCCGCCACGTCCGGATACGCATCGACGGGAAGACGGTGGAATGCGACCGCTCCGGCCGCGATCATCAGCAGAGTGAAGGCAAGAACGAGAAGCTTCTGGTCGAGCGCAAAATCAACGATCCGGCGAATCATCTATTGCTCCACCGTGTTCTGCATGACCAGCGCATTTTCAACTACCTGTGCTCCGGGGTTGATACCCGCGACAATCTCCTGCATGTTTCCGGGAAGCATTCCGCCCGCGGTGACTTCCAGCCGTTTGAAAGCTCCATTTCCCGTAGGCGCAAAGACCCAGTCGCGATCGTGAATGTGAAGAATCGCGCTCGCCGGAACCGCCGCCCTGGTTTCCGCCTGTTTGCCGAAGAAGGGCGCGGTGGTGAACATCCCGATCCGCAGCATTCCAGGATTTGCCACTTCTAAGCGCACTTTCGCAGTGTGAATCGTGGGGTCCAGAGTCGGAAGAATGTTATCGATCCGTGCCTTCAAGACTTTGTTGGGATAGGCACTCAAGTGAATGTCCGCAGTTTCGCCAACGTGTACGGCGTCGAGATCGTTCTCGTACACGTCGCAGATGATCCAGACATAGGACAGGTCGGAGATGGTGAACGGGTTAGGGCCAGACAGCCCCTGCACGCCCGCCGCATTGGTAACCTGTTGTTCCGTGATGACGCCCGATATCGGTGCGGTAACGTCGACGATCCCTGACGGATGGTCCTTATCTACACCAAGAAGGCGCAACTGCTGGGTTGCGGTTTCCAGATCGATCTTGGCATCCTTCGCAGTGGCTTCGGCCTGTTCAAGAGCGCTCTGGGCGGCGGCGCCGTTTTCGTAGAGAAGCTTTGTGCGCTCCAGTTGCACACGCGCCAGTCGCTCATCGGTCTCGGCCTTCTGATAAACCTGATAAGCGCCGGAAACATCGTTGCTCCGCACCTTCAGCAACAGCTGACCCTTTTTCACCGTGTCACCCAGGCGCGCGTGAATCTCCACCACCCGGCCCGTGGCAAGTGAAATCACAGGTATGGCGCGGGAAATGTCGGGCTGCACCACACCGGTCACATTCAACTCCGGCGCCGCCTTGTGCTCGACCGCGGTGACCAGCGGAAACTGATCCGGATGGTCTACCTTGAAGTTGTTGGCATCCATGTCCGGTACGACGGTGACAGGCGGCGGAGCCTCGGCTTTCTGGTCTGCCTTGCCTTCTTTGCAACCCACAAGGAGCGCACTCAAGGAGAGGCAAAGAGTTGTCATCAGGATCAGGCCAGTAAGTTTGGTTTTCATTGGATCACCTCGCGGCCCACAGCCATATTCAATTGGGCTGCCGCGGTCAAATAAGAGCCGACCAGGTTCACATAATTCAATTGCACGGCCCGGTATTCGTTCTCGGCGTTCAGGAAATCAAGCAGGGAAGCCCCGCCATTCCGATAGGAAAACAAAATGGTGTCGCGTACGCGTACCGACTGTTGCAGGTACTTGGCCTTGTAGGGCACCAGCAACTTGACGGTGCTGTTCAGGGTGGCGTAGCCGGAGTCCACATCGCTGAACACCTGTGCCACGGCAGCATCGTGCAATCTTTCGTTGCGTGCGATGTCAAGCTGCGTGCGCAGTTTCTCTCCTTGATTGCGGTCGAAGATCCGGAGGGGGACGCTGACACTGGCGCCGAGTGTTTGGTGAGCATAGGGATTATTGAACGACGGATTGTACGAATACCAGGTGCTGAAAGTCGGATCGGTTGAGCCGTTTGACACCGCCAGCTTGTGGTCCGCGGTGGCCTTGTCCACAGCTTGTAAGGCGGCCTTCAGGTCGGGGCGGTTATCCAGTGCAATCTTTCGGAACTCGTCCTGGGGGAAGACTTGCTCGCTGAAATCGAACGTCCCGGTGACATCGTACTTATCAACCGGAGTGCGATCGTTGAGAAGCGTAAGCAGCGCTATCTTCGCCGTGCGCAGGTTGACGTCGGCGGTCTCCAGGTCGGATTCATATTGCACTCGCTGCAACTCCAGCCGGTCGAGATCGATTTGCGCAATGTCGCCGGTCTTAAAACGAATTCTGCTGATATCGAGCACATGGTCGTAATAGGCCAGGTTGTCTTTTGCAAGTTGCAATACCGCCTTGGCCTGCAGCGTCGATACAAACGCGCTGCGCAAGCCGAACAGCAGCGATCTCTCCAGGTCGGCCTGAGCTGAAACCGAGATCGCCGTGCCCTTCTGAGCGCTCTCCAGTCGCAGTTCCCGCTTGTGCTCCCGTTCATGCAGGTAGCTGAAATCGCTTACAAACTGGGTGCCGACAAACGGCTGCCACACTCCTCTGTAAGGAGCGATTTGAGTCCCGTCCGTCGACTGTGTGAATTGTGGGTTGGGCCGAAGATCCGCGGTGATCTCCTGCGCCTTTGACTCATCGATGTTCAACTGGCCCGCCAGCAGAGTTGGATTGTTCTGTTCAAAACGGTGGCGCACCTGGTCCCACGTCATCGGTGTAGGCGTCTGAGCCACAACGCCAACACTGGTCAACAGAACCAGTGTGCGGCACAGCCAACGCATCTTTCGCATCCTTCACTCCATTCAAAACAGCTAACCTGTAGCATCAATCAAACTTCTTAAGTCCTATAAAACTCATTATTTATGATCACCGACCAGCGAAAGAGTGGGAAGACTATCTTTCGTCATGTTGCGCGTATGGGGACACCGGAGAGGTTATCGAAACTTCCCATACTTACATTTTTGGTTTCATGTGATTACCGGCTGAATTCGAGCTATCCCATAGTTGCAGAGTTGCCTGGGATTTTGCTCGAAAGTAGAAATTTGTGGTGCGCCCGACAGGAGTTGAACCTGCAACCCCGAGTTCCGAAGACTCGTGCTCTATCCAGTTGAGCTACAGGCGCGCATGTCAATTTTAATCCAGCGGCATACGGTTTGAGCAAGTATTCCGGGTTTGAGGCGAAAGTTTGCTGCGACAGCTTCGGGAGTTCATTGCAACTTGGGCTGATTGTTCAACACTGCTTCGGGATTTGCGTTGACCAATTTGTCTGCCGCCTCGGCTCCGACAATCTTAGCGGCTGCGTCGCGCGCAGCTGAAAGGACAGGCGGACGGTTCGTCACGCCATGGGCATCGCTGGCAATGAAGTGGACCATGTTTTTCCGCAGCATCTCCTCGCAAAGATGTTGCTTTGCTTTACCCCAGAAGCCGGTGAGCGAGTTGGCCGTGATCTGAAACAAACAGCCCACCTCGGCAAACTTGTTGAGCAACTCCGGATTGCCTAGAATCACCGCATTCCGCTCCGGATGGGTGAGGATCGGAACCAGTCCCGCGGTCTGCAAATCGTCCAGTGTTTGTGAAACATTGAATGCACTGTAGTCGGACAGCTCCACCAGCAGGTAGCGCGTATTGCCGATGACATAGCGCTCCGGGTGCTCCATCGCATCCTGAATATTTTCATAGGAGAGGTGAAAGTCGCATCCCAGCGAAAAGCTCAGTTTGGGGGCACGCGCGCGGAGCTCTTCGAGCCGATCGAGGTGCAGGGCGCGGTCATACGGGTACTCGTAATTCGCATGTGGAGTCGCGACAATGTGGGTCACTCCATCCTGTTCGGCAATCCGGCACATCTCAAGTGTGACATCCCAGGACTTTGCACCATCGTCTACTGCGGGCAGTAGATGGCAATGAATGTCGATCATTCCTCAACCTCGTGCGAAGGACTCATATAGCTACGCATTGTCTGTTGCAGCTTTACCGCGGAACTCGTCGTAGGCGATCCGGATT
>VFSW01014197.1_pt1 | contig 11027 bp, 9 predicted proteins | sample 5358111 | NCBI WGS metagenome assembly VFSW01 (sample SAMN11554181, study PRJNA540505) | mine drainage metagenome | isolation source: sediment from site ElyBrook_90M | place: USA: Ely Copper Mine, Vershire, VT | collected 2017
GATTTCTGCTCGGTCACGAACATCGACATGCCGTTGATGAACTGCATGTGCTTGTCTTCGACGCGCTTGATTTCGCGCAGATACTTCATTACCGAGAAGCCGTGCGGCTTGATGTTCGACAGGCCGTGCTCCTCCTGGAATTTCTTGTACACGCCTTCCATGAGTTCCTTGATTTCTTGCGCCTGCCTGGCCACGTCTTCCATTGTGGCATGCATCTGCTTGAAGAAGGTCTGCATGCGTGTCTTGAGCCCAGACGTCGTCAGACTGATCTCCATGTCGCGTTTGGTCTCGGCGATTATCTTGTCGATGCTCTTAAGGTTCAGATGCGAATAGAGCACGTTGGTCTGCTGCGAGAATATGCTGCGCGTCGCCTGGAAGCGCTGCAGGCTTTTTTCGAAGTGTTCCTTGTCCACCCTGACTTTCTGCATCATGTGATCGATGACATCGATGTTCTTGCCGCTGAGACCACCAAGCTCTTCCATGTGCTCGTACACTCCCTTGAGTCTTTGCATGAGCACAAGGCGCATTGCCTTGATGATGTCGGCCATGTCGGAACCGATATTTTCGCGCACGATGTCGCGTTTGGCCGGAAGCATTTCCTTGCCAAGCGCGGTCTCCAGAGAGCGAATCCGGCTGCGCTCGAGGATTTTGTCGTCGCCTTTGATCTTGCCGAGCAGCGCCTTCTGGGCCGACACCGGAAAGATGTTCTGTTCGCTGATGCCGAGGTGCTTGGCTGTTTCCTGAATCTGGCGATTTATTTCGCGTTCCACCTCTTCCATGTCGCGCAATTCATCCCACAGGCCGTCAATCTTGTTGAGCACTACCAGGCGCCCCTTGGCCGGCCCGCTCTTGGGGTTCGTGATGTAATCGTGCCATACCTGTATATCGGACTTGGTTACTCCGGCATCGGCCGCGAGGATGAAAAGCACCGCGTGCGCGCTTGGCAACAGGCTCAAGGTCAGCTCGGGTTCGGTGCCAAGAGCATTTAGACCCGGAGTGTCGAGAATCACCAGCCCCTGATCCAGCAACGGGTGCGGGAAGTTGATGATCGCATGCCGCCACTTGGGGATCTCCACCATACCGTCGACGGTCACATGCATGCCGTTCTGGGTCTCTTCCTCGGCGATGTGCAGTCCCATGGATTGTGCGACTTCCTTCGTTACCGCCTTGATTTCGGCGATGTGCTGCAAGGCCTTGGTGACTTTTTCCGGCGAATGGATATCCAGAGGGATTGTGGTCCATTCGTCGGCAAAGCCCTTGAGTTCGGAAACCGTGGTTCCGCTCGAACGGGTCTCGATAGGCAGCAACCGGATAAAGGGCTGGCTCTTGCGCTCATACATGAGCTCGGTCGGGCACATGGTGGTGCGCCCGGCACTTGACGGCAGCACGCGCTGCCCGAAGCCAGCAAAGAATATCGCGTTGATCAGTTCGGACTTGCCGCGCGAGAATTCGGCGACGAAGGCGACGTAGAGCTTGTCGTCGCGCAGGGTGGAAAGCACCTGCTCCAGACGTTGGTCGACCTGCGTATCGGACAGCTCCTGGCCCTGCAGCCAGCTGCGGAATTCACTGATCGCGCTGAACAGGCCCTTGCGCCAGCTGCTGTACGCCTCAAACTGCTGCTCCATGTTGCTCATGCGATGCCCGCCCTTAAAGATGCTTATTCAACCACATATCAGAATGTTAGCTAAAAGCTCTAGGAATCGCTGACCGGCGGCCGCAATCTTCCGACCGTCGGTCGGTTTGCAGATGCCCAATTAACGGGCAGGATCCTAGCCGAAACTCCATGAAAATCAAAATATTTGAACGAGCAAGCAACGTGCCACTTTAAGAATTTCTCAGAACTGGCAGCGCGGGCAATAAAACGCCCGGCGCTGCCCGAGTCGGACTGCGGAGATGGGTGTGGCGCAGTTGCGACAGGGCTCATTGGCGCGGCCGTAGACTGCAAGCGACTGCTGAAAGTACCCCGGCAGGCCGTCGGCATTCTGAAAATCGCGAAGCGTTGTGCCGCCGGCGCGAATGGCTTTCTTAAGCGTAGCACGGACGGTCTGCACCAGACGGCTGCACTCGGCGCGGCTCATGCGGCCGGCGGCGCGGCGTGGACGAATGCCGGCCAGAAACAATGCTTCGTTGGCGTAGATGTTGCCTATTCCGGCAACAATGCGCGTATTCATCAGCAGGTCACGCACGGCGACCGTGCGCGCGCGCGTACGCATGTGAAGATAGTCGCCGGTGAAGTCCGGACCAAGTGGTTCCGGGCCGAGATCCTTAAGCAAGGCGTGGTGCGCAGGGTCGCTGCGGGTCCACAGGACCGCACCGAACCGGCGCGGGTCGCGCAGACGCAGGCAGGTGCCATTGTCGAGCACGAGGTCAAGGTGGTCATATTTTCCGGGCGGAGTAACACAGGGCACGGCCCGCAAACTGCCGCTCATCCCGAGATGCATGATAACGGTGCCGTTATCGGTGCGCAGCAGCAGGTATTTGGCCCGGCGCTCGACCGTACGTACGGTCTGTCCGGCGAGCTCGCGGACAAGCGCAGCCGGAACGGGCCAGCGCAGTTTTGCATTGCGTACCACGACACTGCGGACGCGCTGGCCCTGGATGTGGGGAGCAATGCCGCGGAGCGTGGTTTCAACCTCCGGTAGCTCCGGCATGAATTCTGGCAGTGGTGATGTTAGTCAGGTTTGAGCTTAAGCAGCTGGTTCGCCATCTCGGCCGGGAAGTGGTATTCAAGGCCCTCATCTTCGCGGTACAGGACCAGTTCCGGCTTGCGCGCCAGTATACCGAGATTGAGCAGTTCATGCTTGTTGTCCGCAGGCCGGGTGCCGGCGGCCGCAGGCGTGCCCTTTTCGGTGGGCGCAAAAGTGATGCGGATATGATCAATTACGCGTGAACCGGAGTAGGGCTCGACCGACAGGGCCTGCGCGTAGCGCCACTGGTCGACGAAACGATTGACACGATCTGTCGACAGCTCCTTATTGGGTGGTGTCACTTGCCAGCTGCCATCCGCTTGCTTGGTAAGGCGCAGACCCGGCAGCCTGAATTCGATCGGCTTGTACTTATTATCGAGCAGCTGGGTATCGAAGAAATCAGACAGGCCTGCGGTTACCGCATTGTCGAAGTGTTCGGGCACGACATGCACCTGCCCTTTGTAGAGGATGTAAAACGCGGGATCGATTGGATGCGGTCCACCGAAGCTGATCTCCTGGTCGTTCAGCCAGAGCTCGGCACGCGGCTTGTCGAGACCGTATTTGCCGAGTTCCGCCGCCGGCGCGATGAAGTTCGTGGCGCTCCTGGCAACGGCAAGCCGCAAGAGTTCATCGACCCGGAATTGGTTGGCGCGCGCCTTGCGCGGAGCGGTCATCATCCATTCAGCACCTGTCTTGTCGAGGTCGATCTCCGGTTCTCCCGGACGCAGCAGCCGGATATGCGTGATCCCGGCCACCGGCAGGCCTGTAAGCGGCGGTATCTGCTTTGTCTTGTGCGTTCCGGGTTTGAACACCATGACGAGCGCCAGGGCGGCGACAAGCAGGGCGAGACCGGCATTGAGTAACCAGCGTTTGCTCACACATGCCCCGAGAGCATTATCGTTTGCGCCGCCGCAACCATATCATGACTCCGCTTGTGATCAGGATGAGCGGCAGAACCAGCAGGAAACCCAGGCTGATCGCAACTTCGGCCGTGCGCGACAGATTGAGACGCAGATCCGACGCGATACGGGCCGGAACATTGATATAGGCGTCGTCGCTGCTTAGCCAGTTAATCAGATTCATGCCAAGATCAAGGTTGCCGCCGTTGCCGATGAAGGTGTTGGAGAGAAAATTCCCGTCGCCGATAACGGCGATGCGCTGCTCGCGCTCACCGTGATCGCGAGTCATCGCAACCGCCAGGTTGAGCGGGCCGGCGATGTCCGTGCCTTTGCGGAAGTGTGTCACCTTGCCGAGCGTTCCGATGGCGGACCAGGCGCTCGGTGCGGTGTCCAGGATCACCTGTGCATGCCAGTCCTTCGGCGGATTGAAGGAAATACCGCCCGCTTCCGGGAACAGCGTCATGAGATTGAAGCCACGCACAACCGGTTGCTGACCATATTTGGTAACCACCACATAGGTTGCCGACTGTCCGCCGGTCAGAAGCTGTGAAACCGGGTCGACAATGGTGCCGGGCTGGAATTCGATCCCGAGCATCTCAGCCAGCGGCCTTAATCCCTCGAGCGGGCCTGGATCACTCAGCCATAGCAGACTGCCGCCGTTATTGACGTAGTTTTCCACCTGCTTCACTTCGCCCGGAAGAAATCTGACGCGTGGACTTGCAATGACAAGCACGGACGTATTTTGCGGAATCTGCCCGGTGTCGGCGAGGGTCAGGCTGCGGCTCTTCAAGCCGCGCTTATCCATTTGCGCGGCCCAGGTTGACAGGTCGAAGTTCGCCTGGCGATCAGGACTGCGTTCGCCATGTCCGCTCAGGAACACGACCCAGTGTTCGCCGCCGCGCCCGACGCGCGCGAGCGCGTTGGTTATCGATTCTTCGTTCACCTGCTCGACCGTTTGTGTCTCGTCACCGTATTTGATCAGCAGTTCGCCGTCGAATTGGATGCCTGCGTTTCGGGCGCGCGCGGGATCGGTATCGGGATTGACGAAGGTGAGCGTCATGTTGCGGTCGTGGTGCTGATAGCGCGCGACCAGCTCGGTGATGTGTTTGCGAAGTTCACGGTTATCAGTTGCAAATGCCGTGACCTCTATCGGTTTCGGCAGCTTCTGGAGCAGAGCCACACTTGCCGGCGACAGGCTGTTGCGACCGGACTGGGTCCAGTCGAACTGCATGTGGTACTGGCGGCTTACTGCCAGAAGCAGCCCGATCACGGCCAGGAACAGCAGGACAAAGCTGGTGCTCGCGAGACTCAGTTGCAGACGCGATTTACGCGATACGCGCATGATCTCTAGGCCCCCAGCCGGTCCATGTCCAGGCGCCGTACGGTCAGCGTCAGGAATGTCAGAATGAACAACACCAGATACGCAGCATCGCTTGTATCGAATATCCCCTCGAGGAACGGCTCATAGTGATTGAGCAGCGACAGATACCCGAGGATCCCGGAAGCCCCCGAACCCTGGCCGGCCCAATCAAGGATCCAGAAAAAAAGCAGCACGCCGAAGGTACTCACCGCTGCGACTGTCTGGTGCTGGGTGAGGCTGGACATGAAGAGCCCGATTGCCGCGAAGCCCGCAATGAGCAAAGCGAGCCCCAGCAGTCCCGCCGCAAACATGCCGAAGTCGAGCGTTCCGCCCACGAGCAGTGACAGCGGCATGAGCGCGACCAGTGCAAGTATCAGCCACAGGAAGGCGACCAGGCTCAGGTATTTACCGAGCACAATCTCGGTCATTGATACCGGAGCGGTGAACAGAAGACCGAGGGTTTTATTGCGGCGCTCATCGGCCACCAGGCGCATGCTTACGAGCGGCACCACCAGCAGCAATACGACCGCGGCATTGCCGAGCAGCGGAGCCACCACGATCGCTGTCAGTCCCTGGTTACCGCCCATGCTGAGCAGGCGTGACTGGACCATCGCGAAGTACTGCAGATTGCTGAGAAACATGAATGCCAGGATCAGAAGCACTACTGCAAGGATGGTCCAGGCGAGCGGCGAGAGAAACATCCGGCGCAGTTCATTGCGTGCAATAGAGAGAATCATGCTGCCTGCTCCTTCGCCGAAACATGTTCTTCGGTGGTCAGGTGAACGAAAATGTCCTCAAGCGAAGCGCGCTGGGGCAGCAATTCGTACAGGCCCCAGCGCTTCTTCACTGCCATTTCCACCAGTGCCTCGGTCGGGTCGACGGCGGGATCGTAGAATATGTGCAGTCGCCCATCACCTTGATCCTGCACGGACTTCACGCCTGCAATACCCTGGATCAGGGCCATGTCAGGTGCATTGCGCAGCGCGACGGCCAGCGCCGAGGATTGCATGTGGTGTGACAGACCCTCGATGCTGTCGGTCAGGACCAGTTCGCCCTTGTTAATGATCTGTACCTGATCACAGGTGGCCTGCACTTCCGGAAGGATATGGGTCGACAGGATCACACCATGTTCCTTGCCGAGCTGACGAATAAGGTGGCGGATCTCGCGTATCTGTATGGGATCGAGACCGACCGTGGGCTCATCGAGGATGATTACCGGCGGAAGGTGGATAATTGCCTGGGCAAGTCCGACGCGCTGCTGATAGCCTTTCGAGAGATTGCCGATGAGCCGTCGACCGACATCAGTCAGTCCGCATTTCTCCTTGGCAGTATTGCGCGCCGCACGCCGCTCGCGGCGCGCGATGTGATGAAGCGCGGCACAGTAATCGAGATATTCGTCGACGGTGAGTTCGCGGTAGACCGGCGGCTGCTCCGGCAGATAACCGATCGCCCGTTTTGCGGCGCGCGGATCTTCAAGCAGATCGTGCCCGGCGATGCGTATGCGTCCGCTGCTTGGCGCCAGGTTGCCGCTCAGGATCTGCATGGTGGTGGTTTTGCCCGCTCCATTCGGACCGAGAAAGCCCAGCACCTGCCCCTGACGGATACTGAAATTGATCTTTTTGACCGCCTCTATCGCGCCGTAAAAGCGCGACAGGTCTTCAACCTGAACCAGGATGTCGCCGCTCATGGATGGCATCTTCTATTGCTGGGGATTGGCTGACTTTGCATGGGCCGCCATTAAAAGTGGGCGGTCAGATATTGTCAATGGTGCGTGAGACTCGAAAAAGCGATAATGCGAATTCATCAGGATGCCTATTTTGTCTTGTTGTCTTGAAATTGCATTTTGTCTCTGCGCCCAGGCGCGCACACACTGTGTGCCCCATTTGACGCAGGCACGGAAAATTGGTTCCGAGACTTGCTCATGGCACGCCAGCGGCGTCGGCCCGCGATACGCATGAATCGGAAAAACCGGGATGTCCGATATGACGATGATCGGCAGGTTCAATGCGATCATCGGCAGGGAAATGCCTGCATCGCCGCCTGCGCCGCGAAATCCGCCAGATCGCGATGGCCCTTTAATGGATCGTAACGTGCTGATAAATAATTAATATTTTTCCAGTCTGGGTATTCTGGCATACACTTTGCTGTTGCATTGGCAAGAAACAAGAGAGTGGTTGGGCAAGGAGACGACTATGCGGATTCATCCTTCCTGTTTGACCATGACACTCGCCGTATTCACTTTCGTGTGGCCCGGGGCGGGAAGTGGCTATAACCCGGAGCTGGAGGCAACGGAGTTGCCGCATAACATCGTCAAGGACTGTGAATCACACGACGCATGTCATGGCGCGCAGGACTACTTGGCCCACTGGGTGGGTCGGACGGAAGCGGGCGACCTGTTTCTGGTACGGCGGGAGCCGTGCCTGGCAGACGACTGTGCTGCCTGGTTTGTCGAGAAGACGGCGCATGGCGTTGAAACTCGCCTTAGCATTGCTGGCAATTTCCGGATTGTCGGCGGCAAGTCTCCCTATCCGGATGTGCAGACGGAGCGCGTTGTGTCGGATGTGCAGACGGTCTTCACCAGCTTCGCCTGGGTCGGTAACCGCTATCGGGAAACCGGGACTCAAAACGTCTACCATGTGGACGGGACCGAGTGCGCAGGCCAGGGCGACTGCTACCGGGCGGGCCTGAAAGCTCTCAAAGACGGCGACACCGGGCGCGCGCTCGAGATCTTGGAGAAAGTAAACCGGCTGTCCTGGATCTGATCCCTGCCAGGATGACCGCTTGTCTTTGCAGACACCCACAGGCGCGCCATCCGCTCCTGGCGAGTGTGCCGGATGTGCCGCGCGGCACGCGCGACTTTCGCCCCGGGACATTTTTAGCGACAATGCGGAACGATTCATCGTCGTATCCATCGGGCGACCGGACCGCATGACTTTCAAAGTTCGCATCGAGCCCAGCGGTCACGAGTTCGTGACTGAAGGCAATGAAACCATCCTCGAGGCCGCACTGCGCCACGGTTTCAACCTCCCTTACAGCTGCCGTAACGGCGCCTGTGCGACCTGCAAAGGCAGGATAATCGAAGGCAGCGTCGATTATGGCGTGTATGAGACGAAAGCCCTGAGCGAGCCGGAACGGCTCGCCGGAATGGCGCTGTTTTGCCGCGCCCGGGCGCTTGGCGATGTGGTGATTGAGGCACGCGAGATCGGCGCGGCCAAAGGCATTGTCATCAAAACACTTCCGTGCCGCGTAGTGCGCATGGAAAGACTGGCGCATGATGTCATGGCGCTTTACCTCAAGCTGCCGCAGAACGAACGCCTGCAGTTCCTGGCCGGTCAGTATGTCGATATCCTGCTGCGCGACGGGCGCCGGCGCAGTTTTTCGCTTGCGAACGCGCCGCACGACGATGGGTTTCTGCAGCTTCATATCCGTCATTTGCCCGGCGGACATTTTTCCGGGCATGTGTTCACGCTTATGAAGGAGAAGGATCTGCTCCGGTTTCAGGGTCCGCTTGGGACTTTTTTCCTGCGTGAGGACGGCCCGCCGGCGGGCACCGACGGCGCGACCACGCAAAATGATTCAGCGCCGGATCGCCCGATCATATTTATGGCGGGCGGAACCGGGTTGGCGCCGATCAAGGGCATTATCGAACATGCCTTCTATGTCGGAATGCGGCGCCCGATGCATCTATACTGGGGCGTACGCGCAGTGCGCGACCTCTATCTGCATGAGCTGGTTCAGTCCTGGGTCAAGACACATGAGCAGTTCCGCTACACCCCGGTATTGTCCGACCCGGCGGCGGCTGACCGCTGGGACGGCCGGCGCGGCTGGGTGCATGAGGCGGTCGTGCACGACTATCCTGATATGGGCGATTGCGAAATATACGCGAGCGGCCCGCCGCCGATGATCGAGTCCGGCAGACAGGCGTTCGCCGCGCATGGATTGCCTGCCGACCGGCTGTTCTACGATTCCTTTGAACGTGCTCGCGACGCGGTTGCAAAATGAGCAAGGGTGACTGCAAATTGACTGGGAGATAGATCGATGAAATCACGCTTTGGCATTCCGTTGTTGGTGGTGCTGGCGATGGTGGGTGCGTGCAGCAACGGCAGCACGCAGAGCCAGGGAAACGTTTTCAAAGGTGATACGGATGCCCTGAAAAAAGCCCAATCCGTTGAGGGAACCCTGCAGCAGGGTGCGGACCGCGAACGCCAGGCGATTGACCAGGCGTCACAAGCGAATTCTCCGCCACCGGCAGGAACCAACTGAACGCGGTTTTTGGCAGGCGGCAAGGGAAGCCGGTGAGCCATGGCACATAGCCACGACCATGGCCATGTTGATACCCATGGTCACCATGGACCGGGCGAAGAACGCATCCTGTGGTTGGTGCTTGCGTTCACGCTCTGCTTTGCGCTGGTCGAGGCGATTGGCGGCTGGTGGGCGCATTCGCTCACGCTGCTTGGCGATGCCGGACACATGTTTTCCGACACGGTTGCGATAGCTATGGCGGCCGTGGCGTCGCGGTTCAGCAGACGCCCGCCGTCGGCCAGACACTCCTATGGCCTTGCGCGCGCTGAAGTGGTTTCCGCCCTGCTGAACGGTTTGCTGATGCTGGTGGTTATCGTCGGGATTGTGGTGGAAGCGATTCGCCGATTTCGCGAACCGCAGCCGGTTGCCGGTGCGCTCGTCATGACGGTTGCCGGTTTCGGTTTGTTGTTCAATGTGGTGGTGGCATTAATACTGAGTCGCGGAGAAAAAACCCTGAACATCCGCAGCGCCCTTGTCCATGTGGCCGGCGACCTGCTTGGGTCAGTGAGCGCCCTCATTGCCGGCGCCGTCATCTACTTTACCGCCTGGACCCGGATCGATCCGATCCTGTCGATATTGATATGCGTACTCATTCTCTATTCGACCTTGCGCCTTGTGCGCGAGGCGTTGCATGTCCTGATGGAAGGGGTGCCCCCCGAGGTCGATCTTAACCGGGTTGGAAAGGCGCTTGCCGAAGTGCCAGACGTCGTTTCAGTTCACGACCTGCATATCTGGATGCTGTCATCCGGCACGCCGGCACTGTCGGCGCACATCGTGATGAACGACCTGCCGGCATGGCCAAAGGTGCTGAGTGACATGCGCGCGCTGCTTGCCGCGGACTATCACATCGATCATGTGACACTGCAGCCCGAGACCCTGCCGGCTTTGCAGGAGGTGCCGTTACCGCGCGGCGCAAAAGTCTACCCGCTCAAGCCCGAAAACAGCCAGGATTAATGAACCTCAATAGCCGTAATGGCTGATGCCGCTGCCGCGCCGCGCATCGTGCGACCTCCCTGCCGATTTGCGGGTAATGGATTCATCATTGCTGCTGCACATCTCCAGCGCGTGCCGGTAATACTCAAGCGCGCCTTTGTGTTCGCCGCGCTGTTCCAGCAATGCGGCGAGTTCCTGGTAGGCTTCGGCGGGACCGCGCAGAAGTATTGATTTTTCCAGGTAGTCGCGCGCCTGATCCATGCGCTTGTTGCGCGCCGCCAGGCGTCCCAGTGTCAGCAGCAGCGACGGACTGTCGCTGTGGGTCGTAAGCCAGCCTTCGGCGGTGCCGAGCTGCGCTGCCGCAGCGGCGCCTTCAACGCGCCCGTAGAGCCGCACCAGTTCGTCGTTCCAGCTATGGTTGATGGCCGCGCGCAGAATCTCCTCGGACTCGTTCATTGCGCCCTGGGCCATGAGATGCTGCGCATAGATCGCGACCAGATCCGGATGACGATGAAGGTTCTGGGGCACTGCATTCCAGGCTTTTTTGAGCACACTGCCGGCACCGCTCGGCAGGGCAAGCATCAGCAGCTCGCGTCGTGCTTCGAGCTCCAGAGCGTCGATGTCGCCTGCCGCAAGTGCCTTGCGTCTGCGCAGTTCCGGAATCAGGTTGGCAAGATTCTCCCAGTCATGCAGATCGCGATAGGTCCGTGCCAGAAGCTCGAGGATGCGCGGGTGGCTATGCTCCTGCGTGCGCAATTGAGACAGCGTCGCCAGGGCGCGTTCGCTCTGGCGCGCCATGATTTGCAGCTGCGCCTGGGCCATGCCTGTCGCCAGGGCGTGTTCCGG
>VFSW01014198.1_pt1 | contig 11027 bp, 17 predicted proteins | sample 5358111 | NCBI WGS metagenome assembly VFSW01 (sample SAMN11554181, study PRJNA540505) | mine drainage metagenome | isolation source: sediment from site ElyBrook_90M | place: USA: Ely Copper Mine, Vershire, VT | collected 2017
TCTAAGCCTTTAGGTGAGGGCTTTATCAAAAAAGAAAACGCCCTTGCCGTTTTACCCCTGAAACGCAAAAGCCCTCTACTATTAGAGAAGTTTTTACGTCTGAGAAACTCAGCAAGATTTACTTAGCATATATGATAAGGGATATTTATTAAGATTGAGGACTAGACAATCCTCAGACACCAGAATTAAGGTAAAAGAACCTAGGAAGGCTCGAAACAGAGAAAGGGCTGTGTGATAGGTTATCGTTTGGCTAGTGTTAAATTTTAGTGTCCAATAACGATTTAAAGCGTGCCTCCTAACCTTACCATATGGCCAATAAAACTGAACTTGCTGCAATCGCTACTTTCAAGATTTTATGCCATAGAAGGCATTGGAAATATAGATCAGCAACAAAAGGAGAAAACTGCGATTTCGTTATTGATGGGAAAAAGATTGAAATCAAAGGCTCGAAATATAACAATTCGATTCCTGACACTTACAATTCTGAATTTGATAAAAAGACACTTACATTTAAGCCAGATTGGCTTTTCGTTGTTTATGTGCCTGAAAGTGGTAAACACAAAATCTCTGCAATTCCAAGAAAAACAATCAACGAATATAAACATCACAAGAAAGTTATGGTTCGTTGGAACAATACACTAAAAACAAATCTCAGAAAAGGTCTTTATCACAAAATCCCAAAGACACTGTGAGCATCTTTTTCGACGACAAAACCCATAAATGTCTTTAGATATAATATAATATTGTCAGGTGGGTTGTTTGACATCGTCTAAAGCAGTTCTAGTTTACTTGAGCCCTAAAGAGCTGGGCTACCTTGATAAGTTTGTTCCAGCGAGAGCAAGAAGCAGGGCGATAAGGTTCTTAATAAGAGAGAGCATAAAGCAAGGAACACTTGATAAGCTCTCTGTAAATAGTTTTGTTGAGTGATAAAATGAAAACAAACATAAGCGGGATAGTCATACAGAAGAGAATAACCAATAAAGGAAACATAATTATGACAATAAAAAACAAAGCTGATGAATCAAAGGTTCTGTTCATGGCAGGGAATGAGCTACTTATCAAGAGAGCGTTGGACATAAGGTGTGATGATATAATTGGAGTGAAAGGAAGAAAGTTAAACATCTTTGTGGTAGCAAGCGAATTGACTGTTTTGAACAAGCGATAGTATGAAAACCGTTAAGATAGATGGTAAGGTTCTGAATAGAAATTATGCTATTAGGAAGTATGGAAGACAGCTTGATGATTATTGTGTTGAACACTTAAGAAAGAAGGGAGCTTCACAGAAAGAGATAGATGCGTCCTTTGTTATCTACAAGAAGTATGAGAAGGCGTTGTTTGCTTAAGGTGATTAAAAATTTGTTATGAATGTAGCGGAGCTTATATTGTTGAGGGGTGGGTTTATTATTTCACCATTTTATCACTTGAAAAAAGTCCTAGGCTTTTCCCACTACCTCATAATGTTTGAGATGATTTTATGAAGAAGAAAACTATTGAATTCATTATTGTGGTTATCCTTATCTTTGCTGTCTTTATGCTGCTTTATGGCTTGAACATGTTGCCTTCTCAATTTTATCAATACCCTCAGCTTTCAAATTTATCTCAACAGTATTTTTCTATTGGTTAAACGTGATTAAATGAAAATAGATTGTGCAATGAAAGAAGAAAGGAATGGAATAAAACGGCTGGCAAAGATTCAGGGTGTGCCTGAATCAGCAATAGAAGACAATAAAGGTGTCTTAGGTGGTCTTTCCTTAGAAGTGGACGACAGATATAGGGACAAGATGAAGAAGGTCTGTGAAGAAGTAGGAAAGAACTTTGAAGATAATGAAGACAAACCAGAAAAAGAACAAACATAATAAGGCTTTTATAAAGATTTGCTTCGTTCCTTTATTATGAGTTTAGATGGTATTCAGAAGATAAATTTAGACGATGTCTGGCAAGGCAAAAAGACAGGAGTAGAAGAAAATGTAAAGATAAAGATAGTATTACCGTTACTACATGAACTAGGCTATAATGATATAACAGATATGGATTTTGAACACTATGTTGAGAACAAACGGGCAGACATAGCACTTCTTGTTGAGAAGCAACCCAAAGTAATTGTCGAATGTAAGAGCCTTGAAAAGAATCTTGATGACCATATAAATCAAGCGCTTAATTACGCCATGAAGCAGCAGATTCCGTATGTCCTTCTTACAAACGGTAAAGAATTTCGATTATACAAACCATTCATAGAGAATCTTGTTAATCCCAAGGATAGACTGCTCCTCTCAATTCATTTAAAAACTCTTGTGCACGACTATCCAGAATTAAAGGACTGGATTTCTATAGATAGTTTAAAGACTAAAATAGATAAAAAAGCTGGACAGATAGCAAAGAAACTTAATGAATCAATAACTCCGAAAACATTAACTGAAAATCTAAAAAATGCTAAAGAAAGTTTAACTGAAGATGCTAAGGAAAAAATACTTCCAGCATTTAAAACTGATTTGGAATTTAGAGGTCTTGTAGATAAGTGGATTAAAGATAGTGAATTAGATTCAACAAAAACTCAAGAATGGGTAGACATCCTAGCTAATGAAGTCGCTTACTCGTTCATAAATAAACTTTATTTTTATAGAATAGCTGAGGACAGAGGAATAGTAAAACCCAAACTAAAAAAGCAAGCGGTAAGCCAAATAGTCAAGTACATAGATTATAATGACCTATTGAAGGCAGCATTTGCTGACATCCTTCGTATTGATTATGAAGCAATCTTTAAACATGATATTTTTGACAAGATAAACTTTAGTGAAGGCCATCTAAAAAGAATAGTAGACGACTTAGCACAATACAATTTTGCTAAGATAAATAGTGATATAATTGGCAAGATATACGAAGACCATGTTTCAAAAGATGAAAGAAAGCGACTCGGTCAATTTTATACCCCGGATTACATAATAGATTTTATACTAAACAACATCCCGATACGTGTAAATTATAAACTTCTTGATCCTGCGTGTGGTTCTGGAGGGTTTCTAATAAGAGCATACGATAAATTTTTAAAAATCTCTATAGAGAGAAAATCTGAAAATGCTCATAAAACAATCTTAGAACACAACTTATTCGGTTATGATGTTAATCCATTTGCAGTACATCTAACTGCAATGAACCTTGCTTTGAAAAATATAGAAAGTAAAACAGACGCTTTGAATATAATAGAAAGGGATTCGTTAACAGCCAATCTAAATGATTTTAATTCATTCGAAGTGAAAACTCTTGAATCTAAAATCAAATAAGTTAATAGTGCAAAACATACTAATTTTAATGTCATGGTAGGTAATCCACCATATTTTAATATGAGCCAGGAACAAATAGAGAAAAAATATGCCGGGCAGGATTTTGATAATATCGCTACTGGAGTGACGAATATAGCTGCTCTTTTCTTGAAGAAATATATAACACTTCTAGAACCGAATGGTTATTTGGGATTTGTGGTGCCTAAGTCGCTAACATATTCTGGTTCATGGGAAGGGATAAGAAAATTCATTTTAGATGAAACAGAAATAGTGAAGGTAATCGACGTTCACGAGGCGTTTGAAGGCGTTTTACTTGAGCAGGTGGCAATAATTTTGCAAAAGAAGCCAAGTACAAAAAAAGAATTCATAGAAGTTCAATATATTGATTTGCCTTATACAAAAAAGAAAACTGAAAAACATAAAGTAGCAACAAAGCTGTTTACTAAGGATATGTTCCCGATATATTGCTTTAACATTAATAATGAAATAAAGAACCAATGCTTAAAAAATGCTAAACTTCTTGATGATATTTCAAAATCTCCGAGAGGACTGCCGATCCAAAAATTCAAATATCTGTTCACAGATAAACCCTCGGCATCTTCGGATAAAAGAATAATTAGAGGAGACGATATAGAAAAATACAAAATAAAAAATGAATCTTTCGTTCAACATACTCGTGCTGAACTAAATAAATACAGCCAAAAAATTATGGTTCTTGATTGCAAGAAAATAGTAGTTCAAAATATTGTAGCTCAAACAAGTAATCATTTAGTTATAATAGCAGCATTCGACGATACTGGCGCTATAGATGTGGACACCGTAAACAACATTATCCTAAATGATAATGAATTCGACTATAAGTACATATTAGGATTTCTTAATTCTAGATTGGCTGAATATTATGCATTCAATTTCCTATTCAATCGAGCCGTAAGGACCATGCACTTTGAAACATTAAGACAATTACCTATAAAAATAGTGTCAGAAGATAAACAAAAGAAAGTAGCAGATTTGGTTGATAAGTTATTAGGCGAAACTCAGGACTCTGAGAAGATAAAACTAAGGGCTAAGATTGACGAAGAGTTTTATTCGATTTATGGCCTGAAGTCAAAAGAAATAGCGTTGATAGAAAAGAGTTATGCGGATTGAAAATAAGACAATAAGCAACTATAAGTATTTTACAGAGTAATAATATGATGTATGGCTACCCAAGAAATTACAGTTGAATCATTTAAAATAAACATATGGTATAAGGCAGCAACCTATCTTGGAATACTGTTAATCCTTATAACTGCCGAGAATCCTAGTGTCTCAATTGGATACTATCACCTAGGAACATTTAGTCTTGCTTTGGGTGCCATTTTTTTAACAGTAGGTTATCTGATAGATGTTTACTCAGGCTGGCTGGTAGAAGACCATTCGCGGTATGGTCGTTTTGGCTCGTATGAGCGGTCGCAAGTGGTGGATAGAATGGCACCAATTGTTACAATTTATGAGGTCTGTGTCGTCATTGGCTTAATAATTTGGGTAATAGCTCTCTTGGCTTGGACTCTATGAACATGTATAGAGCACTTGCAAAAATGATGTTAAATCCAAACCACGAACTTGCGATTAAGCATTTCAATTACTCTCTTTCTAACATAAAAGTTGCAAAACTTCTAAAAAAATACAAGTTTAATGCATTAGCCACATTTCATTTACAACAAGCAGTCGAGCTAACACTGAAAGGTATTCTTATTTTGGATCGAAAAGAATCTACATATGAATGGGAACATAATCCACTGGTGCTTATGGATAAAGAACTCAAAAAAGATGAAAAAAGAAAAGTTAAAGAACTCACAGAAACATATAAAGAACGTGAAAAAAGAGCCAGATTTTTATTAAAGGAGGGGATTAACCCAGAGCAGGTATTTTATGAAGATTTTATATACGACAATATCCTTGGTAGTTCATTCAAGGATTTTACTTTTGAACATCCCTTATTTAGACAAGTCCTTACTACATTAAATCCTATTTTGATAAAAGAGATGGAACCACATTATAAAAAACACCCCGAAGAGCTTGGTAAAATATTTAACGAGCACTTTAAACTCAGAACATTCTTCCTTCAATACACTGATAAAATAGCTAACTTCAATCAAACAGAAATCAAACGATTATTGACTGCAGCACACAATGCTTTTGAGGAGATGATCAATCATATCCTTAATAATAAAAGAAACACCAAACAGTCAGTAACAAATAGAATCAAAAAACAAGTTTTAGGGATATCCGATATAGTTGTTTTAAGCATATTATTAAGCACTCACGAATCAACGACTAGATATTTTATATCTAACAGCTCTCTTAATCCTGACGTGTATGAAAAAGGCAATCTTTGGATAGTAAAAGAGTTTAATAATTTAGTTAGAATTGCAGAAGAAATAACTACTGTTTGGTTAAAATTCTCTATTATCTCGGTTAAGATTAATAAGAAACGCTAAACTATGAGAAAAGTGGCGGATATTTCGTTGTTAAAAACGTCCGTTTTATCTCATTGCTCTTTATGGCCAGAATTTAAGAGGGAAACCACGACAGATTTTAGGGGGAGGGTTTTTGAAGTCCTCTTTTTCTTGTTTTTCACACCTTTAGGGTGTCCTAGTTTCTTGCCTTCTGCTCTTGCACGCTCTAAACCTTCAAGAGTTCTCTCACGTATAAGCTCACGTTCAAACTCGCTGAAAGCAGCGAATATTTGAAGCATAAGCCTTTGAGAAGCATTATCAGTTTCCTTTGTGAAGTCAAAGTTATTGTTAATAGCGATAAACCTACCGCCATTGTTTATTATCTCATCAACATTCATGATAAGCTCTATCGTGCTTCTGGCGAACCTATCTATCTTATTCACGACGATAGTATCAAACTCTCCTTTTCTGAATGAAGAAAGGACAAACTCTTTTACAGGTCTGGTCTTTCTTGTTGTCTGCTCTTCTGTGAAGTATTGATACTTACAAGGATTATTAGAAAGCCACTTTTCGATAGCTTGCTTTTGATTCTCACAGTGCATATCATCTTTACTAACACGCATATAACAAGCAACCTTCATTCATTCTCAACTCCATATTCTTTAAGTTTGGCTTTTACTTCCTTTATTTTTGGCAGAAGCTCTGCACGTTCTATTGAACTGGTAAACCATGCATGTCTTCCTGCGTGGTCATCTCTCCCTGGTTCAAATTCACCACCAATATCAGCAAGCTCCTTTTTTAGGTCAGAAAGTTCTGTATTCAATGCCTCTATTTCTTTTTTTCTCGCTTCTTCCTCTTCTTTCTTCTGTAATACATCTCTTTTCCTTATCCTTTCTGCCTTTTCAGTAGCGATTCTTTCTTGTTCCTTGATTTTTTCAATTCTCTTTAGCTCATTATCAATCTCTTTTTGAGAATGTTTTATTATAGAATCGAAAGCAGACTGTGATATCCTCTTATAGTTCTCATACAAAAGTAATTCTTTCAGTCTATCAAAGTAAACCTTCCTTATAGTATTTAGGTTTCCTTTAAACTGCTTCTCATATTGCCTTATTAGTTCCTTGATTATCTCTATGCTCTTATTAATGCTACCTTCATTCATTCCTTCAATTGTCGGCTCTCTAGCCTTGTCAAAATAATCATTAACAGCATGGCTTTTTATCCAAGGTTCAAGAAATGCACGATTCTCTTTGGTCAAATAAATCTCTGTCCTTATCTTTGCAGGTTCTGGTTTTATCTCATTCATTCCATCATCTCATAACTGTCAGCGTATAATATTTACAATAAATATAGGGAGGGGTTTGTCCACGTTTTATACCCCTTTTTTCTCTCAGTTTTCAGTCTATCAAAGCCTTGTATATGCATATTTATCACATTTTCACCTGTTTCAAAATGTCTTAGTGGCATAATATCATTGTTGCCTTAGTGAGTTTAGTGTGTGAAAGGTGCCCTATGATATTCTGTCCTTGAAATTCTAGGAAAAACCTCTGTCGTCTGATTTTAAATTCTGATTTTATTTGAACAAGACGACAAGCTATTTTACGTCTGAAGTCTGTCGTCTGATTTGGTAAAAGCCTTATGAATCTGATAAGACGACAAGATATTTCTGTCGTCTGATTGATTTTGTCGTAAAAAGACGACAGACTTTTTATTGGTAATTTTTTATTCATGTTTATCCCCAGCTAGTTTGAACCTTTTTGGCTCATTGAAGGCTTTACGAATCTCTACAATTTTTCCTTTATCTACCCACCATTGCACATTTTGACGGATTACATCTTCACCATAGTTCATTTTTTCCCCAAGGTCAGCATAAGTAAATTCTTCCTGTGGATTTATTCTGAATAGGTCAAGGATATGTTCTCTTATTTGTGGGTCAGTTCCTTGCGGAATAACTGTTATATGTTCCTTGCCGTCTTTGAGGTAAATATTGAATTTATAAGAAAAGGGCACAAGTTTTCCATCCCTGTGCAGGCCATCAAGTTTCACAAACTTTGTCCCTTTATACTTTTCCCGATTCAGATTAAAACTTGGCATTTTATCCACCTTTTTATTATCAATGGGGCAGTCTTCTCAAATTAAAGCTGTCGAAAGCGTCCAAACTTTTATTGGTTGTTTTTCCAATTAAAGTTGTGTTCTCAGACGGCAAAAATGAATTAACTTTTATTGCTTTTTTCACAATTAAAGTCGGTCTGGTCATAACAACTTTTATTTTATATATCCCCGTAAACGGGGAATAAAAGTTGACCCCGTTTTTTGATTTAAAATTTGAGTTCATAAAGTCCACTTTCATTTTTGAATATTCTGCCTGATTCTTCAAGACTGCTTCTTGCAGTATTGAATGTTGAGGCTGAGATTTTGGCATTGACTAGCTGGTCTTTTAAATCACTCCAAGCTGTTGCTCTTTTTGATAATGCTGTCATAATGAGTTCCTTTGCGGCATCCACTTTGCTTACTTCCTGTGAAGCTTCACCTGCATATCTGAATGCCAAACGACCTGCTTTTGATTCATTTTCAAAATAATCATATGCGTAATAGTCTATGCCCTTTATTCCTTCCATTAGTCTGACTCTTCCAAAATCGCTTTTTAATGTATAAAGTTCTCTGTGCTCTGCACTATCGGTCTTGTGATATTGGATTATGTAGGTGTTATCACAGCCTGCTAAAAGGTCAATACTACCACCGACAGCGTCCTCTGGGTTGTTTAGTTTTGCCCTTTTGTTGCTGTGTATTATAATGAAAATTGTTGCCTCCGGAAACTTTATTTTGAGGTTTCCGATGAATCTGTAGAATGCTGCTATCTCGTGTCCATTGCTTGCGTTTCCAATAAAAGCTCTCCTGAATGAATCAATAAAGACAGCTTTGATGTGGGGATGTTTTTCTGAAAGGATAGACAGCATTTCTTCTGACTTTTCATCAATCTTAACTGTCCCATCTTTTGAGCTGACCTGAAGCATATAAGGATTAATTAGCTTGGTGTGGGTTATGAGAAGGTCGTTAATCTGCTCTGTTCCTGCCAACTTCTTTTTCATATCTAGAAAAATCGGAGTCGCGACCTCTAAATTAATGTAAAGTACTTTACCCTGTTCAACCACATATTGTTCTAGCCATGGTCTGCCTGTTGCTATGCTTATGGCCATGTCCAGCGCAAGAAATGTTTTTTTGCTTTTCGGAGGAGCAGCAATCAGGTTTACGGTATTTTTCACAACCACCCCATATATCAGATACCCCAATTTTATGTCCTTTAATTTTGCTTCTAAATCTGCACAACTTTGCACATAATCACTCAATATGATTTTTACTCTATTTTCCATTGCCATTTTCATCACCAACATCAACTATAGTAGAAATTTGCACGAGAGGAATAGACTCGAACTTGCCATTGAGTAGCTCTAACGTCACCATTCCGTTTTCAGAACCACGCAGTATGCCTATCTTCTTGAAGCCATCTGTTTTGATTAAGCAGACATGCCTGTCAATTAAATTAGTCTTCGCTTGTTCCATTACCATTACCAGTTAATCTTTTAATCGCACCCCTGATCTTCTCTAGCTCACGCTCATCCATACTCCTAGAAACGACCTTGCTAGCCTCTCCTACTGCTTCTGGTCTGGTCTTCTTTAAAACTTCTAGAATTCGTGTTGGAAGCTCAGAGACATAGGCATCCTTAAGCGGTTTGTATTCGAACAAAGTGATTTTTGCAACAATGTGCTTTCCACCAATGTTCTTCTTTACGCTGAAAAATCTTTCGGGATTTTCAGGGTCCTGTATCCATTTGTTCTTATCAATCATTACTTAACTAGCTGCCGTTTTTTGATTGATGTGTATTGGGTTGTTGTGTATCCCTTTTGAAAAATGAAGCGACTCTCAATCTCTGAAGAGCTTCACATTGTCGTTGGACAGCCTTCAATACATTTATATATAGTTCTATTTAAATACTTAAGCCCTAATTTTAGATAACCATTTTATCGTCGATTTTCACCTAAAAATTTCTTCCAGCAGCTTTGGATTCTTGGCTGCCTTTTTCAAGAAGGCTTTTACAGTCTTGAGGTCTTCTTCTTGTGTTAATTCTACTTGTAAATCAAGCACAGACCCACATCTGCTACAATGCAAAGCTGAAAGCCCATTAATTTCTGCACAGGTAGGACATTTCTTAAATGAAGGTGGCCTTGGCTTTTCTATCTGTGTGCCTGTATCGTTGTAAGAAGACAATATGGCATTATCCAAGTCTCGCCCACTCAAATGAACATAGGTCGCGGCCATCTTAGAACCCCCCACCCAGCCGAAGTAAAATTTAAGCTGCTGCTCTGTCAGTTTGTTAGCCCAATAGGTTGCGGAACTATGTCTAAACAGGTGCGGATATATCCGCTTTTTTATACCTGCCCTTTTGGCTGCAACCTTTAGAATCTTAGCGAAGGCAGGTTTAGTTATTGGCTGCTCTTTATCTGTCCAGCTACCAGAAGTAAGCCATAATGCCTTATTTGGATCGCTTTTATCTAACGTGTCAAGGTAAGCTCTTGCAAAGGGCAAACTTCTTCTTATCGGCACCCTTCGCATCCCTGTCTTACCGTTCAATGTGACGTGACCAATATCAGAACCAAAATCACAATCCTTTATCCTAAGATGACAAAGCTCCGAGACTCTACCCCCTACTTCGAAGGCTAAGCTGATAGCTAAGCGGTCTCTGATGTTGGCAGTTTTTTCAATCATCCGTTCTACTTCTTGCTCACTTAAAAGCTCCTCTGGCAGCTTCATTTTATTGCTTCCAGTCGTCTTAATCCATGAGACCTCCGTTGGGTATATCTCTCCGTTTCCCTTGCGCCACTTATACAAGAGCTTTATTCCAATCTGTATCTTCCTTTTTGTCTCTGGTGCAAAGGTAGAGGCGTTTATCTTGCTTATAACAGTCATAAGGTCTTGTCTGGTTGCTGTGTCAAAATCGAAGTCTTTTCCAGCGAACTCCAAGAACTTCTTAAGGCAGTATTCGTGCCTTTCTATCGTAATTGGTAATCTACCGCTTCCGCCCAGGAAGACCTTGAAGTCTTCTAGAACCTTCTCCTGCTGTCCAGTAAATGTTATAACATACGGCTGTCCCCTCATCTTATCATCTTATACTTAACTCCATAATCTTGTAGTTAACTACAATATATCTTTTTCCGTTAAGTATTTATGTCTTTATATAAGGGCTTTTCCCTTTTTGTAAACGCCCTTGCCGGGATTTGAACCCGGGCCTCAAGCTCCGCAAGCTCACGTTCT
>VFSW01014199.1_pt1 | contig 11026 bp, 19 predicted proteins | sample 5358111 | NCBI WGS metagenome assembly VFSW01 (sample SAMN11554181, study PRJNA540505) | mine drainage metagenome | isolation source: sediment from site ElyBrook_90M | place: USA: Ely Copper Mine, Vershire, VT | collected 2017
CTAGCCGGGTTGGGGTTTGCCCCCCAATTGTAAGGTTCCTTCATTCATTCATTCAGCGCTCCCGTTGATCGGCTTCTGGAGATTCACCACGTGCACAAGAAGCTCCCCGTCCAAACAATCTCCTTCGGGCCGAACGACGCCTGGTTCTGCTCAATGGCCGAGGACGGAGCAATCGGCAAACATCACGGGCTCCCAACCGGCCTGAGCGACAAGTTGGATGGACAAAGACAGGTCATGGTCGCGAAGCTTCCCGCTGTCGACGATCTCTCTGTGGGCTATGGCAGCGAAGAATGGATCGTCCGCTTCAAAGACGGGTCGTTCAGCTGTGGAAATGGAGTGGACCCTAAGCTGAAGGGAATCCTGAAGGAGGATGCTGGCGGAGCGTCGTCTGTGTTGTTCGGGAGAAATAACGGCTACACAACTTCGGTGGCGCTCATGAAAGATGGCTCAGGTCTCATCACTTCTTCAGAGTACATTGGACTCCCCAACGGCCTGCTGGATGCCTTGAAGGAGGCCCACGTCGCACACCAAGGCGTGCAAACCCTCGCCATGGGTCCCGACGGCGAGTTCTTCCTCAAGGCTGCTGACGGCACGTTCTGGCGAAGCAACCTGCACCCCAGCCTGGATCGAATGCTGGATGAGCTGGCGGCCAGCGGCTCCTCCGTTGGCTGGTGAGTTGACCTGTACCACGAACCAAAAGCACACTCACTCGCTCTCTCACTCCAGCAGGGTTGAGCGCGTCTGGCTTGGGCCGAATGGTACCTACTTTGCCCTGTTCGAGGATTACACGATGTGGCGAGCGGGGACGGACTTCACTAAGAATTTCACCCGCCGCCTGAAGTAGTAACGACGAGATCAGTTTGCCATTTCATTTAACAAATTTAGATCTGAACAGCAGTGATCAAGAATGAGCATCGTCAGCCTCGGCCACAGCAGTGCGTGTCACCGCGGCACGACTGCCCCCGAGCCACTTCCAGCGGCACGAAGGCCCGCCTTGATCGACCGGCGCACCGCGCTGTCTGTTACGGCGATCTCGAACGCCCCCCATCCCGGCGCCAGGCTCTCGCAGCGCTCCTGCAGCGCCTCGGCCCACTGCGTGTGAGGGGGCGGTGGAGGCCACAATCGCAATAATGCAGCTACGACAGCCGGTCTGTGAGGAAAGGGAGCAGGGTTGGGCCTAACGCACTGCTCTAAGGCATGCGCACCTGCCGGGGCGGCAGCAGCTCGTCGGGGAGCCGGGCCAGCGCCGAGCACAGCTGCACCACGCTCGGGCCGTCAAAGAGCAAGAGCACCGGCTGCGTCGCCTTCCAGAACGAATCCAGCCAACGTGTCAGGCCCCCCCAGAGGGCCTCGTCCGATTTGGGATCGTCAAAGACCGAGACGGAGTGGACGACCCCCAGGAGCATCGCAGCCGTTGCCGCCGCCGCAGCTGCGCGCTTAGACGATCTCTGTTGTGGAGTCGATGTGGCAGATGACATCGGCTTCATGGAAGACAGGTGCTGATCTATGAGGCACGTTTGTGTCGAGTATCGAAAGAAGGCTTGGAGCCACGACGGACCCCTCTCCCTCCATCCAGGCACCTGCACAGATTGTTTAAGTCAGGAGAATAATCCACATTGCATTAATCAGACACGCGACAGCACAGACGCAATCTGGGCTCCTGGCACCCACCCACCATCGAAGCCGGCACGAGGAAGGCCGCGAGATCGGACATGCTGCACCGAGTCATGCACGACATGGACAGCGCGCACAGCGCCTCCCCGACCGCTGGCTGGAAGCGGTGCAGCCTCATGCGCCGGACCGCCCACATGGCCATGTGCACGCTCCGCGGCAGCAAGTCGATGCCCCTCGAGCCCTCGTCGAGTCCCGAGCCCCGTACGAGCGGCGCCCGCGCCAAGGACGCCGCCCAGAGATGGAGCCCTATGGCCAGGGACGTGCATACGCCGGGGGGCACGGGGCCGACCGCGATTCTTCCCATCACGTGCGCCAGCAGCGGCACAGAGCGCAGCTCCGCGTCATCATCCGCCTTGGACAGCGCCCTCCCATCCGTCAAGAGGCCCCGAGACGGATGCCGCCTGCGAAGCCTGCCTGCCTGCCTGCGCACCATGAGGAACAGGCGCTTCTTGGCGCAGGCGTGCAGCTCGGTCATCACAGGTGTGGGGATCTTGAACTTGAAGACCACGAGGGTCCAGAGGCTGAGCGACAGCTCCTCAAAGTTGAACGCCTCGAGGCGCAGTGAGCGTGAGCCCCGGACGCTGCCGTCAACAGGGCTCCCTTGCCGAACTGAGCTGGAGGGATCGAAGCCAGGGCCCGCAAGCGAATCCGAGCTGCCGCTCGCTGAGGCCTCTTTGTGTTCATCATAGGAGGAGGGGGTCAGCAGTGCTTCCATCAGCTGGTTGAGCCATGGGTCGCCGGGGCGCCATCCCAGCCTCGCCAGCCCCCTGAGCATATCGGTGACCTGCGACGGCCGGAGACCCTGAACCGTGAGCAGGGAAGAGGGAAAGTTGAACGAGATAAAGAGGATTTGGCTTTGTTAGCCAATTGTAGAGAATGAGAGGAGGCCGCCCAAGGAGGAGAGGACGCCAGTCGTGCCCGACGCAGCCGGCACGCCATCTTACCTTGAGCCTCACGGCCATGATGCGCTTGACGAGCGGCGCAGGCGGGCGGAAGCGCAGCCGCGCGCACGCCCAGAGGCACGAGCACAGCTCCGAGTCGCTCAGCCCTCCGCCGTCGCCGCCCTCGACGACGCGGCTGGTGATGCCGGGCCTGCCGTCGACGTGACCAGGCGCCGGGCTCTGGCTGTGTTGGACCTCTGGCGTCTCTGCCAGCCTGGTCATAAGCGCAGGCACGATGTCGAGAGGGCCCGTCTCGGGCTGCCCCAACGGCAGCTTGGGCCGGAGCAGCGGCGGAAGGCCAAAGATCGGGTCGGCCTCGGCGTAGGTGATTATTACAGGCGTGCCAGCGCTTGCGGAAGGCGCAGCGCCCCGGGAAGAAGCCGTCCCTTTTTGCCGCCCTCTCTGACTGGTAGGTGCCGTCCGAGCAGCGGCGGCCAGCCTTTCCTCGTGCTTCCACGTCGGCGCCATCGTCCCCAGCGCCACGATGCAACGGAGCGCACTACGAGCGCTGAGGTCCGGAGCGGCTCTCAGCAGCTGCGCGGCCATTGACCTGTAGGTGAGGGCGAGTTGACTGCCTCGTGATCAGGAAGAGGTCCTCCTCACTCCCTCTGCACCCTGCCCCGGCCCCACCACCCACCACAGCACTGAGCGGCTTCTCACCTCGCGGCAGGCCCCTCGCGCCGCCTGGGCAGGCCCAGTGTGGCCAGGCAGGAGAGGGTCACGGCCAGCTGGCGTGCCGTCATTTTGGGGGAGAGCCGGAGGCAGCAGAGCTCAATCGCTGGGCAGATGTCGTTATGAGCCTCGTTTTCCATTCCTGCCTGAATGTTTGGTCGCAGCATCCCGGGAAGGATGAGGCCCCTCGTGACTGGGCTGGAGAGGGCCTGAAGCAGGGAGCAGAGGACGCCAGGAGACAGACCCCCGCCATTGCGAGTTGCAGTGGCAGAAACAGCCTCCAGTTCATCGCCGCGCCCTTTTCCCTTGCTGGCTTCGTCGCTGGAAGAAGCCTCACCGTCGGATTCCGCCCGAAGACGCAGCCTTCGAGCCCCGGGAGGCGTCTGGACACCAACCGAGGGCGGCACACCGGTCCCGCATTCTCTTCCTAGTGCAGCGAGATACTGCTCAGATGGTCCGCAGTCGCTGAGACAGGCCAGGAGGCTGTTGAGCATCGCGGAGATCCACTCTGCGCTAGGCTTTGATCTCGGGACATCAGCGTTGTCGATCATGTCACCGCTCCATGTCGTCGTCTCAAAGCTCAGGCCAAGGCTGGTTTCCATGTCGCTGTCGCTACGGATGCTGATCCCCTCTCGACAAGCATTGATAGCCCTGAGCAGAGAGTACGTCACGATGGCAAAGAAGACGAGCGGTCAAATCGATCTACCCGCCCACCTCAGCATTGTCGTCACGGCCTTGATGTTGTACCGGCCTCTCTGCAGGTGAGGCAGCGAGAGACGGAGAAGGTCCGCCAGCAGCGCCCCGGCCGCAACGGCCCCATGGTCGCGGCCGTCGCCGCCTCCGACCAAGGCCAGGATCGGAGGAGAGGAGGAGGGCAAAGAGGAGGGGGACCTCCGGAGGTAGCCTCCAACCAGAGTGGTCAGGCGGCAGAAGGCGACGTACACTGACCTTGCATGGATGACCTCTGCCTCCACCGTGTCCCCCATCTCTGCGCTGTGGATGAGCCTGGACTCCTCGCCAGTGCGAACGGGCTGTCCGACGGAGGCATCAGAGCGGTCGCCTCTGGGGCCGTGTGCCGACAGGCGCGAGCCTCCGGGCGGTGGCATCGAATCCAGGTGGCGCCACACCAGCGTGTGCAGCTGCCCTATGTCGCTTGCGGCGGCAAGCAGGGCGTCCAAAGCCGGCCCTGCGGAAATCGCGAGAGGCCCCAACGGAGAAGCAGATGGCACGCGGATTCGACGCAGGCCGCGGTCTGTTGGCACCGTCACCGCTGATGCTGTTGAGCGGCCGGAGGAGGACAGGCCGTTGGGATCTGATGATCGCAGGGATGCCGTTATCGACGATGTAGGCTCGTCCTGATGGACTCGCTGTGGGAGGTGGAGAGGTTCGTCCGGAGGTTCCAAGGCAATGGCCGCTGACTCAAAGGCCGGTGTTGCATGACGAGGTGCGCTTCTGACCGGCATCCGTTCCCGCTGCTGCTGCGATGGATCGACGGAGACTCCCGGTTCTTCCGTCACTGCCGCATGCGGTGCTGCCTCCTTGTCGCTGATGTTCAACCACCTCCCTCTCGACCTCCTGCCGGCCTTCACTGAGCTTGACGGGTGCATGTGGTCAGTGGCGTGCTCATGCATTGAGCTAGGAAGGGACGCCTCTTCTTCGCTGGAGGACAAGCTGATCCGCTCAGCCGTTTTGGCGGCATCGGCCCGGATTGGACGATGTGGCTGCCGCAGCTCCTGGCGCGATAATCCAAAGCAGCGGTGGCAAGCGACCCCTAGCTGCATCGATTGCGAGATGATGTTACAAGTAATCAAGGTAAAGAATCGAGCATCAGAGCTATTCTCCTGTAGGAATGAGGGGCGTATCGGCATCGAGCCGAAGTGCCGGCTGCGTGCGCGGACCGTCATCGAGACGGGTAGTGGCCAGAAATGCTCGACTTCCGGTTGTCCGAGCAAGCGCCGCAGAGGAGATCGAAGAGATCGATCCTATGACGGGGATGCCGATCGGCAGGACTAACGTCGTGGCCAAAGTTGCAGGGTGAGTGGTCCATGCACGTTCACCCATGCAGGGTGCTCACACCACGCGCGTCGGTCGACGCAGGAACATGCTGACGGCCGGGGGGCTGCAGTGGGCGTACCGTCGAACCGAGCCGGAACCGGCAAAGGCCTCCAACGCCAAGCCACGGGTCCTGCTGTTGCATGGGCTGGGGTCCTGTTCCTACTGCTACAGGTGAGAGAGTGACCAAATAATAAATAAAGAGTACACCCAAAGGGCGTGGATTGAGGAAGCCTCCCTTGTGCCCTCGGGACTGGGTAGGCTACCGTGCATTGCATCTCACCACCGTCACCACCTTCACTTTTTGTTGCGATCAATGACGATCTTCGCCCTTTTCAGAAACACTCTAGGACTCCTAGGCAGCGAGGGGTACGACGCGATTGCACCCGACTGGGTGGGCCATGGCGACAGTTCAAAAGAGGGACCGGGATTCGACTGCAGTGAGGAGGCGTACAAGAAGGCGTTGGGGGGGTTCATCGACGGTCTGGGCCTCGGGAAGCCGCCCATGGCGCTCATCGTTCATGTGGGTAGCGGTGCGGGTCGAGCGCAGATTATGCGAGGCGGGAACGATGTGTTGCTTTATCAGTAAGATATAATACACTCGCTCCTCGATACTTCAACGTAGGGATTCATCCTTGGGCAGTACGCTCTGCTGTACGCACAAGAGCACCCAGAGTCCATCGACAGGCTGATGATCCTCAACACGCCGCTGGCGCTCAACAGCAAGCTGCGGCCCGAGCTGGCGGCGTACAAGAACCCCATGCCTTTCATGCGACCCGGAGCCGTGAGATCATATTCCCTTGGATAACTCGGATTTCTCATGCTGAGCACTATTCTTGGATCGCCGACGACCTTTACCGTTTCTCCCATTGTCTCAAATGCCGGCAGAAGCCGTTTGACGGGGCAATGTTCAGCGCATCCGGGAGCTCTTACGTCATGGAGGGCAAGGACGCCGCGGTCTTCAACAAGCCTTACGTGGACTCGCCGGCGGCAAGCCAGGTCATCTCAAAGACGATGGACAAGGTGAGAGGGGGACGATTCGGTCGCAATGCTTTTCATCTCCTCATTGCACTTGTTGACCTCTTGCACGCCTTCACAACAGGTGGACTTCCCCAAGCTCTTGAAAAAAGTAGACGAAGGCTTCATGACGTGGCGGAAGCCGACCGCGCTGTGCTTTGGCAACGCAGGTGGGATGTGTTTTCCTGCTTCCTTTTTGTATCAGTCCCAGAAATCAGTCAACCAACCTTCCTGCTCAGACCCGTTTATCGAGCCTGGATCGACCTTTGATTTTCTGGAAAACAAGAGGACGAATATGAAGGCCATGTCGATCGCGGCCAAGGTACGTGAAGTGATGGACATGCCATGTTTTGTATCAAGTATTGCCATGCACAGACCGGACACATGCCCCAAGAGGACTACGCCGAAGTGTTGCACGACCAGGTGGGTGTGAGGACCTCGCACTCCTCGCTGTCGGCGTTTTCGCTTCACCCGCACTGCCCCTCCCCCCTCCAGATAATGCTGTTCCTCAAGGGCACGCCGGAGGACTGGACCAAGGCGCAGAGCAAGAGCTACCGCATGTCCAAGAAGGGCGCCGTGCCCAACTGAGTGCGTGGTAGATTGGTAGCCTGAATCCATTCTTCTCCATTGGGTGCGTTGCGATGCGATTTTACCCCGAGCCCGAACCCCGAAACCCCGAAAGAATGGATGCCGCCCGTCGCACGAAACACTTTGCAGTCACCACCCTCACCCACTCGTAAGATGCAGTCACTCGCCACCCGCCGCGCCCTCGCTGCCAAGCCCGCTGTCCGGGCTGCCCGCCCTGCGGCTCGCCCCGTCAAGGCCATGGCCTTCAAGGTCACCCTGAAGACCCCCTCGGGTGCGCGATTGAGATCGGGACGTTTCGGATCGAGATGAGCCATCCGTTTGTGATAAGGCGGTCGATTCCTCTCTCTCATCGCGATCGATGCACGCACACAGGCGACAAGACCATCGACGTCAAGCCCGACGTCTACATCCTGGACGCTGCCGAGGTGCGATGTCGCCAGCCTTGTGATCGCGCAGCGCCTGACCGAGATTCCCCAATGGCTGCGCGCAGGAGGCCGGACTCGACCTGCCCTACTCTTGCCGCGCCGGCGCCTGCTCTTCCTGCGCCGGGAAGGTCGTCTCTGGCACGATCGACCAGTCGGACCAGTCGTTCCTCGACGACGCCCAGCAGGGCAACGGATTCGTCCTGACCTGCGTCGCGTACGCCACCTCCGACTGCACCATCGCGACGCACCAGGAGGAGTCCCTCTACTGAGCGGTGAGGCGATGCTCTCTGGTCTGCCCTGCTCTGATGTGCCCGAGGCATGCACAGCGTGCGAAATGATGATACAGCGACGTGCCTCTGAGCATGAGCATGCATTGATGTTGGCTGTGGATTCTGACGTCCGCCCCATGCCACCCTATGCACAGGCAGCACATCATGGGAGGCCTCCAGCGATGGAGGCTTGCGGATACACGGATACATAGCGAGGTCTGACTAGTGCACGTGGAGGCCAAATTTTGACTCTTTGGCTGCTGCTGTAAAAGATTTTGTAGAAATGATCGAAAGAAAGTGAGGTAGTAGACACAAAAGTGGTCACAGACTTGCATCTGACGATGCTGCATCAGAGGACGGTGGCCGGAGCTCAACGTCGACCACAATGTGCCGGATGTGCGGCGCGTACCACTTGACGCGCTCCACGTGCCTGAAGTGATGCGGAACAAAGGGTCAGCATCAGCACAGAGGCAGATGTGAGCGGCCGCTGCACCCTTGGCTGCATTCCGTCTCGATGGCAGGTCGAAGGCACATATCGATGCGATGTTCATTCACACGTCACCTGACGTGGGCGAACCACAGGGCCCTTCCAGGCAGCCGGCGCACGAGGTCCTGCAGCCTCTCGCGAGCCTCCTCCTCCACCCACCGGCCCTCGTCAGCATCCAGCACGTTCTCGTGAATGTGCAGCCATCCGCCTGCATCATCATAGCAAGGGAGGCCTTTGTAATCATCAGTGGGAGAGGAAGCTGATCGATAGCAATCGCACGCAGCTCGCACCCTTCTCTCCCAGGGCTGCGACCGCCGTCTCCCAGCCTCCCTGGCTCGACGGCAGAAGACCGAGGAGCACACGGTCCGCCACGCCCCTCGGCGCGACCAGGCGGCAGTCTCCCTGAGCATACAATCGAGAAGCAAGGGCATGTCGGGGTTTGAGGAGGTCTGTCACAAGAGATTCCAACTCACCGGCCGCACTTCGCAGCGGCCCTCCACCCCGTTGGTGCAAAGGCTCTTCCGCAGAGCAACGATGGCGTTGGGGTTCCACTCGCATGCATGGACCTGAAGTCACGTGTAGTCAGTCACGACTCTCTTTAAACTCACAGTTCCTTGCCTTTGCCGCCCCAGCGGAGACCAGCAGAGGAAGTGTGAAGTAGCCGATGCCCGCAAAAAGGTCCACGACCGTCTCTCCGGCGCACGACAGGCGGCCCATCCGCATGCGCTCGGTCCCGTTGCCTGGGACAGGCGATTCATGCATGCAGTATCGTGCCGTGTTCGACGGGCTGCGTAAACCACTCTCTGGTGAAGCTGACGGCGCACCTGAAGAAAACATGCAGAGTGTGACGTCCAGGCAGAATCTGACGTTTCCCTCACGATGATCCACCCAGCCGTCAGAGCCCAGCAGCATGACAGCCTGACTGTCTCGCGTGCCTGAGGAAGAAAACAGAGGGATGAGTCAGGATCGGTTTTCTCCTATGCAAAGCTCAAGGGCCTATCGAGGCATCGATAGGCATCGAGGCAAGGGCACACACACCAGCGTTTGCCACCCTCGCCTGCCTCGCAAGCCTCTTGACCCCGAGCGCTGCGGCGATCGCCTTCCACAGAGGCATCGGGTCAGGCAGCACTGCGGCCCAGCAGCAAGAAGACCGGATTAAGCCGGGAGAGCATCGGCACAGATCAGGGGCACCTCTCCCTCCCTCTACAAATTGGACCGGCAGTTGTCCGTCCGGCCCTTTTCACCTCGATCCCAGCCCGGATCAGTGACCGATGCCGCCGGCAGCAGCGCGAGGTCGCCGAGCCTCTCCCACCTGCTCGGCAGGTCCGAGAGCAGACGGCGGTACAGGTCCGCATCCAAGGTCGAAGCGGAAGAAGCGGGAAGCAGCAGCTCCGAGACGGCCTTACGCATTGCAGCCTTGGGGTCGTGGTGGAGCTTGGTGCTGTCGGGGACCTGGCTGAGAGTCATCTGAGACAGAGAGGGTGGGGGTAGTGAGGTTTGGAGAGCGATGCTCTGAGAGGTGGCGGGAAATGGAGTAAAAAAGGAGAGGTCACCTAAACCGAGGAACAATGCTCCACAAGCTGCCTACCTTGGCAGCCCCCGACATCAGGGCACGGACCACCAGCTCCGGCAGCCGGGCAGCCTCCGCCTCGCTCCACGCCGCCGCGGCCCTCTCGGCCGCGCGCCTCAGGGCCACGACGTGACCGCCCCGCAGCAGCGGCAGCGTGACGCAAGCCAAAGCCTTTGCGCCCTCTCCGTCGCAGTCGTCTGAGGTTGATGGGCGTGAAGCACTGGCCTTCTTGCCCTTGTCCAGGAAGCCTGCAGACTTGATAGCGTCCTTGATCCCCTTGGCGAGCGTTGCTGGCACCTCGAGGGACCAGGTCGGCTCGGCTTCGCCAAAGCTGTTGCCTTCGGCAGGCGACTGCAGAGCCATTGCCCCAGAGTCCGCCTGGGCAGTGCTCTTAGCCTTCTGATCAGCGCATGCAGGCCTCAGGCCAGCAGTGGGGCCGGGGGCCAGGTTCGCTCCTCCCCCTCCGCCTCCAAGCTGTGCCTCTGTAACGGCAACGGAGAGACGAGAGAGGTCCACGTGCCACTGGCCGCTGAACACCGAACCGAAGCTGTTGAGAAGCACAAAAAGGGCAGGGGTTGGTGTTGCGCCATGTCATAGTCAAATGCAAATCCTTGTTGCACTTCCATCCCTTGACATATTGACCTCACCTGAAGCAAAATGCGCCCCCTCCGAAGAGCACCAAGGAGAGTGAGCAGCCACTGTCATCGGCGGTGCACCCATTGCTTTGATCAGACGTCAAAATCTCAGCTGAGGCCATCGTCGTCGCCAATCCCAACTGCTGTCGAGGGACCGGGAGCACAGCAGCCGTATGCCTCACGGGCACAAATTCAGAGAAGCTCAAGGCGCCCGCAACTCCGCGGACAATCGCCGGAGCAGCGACTGAAACCCTGGCCCAGGTTTCAGAGAAGACGTCAAAGACGCAGACTGCACCGTTGTCGGGCGGCTGCAGGTTCGGTGAGCCCCCCGTGAGGATCAGCAGACCGCCTCCGCTCCTCAAGGAGGGGCCCTCGGTCAGGACGTGGGAGAAGAGCGGCGGAGGGACGTCGCCGAGCTGAGCAACGCGCCGCCACGTCACTGCCGATGACAAAGAGGGTAAGGGGCCGGCGGATCGCGGTTCCAGCTCCAGGCAGTACATGTCGTCCAGGAGGCGGCCGTACGCAGCCTCGGAGCCGCCGTGGAGGTACAGCCGCCTGCCCCCGTCGTCGGCCGCGCAGGCGACCAGCGCAGGGGACTTACGGGCTGCGGGCCAGATGCTCGTGCTTACCTCGGCCCCGCCGAGCCGCGGGCCCCCCCCCCCGCCCGCCGCGCCGCCCCCCGCGTGGGGGGTGGGG
>VFSW01014200.1_pt1 | contig 11026 bp, 9 predicted proteins | sample 5358111 | NCBI WGS metagenome assembly VFSW01 (sample SAMN11554181, study PRJNA540505) | mine drainage metagenome | isolation source: sediment from site ElyBrook_90M | place: USA: Ely Copper Mine, Vershire, VT | collected 2017
CATAGCACTGCGAATGCTGCGCGCCGACGCGGGACGCCGCGCCGTTCGGCCCGCGGAACACGATCGGGCAGCCCATCTGCCCGCCCGACATGTACAGCGTCTTTGCCGCCGAGTTGATGATCTGGTCCATCGCCTGCATGGCAAAGTTGAATGTCATGAACTCGACGATGGGTCGCAGGCCGTTCAATGCGGCACCGACGGCCATGCCGGTGAAGCCATGCTCGGTGATCGGCGTGTCGATGACGCGCTTCGCACCGAACTCGTCCAGCAGCCCCTGGCTGATCTTGTAGGCCCCTTGGTACTGCGCGACTTCCTCGCCGATCAGGAACACGTTCGGGTCGCGCCGCATCTCGGCCGCCATCGCGTCGCGCAACGCCTCGCGCACGGTGATCGGCTTGCTCGGTCCCCAGTCCTTGTCCGGTTCCGCGCGCTCCTGCCGCGCCGCGACGGGCGCGGCCGGCTGCGGCGCGGGCCTGGCCGCCGGCGCCGCGGCCGGGCGGCGGGCCACGGCGACATCCTCGCCGTTCGCCGCCAGCACCGCGATCGGCGTGTTCACCGCCACCCCCTCGGTGCCTTCATCCACCAGGATCTGCAGCATCCTGCCCTCGTCCACCGCCTCGACCTCCATCGTCGCCTTGTCGGTTTCGATCTCGGCGATCACCTCGCCGGCATGCACCTCGTCGCCGGCATGCTTCAGCCAGCGCGACAGTTTTCCCTCGGTCATGGTCGGCGACAGCGCCGGCATCAGGATCTGCGTCGCCATCGTTCAGCTCTCCAGCAGCACATCGGTCCACAGCTCCGACGCATCCGGCTCGGGACTGCTCTGCGCGAAGTCCACCGCCGCCTGAACCACCGCCTTCACCGCCTCGTCGATCTCCCTGATCGCCGCTTCCTCGACCCCCATCTCCTCCAGCCGGTGCCGCGCGCCGTCGATCGGATCGTGCTGCGTGCGCATCAGCTGGATCTCCTCGCGGGTGCGGTAGCGCGCCGGATCGGACATCGAGTGGCCGCGATAGCGATAGGTCTTCGCCTCGATCAGGAACGGGCCGTTGCCGGCGCGGCAATGCGCCACCGCCTGTGCGCCCGCCGCATGCATCGCCAGCACGTCCATGCCGTCCACCTGCATGCCGGGAATGCCCCAGGGCACGCCGTTCTTGGACAGCTCGTGCGAGGCCGAGGCACGCTCGATGCTGGTGCCCATGCCGTACTTGTTGTTCTCGATCACATAGACCACGGGCAGCTTCATCAGCGCGGCGAGGTTGAAGCTTTCGAACACCTGGCCCTGGTTGGACGCACCCTCGCCGAAATAGGTCACGGAAACCCGGTCGTTGCCGCGGTACCAGTTGCTGAACGCCAGCCCGGTGCCGAGGCTCACCTGCGCCCCGACGATGCCGTGCCCGCCGAAGAAGTTCTTCTCCTTGCTGAACATGTGCATGGAGCCGCCCTTGCCGTGCGAATAGCCGCCGGCGCGTCCGGTCAGCTCGGCCATGACGCCGCGCGGGTCCATGCCGGCGGCCAGCATGTGGCCGTGGTCGCGGTACGAGGTGATCACCTCGTCGCCGTCCGACAGCGCCATCTGCATGCCGACGACGACGGCTTCCTGGCCGATATACAGGTGGCAGAAGCCGCCGATCAGCCCCATGCCATACAGCTGCCCCGCCTTCTCCTCGAAACGGCGGATCAGCAGCATGTCGTGATACGCCTTGACGAGCTGATCCTTGTCCGCCGACGGCGCGCGCGTCTTGCCGCGCTTCCGGGTTTCGGCCGCCTGTGCCATGGGACTCCCCTGATTTCTGCAACCGTGTGCGGCGACACCTAGTCTCAGGAGAGGCGCTTTCGCAAGCGCGAGACCAGGGAAAAGCGTTATTGTGCAATGCAATAGCAGTGTTTAACCGGATTGTGGTTAAATGCTTGGAGAGACCACAATCCCGCCCCCTGCTCGATGCCTGACGCTACGCAATCGGGCCTCGGCGGGACAGCAAATTGCGCGCAGTGGCGTGAATTCGCAGCGTCGTTTCCCCGCGATCGGGCGCCCTACCCCGATGCCGGGCCGGCCCGCCGGACCTTCGCCGCGACCGGCCCCGCCTCGCCTGCTTCCTCCACGTAGTGCACCGGATCGCCTTCCTTCAGTTCCTCGAACCGTGCGTTGGTCACGCTGTCCCGGTGAAAATACAACCGGGTTCCGCTGCTGGTGACCACGAAGCCATGATCGGCACCCGGCTCGATCAGTGTCACCCGCCCCGACAGCGCCGCGCCGCTCGGCTTGCCGGTCTCCTCGCGCAGCACGCCCTTGAAGGATTCCAGCTGCTGCTCGGCCGCATGGAACGCGTCGCGGATCGACGTACGGATGTCCGGGTGGGCGTGGCGCTCCCTGGCCTTCAGCGGCTGGTGGGACACCGTCAGGTCGTGGCCCGGCAACGACAGGGTGATATGCACCTCGTAGATATTGCCGTTGCGGTGGTGCTTGTGCGGCGCCTCCACCGACACGCGGCAGCCGACCAGCCGGCCGAACCGGTGTTCCAGCCGGTCCACATGCTTGCGGATCTCCGTCTCGACCGCCGGCGACGGCATCATGTTGTGAAAGGCGATTTCAAGCGGCCGGTCCAATTCATGCCTCCGTGGGTCAATCGCGCTGCCTGCGATGCCATCGGCCACAGGCCCGCGCCACCGTCACCGGTTGTCGGTCCGCCAGGCCGGCGCGGCCGGGCTTCGATCCGGTGGTCATGACGCATCGCACCCCATGAATGGCGAAACCAAGCCGCGGTGACAAGACCGCTGCGCACCGCGCGCCTCGTTACGGCCACACCTTTACGCGATGACGCCGGCCCGGCGAAGCTCGCCGAGCCTCGCCGCGTCATACTCGAGCAGCCGGCCGAGCACCTCGTCGGTGTGCTGCCCCGGCATCGGCACCGGCCCGACGCGGCCGGGTGTGCGCGACATCTTCACCGTGACGCCGGGCACATACATCTCGCCGGCGATCGGATCCTGCATCTTCACCAGCATCTCGCGCTGCCACAGATGCGGGTCCTTGGCGACCTCCGGTATCGTCTTCACCGGCGCGACCGGCACACCGGCCTGCATCAGCGCCGTGCAGATCGTCTCCACCGTGCGCTCGGCGCACCACGCCTCCACCGCCGCGCGGCGCGTGTCGGCTTCCAGGCCGCCGCCGAGCGGTTCCGCCGCCGCCCTGCCGGTTTCTCCCGAAACCAGCTGCATCAGCCGCGCCGCCATCTCCCGCCCCACGGCGGAAATCACGACATAACCGTCCGCGGCACGATACGGCGGCCGCCCGCCCTCGCCGCCTTCCTCCCCGGTAGCGAGATAATACGAGGTCGGAATCTCTACCATTGTCAGCGCGGAATCCAGCAGGCAGACATCCACCAGCTGCCCCTCGCCGGTGCGGTCGCGGTGACGCAGCGCCGCCAGCGCACCGATGGTCGCGTGCAACGCGGTATAGCGATCGACCACCGACGAAGCGGTGCCGAGCGGCCGGCCGACCGGCTGTCCGGTCAGTGTCATCAGCCCGCTCATCGCCTGGCCGAGCGGGTCGAAGGCCGGGCGTTCGGTGTAGGGGCCGTACTGGCCGAAGCCCGACACCGACACCAGGATGATGCCGGAATTGAGCGCGCGCAGCGCCGCGTAGTCGAAGCCCATGGCGTGCATGGTGCCGGGCCGGAAGTTCTCCAGCACGATGTCGGCGTGCTTCACCAGTTCGGCGAAGATATCCTTGCCGCGCGGATCGCGCAGGTCCAGGCAGATGCTCTTCTTGCCGCGGTTGTAGACGGTGAAATACACGCTCTGGCCGCGCACCATCGGCGGGTTCTTGCGGGTTTCCTCGCCGCCCGGCCGTTCGATCTTGATGACCTCGGCGCCCAGGTCGGACAGGATCATGCCGCCACGCGGACCCGCCTGGTAGCGCGCCAGTTCGAGCACGCGGACGCCGTCGAGACTGAGGTTCATCGTGGGTCTCCGGGTGGATGATGTCGGCGGCATGGGACTATGATTTGCCGGCCGCAGCAACCGGCTGCCGGGTATCGGCGATTGCGCTGAGCCGGGCCTGACCGATATATGGGGTGGTCCGTATCTCAGAGGGTGAACTTTGCCTGCAGTTGCATCAAAGCGCGAGCTGACGACGATGAGCCTGGCCGATTTGATCGGCAGCGGTGACCCCGAGCTGGCACCGGCCATGGGCTTGCAGGCGGTCGATCTTCTCGCGAGCGCGGGTCACTACATGCGGCGGCCGCCACGGATATTCAACCTCGACGAACACACGGTGATTGGCGCGAAGTATCGCGAAGATCTTGACACGCGGATCCAACACTACCCCGCGCTGTACCGCGCCGCATTCGATGGAGCGCTGGTTACGGGGCAGGGCACAGTCGTCACGCGAAACTCCACCCTGATTCACGACAGTTGCTGGGAAATGCTCGCCCAGGGCATGGTCCCTGACGGGCTTGAGCGTTCATCGGGCGATGTCCTGACGCTGAAAGATACGCCTTTGCGGCGCATTGAACGTCCGTCGCTGCTCCTCAAGCGCCCCTGGTGGCGGAGCTACCGTCACTGGCTCGTCGACTCGGCCGCATTGCTCGCGCTGGTGCCCGGCCTGGCCATGCCGAGAGACTGGCAGATCGTCATCGGCAGATATGACGAACCGAGAATGCGGCAAATCGTCTATGAAGCCCTGGGATTCCTTGCGCCAGGTGTTCCGGTGCTCGAGCATTGGGATCACGAGACCTGGACTTTCGACGAACTGCACTACACCACGCCGGTCAGCAGACCGCCGTTGTTCAACCTGCCGCAAGCCATTGCCGCGCTGCGCGCATTGGTGCTGTCGTCCTATCCTTCTAAATCGGGCAGGAGAAAGCTGTACGTGGCGAGGTCGCCAGATGAACCGCGACGCTTCCAAAACGAAGAAGAGATCATCAGCCTCTGCGTGGAAAGAGGGTTCGAGATCATCAGGCCGGAGAATTACCCGCTTCGCCAGCAGGCACAGCTCTTCAATGGGGCCGACATTATCGTCGGTGCCAAAGGGGCGGCATTGACGAATCTGTTGTTCTGCAACAGCTCGGCTACGGTGATCGTTCTTTCTCCGAGCTCGTGGGCGGAATCCTTCTATTGGGATATCGCTGGACAGATCGGAATCAGGTATATCGAGGTGATGGGGAACCCCGCGGCAGCGAATGGGACTTCCGCCACGCCGCCTTTCGCGGTTGATACTGATCTTGTCGCCCAGGCGTTGGCCGATGCCGACACCTCGCAGACGCCAAAACAGCTTATCACCGAGCTTGGGGCCTCCGCCCGTCGAACGAGCGCGCAGGATGCGCCACACGTGGCGAACGACCTCCCGGTGCCGGCAGTGCCGAAAATCGCCGTTGCGCACACGGGAGATTCCCACGAAGACGCGCCCGTCGCGGAATATCGGGCCGCCCTGCCGGTGATCGATACGGCACAGCTTGACGATATTGTGCGCGCACCTGGCCCGTTGGCGGATGTAATGCCATCGACGGACCCTCCGCAGGGCGTGGTCCTGGCTCATCTTCACGATATCGGCGATGTCGAAGCCGGGCTGGGTGACTGGATAGGGGCACGTAGCAGTGGTCTCTGGATTGAGGGCGTCCAGATCACGCCTCAATTGGGCATCGAGCGAAATGAGATCGAATATCAGGCCGTTCTAGGGGTGGATCAATTGTCCCCCTGGGTGCAAGGCGGCGAATTTTGTGGTACTCGTGGAATGTCCCTGCCAATCCGTGGCTTAGGTGTTCGTTTGCGTGGTGCTGCCGCCGAGAGGTACGAGTGCGCCTGTTCCGCTGCGTTCGCTGACGGCACCGAGCGGGAGTCGGTCACGTCCGGGGATGTCTGCTCAGCGGCAAGCCTCGCGCCTCTGGAGGCCGTTCAGATCGTCTTGCGCCCGCGTCTTGCGTTGCCGCCGAATGCGCCGAAAGACCAATCCGCGCTTTTACCCGAAGAACTCATGCTGCAATTCGAAAGCCTGGGTGACAATTGTGAATTCGGCCTGGTACAGCGACACTTTGGGGCTGAGCCCTTAGGGCTGCTTCGATTTGCGGGATTTCATATACCCGTCGAGAAGCGACTGCCAGCCCTGCTCAACGCATTGGAAGCCCGCTTTGAGGGGCTTGGCCAACCTGGCACCATTCGCATCGACATAGAGGGGCCGAACGAGGAATATATCGTCAGGGAGACGGCCTATGACCTGATGTACCACACCTTCATTACCAGGAAGGAAATCAGCATAGATCAGGTAAGGAAAATGGAGGAGAAGCGGCTCTCCCTCCTTCGAAGAAAATTCGAGGACGACCTGAGGAACCCAAGGCAGATCCTTGTTTGGAAGTCCAACGCCGGCAATTCATTGGACGAGATGAGAAGCCTCTACAATGCGCTTTCCAGTCTTGGTTCCCATGTCTTGTTGTGGGTGGCGCGGGCAACCGGCAACCGCAGTCCAGGTGAAGTGCACGTTATCGAGGGGGCGCTGTTGCAGGGATACGTCGACCGGTTTGCTCCCTACGCGAACGCCACTGACATAAGTTACCAGTCATGGTTCAGCGTCTGCCGAAGAGCCATTGAGGTCGCCCGGCCCCTCCGCGAAAATTTTGCCAGTTAGATGCTTTACCCCATGCTGCGATGCAGACCTCAGACGTTCGGTCAGGCTCCCACCGACGCCCAACGGTGCCGGCGGCCCCCTCAATGTCTGTGCCAACGTGTGCTGATATGAAGTATCGCGCCTCGATCATCGCATGTGCCAGATGGGAGACACAGTACATCTGTGAATGGCTGGCATATCATCGCTCGATAGGATTCGAGCATGTGTACCTATACTGCAACGATGATGACCCTCGGGATCTCTACGAGCAGGTTTTGCCATATTGCCAGGGTGAACCGCCGTTTGTCACATTTCAGCACTTTCCGTTTCAAGGACAGCAGTTCCATATGTACATGCACTGTCTGCGGAAACATAAAGATGAGTCAGAATGGGTCATATTTTTGGACATTGACGAATTTCTTTGCTTACGTAACGTTAATGACATAAACAGGTTTCTGGATGGCTGTCCCGATGACTGGGACTGTGTGCAGTTCAATTGGCTCTTCTTCGGCCACAATGGCTACCATGAAAGGCCCCCCGGCAGTGTCCTGAAAAATTATACGCGGCGGGAGAAGCGAATTCACCAAACGACAAAGACATTGACCAGAACACAAAAGATAGACTTGCGACGCATAGATCATTTGATCTATATCTGGCATAATTGGACTGAGGTTTTTGGAGCGGGATTCAAGGCTGTCAACGTATTGGGGGAGCCAGCCGAAGAAATACTGGCTCGGAAAGGGGAGCGATATTATCCGGGGTCCGATGCGAACCAGAAGGCTCTGTACGACACGGCTGTCGTCCATCATTACGCCTTCAAAAGCCTAACGGACCTCACCAGAAGAGCTGAACGGGGACTGCTGGGCGAATTCTCCGGCCAGGCGTGGTGGCGTGATTTGGCTGTTGCAGGAAAATCCGCAGAATCCCTGGGGCCTCTGAATGCGGTGACGGACACATATCTGGCAGACTATTGGGATCAATATATATCTGCTGCCTATCAAAACCGACTCGTGCCGCCAGCGCGATTTGCCAATATCGCGCTACATAGGCCGGCAACCCAGAGTTCCACGTCGGAGTGGTCCCACGGCCAAAGCCCGGAGGAAGATGCCGCAGGCGCAGTAAACGGCATCATCACGGGCGGTTACCAATTCCACACTGATCTCGAACCGTTTCCCTGGTGGTCGATCGACCTCGAACAGGTCTGGCGCGTGGCGGAGATAAGGATCTTCAATCGATGTGACAATCCTGGCTGCACGGAGCGTTTCTCACGGTTCACCGTGGAAACATCGAAAAATGCTCAGATCTGGGGACAATTATATACAAAGAAGGATTTACGCCACGTCGGCGGGGTTGATGGACAGCCGTTCATATTGGTCATTCAGAACCCGATCGAAGCTCGGTATGTTCGCATCACTCTGCTTGGCAGAAACTACCTTTCCCTTGACCAGGTGGAAGTCTATGGATATGCGGAGCAAACCTCCGTCGATCCGGTGCAGCCGGAATGCCTGGCAGCTCACGACGTGCCTGAGGTACAAGCGGGTCAGTTGCCTTCGGGATCTCAATCCAGCCGACAGAGACGTTCCGGGTACCAGCCGATCATTCACGTTGCGCAGCGCGGCAATGTTGCCAATCGAATGATCCAGTTCATGGCAGCAAAATCTCTCCACTCTCTTATGCCAGACGCCCTGTTGTCGGGCGTGGAGTTGCCGGAATGGGGGATAGTACTGCCGGAATTGCCGGCGGACCGAAGAAGGACCGTTCGTGCCAGGGGCCCGGGCATGCGGATCGACCGGGAGGTCCTAAGTTCAGCCCTGCGAGCGCACGAAGCGACCAAGGTCGAAATCGATACCTATGCACAACACATGGACAACTTCCCATCCCGGGAATTATGCAATGAGATGTTCGTCTCCGACCTGAAGGATATCGATACCTATCCAAGAGACATGCTTCTGATCAGCATTCGGGGGGGGGAAATCTACAACGCACCTCATCCCGACTACACGCTGATCCCCGTCGAGTTCTATTCGGAAGTCCTTGCTCTGACAGGGCTGAAACCCGTTTTCATGGGACAGTTGGAGGATAACTCCTACACCAGAAGGCTTAGAGCCACCTTTCCAGAGGCAAAATTCGTGCACTCCCAGGGAGAGATGCGTGACTTTGAGACCATCAGACGTGCTCACAACATCGTTGTTAGTGTTAGCACCTTTTCCTGGCTCGCGGCATGGCTCTCACACGCTGAACTTATTATCCTGCCGCTATCCGGATTTCTCAATCCGGCGCAGTGCCCCGAGGTTGACCTTTTGCCGCTGGCCGAAGATCGATACCGGTACTATCTGTTCCCAATAAACTACGCTGTCCCACCAGAGAAACTGAACTTGGTGCACAAGACGCTCGTTGGGCAGTGGCGATACATGCCAGCCGATGCGATCAATGACCTGCGCCAACGGCGTCCAAGATTTGGCTCTGGTCGCGATATCCTTCTATCCAGCTTCGACGAGTCTTACTATTTGAGTCGCTACCCTGATCTCCGAGGCGCTATTGGGGAGGGGGGCTACGAGTCCGCCTTTTCACACTACAGCCTCTCTGGTTACGCTGAGCACCGGGATCCGTTTCCGCTGGACAAAATCTGGTACGGGACCAATTACCCGCTCGCGGCACTCGAAGTGGGTCAAGGTGACTTTCTGGATTTTCACCATCACTTTCTCGCCGTGGGTCGCGATCGAGGTTATCTTGCAAACCCGCCCCTTCCGGATAGATCACTGGAATGACCAACCACGACATCTTGCACAAGCTCGAAGCCGTCATCGCCGATGTGTTCGGCCGCCCCGTTGCGCTGTCCCGCGCTACCACCGCGAAGGACGTGCCGGGATGGGACTCCCTCCGCCAGCTCCTCATCATCGCCGGCGCCGAGGAAGCCTTCGGCGTCCAGTTCTCCAGCGCCGAAATGGACAGCCTCCGCAGCGTCGGGGATTTCGCCGACCTGATCCACCGGAAGCTCGCAGCGCCCAACCCTCAATCGACATGACGGCAGCTTAAACGCTATGCCACGCGAGCGTTCAGCTCTCCGCGCGCAACTTCCTCCGGTCGGCGGCACCATCCGACGCCCGTTTTGGATACACAAGTCCGTTTCCTGATGGCAGGCCCGTTGACCACCCAACCCAGGCCCGCACACCCACCTGGCATCGCGGCGCCCTCGCGGTCGTCCTGCTCGCGGACACAGCGCTCATTGCCTGATCACCTCTGCACGGCCCGCAATACCGCATAAAACTCGAATGAGCCAAACAACGTCTGGTAAACGCGCTCTGTTTGAAAGGGGACTAAGCCAGCAGCACACAAGGCGTCCACCAAGTGGCGGAAGATGTCGGGCGTGAATTGCCACGCATGAGTGTCGATATAGGGGTCTTCGATTTGCATCCTTCGAACAATCGTTTCTAGTTGGTCCAATATACCTCGGGTTGCTGGGCCGCTCATCTGGTTTGTGCGCGGATCAGGACCGTGATCACCCATCCAGTGCCGCGCCCGATCGTTGTGGGTCAGCAACACCCTGTCCCTGATCAAATTTCTTAAAGAATGGCGCCTTCGTCGGGTAATGAAGGCGTCAAGAATGTCTACCATCGTGGACTCCGGCAGATAATGGTCAAAACAGTATCGCTTGTCAGGTATGACCAGGAAATAGCGCCCATGCTCGCGGAGCACTGACGCTACATCATTAAGATGCGAAACCAAGCAAGTCTGGTGCTCAATGTTGTGCGATGAGTAAGCGATGTCAAAAGTCTGATCGCGAATCAAAGACTTGTACGGCTCGCCTGTCCATAAGTAGTCTATATTCGGAACATTGCTCAGGTCGGCTCCTTCTACTTGTCGTGCCTTGTTTCGTAACTCGTCCGTTGAGTGTGCGTCGAGATAACGTACCCGATGCTCGGCAGTCCGGAATGCCGGCCAGCAGAACGGACCGATTTCAAGCAGCGTCGCGTCCGCCGGGATCAGTCGCAGGAATGAATCTCGGCAATCGATGCTGTTGCAGATCCGGCCCTCGGCCTTTCCGTGCATCTGGTAGTGGTAGACAGCTTCAGCCTCGGAGAATGAGCGAAGGCCCCCGTTGGCTGGATGCCCAACGTACGCCGCCCAGTCGAACTCAGGGGGAAGCGGTATCGTTCCTTGGTGAGACACAGTTTGACTCTCGTTTTGGCTGCCAATGTTGCTCGTCGGCCACCGTCCTCGCCGGATATTCGGTCGCCAAGTCTACCGTGGGTTTCAGGCATACCACATCATGCCGTTCCTTATCACGCGAGCTGCGCCCGGCGAGTTTGCCGTCGGCAAGGCCGTTCCGAGGCCAGCCGCGACCGACCGCGAGCAGCTCCTTGCCCCCACCCCGCATAACCAAACCTTAATCGACATGACGCCATTTTAATTGCTGCACCACGCGAA
>VFSW01014202.1_pt1 | contig 11022 bp, 14 predicted proteins | sample 5358111 | NCBI WGS metagenome assembly VFSW01 (sample SAMN11554181, study PRJNA540505) | mine drainage metagenome | isolation source: sediment from site ElyBrook_90M | place: USA: Ely Copper Mine, Vershire, VT | collected 2017
CCCTTTAAATTACTAAAGAACAGAATATGGATTTATTACTTCAAGTTATTATCAATGGATTACTCCTCGGTGGACTCTATGCTTTAATGGCATTGGGGTTGGCGTTGGTGTGGGGGGTACTAAATATTGTTAACCTCGCACACGGTGCTTTAATTATGTTGGGCGGCTATGCAGGATATTATTTGTTTACACTGATGGGGATCGATCCATTTTTAGCCTTGCCTCTTGTTATGCTGTTACTTTTTATTTTAGGCTATGCACTGCAGCGCTATGTCTTAACCTTAATCGCGCGCTCACCCATGTTCAACACCTTACTGATCACTTTTGGGCTAGATGTTATTTTTATGGTGCTAGCCCAACTGTTCTTTAGCGCAGATTTTAGAACTATCAATCCCTCTTACGCAGGCGCCCACGTTACTTGGTTTGGCTTAACCTTTCCCCAAGTTCAGTTGTATTCCTTTGCGGTGGCCCTGTTGCTGACGGTGGGGTTATGGCTCTTACTACTGCATACCCGTATTGGTCGTGCTATTCGTGCCACGGCACAAAACCTTTCAGCTGCAAGACTCTATGGGGTTAATCCTAAAAAGATTTATGCCCTGACTTTTGGTATTGGTGCTGCTTTGGCGGGGGCGGCGGGAGACCTCTATGGTGTGGTATCACAAATCACTCCTTATATCGGTGCCACCCTTACTGCAAAATGCTTTGCTATTGCGATTATTGGGGGTCTTGAAAATCCCTTAGGAGTTATTGTCGGTGGGGTGTTACTGGCCCTTATTGAATCCTTAACAGCCCTTTACGTGGGACCCACTTTTATTGATGTAGCCAGCTTTGGAGTATTGGTGTTGGTCTTAATTATTCGCCCGCAGGGGTTACTTGGAAAAACTGCAAAATGAAGCGTTACTCTCCTTTATTACTGATTGCGGTGGTGGCTCTTTTAACGGCTTTGCCATGGTTCGCAGGCCCCACCTTGGTTCAATTCGCCATTAACGCCCTAATGCTAGCTACTCTCGCACAAGGCTGGAATATTATTGGTGGCTTCGCCGGTTATGCTTCCTTTGGTAATTCCATTTTCTTTGGCCTCGGTAGCTATGGGGTGGCGATCGCCATGGTGCAGTGGAATCTTCCCTTTGGCGTGGGCTTAGTGGTGGGGGTTATTTTTTCTATTATATTTGCTCTAGCCATGGGGGGGCCAGTGCTGCGTTTGCGTGGCCATTACTTTGCTATTGCCACCTTAGCACTGTCTCAGGTGATGAGCGCTATTTTCTCTAATTTAGAGGTGGCAGGACGCAATATCGGTTTAGTTCTGCCCCTATTGCGTAGTGATACTTTGTTTTATGAGCTGTCCCTAGGGCTATTGGCCTTGGCCACTTTGACTGTTTTTTATCTCTCCCGCAGTCGCTTTGGGTTTGGTTTGATCGCTATTCGTGAAAATGAAGATGCTGCCCAGTCTATGGGAATTAACACCACTCGCTATAAAGTCTTGGCTTTTACTTTAGCAGGCCTATTCAGCTCCCTAGCTGGAGGTATTCACGCTTACTGGATCACTTTCATTGATCCTAACAGCGCCTTTGATTTGAGTTTAAATGTGAAGATGATCATTATGGCTGTGTTCGGTGGCCCAGGATCTGTGTTGGGGCCGGTGATCGGTGCAGCTATTTTGTCAGCCATCTCGGAACTTTTATCTTCTACCCTCTCTAGTGTGGCCAGTTTATTCTTTGGCGTAGTGATTGTGCTGGCGGTGATTCTGATGCCCAAAGGGTTAACTGATTGTTGGTTGAAATTTCCTGTAACCCGCTGGCGTTACTTTATTAATAATATTCGTCAGTATCGTCTATGACAACACCTATCCTATCTTTAAAAAACATATCTAAACGCTTTGGTGGACTCTTGGCGGTGAATGGTGTTCACGTTGACATCATGCCCGGGGAAACCGTTGGCTTAATCGGCCCTAACGGGGCGGGTAAAACTACGCTAGTGAGTTTGATTAGTGGCAGCCTAATTCCCACCACCGGTGATGTTTTGTTCGAAGGGAAAACAATTACCGCTTTACCGGCCTTTCAACGGGCGCGATTAGGTATTGGGCGTACCTTTCAAATCATGAAACCTTTTCCTGGATTAACGGTGTTAGATAATGTGGCAGTCGGTGCTCTCTATGGCACCACCACGACTAATAAAGCGCTGTCAGTGGCACGAGATGAGGCCATGGGATGGCTTGAGCGCATGGACTTACAGGGTAAGGCAATGCAACGGGCTGATGAGCTAGGGGGGCCTGATCGAAAACGCTTAGAGCTTGCTAAGGCCATGGCCATGAAACCTAAATTATTATTATTAGATGAAGTCATGGCCGGGTTGAATCTGGTGGAAATTGATGAGGTGATTGATGCCATTAAAGTGGTCCGCGAGACAGGCATCTCTATTTTGGTCATTGAACACATGATGAAGGTGATCCAGTCATTATCCGATCGGTTATTGGTATTGCATCATGGGCAGCAGATTATGGCCGGTACGCCCCAGGAAGTATTAAATGACTCACGGGTCATTGACGCTTATTTAGGAAAACGACGTGTATGAGTAACGTATTACTTCAATTAAAACATTGGTATGCAGGCTATGCTGGCGTGGATGTGCTAAACGGCATTGATATGAGCGTCAAGCAAGGCGAAATTGTGGCGTTGGTGGGCAGTAACGGTGCCGGTAAAACGACTTTATTACGGTCTCTATCGCGCACCCTAAAAGGACGCGGAGAGATTACCTTTGCCGGTCGCTCCCTCTATGACGATACACCAGAAAAAGTGTTTGAAAGCGGTCTTGTCCAAGTGCCTGAAGGCAGAATGCTGTTTGACCAAATGAGTGTTCAAGAAAACTTACTCATGGGGGCCTATCGTCGCCAAGATAATAACGCAATTAAGAACTCCTTAGAATACGTGTATGGTCTTTTCCCCAAAATGTATGAAAGACGCCAGCAACGTTCAGGCAGTATGTCAGGAGGTGAGCAGCAGATGTGTGCCATGGGTCGCGCTTTAATGGCCAGCCCTAAATTGTTGTTGGTTGACGAAATGAGTTTGGGGCTCGCGCCGGTGATTGTGGACCAACTATTAGACATACTTAGTACTATTCGTGATCAAGGCATCACGGTACTCTTGGTGGAGCAAGATATTTATGCCGCCCTCGAGATTGCTGACCGGGGTTATGTGATGGTAACAGGGTCCATTACCCAAACTGGCACTGCTGAGGAGCTTAGGAATGATCCTCATATTCGTGAAGCGTATTTAGGGCTATAGTATTTTTATCGTCAGTACCGTCTGTAATAACAAATCAACATTGAGGGCATCATGAACCAATCTCGTTATGTGTTAGCAGTTGCTTCATTGTTTATGTTTTTGGGTGTCTTGATGGGTGCCTTCGGTGCCCATGCTCTCCAGCATCGCTTGTCTGTTGAAGCGCAAGGGTGGTGGCAAACGGCGGTGCATTATCAAATGGTGCATGCTTTAGCGTTATTGGCCTTGGGCGCCTCACGCATCAGCGGCATAGAGCGAGCGACCACTGCCCTCATTATTGGAATAGTAATTTTCTCAGGTTCTCTCTACGCCTTAGCACTCACTAATGTACATTGGTTGGGAGCCATTACCCCTATTGGTGGCTTATTTATGATGGCGGGCTGGCTCATGTTAGCCTTTCAGTTTTGGCGAGGCAGAGTGATTTAAGGCGCAGTGAGGCCAGCTATCACCACCGCTAAGGTGGCTACGAGAGTGAGCTGGATTCTCAAGGGCAAGTACCAGGTCGGTAATTCAATTTGCTTTATTAAGCGCCGATCTTGATCCAAGTGAATAATAAAAAAAACAGCTAACACTATTCCCGCCACCAATGGGGGGATCAAGAGAGCAAACCAACCCACTAGCGCTGGCACCACACTCCAAGCATAGCGTTGAGATTGAGACAGGTTGCTACTCAGGTCTTTGGCGAGCATGGCAAAGGCCCAATGTAGGGCACCCACAAAACTTAAGATCACCGAAGCATAGGTGAGTACCGTATCGCGCCATATGCCTGATCGCAATGGATCAAAAAGCATCGCTAAGGTAAAAGCAATAAAGGGAATTAATCCACCATACCCTAATAGTAAAACGGCTTTGGGAGTGGCTATGTTATTGTCTTGCATGGGATGATCTCATGTTGGTTAAGGAACGGTTTATTCACAGTATTCTCTAAGAGAATATTTCATCAGAGGTGGTTCAATGACGACTTTACGTCTTATTTTAGGGGATCAACTCAATCCTTGCCACTCTTGGTTTACTGCCATCGATAATCAAGTGGTTTACACGTTGATGGAGTGCCGGGCAGAAACGGATTATGTGCTCCATCATGGACAAAAAATCTTAGGGATTTTTGCGGCCATGAGGGATTTTGCTCAGCGTCTCAACGCAGCGGGTCACCGTGTCCATTATCTTAGTATTGATGATCCCATGAATCTGAATCATTTAGAGGACAATGTATTGCAACTCGCTGAGCAGTATCAGTGTCAGCGGATTGAATATCAAGAACCCGATGAGTGGCGTGTGGATCTGTTGTTGTCCAATTTAAAGAAGCGTTTTGCTGGAGCAGTCATGGGTGTTTCTAGTGAACATTTTTTTACTGAACGACAGACAGGATCAGAGTTTTTTGGACAAAAACAATGGTTGATGGAACGCTTTTACCGGCGCATGCGTCAAGAGCATGGCATTTTGATGGAGGACAATGGCGAGCCCTGTGGTGGCCAGTGGAATTTTGATGAACAAAATCGTGAGCCTTGGCGCGGTGAAGTGGCTTTGGTACCCCCCCTATTGATTGAGCACAATCATGAGGCGCTCTGGCAGATTATCTCGACAGCCAACATCAAGAGTATGGGACAAGTGGATGCTAAACATTTTATTTGGCCATTGAATCGTGAAGAGGCCTTAACCTATTTAGATCATTTTATTGAACAGCGTTTGTTACATTTTGGTCGTTTTCAAGATGCCATGGTGCTCGATCAACCTTTCCTATTTCACTCCTTACTCTCCTTTGCATTAAATACTAAAATGATTAGCCCTCGCGAAGTGATCATGGGAGCTGTAGAGGCTTACCGTCAAGGTACTGCCCCCCTTAATGCCGTGGAGGGATTTGTGCGTCAAATATTGGGCTGGCGCGAGTATGTGCGATGCTTTTATTGGGCGCATGGCCTTGAGTATCAAGCGGTAAATTATTTTAATCATCAACGCCAGTTGCCAGAGTGGTTTTGGACAGGAAAAACCAAGATGCGTTGTTTGGCTCAAGCCATTGGTCAATCCTTAGATCACGCCTACGCCCATCACATCCATCGTTTAATGATTATTGGTAATGCAGCCTTACTTTTTGGTTTATCTCCCCAGGCAGTAAGTCAGTGGTATTTAGGGGTGTATATCGATGCCTTTGAGTGGGTAGAGCAGCCCAATACCTTGGGTATGAGTCAATTTGCTGACGGCGGGCTACTCGCCACTAAACCCTATGTGGCGAGCGCCGCCTATGTCAACAGAATGAGCAATTACTGTAAAGGATGCAGCTATCAATTTAAGTTGCGTGAGGAGGAAAATGCCTGTCCTTTAAATGCGTTATACTGGCATTTTCATTATATTCACCGTGATCAGTTAATGAAAAACCATCGTTTATCTATGGTCTATCGACAATGGCAACGTTTTGATGAGAGACAGCAGCAGGCTATTTTACAACGTGCTGAGACGCTGCTTAATGATTGGCAAACCTGTTAAATCAATATATTGGGAGTGAGTACTATGCGGTCTTTGTTTTTGATTCTTTTACTTACGTTGGGTGTGAGTAGAGCGCAAGCTGAGTCCTTAGTCATCTCTGCCGCCTCAAGTTTAACCAACGCCTTGCAAGAGGTGGGGCAAGCCTTTATGCGGGAGCATCCTACGACTCATATTGAATTTAATTGGGGTGGATCAGGAGCCCTCTCGCAGCAGATTAGAGCTGGGGCCCCTGTTGATGTATTGGTGAGCGCTTCTGATAAAGTGATGGATAAGCTACAAACTGAGTCCTTGATTGATCCCGCCTCGCGCGCAGTGCTGGTCCATAATCAATTGGTATTAATTGTTCCACGCGGCAGTTCTCAACCCATCCATGATTTTACTGATTTGGCTCGTCTCACAAAAATAAGTATTGGCGACCCTCGTTTTGTTCCCGCTGGCCAATATGCCACGGAAGTGTTGGCTTTTTATGATTTGCAGCAGAGAGTTAAATCACATCTGATTTTCGCTGCCAATGTCAGACAAGTACTCACCTATGTGGCGCAACAGGAGGTGGAGGCTGGGGTGGTCTATAAAACCGATGCCATGGAAATGGCGCAGAACGTGAGTGTGGTGGCGGTAGCCCCTGAGGATTCCCATAGCCCTATTGTGTATCCTGCCGCAATCATTAAAGGAAGCCAACATACCGCCCTGGCAGAGCAGTTTTTAACTTTCTGTGGTTCAGTGCAGGCTAAAACCATCTTTACGCGTTATGGTTTTCAACTGCCATGACAGAGATTGGTCAGATATTGCTGTTATCCCTATGGATCGCGGCGTGTTCTACGGTGTTGGTTGTGATAATAGGAATTGCCTTATCCTATCTGTTTGTCTTTAGTGATTCCCGTAAGTGGTTATGGCTTGATACCTTAGTGGCTATTCCTCTAGTGTTACCGCCTACAGTGGTGGGTTTTTTATTGATTTATCTGTTAGGTAAAAGGGGACCCTTGGGGGTACTGTTAGAGCACTTTTTTGGCATCACCTTACTGTTTACTTGGCAAGCTGCCGTGATCGCTGCCTTAGTGGTCTCCTTGCCCTTAATGATTCGTGTGACGCGATCGGGTTTTTTGGCGGTGGATCGTGAACTCATTCTAGCTAGCCAGAGTTTAGGTAAATCCAGTTGGATCAGTTTTCGGCGCATCATTATGCCCTTAGCACGTAACAGTATTGTGGCTGGGGCACTGTTATCCTTTACCCGCGCCTTGGGTGAGTTTGGTGCCACGTTGATGGTGGCCGGAAATATTCCTGGTAAAACCGCCACACTCTCTTTATCTATCTATACAGCCTTTGAATCAGGGGATATGCCTAGCGCCTGGATCATGGCCTTGCTGTTAACAACTATCGCAGTGTTTGCCATGGTCGCCACTCATCTATTAACACGGAGTCGATGGTGATGACTCTTGATATTGAGTGTCATAAACAATTACCTGGTTTTACTCTGGCGTTGAAGCTCTCATTACCTAATCAGTTAACGGTGATACTGGGGCCATCGGGAGCGGGTAAGTCTCTGTTATTGCAGAGTCTTGCCGGTTGGCTAAAACCTGATACGGGTCAGATTTATTTTAATGGAACGTGCTGGTTTGATGAGGCGCAAGGTATTCATGTGCCGATCCAGAAACGACGAGTGGGCTTTGTGTTTCAACACCATGCTCTTTTTCCGCATATGAGCGCCTTGGAGAATATACTCTATGGGCATGGTGAGCCGCGCTCAAGGAAGGCTTATGAACAAGCCATGACTGTAGCTCAGCGTTACCAATTGCAAGAGATCTTGCCCTTGTCTCCCAGTCAACTATCCGGTGGTCAGCGCCAACGGGTGGCGCTAGCGCGCACGTTAATGAGTGAACCACATTTGCTTCTTCTGGATGAGCCACTGTCTGCTTTGGATTTTATGACACGACGCCATATTCGTCAGCAGTTAATAGCTGTACAACGCCAATGTCATTTACCTATGATATTTGTGACCCATGATATCCATGAGGCTTTTTTTATGGCAGATTATTTGGTCTTAATGGATGAAGGACAAGTGATTCAATCAGGACTCAAAGAGGAGATATTGTCTCACCCAGTCAATGAGTGGGTGCAGCAATGGGTGGCGGAGGTACGTTAATTGGCATTGGCCAATTCATCCCACTTTGTGGTGTAACGCGGCGAGCGTTTTTCAATGCGTACTGCCCAAATAGGATTCGTGTGTTTTAAAGCGCCACTGCCAAAGGTGATAGTGGTACCACCAAAGCGCTGGTTGAGTTGATCGATGGTACCCATCAATTTATCACTGTGTGGTGAGGCTGGCGTATCAAACAAAGACTGTTGTTGCTTGCTTTTGTCTGTCAGGTGTAGCAGTACTACACCGGCCTTATGATAAAGTAGCCCAGGTTTAAAGATGCGCCGTAATCCTTGGATAGCTGCCGCATTTAAGGTGCGCGTGTCATCGCTACCCACCACCAAGCTTTCTATAGCATGATTACTGTAATATAACGTCCTTTGACGAAAGGGATTGGTGCGAATAAACACTCCAACACTATGGCATAGGGATCCTTCTTCACGCAATTGCAGTGCTGCTCGATGCATATGAAACACTACCGCTTCCTCTATGGCCGAATAGGACAAGGTGGCGTTACCAAAACTGCGGCTACATATAATTTGTTGTCTTGCCACGGGGTGTTCATCCCAGTCAAGGGCCACTTCGCCGCGTAGTTCCGTTAAGGTTCTGGCTAAGAGTACATTACAATGAGAGCGAATAAAAGGCAGGGGGGTTTGGTGAAAATCCCATAGCGTATGAATATCCATCGCCGCCAGTGCTTTTTCTAAACGCTCGCCAATCCCCCACAGTGTTGAGCTAGGGAGGTCCATGAGGAGAGTCTGTTGCTCTTTTTGGCTAAAAGCTGACCACAGGCAGACTCCTTGGAGTGACGGCGTTTTTTTAGCCAAATGGTTAGCTAATTTAGCTAAGGTTTTAGTGGGAGCGATGCCCACTCCCACGGGTAGTCCTAACTGTTTTAGTAGGTTTTGACGTAATGTATGACCTAATTCTTGAGGGTTATCGGGGAGTTCACTGAGATCAAGAAAACACTCATCAATGGAGTAAACTTCCTGTCTCGGGGCAAAGCGCTTGAGTAAGCGCATCATGCGCTCACTCATGTCGGCGTACAGAGAGAAATTAGAACTTAAGGCCACTAATCCATGACTTTTTACCAAATGGGCGACTTTAAAAAAGGGGATACCCATTCCAATACCTAAGGCTTTAGCCTCATTACTTCGCGAGACAACACAGCCATCGTTATTGGACAATACCACCACCGCCTTACCCCTTAATGAGGGATTGAAAACCCGTTCACAGGAAACATAGAAATTATTACCATCGATGAGTGCAATGAGGGATTTCATGGACGGTGTAATACCCAGCGCACCACTCCCCAAATAAGAGAGTCTTCCGCTTCACTGAGTTTAATTGTGCGATAAAGGGGATCATCTGCTTCAAGATATCCTTCATGATGCTGAATCATTAAACTACGTACCACAAACTCATCACGTAAATAAGCAATGACCACTTGCCCTGAGTGGGGAGTTAGACTACGGTCAACAATCAGCAAATCATTTTTAAAAATACCTGAGGCTTGTAGGGCATTACTTTGGGCGCGAAAGAAAAACGTACTCTCAGGGTGAGGCATGAGGTAGTGTAAAAGATTCAGCGCATGTTGCTCCTCTTGAGCAGGAAAAAAAGCGAGATGTTGTGTCATGGAAACTATAATACTGTATATTTATACAGTTTAAAAGAGGTTGTATAAAGAAGTAAAAATAGTTATATTTGAGTCACAGGAAATGGCATTTTCCTACTCAACCGCCTGCTTAAAGTCAAGGCTGATAATGCCTACAATTTTTCCGTGAGGAAGAAATGTGGGTGTTCGTTCCCTTTCATTTCTTCTTAGCGTTAATCATCAATTATTTCAAATGGAGAGTATATGGGTGTATGGGCTGTGGTATCAGTGGGGGTGGGAGCCGCATTGGGAGCATTGCTGCGTTGGTGGTTGAGTATACTCTTAAATCCTGTGTTGCCTACTCTTCCCCTAGGAACCTTAGCTGCTAATTTATTAGGTGGTTATTTAGTGGGGGTGGCAGTGGCTTTTTTCACGGAACGGGCAGGTTTTCCACCGGAGTTAAGACTTTTTATTATTACAGGATTTATGGGTGGGTTAACCACCTTCTCCACTTTTTCTGCGGAGGCAGTGTCATTGTTGGCGCGCTCTGAATATATTTGGGCAAGCTTACACGTGTTGATTCACTTAGCAGGTTCTCTGATTATGACTTCCCTGGGAATTGCCACTATCCGTTTGCTGTTAAAAATGAAACTTATTTAACTGCAGTTAACGGGTTGTTGGGGTTGTATAAATAAAACTTGAGCTCCTCTTGGCTGTCATGCCGGAGAGGAGCTCAATGAGTCGTTGAAGTGTGATGAGAGACTATTATTTTTTGCTGGCTTCAACACTGATGGTTACGGTGACTTCATCGCCCACGTAAGGAGCATATTTACCCATATTAAAGTCAGTGCGTTTTAACGTGGTGGTGGCATCAGCACCACAGGCGTCTTTTTTGGTCATGGGGTGAGGCATGCATTTGAAAGAAGTGACTTTTAAGGTAACGGGTTTGGTGATACCTTTGAGCGTTAAGTCACCTTCCACGGCGGTGAGCTTATCACCCTCAAAGTCAAATTTAGTGGATTTAAAGGTAGCAGAGGGATATTTTTCCGTATCTAAAAAATCGGCATCTTGAATATGATTATTAAAGATTTTTGAGCCAGTACTCACTGAGCGGGTGTCAACATGAATATCGGCTTGACCTGTTTTGCTAACTGGGTCGAATTCAATTTGACCAGAGACGCTGTCAAAACGGCTTAATTGGGTAGTGAAACCGAAGTGGCTGTAGGAAAAACGTACAAAAGTATGGTTAGGGTCAGTGGTGTAGTTATTGTCTGCTGCCAACACTGAGGTGCTAGCTAAGGCAAGTAGGGCACCAATATATAAAGTTTTCATGCTGTTCTCCTGTTAAAAATGAAAGATACGATTTAAGATAAATTGTACGCATACGTACAAATATACAGGGCTTTCTCTAAAATTGCAACGCTGGGTTCAACTGGTTAGCCTGACTGCGTCACCGCTCTCAACATCCGAGTCGCAGGAAAAACCGTAATGTGGGATGACATACCTACTCCTATAAAAACTACAATTTATAAGAG
>VFSW01014203.1_pt1 | contig 11022 bp, 10 predicted proteins | sample 5358111 | NCBI WGS metagenome assembly VFSW01 (sample SAMN11554181, study PRJNA540505) | mine drainage metagenome | isolation source: sediment from site ElyBrook_90M | place: USA: Ely Copper Mine, Vershire, VT | collected 2017
GCGTCAAGGCCACATCGGCCGATTCGGCGCGCTCGATCCATGCGCTGCTCTTCAGCCTTGACGGCACGCGCCATCTTCGCGATGAGCTTTCCGACGAGCTTGCCGATCGGTCCGGGGCGAGTTCGCCGACGCACGCAGATGCGCAGCGGCTCGGCGCGATGCTGGCCGAGCGGATGTTCGCGCGCGGCGCGCGCTCGATGCTTGCCGATGGGTAGCGCGGGCGGCATCGTCTATCTCGTTGGCGGCGGCCCCGGCGCGCCCGATCTCATCACGATCCGCGGCCGCAACGTTCTCCGCCGCGCCGAGGTCGTCGTTTACGACAATCTCGTCAATCCGGAATTGCTCGCGTTCGCGGCGGACTCGGCCGAGCTGATCTACGCCGGCAAACGGGGCGGCTCTTCGGCGAGCTTCGATCAGGCGGAGCTGAATCGGATTCTGGTCGAGCGCGCGCGCTGCGGATTGCGCGTCGTCCGTCTCAAAGGCGGCGACCCGTTTATCTTTGGACGCGGCGGCGAAGAGGCCGAGGCGCTGGCGGCCGCAGGTATCCGTTTCGAGGTCGTGCCGGGAATCACCTCGGCGATCGCAGGTCCGGCCTTCGCGGGAATCCCGCTGACCCATCGCGAGTACGGCGCATTCGTCGCGTTTCTGACCGGCCATCAGGACGGCGCCAAGCGCGCCGACGGCTCGACGATTCCCTGGGAGACCGTCGCCGCAGCCGCGCGCGGGGGCGGCACGATCGTGCTCCTGATGGCGACCGCGCGACTCGCCGCGACGCTCGAACGAATCGTGGCTGGGGGACTCGTACCGGAGACTCCGGCCGCCGCGGTGCAATCCGCATCGACCGCGTCGCAAAGGACCGTGCGCGCGACACTCGGCACGCTCGCCGGCGAAGTCGAGCGCGCGGGTATCGGCGCTCCAGCCGTGATCGTAATCGGCGAATGCGTCGCGCTGGGCGCCAGTCTCGGATGGGCGGAGCGGGCGCCGCGGTTCGGCAAGCGGATCGTGATCACGCGGGCGCGCGCGCGTTCGGGCGCCTTCGCCGAGGCGATGCGCGAGATGGGTGCGGAAGCGATCGAGTTTCCGGTGATCCAGACCGTCGCACCCGACAGTTTCGATTCGCTCGATTCAGCGCTCGCGCGGCTGGCCGCTTTCGACTGGATCGTTTTCCCCAGCCCGACCGGCGTCTAGGCGTTCGTCGATCGCCTCCGCGAGTCGGGCCTCGATCTCCGCGAAGCCGCGCGCGCAAAGTTGGCCGCGATCGGGCCCGCTACCGCCGCCCGTCTGCGGCATTACGCGCTTAGCGTGTCGGCGATTCCGCACGAGTATCGCGCCGAGGCGATCGTCGCAGCGATCGGGACAGATGGCATTGCGAGCGCGCGATTTCTGATTCCGCGCGCGCAGGCCGCTCGTGATATCCTGCCCGCGATGCTTATCGAGGCGGGTGCGCGCGAAGTCGTGGTCGCGCCCGCCTACAAGACCGTGCGCCCCGCGAGCGCCAATGCGGCGCGAATCCGCGAGATGGCCGCGGCGGGCGCTATCGACCTGGTGGTCTTCACCAGCTCGAGCACGGTCGCGAATTTCGTCGCGCTCGCAGGGCCGATACCGCCCGCGATGCGCGCCGCCGCGATCGGACCGATCACGGCCGTATCGGCGCGCGAAGCCGGCTTCGAGGTCGTCATCGAACCGCGCGAATACACGATCGCGGCGCTCACTTTGGCAATCCGCGACCATTTCAGTGCCGACAGAACGGCCGGTTGACGCCAGATTCGGATCGCTTCGCGGGGGCGCTCGCGGCGACTATAATCCAGTTCGATTCCCATTACCGGGAGCGTGAGCAGATGGCATATCCAATCAATCGCCCGCGGCGGCTTCGGCGTACCGAAACGATGCGCAGGATGGTGCGCGAGACCCGCCTCTCACCCGACAACCTGATTCTGCCGCTCTTCGTATGTCCGGGCCGCGACGTAAAGCGGCCGGTGCCCTCGATGCCCGGTGTGGCGCAGCTATCCGTCGACAATGCGGTGCGCGAGGCGCGCGAGGCGCACACGGCCGGCGTTCCAGCCGTTATCCTGTTCGGAATCCCGGCGCGCAAGGACTCCATTGGCAGCGAAGCCTGGAACGATAACGGCGAGGTGCAGCGCGCCGTCCGCGAGATCAAGGAGCATGTGCCGGGACTCGCCGTGATTACCGACGTATGCCTGTGCGAGTACACCGACCACGGCCATTGCGGCGTCGTAAAGGGCCATGACGTCGACAACGACGCGACGCTCGAACTCCTTGTGCGCGAGGCACTTTCGCACGCGCGCGCCGGCGCCGACATCGTCGGGCCTTCCGACATGATGGACGGGCGGGTCGGCGCTATCCGCCGCGCGCTCGACCAAAACAGTTTCGAGCACGTCGCGATCATGGCGTATTCGGCCAAGTTCGCCTCGGCCTTTTACGGGCCGTTTCGCGACGCCGCCGAATCGACGCCCCAGTTTGGCGACCGCCGCTCGTATCAGATGGACCCGCCCAACGGCGACGAGGCGATGCGCGAAATTGCACTCGATCTGGAAGAGGGCGCGGACATCGTGATGGTCAAGCCGGCGCTGCCCTATCTCGATTTGATCTGGCGCGCGAAGCACGAGTTCAACGTTCCGGTCGCCGCCTACAACGTCTCGGGTGAGTACGCGATGCTTCGGGCGGCGGGGCTCAACGGATGGATCGACGAGGATCGCGCGGTGATGGAAGTGCTCACTTCGATCAAGCGCGCCGGCGCCGACATGATTCTCACTTATTTCGCAACTGATATCGCGCGCCGCCTCAGTCAGTAGCCACGCGCGTCACGATTATACGGCGACAATCGCTATTCAGCGGCCCGTTCGCGCCAGGTAGTAGGGACGCATCGCACGCAGCGCGCGCATCTGATGGTACGCGAGTTCGTCGTCGGGGTAGCGATGCGCCGGGGCGACGACGCATCCCGCCCGCGCATGACATCGCGGGGCGCAATCAGCCTCGCGTGTCACGCGATATTCGAGGCACCGCGGAATATCCCATCCCGCCGGAAAGCTGACCGCCTCCGCCGGACATGCCGCGATACAACTGCGCGTCGCACATCGGGGACACGGATCGTAGCCTGCCGCGGCGCCCGGCTCGGCGATTAGCTGGTCGACCAATATTGCGGCGCGAAACGCAATCCACGGGCCGAACTCCGGATTGATCAGGACGCCGATTATGCTCGGCCCGCCAAGACCGGCCACGCGGCCCAACTCGACGAAGTTGAGCGTCGGCCCGGAATTCACGAACGGATAGATTATCGTCGCACGCGCGCCCGCTTCCCGAAGCGGCGCAACGAGTTCGTGTTCGGCGACCTCGGCGCTGAAATCGTCGAGCGGATTCTCGCGATCCATCCATCCCGGATTGCGCTCGGTGTGACGGCGGAAGGCGCGCCAGAAATCGCCGCCGCCGTTGCCAACCACGATTATCGAGCGCGCGTCAGCGTCGAGCGCCGCCGCTCGCGACTCCGGTTTCACGGCGGCGTCGTAGCGCTCGATCGGCACCGCGGCAACCAGGTTCAAGCCGTGGCGGGCGCCGGCGCGGCGCACGATATCGAGGAGCGTTTCATTCATCTTCGTTTATCGGTGCTGGTAAAGGCGGCGGCGAAATCAAGCATGCGCCATCAGGCGATTTTGTAGGTCACAAGTCCGTCGGCCACCAGCGCGCCGGCGCGGTCGCGCACCTCGACGTTGAGGCTCGCGATTCGCTTCCCCTTGCGACGCACGCTCGCGCGCGCGACCAGGTCGGTCTGAACCGCAGGCGCGGTGTAGTTGACGGTCATCGAGATCGTGGCGCTGCGCGTGGTCTCGGGCATCGTCCAGACCGCGGCGCATGCGGCGAAGTCGATAAGCGCCGCGATCGCGCCGCCATGAATCGGGACCTCGGGGCCGCCCGAGTTGAGGAGCGCGGTCGCGAACGGCATCAGCACCGTCGCGATACCTTCGGCGTGCGATTCGACCTTGAGCCCGAGCACGGCCGAAAACGGGCCGCCTTCGAGTTCGGCCAGCACCGGATTCGCGTTCGACGCGGCCATCAGCGCGGCCCTTGGTCGTGGTCACGAGCCAGCGCAAGCCGTATCGCTGCGGCGGCCGCTTCGGCCGGCTCGTCGGCGCGCACGGCGATACCGTCGATATGCGGCCACGCGCGTATCGCGACGATCGGACGGCCGAGCTTGAGCGCGAAGCCGATCTCGCTGAGCGTGCCGCCCTCACCGGCCATCGCGATCACCGCGTCGGCGCTGCCGGCCACAATTGCATTGCGCGCCTCGCCCATCCCGGTCGCGATCACGAACTCGATATGCGGATTCGCCTGGCGATGATCGAAGCTCGGAATATTTCCGATCGTGTGGCCGCCGCACTCGCGCGCGCCGCGGGCCGCGGCTTCCATCACGCCGCCTCTGCCGCCGCATACCAGCGTCGCGCCGCGCGCGGCGAGTTCGCGTCCGATCGCGCGTGCCAGTTCGAGCAGGTCAGCGCTGGCGTCACCCGCGCCGATTAGGGCGATCTGCACGCCGCGCTTCATCGTCCGCCTGTCGTCATCGCAGGATTCCCAGGATCGCGGGCAACTCGGCGATACTTTCGATCGTGAAATCCGGCTCCGGGATACCCTCGGGAATTGGCACCCGGCGCCGATTCACCCACGCCGTGCGCATCCCGGCCTGCTTCGGGCCCAGGATATCCTCGCGCGGCGTGTCGCCGACGAAGAGCACGTCGGCGGCGTCGAGGCCGAGCATCGCGAGCGCCATCGCATAGATTTTCGGATTCGGTTTGCGCAGCCCTACTTCGGCCGAGATAATCACCGGCTCGAAAAGATCGGCGACGCCCGTATCCTCCAGCACTTCGCGGCCGGTCTGCGCGTCGTCGAAATTCGACAGCAGCCCGATGCGGAACTTCGGCGCGATAAGGCGCACCGCTTCGGCATTGGCGGCCGGCGCCGAGGTGACCGTGCGCACCCCCGCCATATGCATGCGCGTGAGATGCTCGGCGAAGCGCGCGCGCTCGTCCGATTCGGGAATTCCCAACCGTTCGAGGGTGCGCACGAACCGTTCGAGACACGTGATCTCGAGCCACTGGCGTTCGCGCTCGCAGCCGATCTCTTCGGTCACCTCGTGATAGACCTCGAGGAAGCGCTCGCGGCGCGCGCCGTCGCCCAGCCGTTCAGCCACTGCCGGCATTATCCACGGAATCGTGCTGTGGATTGTGCGCCCGCGCCACTCGATCTCCGGCAGCCGCTCGGGCTCCCATCGGACCAGCGTGTCGAACAGGTCCAGGACGACCGCCTTGAAGCTATGGCTAGCCACGCGGCGTCAGTGCGGCGGCGCTCGCGAAGAGCGCGGCCAAGTCGAGCGCCATCACGGCGACGTTCAGCATCACGGACAAGTGATGGAGCCGGTCGAATTCGGCCCGCTGGACCGGATCGGGATTCGCCTGCTCGGCGACCGTCCGGATCGAATCGACTTGCGGACGAATGATCATTCCCGCGTAAAACGTAATCGCGAGCGCCACCGCAATCGCGAACGCCGCAGCGCCCCACCAAAGCCGCGCCGAGCGGGATGCCGCAAGATAGATCGCCAGGAGCAATCCCAGCCCGCCGGCGATATAGCCCATCAGGTAGTAGCGCGGAAAAATTCCCGCGACGACCTTGCCGGCCTCGGCGATTGGCAGCCGCGTGAAAAGCACCGGCGCCGAAATCGCGGAGAAGAAAATCATTCCGCCGAGCCAGCACACGAGACACAGGAGGTAGATGAAGAGGGCAATCATTTTCGATCAGTAACCGATTCTGAGCCTGAGTCCATAATCGCGCCAGTGGATACGTTCAATTGAGATAAGGCTTGTTTGCGCCCGGCAAAGGTTGACGCGCGCCAAAGCCGCTATCGACCGAATGCCACGCGATTATCTCGCGCTCTCCCGACTGCCAGCAAAGGAAGATGACTCCGCCGTCGATCTCGAACGGAAAATCGATGAGGCCCAGGTCAATATCCTTGAGCAAGCATCCGAGGCTCCCGATCTGGGCCGCCACCTCGGCGACGCGCGCGGCTTCGGGCCGCAACTCGGGGTAGCGATCGATCACGGTGCTCAAGGGAAGCGCGCCGATATCGGGGTCCGCGCCGGCGAGCTCGCGGATTCGCGCGCGCAGCGCATTGGTATGATTCTGCAGCGCGCGCACCAGGATTTCGAGACGCGGGAGCAGCGCGTTCGCTTCCTCAGTGGTGAAAACTTTCTCAAACTGGAGCTTTGCCAAACTTTGCCTCATGAATCGCCGCCGCCCAAAATCTCGCTCCCCCCTCCGTGGCGCGCGGTCTCTGACTTGAGTGCCTTCCGGGCGTATACTACGGTAAAAGTCTGCGGCGGTGAAACGGCGAATTTCTTGTGCTCGCCGATCGCCCTTGGGGAGGGCAATCACACAAATCTTATGAGCGAGAAACCCCTAGGAGAAAAACGCTTCGAGCTCGACGAAGACCCGAGCGATATCGAGATCCCCGAAACGCTGCCGGTGCTGCCCCTGCGCGGCATCGTGATTTTCCCAAGCCAGATTCATCCGTTTCTCGTCTCGCGGCCGTCGTCGCTCAAGCTGATAGAGGAGTTCGGGGCCACCTCGCGGATAATCGCGCTGTCGGCGCAGAAGAATCCCGAGGAGGAAAATCCGCCGCCCGAAGGACTCTACCAGCGCGGCACCGCGGTGCGGATTCTCAAGATGCTCAAGTACCCGGACCATAGCGTCCGCGTGCTGGTGCAGGGAATCGCACGCATCGACCTCCTCGACTTCACCCAGGTCGAACCGTTCTTCCGCGCCCACGTGCGCCGCCTTGACGAGTCGTTCAGCCACGACAAGGAGCTCGACGCGCTCCAGGCTCATCTGGTCAGCCAGTTCTCGAAGTTTGTCTCGCTGGTGCCCTACCTGCCCGACGAGCTTCAGGTGATGGCGATGCAGGTGCGCGAGCCGAATCGGCTCACCGATATGGTCGCGTCGTACATGAAGATCGCGGTCGAGGAATCGCAGGACCTGCTGGCGACGCTTGACGTGCGCACCCGGCTCGAAAAACTGGCCGCGATTCTGGGACGCGAGATCGAACTGCTCGAACTGGGCCATAAGATCCAGTCGCAGGTGCAGACCGAGCTCAACAAGAATCAGCGCGAATACTATCTGCGCCAGCAGCTCAAGGCGATCCAGAAGGAGCTCGGCGAAGGCGACGCGCGCTCCTCCGAGATCGAGGACCTCGAAAAAAAGATCGAGGCGGCGCGGATGCCCGAAGAGGCGCGCAAGACCGCCGACAAGGAACTCGACCGGCTCAAGATGATTCCGCCCGAATCGGCCGAGCACACGGTCGTCCGCACCTATCTCGATTGGCTCGTCAGCCTGCCCTGGGATACCGCGACCGAGGACAACCTCGATATCAAGCACGCGCGCGCGGTTCTCGACGAAGACCATTACGATCTCGAAAAGGTGAAGGAGCGAATCCTCGAGTTCTTGGCCGTGCGCCAGCTTAAACACGACACCAAGGGGCCGATTCTGTGTTTCGTCGGGCCGCCGGGAACCGGCAAGACCTCGCTCGGACGCTCGATCGCCCGCGCGCTCGGACGCAAGTTCGTGCGCCTCTCGCTCGGCGGAATCCGCGACGAAGCGGAAATCCGCGGCCATCGCCGCACCTATATCGGCTCGTTGCCCGGCCGCATAGTCCAGGGCCTGCGCAACGCGGGCTCGAACAATCCGCTCTTCATCCTCGACGAAGTCGACAAGCTCGGCATGGATTTTCGGGGCGACCCGGCCTCGGCACTGCTCGAAGTGCTCGACCCCGAGCAGAACAATACGTTTTCGGACCACTACCTCGACGTTCCGTTCGATCTTTCCAAGGTGCTCTTTCTGACCACCGCCAATATCCTGGACCCGATTCCCCATGCCCTGCTCGACCGGATGGAAGTGCTCGAGTTGCCGGGCTACACCGAGGAAGAAAAGCTGCAAATCGTCGAGCGCCATCTGGTGCGCAAGCAATTGACCGAGAACGGCCTCGGCGACCGCCAGATAGAATTCACGCGCGAGGCGCTGGCGGAAATAATCCGCAACTACACGCGCGAAGCCGGATTGCGCAATCTCGAGCGCGAGATCGGGCGCGTATGCCGCAAGATCGCGCGCTCGATAACCGAGGGCGAAGCGCCCCCGGAGAAGATCACGCCCGCGATGCTTCAGCGCTATCTCGGTCCGCAGAGATTCTTCTCAGAGGTCGCGGAACGCACCGAGGAGCCGGGCGTCGCCACCGGACTCGCGTGGACTCCCAACGGCGGCGACATCCTGTTTATCGAAAGCACCCGGATGCCCGGACAGAAGGGCATCACGATCACCGGTTCGCTCGGCGATGTGATGAAGGAATCGGCGCAGGCGGCGCTATCTTACGTGCGATCGCGCTGCGAACGGCTCGGTATCGCGCCTGACTTCTTCGAGAAATCGGACATCCATATCCACGTCCCCGCCGGTGCGATTCCCAAGGACGGCCCTTCGGCGGGCGTTACGATTGCCGCCTCGCTCGCCTCGCTGCTGACCGGCCGGGCGGTGCGCCCCGACGTTGCGATGACCGGTGAGATAACGCTGCGCGGCAAGGTGCTGCCGGTCGGCGGAGTCAAGGAAAAGGTTCTCGCCGCACGCCGCGCCGGTATCAAGACCGTGATTTTGCCGCGACGCAACGGCAACGACCTCGAAGATATTCCCGACGAGGTGCGCAAGGAACTCGAGTTCGTTTTCGTCGATACCGTGGGCGAGGTGCTCGAACACGCCTTTCGCGACGCGGTCGTGACCGGTACCGAAGCCGGCTCCGCGCCAGCCGAACGCACGATTTTGAACTGACGCGCGGGCCGGCTGCTCGAATCCGCTTCGCCAGGTATCTGGCATCCATCCGGCTTGCCGCGGCGACCCATCGCGGCGGCCGGAGCTTGCCAGACTCGCAAAGTCTCCCGCCGCGCGATGATACGATGCGGCGCTCAATCGCAACGCATGCCGCGCGTTCCGCCGCAGCTACATTTGCGGACCAGGGGGATTTTGTGCGAGCCTTTTCCGCATCGGACGGCGTTTGAGCGAATCCCGTGAAGATACTGGTAGTGGCAGCCGAGATCTCTCCGTCGGCCAAGGTCGGAGGACTCGCCGACGTGATCGGCGCGCTGCCGCTCGCGATGGCGCGGGCGGGCGCGGAAGTATCGATCATGGTCCCCGGCTACAGCAGTCTGCTCGATTCACTCAAGACCGAATCGGTCGCGCACGAATCGGTCCGCGTAGGTTCGGAGGTCGAAAGCTTCGAGCTGCTGCGCGCGAGCGGCCCTGGCGGAGTGCCGCTGTTTATCGTCTCGCATCCGGGCTACTTCAACCGACCCGGGATTTATGGCGACGCAGGCGGCGACTATCCCGACAATCTCCGCCGCTACGCGCTGTTCGGCCGCGCCGCCGCGATGGCCGCCGCCCGCCGTATCCGGCCCGATGTGATTCATGCGCATGACTGGCACTCGTCGATAGCCGCAATCGTGTCGCGCGCCGACCCTGATCTCCGCGCCGCATTGGGAGGCACCGCGGTCGCCCTCACAATCCACAACGTCGCCTTCCAGGGAATGTTCCCGGCGTCGGACTTTCGAATCCTCAATCTCGACCCCTCGTTCTTTTCGATCAACTGTCTTGAGTTCTGGGGACGAATGAACCTTCTGAAAGGCGCGATCATGCTGGCCGACGGCGTTTCGACCGTAAGTCCAAGCTACGCCGCCGAGATAAGCCACGACCCCGAACTGAGCTTTGGCCTTGACGGCGTGCTCCGCGGCAAGGGCCATAACTTCGTCGGAATCACCAATGGCGCCGATTACGGCGAATGGGATCCCGCCAAAGACACCGAGATCGTGGCAAGCTATTCGCCAGGCCGGCGCGCCGGCAAGCGGCGGTGCAGGACCGCGCTTCGCCAGGCGCTCGGGCTTATCGACGACCCCGCTATCCCGGTGGTCGGGATGGTGACCCGGATGGGCGCGCAGAAGGGCCTCGACCTGCTTGCCCTGGCGCTCGACGCCGTGGTCGCCCAGCGCGTTCATCTGGGAATTCTCGGCAGCGGCGAACCGGAGCTCGAACGGGCGTTTCGACAGGGCGAGCAGCGGAATTCGCGCAACGTCCGCGTCCGCTTCGCCTTCGACAATGCGCTGGCTCATCAGATTCAGGCCGGCAGCGACATCTTCCTTATGCCGTCGCGATTCGAGCCCTGCGGTCTGACCCAGATGTATGCGTGCAAGTACGGAACCGCGCCGCTGGTGCGCGCCACCGGCGGTCTCCGCGATACGATCACCGAGTTCAATCCAAAGAACGGGACCGGCAATGGCTTCGTCTTCACCGACTATCAACCAGCGGCGCTGGTCGAGGCGCTCGCGCGCGCCACGCACCTTTTCCGTCAACCCGCTCCATGGAAGCGCCTGATGGACAATTGCTTCGCGGCCGATTTCTCATGGCCCTATGCCGCCGCCCGCTACCTGGAATGGTTCGAGCGCCTGCGTTACCAGCGCGGCGTCTGAGCAAATCTCGCATGCGCAAATTGGCAGACCGAATAATCGTCTACGCCGACGGCTCGTGTCTGGGAAATCCGGGCCCCGGCGGATGGGCCGCCGTCATTCTCGACGGGCGGGACGCGCCCGAACTGAGCGGCTCCAATCCTCAGACGACCAACAATCGGATGGAGATTACCGCGGTTATCGAGGCGTTGCGGGCTCTTCCGGCGTCAACGCCCGCGCTAATTCGTACCGACAGCCAGTACGTGATCAAAACGATCACCGACGGATGGCGGCGCAACAAAAATCAGGACCTCTGGGCATTGCTGGACGCCGAGCTGAGAGGGCGCGATGTCCGCTTCGAATGGGTCAAGGGGCACGCGGACGATCCGATGAACGAACGCGCCGATGCGCTGGCGGGGGGGGGGGGGGGGGGGGGGGGGGGGGGGGGGGGAGCGCCCCCCGCCCCGCCCCCCCCCCCCCCCCCCCG
>VFSW01014204.1_pt1 | contig 11022 bp, 11 predicted proteins | sample 5358111 | NCBI WGS metagenome assembly VFSW01 (sample SAMN11554181, study PRJNA540505) | mine drainage metagenome | isolation source: sediment from site ElyBrook_90M | place: USA: Ely Copper Mine, Vershire, VT | collected 2017
GTCGTAAACCTTCGCAATGTTGCCTAGCCCGTCTTGCTGAAGGACGATGGGCGTCGTCTCCGTAATTGGGGTGCCGTTGGGAGGAGATAGGAGTGAGGCGTAAGATACTGTTACGCCGACTGCAACCACTCCAGCATTGTTTGGCACATTGATCGCGACAGAGGTTGGTAGACCACCAACAGGCACGACGAATGTCTGCGCGCCATTTTTAGGATTGAATGCGATTAGCGTTGGGCCCTGCGAGGTCGCGGCGCGCGTCCCACGAGAGACCTGGATCGAAACGCCGTACTCGCCCCCGGCGCCTATTGTGAAAGAGTCAACGTCCGCGACGGAGACTTTGACGGACGCACCGACGCCGGACACGGTGACGCCGTTCGCGACCGAGACACGCCGCGTGACCGTGTTGCCCTCGACGGTCCAGAAAATGGTCGCCTCGGTCAACGCCTGGGCCTGCAGAGGATCAGAGACACCGAACTCCACAGAGTAGGCGTCAGCTACGGGGAAGTTGGCTTGCAGTGTCAGCGTCCGTGTCAGATCACCATCGCGAAGATTCCCACTCTTCGACCAGCCGCCGGTTTTAGCTTGTTCTTGAATCTCGTCCAGCATGGCGTTGGGCCCCTCGGCAGACGGCGGATCTTCCGTCGGCACCGTAGCATAGGGTGGTGCTGCTGACATACCTGTGGGTGCGATGCATCCGGTAAGTGCGCCGCCTACAATGACTGCCTCGAGAACTGTGCCGAGTAGCGTGATGACGGTTTTCATACTCGGTTGGACGGACCAGGACGGTTTTCTACTCAAAACTTACTCAAAAAGATTCTATTTCTTTCCGAGGTGAAACGTCCCGCCGGCGCGCGTTGCGATCGCTACAGGAGGCTTTGGAGGGGGTCTGCGGAGACTTACAGCCGGGGGCCTTGGAGGGGGTGCGTACGAGCCTAGATTGATGCCACCGAGGTGCATGCCGACAACCTTGGGCGGCGGCTTGGGCGCTGCTGGCTTGGCTGTCATTCCTTTGCCGAGGTGCAGGCCTGGGGCAGGCGCTACGGGCTTGCCGTACGAGCCCAGATTGACGCCTCCGAGATGCATGCCGACAACCTTGGGTGGCGGTTTCGCGCCGGGCTTGGCGAGCTTGCTGAGATGTATCCCACCTCCAGGCGCAGGGGCGTCCGCCGCGCCTGCCGCAGCAGCGGCCGCATCGATCACACGCTGCCTGTTGGCGGCGGCTTTGGCAGCATCGGCTGCCTGGCGTTGGGCTTGAGCGTCGGCCACTGAAATAGGGAGGCTGGCCACTGCGGGGTGCCCGCTCTCGATAGGTGCCGTTGGCCCTCCCCCGAGGCCCGTCAGCAAAGACAGCCCTGTGGTTGCGGGGCCCGCGTCGGGTGTTCCGAGCATTCCCGCGGCGACGCCCGCACCGACCCCAGCGGCGAGTCCCATTCCGTAGGGCGTTGCCGCGAGTGGCGTCTTGGTCGGAAGGCCTGAAGGGTCGACCGATGCGACCGTAGAAGGGCCTCCGGCCGGACCGCCCCCACCGCTCGGGGAGGTTCCGCCACCGCCGCTGCCCGAGCCGGATCCACCGCCCGTGCCGCCGCCTCCTCCGCCGTCGTAGGAGCCGTCGCCCTCTTCGACGGTGTCCGACCCACCGCCATCGTCTTGCTCAGGCGTCTGATCGTACTGCGCGTACTGCGGCGCCTCGTCGTACTGAGGTGCCTCTTCATACTGCGGCGCCTCGACATACCGCGGCTGTTGTGCGTACTGCGGCGCGTCCTGGGACTCGTCGTACTCGGGTGCCGCGTCTTCGTCGCCTTCGGGGCTGTCGTCACCGGTGGACCGGACGTCGTCCTCTGACGAGCCCCCCTCGAGGTCTTCGCCGCGTGTGAACGCATCGCCCCCTTGGCCCATCATGCCGCCGCCGCCGGGGACGTAGGACGCGTCGTAGATGCCTTCGGCGCTCTGCGCGTCGGCGTCCGCGGCGTCGTCCTGGTCTTGGCCGAACTGCGCGAGGTTGAAGGGGTCCGATGCCATCTCGCTACCGAAGGTGGGGAGCAGGCGCTTGACGCCTGCGATGCCGACAGCTGCCGCACCGGCTACGGCGCCAACGACTGCCCCCGGTAGTCCTCCGAAGAGCCAGCCTGCAGCCGCGCCCAGGCCGAGGGTTGTCTTGGGATGCGTCTTGGCCGTCGCGAGCAGGCTCATAACCCTTACCTTACCACCGCTTGAGGGCGCGCGCGAAGCGTAGAAGGCGTACCACGCAGTAGAGGGCGCCGCCCACCGCGAGCACTGAAACGACGACGAGGAAGGCCGTCACAGCCCGATCTTGCCGGGATCGGCCGAACAATGCAAGACTGCCGCTCAACTATGACGGACCGTAAATACCCGTCATCACCACTTGCTCCGGGCAGTAGGACCAGACGCAAGCTGCCCGAGCCAACGGCGGCAGAGAGGGAGCCCGGAGCCCTCCTGATGATCGCTGAGGCCGCGAAGCTTGCGGGGATGGGCCCTGCCACTCTACGGATGATGATCGATCAGGATCGTGTTCGGGTCGTGCGTAACTCTGACGGTGTGATGTGTGTGCCCCGCAGCGTGACCCTTGATCTATGCGACGGCAGATGGCGTGGTGGGAAGGGCCTGGCGCCCTTCGAACTTGACAAGAAGAAAGAGGAGAGTGTTCGCGGCGAAACCACACGCGGTGCGGTGGCTGCAGCGGCGTTCGATCGGTTCGCGAAGGGCATGTCCCTCGTCGACGTTGTACGCGAGCTTCGCCAGGAGCCTGACGTCATCGAGGTGCTCTGGAAGAAATGGATCGGCCTACAAGAGATGCAACGCCGAACGAGCGCCCCGGACTGTCTACATCACGGCGCACGATGTAGCGGCGCGATCGAGGACAGGATCGGTCTCTGTGGCTATCACGCGGCGCGCTCGCGCATCCTCACCGAGGAGCAGGAGCTCTCGCTCAAGGGCCAGACGATCCCGACGGCGGTCCACTGCGTCGCATGCTCATCAATCGCCGACCGCGGCGTCTGCTCGAAGTGCGTGCGCGCGACGACGATTCGGATCGAGGGCGAAGGTGCGGGCCGACGGGTCGTTGCGCGGGCCGGCAACCACACCCTCGCGATCGTGCTCCTCAGTCAAGTACTCCCTGACAGGACCGATAAGGTCGAGTCACCCAAGGGGGCCGTGCAACCGCAACCCACAGAGGATAGGTTGGATCAGATCCTCAACGGCCTCAGGGCCAAGGCGGACAGAACGTGAGTGGTTCGAACGATCGCGACGCGATCCAGCAATTTCTAGAGGAACAGTTCGGAATGATCGAGGGCGACGGGGCCGTCTCGATCGTCGGGCTCGTACACTACGCGCACACCGGCGAGGTTCAGATCCACGCCGCGAAAACGGGCCAGGCCCATTGGGGCAAGCCCGACGAGATGGCGCGCACGTTCGACGCGCTCGCGACGCGTCACGCGCGCGGCGTCGTCGGAGGCGGTGCGCAGCAGTACCAGATCACCGTCTGCCGCGGGACTGACGGCCGTCCGACATCCGTCTTGCCGTTCGTGCGCGTGGGGGCTCGCAACATCGCCGGGCCGGAAGGATCGCTCGCGACCGAGCCGCCGACGCCGATGGGTCTAACGCAGCAGGCCCAGCGTTGGGGGGAGCAGATTACACAGATGGCCTTCCACGGAATGGGCCAGCTCCAGCACTCACAACAGCGCGCCCTCGACGCCCGTGACTCCAAGATCGAGAACATGGAGAAGATCAACGCGGACCTGTGGCTCGCGTGTAAGAATCTTCTCTTAGAGCTCGACAAGCGACGACATGATGAGCGTATGTCGGAGATCGCCGCGGCGCGCATGGCGGAATTTCAGAAGCAAGTCATGACGTTAGCCCCCGCCTTAGTGAATATGATGACAGGGAAAGAGATCGTCCCCCTGTCGGCAGCGGACACATCCATTCTTGACACGATCGCCGCGTTTGCGACTCCGGACGACGTGAGGCTCATCACGGCCGGACTGGCAACCAAGGAAGGCGGCGCCACCATCGCCTCGACGCTGCAGGATCGGTTCAATCAATACCACCGACGCAAGGCGGAGCAAGACGCAGTCGAGAAGCGTCTGATGGCAGGCCTGCCGGCGCGAAGCTACGAGGAGGCCGAACGCGACGCGGCCGGCGAGGCGATACGCGCCCTGCGTGGCGCCCCCGTTGAGACGAAAGCGCTCCCCACCGGCAAGACTGCCAACGGCGTCAATGGCGCCAACGGTGCCAACGGCCACGTGGAGACTGCGACCAGCGACACCCCAGTCGATGGCGAGAAGCTGTGGGACGACCTGTTCACGTCCGCTGAGCCCGGCAAAATCGAAATGTTGATCGGCGTCTTGGGATCCGCGCAGCCGGGTCTCGCCGATCGCCTACGGGCACGCTTCGAGGCTTCCAAGAAGTGACCGCGGTGGGGGCGGCGCCGATCGCGCACCGCCCGCAGCACTGCTGCATGTGCGACCGCGAGGTGCTGGTTGCGACCTCGACGACGCGGGACCCGGAGGCACCCGAGATGATCCAGCTGCCTGTCGGGGCGTGGATCGGGTTCGTGCAGGGGGATCATGCGCCGGAGATGGTCGTCGTATGCTCGGAGACGTGCCGCCGACAGCTCCTGAGCACGTGACGTCTACACACTCCCCGGCCGTGGTGGGCGACCACGTTGTGTCTCTTCGACCGAGACAATGCCATACGCGATACCGATAGCTTTGCGAACGACGTCGCTGTCGGTGATCGCCCTCGTCGGATCGAGCTTCTGGAGTTTGTCGCGCAGCGCAGCAAGCGTCTGCATGTCGGATGACTTGAGAAGCACTCGCATGCTCCGACAACTTTTATCTCTTGACATACAGACACCTCCGTACTAGGGGTCCTGTGAAGTAGGCCTAACATTACACTGGACGTACGGGACTTTCATCACTAAGCAAACATACCTTCGATCTTCTCAGATCTGTCATGGGGATCGGGCGGACAAGGGGTACCAACGATCGCATCGCGCCGACATCGATCTTGGCTTGGCTAAAAAAGTCCCCTGGTGAACCGTGAGTCCCGTGTAAATATAGCCCTACTAGACGGCTAACTATCAGGAACAACTCAGGATCACCCACCAAAAGAGTGTGGTTGCTCCCCTGACGGGCCCTCATCCGCCCCTGGGGGGCTTTATTTGACTCGTTTTAGTATTGACTCAACGGTCCAAAGCTGCACACCAAGCCCTGAGTCGAACTCTTCGACGAGACGACGACCCCCGATGACCTGAGTACGACAGCGTCGGAACGCGATCCCAAGACCTTGTGCATTGGGGCGCACCTCGCCCGTTCGTTTCTTACTACAAAGACCTTCCACAGCGGCCCGGAGGGCGTCGTACGTGTTGTCTTCCCCATAGATATCGTACAGGCAGTCGACGATCGATCCCGCCCCCATCCATTTCACGTTGCCGTGACGCTTGTACAACTGGGGGAGCCTTTCCAGGATCGAGGCCAAGTGCTGGCTGTCTGTGTCTACAGCGCGTGCCTTGTCGCCGGTCAGGCGGCACGTGGAGATGTCAGGGCCTCCAGCGAAGAGGATTGCGGGCGTAATCCACGAGTTGAACGCCTCGAAACTACCCCAGGGCCTGCAGTCCTGTCTCGGTTTGCCGGCGTACGCGTAGGCTCGAAGGACTGTAAGTGCAGCAACGACGAGCTCGGCACGCATGCGGTGAGCATACGCGCACAGGTTCTCCTTGATGAGGAAGGTTGAGATGTCGCGGCCGCGGGGGTCCTCGACCTGCGTTTCCATGCGACTCATCAATGTCCTCGGGATGATGTCCGCCCGGTAGAAGCCGATGTTGTTGCCGGTTCCGAAGATGATGGTCGACCACTCGACCCGCATGTTTCGGGTCTCGCCGAGCACACGTAGGTCGTAGTGTCCCTCGGTTGTGACAGCCGCCTCGAGCGCCTCGCCCCCGAAGTCTTGACCAATGTTGTCGAGGCAAAAGAAGCGTGTGCCATCCCGCGCGTAGGCGTCGAGAACCTTTCGGAGCTCGTCCCCCGGCCCGGGGAAGGATCGGCGTGGCATCGGCCGACCGCTCGCGATGATGCCGATGGTGTCGTTGACGATCGTCTTGCCGGTCCCCGGCGTGTTCGCCTCGGTCATGAAGATGGGAACGACCCCCTGGATGGCGGCCTGCGCGAAGATAGTCAGGATCCCGGCGATGGGGCACGCGCGTGCCGCATCATCGACGAACTCGAGCCCCGCGTAGACGTGCCAGAGCTTCTCGAACGCGACGTGCGCTTCGTCTTGTGATGGCGTCTCCGGTATTCTGGGAAACTTGGTGCTCGGGGCGTAAAGGTACCCTGTCATCTTATCGTACCCGCTCTTTTGCACGACGGTGCCATCAGGACGTAAGAACGGCGTTTCCGAGATCCCACGGATCACCCGCATGGATGGGTATTCCGCGTGCACAAGTATCGAGCGCGCGAGCATTGCAGTCGGATTGCAATAGACATACTTCTGTAGCTTGTCGTCGTAACGTTGACAGGGCACTCTCGCGCTCATGCGCGCGAGGAGGTTGACGTCGGGGATCTGCTTCAGTAGGGGGGTCTCGGCGCAAAGGACCCCGCGGCCCTTCCTTTCATCACTATAAATTCGTGCCTCTGTCTCTGTGATACGAACAACACGTACGAGCTCTCCCGCACGCTGATAGACATCCAAGTCCTTGCTCAACAATTCTATTGACTCAATAGTATTGTCCAGGAGGGTACCCACCCCAATGACAATCGCACCCTTTAGCCGTATCGCTCGGCGCCTGTCATCACCGTCGTCGTGGTATGCCCCATCGCCGTACTCACTATAGTTATCGTGCTCCTCGTAGGCGGTCTCAAAGTCCGCGATGCGGGCGGCATCTAGCAGTTCGGCACGTGTCTCTTCGTATTCGTCGATCTGCGCCTGCTCGAACTGCTCTTCCCTGGAGATGTCAGACGCCGTCTGTCGCCCAGGCGTCCCGCTCGCTTCGTCCCGACGCGATCCTCGAGCCGTCATGATTCAACGGCCTCTCGGCTACGGCCAGCAGACCCTCTCGGTTCTTTGCCATCCAAGACCAGCCTCCACCCTCGCGTGCCCTCTGACAGCCTCACGCTTGACGAGAACGGCGACCGTAATCTAGGGTGCTGCACGACGTCAATCTTTGGCGGGGCACTACGATGAAAAAAGAACCCAGAAAAGATCCCTCTGACCTGACCCTTCCGGTCTGCGTGCGGCTGTCCCCGAAACTCAGAGCGAAGCTTCAGAAGGCCGCTGAGCGTCGAGGCATGTATCTCACCGCGTTCATCCGGCACGCCGCTGTCCTTCTCGCCAACGAACCGGCCGGTGGGGAACGAAGTTTGACGTGATCATGGAACTGGCCGATAGGAGAGAGATCTACACACATGCTCAAACGCCATCCCCAGTTTCCGGAGCAAGTCTCCTTGAAAGTTGACCCGAAGTTGCGCGCGGCTCTCGAGCGTGTCGCGAAGAAGAACGGTCGCTCCGCGAGTCAATTGATCCGTGAGGCCTTAGCTTCGATTCTCAACGTGTGTCCAACCTGTGGGCAGAGCCGGTCGCGTACCAAGTCGACGTCAGCGGCGGCGTGATGGCTACGAAGGGACGCACGGCTACGAGCGCCCCGCCCCGTAAGGAGGCCTACGGCACGGGCTTGCAGCCCAGCATGTCCTGGTCCGCGCAAATTCTGGAATGCAGTTTTGCTTTTGGTAAAGAACTCGATCGAGGCGAGGCAAGTGAGGCTGCACGCTACGGCAGTGCGTTCCACGAGCTCGCCGCGAGCCGCACCACGAACGACAAAAGACCCTTGTCGGCGCGCGTCGCAGCGACCCGCTGGGGCGTCGGCTCTCATCACGCAGAGCTCAAGGAGCACGCCGCGGTGGCGTACGGCGTGCTCACCCAATGGCTCAAAAGAAATGAGTTCCATATCGACTTCGACGCGATTCGTAAGAAGGGCGCCCTATTGATTGAGCATGCTATCGCGCTCCGACCCGGCGTCTCGGGGCGTGCCATCGCGCCGCACGATGAGGAGCACCGCTATCACGGCCTCGAGCTCGGCGAGCAACCCGGCACCCTCGATCTCGCAGTCATCCCACATAAAAGGGATATCCGAAAACTCCCAATCCTTGTGTACGATTGGAAAACGGGAGAGGAGGACTTCTCACAACCGCTCGAGAAAGCACAATTATTATCTTTAGCGGCGGGCACCATGCGGTGGGTCGGAGCCGATGAGGCCATTGTCGCGGTCGGCCACGCGCGGCGCCGCGGGATGCCAAAGGTGTATGCCGATCGCGTCAAGCTAAGCGAGTTGGGTGAATACGAAAGACGTATCGGAGCGGCTCTCGCCAAGATTGGTGACGGTAGCATGCGGCCGGGGCCATGGTGCGACTGGTATGGCGGATGTCCAGCGAGGTCGGTCTGCCCCGCGCGGGACGCAGAATTATTAGCGCGCGCCGGGGATGTGCTGACGGGCCTGACTGCGGCCGGGGGCGCCCTATCGAAGGATGGCCTGACAGCGAACGACGTCTCGATCGTCCATGCCGGCAGGCAGCTCTCGCAGGAGAGGAAGTTAGGTTTGCTGTACGACGTGGTTCGCAAGGCGGAGGCGTTGGCCGGCCGCGCGCGTGCGGAAATCAAGAACGCCATCTTGGCGTCTAATGGGATGCTACTGCCTGAGACGCCTAACGGCGAGTATCTAACCATTCGAGAGTATGAGAAAGAGAACCTCTCGAAGAGTTCGGTTGTTGAGGCGTACGGCAAGATCGCGGGGGAGAGGCTACTCAAGAAATTCAGAAGGGATGGAGCGATTCGAACCTCGAAGGTGGTGCAGCTATGGCCCGAGAAAGATCGAGGCCGATGAAACGCTTCGCACAGTTCTGCGGATTCATCGCATGCTCCGGTACTCTAATACTCGTCATGATCACCCCAGCGTCATCACTGGGAGGGACGATCAGCGCTATCGAACTCGCCCTAGTGTTCTCTTTCGGCACGTACATGATGGCCTACGAGCTCTGGCTGAAGGATCGTGACTGAGATGACTACAACCGAGCTGACAGAGTTGGATCTCGAGGCGCGCGCCCTCGCGCTCGAAAGTCCCCGAGACCCTGGAGCCGCCGCCACCCGGATAGCGAAGCGTCACGGGATCGGGATCCTGGACATCATGGGGCCGTGTCGTCTCCGGCACGTCGTGCGCGCCCGCTTCGAACTCTATCGCACGCTGCGAGACTTCGGCTGGAGCTACCCGGCCATCGGCAAGTTCGTTGGGGATCGAGATCACACGACAGTCATCGCCGCCTTGCGCAAAGGGGAGGCGGCGGCCACGGTCGCGCTGAGACAGAAGAGGTGGCGTGAGCTCCGGCTAGAGACGCACTGGCTGGGCCCAGCGGGTGTCTACGTCGATGGTCTCTTGACACCCTCCCGCATGATGCAGCATCATGCTGAAACATGCCCTCGAGGGAGCTGACCGCCGGAGAGATCGTCCGCCTTCACGCCATCGCGCTCTGCGACGTGAGAACCATCAAGCGCTGGTGGGCGGGCGAGAAGGTGTGGGGATCCACGGAGGTAAAGCTGGAAGCGGCGGCAAAGAGACTCAAGCTCCACCGTCCGAACGGGCAACGCTACTCATCCCGAGCCTGAGATGAGCGGGCGGATTCGTGTCACGCGCGTCGGTGACGGGCCACTCTGGGCTGTCGGGTCGTCTTACTATAGTCCAGCTTTGGTTGAGAACGCGAAAGCAGTCCCCGGGATGCGATACGACCCGCCGACGCGCTCTTGGCACGGCTACCTGGATGCCGTCGTCGCCGTCGTCGCGCGCCTGCAGTCGAAGGGGATCCAGGTCGATGGGAGCGGCGAGCTACCCGACGCGGACTCCTGGCGCACCTCACGCACGCCGTTTCTCTTCTCGACCAAGGGCCTGCGCGAGTACCAAGTCGAAGGCGTCCGCTTCCTCATCGCGAGGAGTCGCGAAGGCGCTTTATTAGCTGATTCGATGAGGCTGGGTAAGAGCGCCCAATCTTTGGTTGCGGCGAGGGCGTTCAAGGGTAAGACGCTCGTTGTGTGCCCATCGCACGTCGTCGGCGTGTGGGGCCGGCCGCCGGACGCCGTCGAGGGTCCCGGCGAGATTGCCAAGTGGTGGCCTGACGCATGGAAGACCGAGAGCGACGGCCCCGGCGTCATGTGCCTCGAGACTGTCAAGCCCGCAAAGGCTCAAGAGGTCGTTCGGAGGCTCGGGACGAAAAGCAAGCTAGACACTGAGGAAGAGAGACTGTTTGGGGCAGCGTCCGTGGAGATCGGGGCTAGGGCGAAAGCACTTCTATCCATCAACGTTATTGTATGCCATTACGACATTCTCTACGCGTGGGTTGACGTCCTGAGGATGTGGGGCCCTCAGGTATTCATTATCGATGAAATACACATTTGTTCCGGATACGAAAGTCGGAGGTCCAACGCGCTCAAGGAGATACGAGCGGTGACTCCACGTGCTATTTCTCTTACTGGAACACCGATTACGAATAGTCCCAAGAACTTGCACAATATGCTAGAGATACTCGCGCCCAATCGGTTCGGCTACTTCTTCACCGGCGCCCGGCCAGGCTGTTTTAGTAAAGTGTTTTGTGACTCCTACCAAAAGGAGGTTGGTGTCGGCGAGACGATGAAGGTCGTCTGGGACCATAGTGGTCGCAGCAATCTCGATACGCCGAACGGTAAGACAGCCATCGTGCAAGAGGAGACGCTCAACGCACGCCTGAAGTTTCTCATGTTGAGACGGCTGAAGCGCGACGTAGATCCGCAGCTGCCGCAGAAGCAGAGGCAGATCATAGACGTGACCATTCCGGCCCGAAACGTCATCAGCGTGTCCGACAAGATGCTCTCCGGGGGCGGCAAGGAGCTCCGGCGCTGTCTCGATCTTGCGGCCGACGGCAAGCTCAAGGCGGTCATAGAGCTCGTACGGTCTCACGTCGACGAAGAGGAGAAGGTCGTCTGCTTCTGCTA
>VFSW01014205.1_pt1 | contig 11021 bp, 8 predicted proteins | sample 5358111 | NCBI WGS metagenome assembly VFSW01 (sample SAMN11554181, study PRJNA540505) | mine drainage metagenome | isolation source: sediment from site ElyBrook_90M | place: USA: Ely Copper Mine, Vershire, VT | collected 2017
CGGCGCGGCCGCGGCGGGCGGTCAGCCGCACCGCCAGGCCGCACCGGTGCAGCAGCACCGCCTGGTTGGCGCCCTTGCCGCCCAGGTCGCGTCCCGCCGCCTCGCCGAGCACGGTCTCGCCCGGGGCGGGCAGGGCGGCCAGGCGGAAGGTTTCGTCGAGGGTGATGTTGCCGATGACATGGACGTGCATGCAGGCAGTATCCGGGACATGAGAAACCGAGAACAGGCGATGCAGAGTACCCCCCAGGGAATGCCGGTCCAGGGAGCGCCGCTCCCTGGCGGGAGCCCGGAGGGCAGGGCCCTCTGGCCTTGCCCTGCCCGGCCATCCCCCCCATGACCGGCATCGCCTCCGATCGCGGCGACGCCTTGCGCGTGATCTTCGGCCGGCGCGGGGTGGTGATCGGCGTCGTGCATTGTCCGCCGCTGCCCGGCGCGCCCGCCTATGACGGCGCCTCGGCCGAGGCGATCTGCGATCGCGCGCTGGCCGATGCCGAGGCCTATGTCGCTGGCGGCGTCGATGGGCTGATCATCGAGAACCACGGCGACATCCCGTTTCTCAAGCCCGCCGAGATCGGGCCGGAGACGGCGGCGATGCTGGCGGTGATCACCGACCGGGTGCGCCGGGCGACCGGCGTGCCGCTCGGCATCAACGTGCTGGCGAACGCGGCGATCCCGGCGCTGGCGGTGGCCCGGGCGAGCGGCGCGCGGTTCATCCGGGTGAACCAGTGGGCCAACGCCTATATCGCCAATGAGGGCCTGGTGGAGGGCGAGGCCGGCCGCGCCCTGCGCTACCGCGCCGCCCTGCACGGCCAGGACATCCGGGTCTTCGCCGATGCGCATGTGAAACACGGCGCGCACGCGATCGTCGCCGACCGGCCGATCGGCGAACTGGTGCGCGATGTGGAGTTCTTCCACGCCGATGCGGTGATCGCCACCGGCCAGCGAACCGGCGATGCCGCGACCGCGGCGGAACTGGCGGAGGTGCGCGCGGCCACCGCCCTGCCGGTGCTGGTGGGCAGCGGCGTCACCGCCGGGAATGTGGCGGCGATGCTGGCGGGGGCAGACGGGGTGATCGTGGCGAGCTCGCTCAAGCGCGACGGGGTGTGGTGGAACGAGGTGGAGGTGGCGCGGGTGCGGGCGTTCATGGCGCGGGCGCGATGAGTGCTGCGTTCCACGAGATCCTGCTGGCGGCGGCGCGGGATGAATGGGAGGCGATGCAGGCGCATCGCTTCGTGACCGATATCGAGGCCGACCGGCTGCCCGCCGCGGTGTTCCGCCGCTATCTGTGCTTCGAGCGGGATTTCGTCGAGACCGCGCTGCTGATCTTCGGCCATGCCCTGGTCAAGGCGCCCGGCCTCGCCGAGCGCCGCTGGCTGGCCGGGGTCCTGCATGCCCTGGCCGACGAGCAACTGGCTTATTTCGATGCCGTGCTCGGCCCGGCGGAGGCGGAGCTGGCACCGGTCGGGTCTCCTCCGGCGGTCACCGCGTTCCGCGAGGGGATGCTGGCGATCGCAATCGAGGGAACCTATGCCGAGATCATCGCCGCGATGCTGGCGGCGGAATGGATGTATGCCACCTGGTGCGTGCGCGCGGCCGCCGGACGCCTGAGCGACCCGGCGCTGCGACGCTGGGTGGGGCTGCATGCCGAGCCCGCCTTCCTGGCGCAGGTCGCCTGGCTGAAGGCGCAGATCGACGCCCTGGCGGCCGGGATGGATACCGAGGCGCGGGACCGCGCGCGGGCCTGCTTCCGCCTCGCCCTGACGCTCGAGATCGGCTTTCACGCGTCTGCCTATCCGGATCCGGGCGGCTGACCGGTGCTCGGGTAAGGCGAGGCCGGAGGGCTCTGCCCCGCTGTCGCGTTGGGGAGACCCGCCAGGGCGCAGTGGTCCCCAGGGCGCAGCGGTCCCCAGGGCGCAGCGGTTCTTGGACCCGCGTCCGGCAGGAAAAATGACCCGCTGCACCGGCCGGGCCGGTCTTGCGGGGGCCGGATGGCCATCGGCCTGGCTGGTGGCTTTCCGCTTCGCTGGTCGATGCCGGCGCGGTTGGTCTCAGGTCGTGCCGAACAGCCGGTCCCCGGCATCGCCAAGCCCCGGCACGATATAGGCGTGTTCGTCCAGCCGCTCGTCCACCGCGCCGACGAAGACCCGCACATCCGGATGGGCGGCGGCGAGCGCTGCGACGCCCTCGGGGGCGGCCAGGGCGGCGAGCATCCGCACCTCGCGCGCGCCGGCCTCCTTCAGCCGGGTGATGGCGACGATCGCGGTGCCGGCGGTGGCCAGCATCGGGTCGGCCAGGATCGCCCTGCGTTCGGCGATGTCGCGTGGCAGTTTCACCAGATATTCCACCGGCCGCAGGCTGGCATGGTCGCGCCACAGGCCGATCTGGCCCACCGGCGCGTCCGGCAGCAGGTCCAGCATGCCGGCCAGCAGCCCGTCCCCGGCGCGCAGCACCGAGACCAGGCAGGGCAGCGGCCGGGCGATCACCCGGGCCTGCATGCCGGCCAGCGGGGTCTCGATCCAGCGCGTCGCGACCGGCAGATCGCGGCAAGCCTCGGCCAGCAGCAGCATCCCCAGCGCCCGCAGCCGGGCGCGAAAGGCGGGGCCGGGGGTGGTGCGGTCACGCAGTGCCGCCAGGGTCTCGAGCGCCAGCGGATGGTCGAGCACGGTGGGGCGGTGGGGCGCGCTCATCGGTCGGTCAGGCGCAGTTCGATGCGGCGGTTTCGGGCATAGGCGTCCGGCGTGTCGGCCGGATCGAGCGGCTGGTTGTCGGCGAAGCCGGTCGCGGCCAGATGGGCGGCCGGCACGCCCTCGGCGATCAGCAGCTTGACCACATTGATCGCTCGTTCGGCGGAAAGTTCCCAGTTGGACGCGAAGGCGCCGCCGGTGATCTTCTGGCGGTCGGCGTGGCCATCGACGCGCAGCACCCAGTTGACATCGGGCGGGATGCGGGTGGCGATCTCCTTCACCGTGGCGGCAAGGGCCCGGATCTGGTCCTGGCCGGCGGCGCTGAGCTCGGCGCTGCCGGCGGGGAACAGCACCTCGCTCTGGAACACGAAGCGGTCGCCCACCACCTGGATGCCCTTGCTGCCGGCCAGCACCTCGCGCAGCCGGCCGAAGAACTCGCTGCGATAGCGCTGCAGTTCCTCGACCTTGGCGGCGAGCGCGGTGTTCAGCCGCTGCCCCAGATTGGCGATCTGCGCGTCCTTGTCCCGCCCCACCGTCTGGGCCAGGTCGAGCGCGCCGGCGACCTGGCCGAGCTGGGCCTTGAGCTCCTCGACCTGCCGGTGCAGCAGCGCGACCTGGGCCCGCGCGGACTGGCCGAGGCGCTGCTCGTCGGCCAGCTGGGCGGCCACCGCCTCGCGCCGCTGCTGTTCGGTCATCGCCCTGGCGGCGGCGTCGGCGGATTGCTTTTCCAGCTCGTCGCGCAACGCGGTCAGGGCGCGCACCTGTTCGGACAGCTGCGCCAGATCGGAGAGTTTCGCGGTGATCGTCGCTTTGTCGGCGGTCACGGTGCGGTCGCGCTCGGCGATGGCGGCCTGCATCGCCGCCAGCTGCGCCTGTGCCGCCTCCAGCGCGCGCCTGGTATCGGCGAGCTGGCCTGACAATGTCGCGCTTTCCTGCGTCATCGACTCGCTGTGCCCGGCGGCGGCGTCGAGCGCGGCCTGCAGCTGTGCGCTGCGGGCAGCCGCCGAGCCGGCCCGCAATTCCGCGTCCTGCACCCGGGCGGCGAGCTGGTCGCGTTCGCCGGCGATCCGGTCGCGCGCGGCGCCGAGCCGGGTCTGCGCGTCGTGCAGGGCCGTGAGCTCGCGGGCGAGGGAGTCGCGGGCGGTGTTGGCGGCATCGAGATCGTGGCCGAGCCCCGCGACCGACAGTTTGAGCTCGCTCGTATGGCCGCGCTCGAGGGAGAGCAGGTCGGACAACTCGGTCATCTGCCGGGTCATCTTCTCGATCGCTGCGTCCCGCCCCGACAGCGCGACCGAGAGGAAGGCCTGGGCGAGCACGAAGACCAGCAGCACGAAGATGATGACCATCAGCAGCGTGGACAGGGCGTCCACATAGCCGGGCCAGGCATCGAGACCGTTGCCGCCGCCGCGGCGGGCGCGCATGGCCATGTTCAGGCGGGGGATCGAAGAAGCATGAAAGCAGCCTAGTGCCATATCAGCCTGACGGAAATCGCCAGAGTCCGCGGGGGGCGATGAAAGTGCGGGACACTGGACCCATGGAGCGGTTCCAGCGCGACCGGACCCGTTCGCGTGCAGCCCCGGCCCAGCAGACTGCTGAAAAAAGAAATTCGACTGGCTGCGGTGCAACATTGATGAGCGCCGCGCCGTTTCGAGGCACTGTTGAGTCGCGGGAAGGAAACGCGCGATTCTTTTCGTTCCCTCGTTCCGGATCCAATGGATCTTTTCAGCAACCTGCTGGTGTCTCGATTCCGAAACTCGCAGCATTGAAATGTGGTCGGAACCGGGACACCAGCTCTTTGTTTTCAGTGGCCTGCTGATCCCCGAAGTTCGCGGTGAGGAACCGCGAACTTCGAGGGCAGGACACTGGTCCGGGTATCCCGCCTGATCCCGGTCGGACCGAGCCTGCGGCGTGAAGATGCGCCCCCCGGTCCCGCCAGGGCCGGTCGCGCGCCTGGCTTCGGGAGCGGCTCGTGCCGGGAATGAGGGGGAAGTCGTGCGGGCCGGAAGGGCCGCGCCGACCGGGGGCAGATCGCTTCCGGACGGGCGGTCAGCGTCCTGTCAGCAGCGTGCCCGAGTATGCGCCCGCTCAGACCACCGGCGGGCCCCGCCGGTGGTGGCAAGGAGATGAGACCAAAATGTATCGTCACGTTCTACTCGCCTTCGGGCTCGTTCTGCTGACCGGCGGCGCCGGCCTCGGCCCGGCATGGGCCGAGGAAGCCTGCCCGGTGACCGCGGCGGCGATGATGTCCAAGTCGGAGATGACCAAAAGTCTGCAGGATCGCGGCTATGTCCAGGTGCGCAGCCTGCAGATCCATGACGGATGCTATGAGGCCAAGGGCCTGGACAAGGCCGGCAAGCGCTTCGAGCTCGAGGTGAACGGGCGGACCGGCGAGATCGTGCGGGCCGAATAATCCGATGCCGCGCCAGATGGATCGCCAAGGCGTCGCTGTCTGGGACCGCTTCGTGCGGAGTTTCCACTGGGTGCTGGTCCTGCTGGTCGCTTCTGCCTTCCTGCTGCCCGACTGGCGCATCCCCCACGAGGCCGCGGGCTACGCCGTGCTGGCGCTGGTGCTGGCCCGGCTGGTCTGGGGCGTGGTCGGCAGCCGCCATGCGCGGTTCGCCGACTTCCTGGCCAGCCCGGCGACGGTGCTGGACTATCTGCGCGGGCTGGCGGCGGGCCGGCCCCGACGCTATCTGGGCCACAACCCGGCAGGCGGGGTGATGGTGCTGGCGCTGCTGGCGCTGCTGCTGATCGTCGCCGGCAGCGGCTGGCTTTCGGAGACCGACCGGTTCTTCGGCGTCGAATGGGTGAGCGGGCTGCACGCGGTCGCGGCCAATCTGCTGCTGGCCCTGATCGTCGTGCATGTGCTGGGCGTGCTGGTCGCCAGCCTGCTGCATCGGGAGAATCTGATCAGCGCGATGATCACCGGTCGGAAATCCGTCGCGGAGGATGCGATCGCGGGTGAGGCGGACGCGGGTGAGGCGGAGATGCACTCGGCCCCGTGAAGCCGGGGCCGAGCCGGATCAACATCGGGATAAGGCAAGGCCCGGGCTCGCCCTGACGGCCGATCACGACCCGCCTCTCTTGGGGGCGACCTTCCAGCGGATCGGTCTCTCACTGTGTCCGGAAGGCGGCGCCCCCGGGCCTTGCCTTATCCTTCCGCCCCGGACGCACCACCGCTCAGCCCCAGCGCCGCGGCCAGCGCGGCGGCGTAGCGCGCGGCGCTGTGGGATGCGCAGAACGCCTGGCGCGCCGCTTCGTGGCCGCCGCGGTCGGGCCAGGCGGCGCGCAGCCCGGCCAGCCCGTCGGCGATCGCGGCGGGGAGCTGCGCCCCGGCGATGCGCGCGACATAGTCCGGCGCGCCGATCGCCTCGGCCAGGTCGCTGCTGGCCAGGGTCGGCAGCCCCGCGGCGATGGCATCGGCGAGCGCCCCGGACAGGCTGCCGGGGAACCCACGGCGCAGCTGCAGCCCGAGATCGGCGGCGAGCAGATGGTCGCGATAGCCGGCCTCGTCCAGGTAATCCGGCGCGATCCATAGATGGGCCTCCACGCCCAGGCGCCTGGCGGTGGCGGCGGGCTCGGCCGCTCCGGAAGGCGACAGCGCGCCCGCGAAGTGCAGCCGCGCCGGCCAGCCGCGTTCGCGCAGCAGCGCCAGCGCCGCGACGCAGGCTTCCGGCGCCTTGCTCGGCTGAACCGCGCCGAAGCTCGCGATCAGGATCTCCCCGGGGCCGATGCCCAGCCGCTCCCGCGCCGCCGCGCGTGCCTCGCGGCCCAGGGCGGTCGCCGGCCAGCTGCGCTGCACGGCGAAGGGCAGCACCGAGGCGGGGCGGCGATAGCGCTTGGCGATCAGCGCAGCCGCCGCCGGCGAATGCACGCAGAGCGGTTCGGCGACGTCCAGCAATTCCCCCAGGCACATCGGCTGCGCCGGGCCGGGATGGGTCAGCCAGTGATGGATCAGCGTGGCATCCACCCGTCCGCCGAGCTCGGCCTCGGCGACGGCCTTCGTGCGCGCCTCGCCCAGCATGGCCCGGTAGCTGGCCAGCATCCAGGCGTCGTGGGCGATGGCGGCCCCGCCATGGCGCAGCAGAAGCCGCAGGATCGCGGTGTGGAAGCCGGAATTGCCGATCACCCCCACCACCCGGTCGAAGCGCGGCGACAGGCCGGGCAGGGCGGTCAGTGGCCGGATCGAGGCGGTGCCTTCCAGCGGTGCCGGGCCGGGCGTGTCGGTGAACAGGTGCAGTTCGCCGAACCGGCCCAGTGCCGGGGCGATCGCCGCGGTGTAGTCGGCGCAGCCGGTGCGGTCGGGCGGCAGCGGGCTCAGCAGCGCGATGCGGGGACGTGCCGCGCGCGCGATCGCCGGCGCCGCGAGCGCCCGCCCGCCCTGCATCGCGGCCGCCCCCGCAGCCGGTGCGCGTGCCTGCGCTTCCACGGCGCCCCAGAGCCTGGCGGCGACCGCCTCCGGGCGCAGTCGTGGCCAGATCGATGCCTGCGATGCCAGCGCGGCGTCGCGATAGCCGGGCAGCAGCGCGAGCCGCGCCAGGATCAGCGCCAGCGCCAGATCATCACCCGGAGCGAACCGCAGATCGGGCGCCCGCACCAGTTCCCGGTGCGCCGGTATCGCGGAGGCGACCGCCGGTACACCGCAGGCCATGGCCTCGGCGAGCGGCAGCGAGAAGCCCTCGGCGGTGGACGGCGCCACCACCGCCAGCGCGTCGCGATACAGCTGCGCCAGGGCGGCATCGTCGACATGGCCGGGGAAGGCCAGCAGCTCCGCCCGTCCGGCACTGGCGGTGGCGAGCGCGCGCAGCGCCGCCTGCCGCTCGGGAGAATGCCAGCCGGTGATCACCAGGCGCAGGCCGCGTTCCTGCAGCACGCGGCAGCGCCCATGGGCGCGCACCGCGCAGTCCGGATCCTTGCGCGGATCATCCCAGCCGACCACCAGCACATGCCGCGCGCCGCCGCCGGTGCTGCCCGCGCCGTCGGCGGGGCCGGCGAAGCAGGGCGCGACCGCGACGCCGGTGACCACAATCCGCGCCGCCGCGATGCCGAGCAGGCGTGTCAGCCGGGAGGCGGTGGCGGCGGAGTTGCACAGGAACAGCCGGTAGCGGGCGAGGGCGCGCAGTGCCAGCGCATAGTCGCTACACACCGCCGGGCTGTCCAGCCGGCCTTCGTCCAGCGGGATGAAATCATGCACGACGCTGGCCGTGAAGATGCCCGGATGGCAGAGCAGGCGGGCCAGGAAGACCGGATCGGCGGTCATCGGCGAGGGCTGCAGCAACCAGACCGGCCGGTCTAGCGCGCCGGTATAGCCGGTGTGGCGGAGCTGGTCGAACAGCGCGGCATGGGCGGGCGCGAGCGCCGGGCCGTCCCGCGCGGTCAGGCCGATCAGCCGCGCACCCGCGAGCGCCGGGCGGTCGCGCAGGGACGTCAGCATGTGCAGCGCGTGCCGGCCGATGCCGCGCACGGAGTGGTTCACATCCTGCAGGCAGCGCGCATCCACCAGGATGTCCGGCATCCTTGCCGCGGGTGCCGGGCTCGCTGCCCCGTCGCCGGGGGCGGGATCGGTGATCGGGTCAGCTCCGGCCGTAGGTATCCTCCAGCCGCACCACGTCGTCCTCGCCGATATAGCTGCCCGACTGCACCTCGATGACGGTGAGGGGGATGCGGCCGGGATTTTCCAGCCGGTGCACGGTGCCGAGCGGCAGATACAGGCTCTCGTTCTCGCGCAGCAATTGCTGGGTGCCGTCGCGGGTGACCAGGCCGGTGCCGTGCACCACCACCCAGTGCTCCGAGCGGTGGAAATGCTTCTGCAGCGAGATGCGGTGGCCGGGATTGACCACCAGGCGGTTGACCCGGAAGCGGTCGTCCTGGATCAGGCTCTCGTAGAAGCCCCAGGGCCGGTAGGCGCGATTATGGGCGCTGGCCTCCCGCCGTCCCGCCCGGCGCAGCCGGTCCACCACCTTCTTCACGTCCTGCGCGCGGTCGCGATGCATCGCCAGCACCGCATCCTCGGTCACCACCACGATGGCATCGCTCAGCCCGACCACCGCAGTGACGATGCCCTCGCTGCGCACATAGCAATCCTGCGCGGCCTCCAGCACGACATCGCCCACCGTGACATTGCCGGCGGCGTCCTTCTGCCCCAGGTCCCACAGCGCGCTCCAGCTGCCCACGTCCGACCAGCCGAAATCGGCGGGCACCACGGCGGCGTGGCCGGTCCGCTCGGCCACCGCGTAGTCGAGGCTGATATCGGGGCTGGCGGCGAAGGCCTCCGGATCCAGCCGGATGAAGTCCAGATCCTCCCGCCGCTCCGCCACCGCCCGGCTGACCGCGGCCAGCACCGCCGGCTCGAACCGGCCCATCTCGTCGCGCAGCATGCGTGCGGAGAACACGAACATGCCGGAATTCCACAGATGCTTCCCCGAAGCGACCAGCAGTGCCGCGGTGGCGGCATCGGGCTTTTCCACGAAGCGGGCGAGCTGGTGTGCGCCCGCGATCCCGGCGAGGCTGGCACCGACCTCGATATAGCCGTAGCCGGTCTCGGCCGCGGTGGGCCGCATGCCGAAGGTGACGAACATCCCGGCCCGCGCGGCCTCGTAGGCGGCGATCAGCGCCTGGTCCAGCGCTTCGGGGCGGGTGATCGAGGCATCCGCCGCCATCATCCACAGCACCGCGTCGGGGTCCTGCTCGGCTACCAGCAGGCAGGCGGCCAGGATGGCGGGGGCGCTGTTGCGACCCACCGGTTCGAGCAGGATCCGCGCCCCGGCCACCCCGGCCTCGCGCAGCTGTTCGGCGATGACGAACCGATGCGCCTGGTTGCAGACCACCACCGGCGGGGCGAAGGCCGCGCCATGCGCCCGCAGGGCCGTCTCCTGGATCATCGAGTGCTCGGAGATCAGCGGCCAGAACTGCTTGGGGAAGCTCTCGCGGGAGACCGGCCAGAGACGGGTACCCGATCCGCCCGAGAGGATCACCGGGACGATCCGCTGCCCCGCCGCGCCGAAGCGGGCGGCTGGCTGGGCTGGCGCGGGGGCCGGATCCCGAGCCGAATCGGAGGTCGCGGCGAAGGGGGATGGCGGGTCGAGCGGGCTCATTGCGCCTCCGGTCACAACTGGCGGTAGGTCTAATAGGCCGGGCGCCGGTGGTTCGTCCAGCGTTCCCGGCCCTCTGGAAAAGGACATGTTCATGTCAGAATCGGTTCAGGGCCGGTTAACGGTGCGTCTCCTGACGGGCATGCGAGCAGCCATCCCCCGGCTGGTCGGTACCCGGCCCGCACAAGGGGGCGTTGTGTCGCCGGTGTTCAGCCCAGCCCCATCGCCTGGCGCATGAACAGCCGCTTCAGCGGGCCGATGCGGTGCACCGAAGCGATCCCGATATCGCGGGCCAGCCGCAAGGGCGGGAAATCGCTGCTGAACAGCCGGTCGAGCGCATCGGTCGCGGCCAACATCCGCAGCGCATCGCCCCGCCGCGCCCGCTGGTAGGCGGCCAGCAGCGCCGGTGCGCCAGCATCTCCCCTTTGGGCATCTCCCCTTTGGGCATCTCCCCTTTGGGCATCTCCCCTTTGGGCATCTCCCCTTTGGGCATCCCCAAGCTGGCGATCCGCTCCGCCGGCCACCAGCCCGGCCAGCGCCGCGACGTCGCGGAAGCCGAGATTGAGCCCCTGGCCGGCGATCGGGTGGATGCCATGGGCCGCGTCCCCGACCAGAGCCAGGCGGGTGTCGATGTAGCGCTGCGCGTGCAGCGCCCCCAGCGGATAGTGCCAGCGCCGCCCGACGCTGCGGATCGCCCCCAGATGCGGCCCCAGCCGGCGGCCGAGCTCGCGCAGGAAGCCCGCCTCGTCCAGTTCCAGCAGGCGCTGGGCGATCGCCTGCCGCTCGGTCCAGACGATCGCCGAGACATGCGGCGCGCCCTCGGTGCCGCAGAGCGGCAGTTGCGCGAACGGCCCGCCCGGCAGGAAATGTTCGAGCGCGGTGTTGCCGTGCGGCCGCTCATGGGCGATCGCGCAGACGATGCCGGTCTGGCCATAGCCGAAGCGGGTGACCGCGATGCCGGCCTGCCGGCGCAGGGCGCTGTCGCGCCCGTCGGCCGCCACCACCAGCCGGCAGTCGATCGCGGGGCCGCCGGCGATGCGCACCAGCGCTCCCGAGTCCTGGCGTTCCACCACCGCCTCGGCGGGGGCGAAGACCTCCAGCCCGGCCAGGGCGTGCAGCCTGGCATTGACCGCGACCCGCAGGCTGCGCGCCTCGACCAGCCAGCCGAACGCCTCGGCCGCGACCTCGTCACGGTCGAACTGCAGGAACAGCGGCGAGGCCGGCCGGCCCACCTTGCCGTCGGAGA
>VFSW01014206.1_pt1 | contig 11021 bp, 9 predicted proteins | sample 5358111 | NCBI WGS metagenome assembly VFSW01 (sample SAMN11554181, study PRJNA540505) | mine drainage metagenome | isolation source: sediment from site ElyBrook_90M | place: USA: Ely Copper Mine, Vershire, VT | collected 2017
AGGCCCTATGTATAATCATAATTTGTATATTTACGAATATACATATAAAGACCTTTCGGCATTTCAGATACGATAGCCAAAGATTTGCACCAATCCAACAAAATGCCATATTGGCTGGTGGAGTATACAAAAGTGTCGATTATGTACGACGAAGCATACAAAATGGAAATATTTATTTGGGGGCAGAAGTCAAATACCAGATCGGCGCATCATCGCAGGATCTCAAGGTCGTCAACGGCGTAGGGGAATACATATTACTTACAAAATCGCCAGATGTCAAGAAAGGCCACAACTATGCAATCTTCCCTCTATGTCTTTTCCTTGCAATGCTGCCAGGTTCAGAACATAATATCTAAGTGCGTCAGGTCCTCCAGGCGAGGTCACAAGAAACGCTTCTACAGCGGCGCCTTCTTATGTCTGTACGATCCCGAAATGAGTTCCTCTTCAAAGTCACTCGCCGTTCTGCTAACAACTCTCCTTTCTATATCCAAAACCCGATGCCGCTACAATCCTATTACCAAGCCAAGCTGCCGCCTTTGATTACTCCTCGCGTGCTTAAAGGCCAGGCTTGAGCTCAAGATGGGAAGTGGCGTCTAGACTGCTTGGCTTGTCCTCGGCTTGTTAAGGGAAAGTGATTCCGGGACAACACAACCGCTGGTATTGCCTGTGTACTATCTCGAAAAATAATGTTTCCGCGACAAAGGAATATGACTCATCCGCGCGCCCTCGCGCCTTCCGCAAGATTCTTATGCGCTTACAACATAATCCTATCCATGTACTCTGAACGCATCGCTGAAATTCTCCGCTCAAACGGCATAGAACACGGAGACAGCGTAAGGCTTTCCGTCGGAAAGAAGGTATTCGAGGGAATCCTGATGCCAAGGCCAGAGTCCGGAGACGGCAACATACTCGTATTGAAGCTCAAGAACGGCTACAACATCGGAGTAAGGTTCGCCGCCGGATCCAAGATATCCAAGGCCGGCGGAAGAAACAAAGCCGCCCTTCCTGCAGACAGCAGCATCTTAACGAACAAGTCGCTTAGCACAGTCAGCCTGATATACACGGGAGGTACCATAGGGAGCAAGGTGGACTATCTGACTGGCGGGGTCCATATGCTGATCAAACCACAGGAACTCATCTCTGAGGTCCCGGAGATACTTGAGATAGCAAATCTGGACGTGAAAAACCTGATGAGCATCGCAAGCGAGGACATGTCATACCTGGAGTGGCAGAAGATGGCCCAGGCCGCGGCCGACGCGCTGAACGCAGGCTCTAGGGGAGTGCTCATAACACACGGCACCGACACCATGCATTACACGGCAGCTGCGCTCAGTTTCATGCTGAAAAATCTTACCGGCCCGGTGGTCATAACCGGCGCGCAGAGAAGTGCAGACCGGGGATCAAGCGACGCCTTCATGAACCTTATCTGCGGAATGCGCATCGCTGCGCAAAGCGACATCGCCGAGGTGGGGACATGCATGCACTCGACATCCTCGGATGACACCTGCAGCTTCATACGCGGCACGCATGTCCGTAAGATGCATACCTCGCGGAGGGACGCCTTCAGGGCCATAAACCAAAAGCCCATAATAAGAATAGGGTATGACGGGAAGATGGAGCACATATCGGAGTACAGAAAGGCCGAAGGCCAGCGGGGAAGCGTCAAGGCTGTTACCGGATTCGATCCGATGGTGGCGTTTGTCAAGATATACCCGAACTCCGATCCGGGAATACTCGAGTACTACCGGGGCAAAGGCTACAGGGGAGCCATACTAGAAGGCACCGGGCTGGGGCATGCTCCAGTATCCACGCCGCACAAGGAGTACAACTGGCTTGGGGGAATCAAGGCTGCGGTAGATTCCGGAATGATTATCGGAGTAACCTCACAGTGCATCTACGGCAGGGTAAACGACCGCGTCTACAGGAATCTGCGGCTGATGAGAAATGCCGGCGCGACATACTGCGAGGACATGATGCCGGAGGTTGCATATGTGAAGCTCGGCTGGCTGCTTGCCAATTACAAGGACGAGGAGGCCAAGGAGCTTCTGGGTACAAATATTGCAGGAGAGATAAGCTACAGGAGTGAGCCTGAGTGGCAAAGTGAATGGAATGCACGATAAGGAGTACTACTTAAGACTGGGCTTCATGTGCGGCCTTGAAATACACCAGAGGCTCGCCACAGCGGAGAAGCTCTTTTGCAGGTGCAGTGCCACTGCGGACGCCAACCACGCGGTGTCCAAGATCGAGAGGAGGCAGCGTGCGGTGGCAGGCGAGATGGGCGTCATAGACCAGTCTACGGCATTCGAGAGCAAGAAGGAGAGGAAATTCATATACCATATTTACAAGAAGGGCACGTGCCTTGTCGACATAGACGAGGAGCCTCCCGGAAACCTCAACCCCGAGGCCCTGGGAATAGCGATGCTAATCTCCGATTCGCTAAACGCAAGCGTGCCAGACGAGATAGAATCGATGAGGAAGGGGGTTGTCGACGGAAGCGACCCGAGCGCGTTCCAGCGTACCATGCTCTGCGGCTATGACGGCAGCATAGAGGTGGAAGGCAAGACGATACCTGTGCCCTCCATCTTCCTCGAGGAAGAGTCAAGCGCCATACTCTCGAGCTCGGCTACCGAGGTATCATACGGCGTGGACAGGCTCGGGATACCTCTGATAGAGATAGACACGGATCCTTCGATAGCAACTCCGGAGGAGGCCAAGAATGTGGCCATGAAGATAGGCCTCCTGCTGAGGCTTACGGGAAAGGTTCAGCGAGGAATAGGCTCGATAAGACAGGACGTGAATGTCTCGATAAAAGGCGGCGCAAGGGTCGAGATCAAGGGCCTGCAGGATATAGACGGCATGGACGAGATAATAGACAACGAGGTGCTCAGGCAGTCAAGGCTTATAGAGATAAGAGCTGAACTCGCCGCAAGAAGCGCCAAGGTTGGGAAGGCCATCGACCTTACGGAGGCCTTCAGGCACACCGAGGCAAAAATCCTCTCGGAGCAAATCTGGCAGGGCGGGCACGTCTTCGGCATCAAGCTTGAGGGCTTCGCCGGACTGCTCGGCAGGGAAATAAATCCCAAGATGAGGCTAGGAAGCGAGATAAGCGACTACGCAAAGATGGCAGAGGTCAAAGGCATCATACACAGCGACGAGAACCTCGAGGCCTACAAGATAAGTGAAAAAGAGGCCGAGGAGGCGAGGCGTGTACTTGGCATGGGCAGGCTAGATGCATTCGTCCTGGTAGCCGAAAGCGAGGATCGGTGCAGGCGCGCCATGGAGCTTGTGGCAAGCAGAGCCCAGCTTGCCATCGAAGGCGTTCCTTCCGAGACAAGGGGAGCGGACTCGAAAAACAAGACGACAAGGTTCCTAAGGCCAATTCCTGGCGGCTCGAGGATGTATCCGGAAACCGATGCGCTCCCGATAGAGACCGCGCCGCTGCGCAGGAAACTCAAGCTTCGCAGGATAGAAATAGCGAAAGTACGCACAGCTCTTCACAAGGAGATAAACAACAAGCAACTAGCAGAGCAGATGCTCTGGTCGCGGGAACTTCCGCTGTATGAAGAAATAATCCACAAGACCAACGCAGAACCCGCAGTGGTCGCATCTGTGCTGCTTGAGAAATTCAGGGAGCTGAGCAGGTCCGGCATAGAGATCGATAAGATTGGCGCTGAGGCCCTGGAGTACATATTCATCAAATATGCGAAAAAGGCGATCACAAAGCCGGGCATAGAAGAGGTGCTCAAGACGGTGCCTAAGGCGAGATGGGAGGTAGATCGTACAATAGCCGAGAAGAAGCTCGGCAGGATGGACACAGACGAAATACGCAGCCTTGTCAGGCAGCTGAAGGGAAAGCCCAGGGGAGAGATAATGCGCGAGATAATGTCAAAACACCGTTTAGTAGTGGATGGGGAAGAGCTGAACCGCATTCTTGACGCTTAGGTAATAAAATGGAATATGAGATATCTGGAGGATCGATGCAGGCGCTAAGCATAAGCCTGTCTCCCGGGGAGAACATATACGCCGATTCTGGCAAGCTGGTAAGCAAAAGCGAGGGAGTCGTGATGACCCCACGGCTTGTTGGCGGCATACTGCATGCGATAGAGCGCAAGGTTACCGGAGCCACCGGGATGCTTACTGAGTTCAAGTCGGACAACGGGATCGGCTCGCTGGCCCTAGCCGGCGTCTTTCCTGGAAAGATAAAAGCAATACCGCTCGGAGAAGGGGAGTCGTTTACCATCGAGGACTACTCCTTCCTGGCCGCAGAAAGCACAGTCACCTTCACCGTACAGGCAGTAAGCATCGGCGCAGCGCTTTTCGGCCAGACAGGCCTTGTGCTGCAGAAATTCACAGGGCCAGGCACCCTGTTCATGCATGTAGTCGGAGACATACTCGAGTATGATGTCGACGAGACCGGCTCGCTAGAGGTCGACCCTGGACACATAGCGGGATTCAGCAGCGAGATGTCCTTCAAGATAACTGTGGTGGACAACATACGCACCGCAATGTTCGGCGGCGTAGGCCTCTTTCTTGCAAAATTCACAGGAAAAGGCAAGGTTGTTCTGCACAATGTCTCAAGGCGCAAGCTGACATCCGAAATCTACCTCCAGGGAGCGAGCATGGCAAAAAGCAAGCAGTGAGCTGCATGCCAGGTCCAAAAAAGCGCGTAGTCTACCGGGGGGCCATATTCAACATAGAGGAATGGAAGCTTCCTAAAACTGGGACAACGTTTGCAAGAATCACAGGCCCTGGCGCTGTTGCAGTACTGCCAATACTCGATGATGGCAGAATCCTGCTAGAGAGGCAGTATAGGCACCCACTGGGCAAGTATCTTTACGAAATACCTGCAGGGCACATCAATTCCGGCGAGGCCCCAATGCATACTGCCAAGCGAGAGCTTGCCGAGGAAACCGGATACATCGCCGGAAGGCTTACTCGGCTATTTGGCATCTACGAAGCGCCTGGCAGCCTTACGCAGTTCCTTCATATCTACCTTGCCCGGAATCTTGAGAAAAAAAAGGCGCACACCGAGCGAGATGAAATCATAACCCTCAGCAAGGTCAGCCTCGAGAAAGCGCTAAGCATGATACGCTCAAATAGGATAAGAGACGCCAAGACTATCTGCGGGATACTGTACTATTCCTGTTTCGTAAGGAAATAACCTTATATACTTTTCCCCTCATAATACTCTTGTCAAACGGCCATAGGAACAGTGAAACGCCCGAACCCATTCCGAACTCGGAAGCTAAGCCTGTTCACGACAAGAAATACTGCCCTTCGGGCGGAAAGGCTTGTTGCTGTTTGGCACTTATTTTTTTCTTATGTAAAGCCCCCTAATCGCAGAGAGAAAAATCCCTCTGTATCTATTTTCAGGGAAGAGCTCCTTGTTCTTCAAGATTGCATCCTGCGCCATTGTACCGTATCTCATCGCCTCCTTGTAAGCATAATCCGCGCTTCCATACTTTTCTATGATATAGACAAGGAAGTCTATCTCTGCCTTCGACTTCTTGGACCTGTCCTTCTTGTATATCCTGTCTATCTTTATCCTTTCCGCTCTGGAAGCCTCCTTGTAGGCGTGCAGAATTATCAGCGTGAGCTTTCCCTCGTAGAGGTCCCCGTACCTAGTCTTGCCGAACTCCTTCTCGCTTGCTGTCACGTCTAGCACATCATCCATTATCTGGAACGCAGTTCCTGCGTGGCTGCCTATCTCCTGCAGCGCCGCAAGAACTGCCTCCCCCTGCCCTGCTACTATTGCACCTATCTGCATCGGCCCGTATATGCTGTAGCAACTGGTCTTTCTGTTCACTATGTCAAAGTACATCGTCTCGTCCGCCTTCCCTATCTGCCTTACCTCCCTTGTAAATCGTATGTCGAGATACTGGCCCTCCACTGTCCTGTCGAGTATTTCATAGAACTTGTCGAAGACCTTGAGGCCCCTGTGGATCCCCTGGCTCTGGACATAGTCCCGAAGCATCTTCCACATTCTCATGTGCACGGCATCGCCAGCGTTTATGGCCTGCTCCATGCCGTAAACGAGGTGCAGTGCAGGTTTTCCTCTCCTGATCTCGGAACCGTCCTCTATGTCATCGTGCATGAGAACCCAGTCCTCAGAAAGCTGCATCACAGCTGCGGGAAAGATGAGCTCAGAGGGCTTCCCGCCGAACATCTCGCCGCAGAGCATGAGCAGTCCTGGCCTTACGTACTTGCCCTGCCTGTTCGAGTACTCCCTTATCATCCTCGAGTAATCCAGCGGCTCATTCAATTGAAGATACTCCAAGATCTTAGAATGTATTCCTTCCCTGTAAAGTTCCACATACTCTACGAACTCCATAATCTTCAGTATAACTCGGTTGGAAACCTTTATTAGGCTGACGCATTGCCAATGCGATTGACTACCGTTTCCATGCAAAATATGCAAAGCCACATGCCAGAAACGCATATATATCTCCAGAAGGATAATTTCATTTACTCTAAGTGAACCCATGGCCTCCACAGTTCTCCAAGCCCTCTCCTTCCAGCCTGGCTTCAATCAGGCACTTAGCCCACGTAATGCAGCTGCCATAATACGCGAAAAGCTCGATCCTGTGCTATGTCTGCGTCGCAAATCAGAGCAGATCGGGAGTCTGATGCGCATAATGCGGAAACATCCAGACGGAGCGATGCTCTTCTCATCTCAGACCGGTATCAGTCGCAGAGACTTTAAACGCGCAGCACTTCAGGTAGCAGCAGATCTTCTCGATGACGGCAACCTCGAAAAGGCAAGCGCACTGGCACATCTCGCAAGGCTCAATGCCGCCTCCGTCATGTTTATCAAGCCAAGAGCACTGGCGCTTCTAGGCACAGAAGTCGGGAGGGGCGAGATACTGAAGGCCGCCAACATGAGTATTCCCTTCAGTCTTACCCGCAAGGACACCGCCCCGTTCCGTGGAGCCTCGCTCAGATGGCTTGGAACTGCCCCTCCCTCTGTCCTTGTGAATGCAGGTTCCATGGTGCCTATCGCATTCCATCTCACTGCAAATGAAACCTCAGGACTAAAGCCAAATGCCATCAGGGGGCTCTGCGAACTGCTCCGCGAGGATGCAACCAGGCCGATAAAGGACTCCAGCATCCTCCTTGTCCTCGCTGCAACCGGCGCGTATGGCCTTTGCCGCGAAGACCTCATAGATATCATCGCGCCGGTTAGGGGAAGGGTCAAGGGATTCTTGATGGAAGGAGATATCGGGAAGGCACTTGCGGTTGCGACTGCGTTCGGAATAACCTCTAATGAACTCCTCATGGACATAGACGAAATCAACATTTACGTCCGCGGAGGTTAAATGACTAGGTGTAAGCAAAAATGGTAAGAACAACGGCTGCGAACCGGCCCAAAAGAGTGGAAATACCAAGGCCGGCAGCTGCGCATGCGAGCATCCTCTCTGACTTTTCAGACGTCATAGGTCCAAAGCTTAAGTACACCAAGACCGGCGCTGAAATAATCTCCAGCATAATCCGATTGGTGCGCGACAGAGGCACTCAAGACTTCTCTGCATTTTCCGAAAAAGATCTTAATGAAGCGCTGCTCAAGAAACACGACACCGATGCGCTTCACATAGCCGCAATGCGCGAGTGCGGCATGTCGCACGAAGAACTGTTCGATTTGACATACAATCCAATGCTCAACGCGCTCGGCAGCGAGCTTTCCGGATGGAAAGCCCACGCAGGCCTGCTAAGAAAATCCGAAGTTCCGATAGCGATACTTTCAAACAGCGCCCTTCCGTATATAGACGCTTTTTTGAAGGCAAATCACATGCTCGACGTATTTACTCATGTGATAACTCCGGAAGCAATCGATGGGATGACAAAGCCCAGCGAAGAAGCATATCTCCGCGCAATATCAATCACTGGGTTCGACCCTTCTGGAACCATATTCATCGACAATCGAATGAAAAATCTGGTATATCCGCGCAGCATGGGAATGACTACTGTGTATATCGGAAACGATCCCCCTGCGGAATATGTCTGCCATCATTTTTCTAATAGGCGAGAAGCGTTTGAGGCCATACTTCGGATGTGCGCTGGCACTTGATGTACTGCCATAAGAAGTGAAAGCCAGCCAAGATCTCCTAATAGCAACGTTGCAAAGCTCCTCTGCAGTCACTTCGGTATCTCAAAACCCTTCTTAGCGAGCAGGTCTCTGTCCATTATGCTATACCTCCATACGACGTCTCCGCGCGCATCCCCCTGCACCGGCCAGGGTGTCACAAGCACAAGATCGTTCTCCTTTATCCAGAACCTGCGTTTGAGTCTTCCGGGTATCGAGCACCTCCTCACCTTCTTGTCAGAGCAGAAAACGTCGAAATTGGTGGCTCCCAGAGACTTTATAACTATACCTACTATCTGGTCGTCCTTCGGGAGTACCAGTTGTTGCGGCAATCCGCCATTCTTATTGGGTCGTTTGTACATCTATTCACTCAGTAGCTCTTAATCGTGTATCTTGCTCCGCAAGCCTCACAACTTATCGTCACATAGCCCCGCTCCCTCCCTACTATGTGGGTATCGGGCTTGTGGCATTCCTTGCATATGACGTACATCTCGAAAAATCTCCTTATTTTTGTATTAATCTCATGGGACTGCACCCTCGCGCTTATCTCCATGCTGTGCTCCTGCAGGCTGATCGGCGCTGCAAGCTCCTTGGTGAGGTACTTTGCGATCTCGTCCTTCTCCCTTCTAGCCTTGTCTGCTATCTGGTCTATGTTCTTGATAATCGTCTTACTTCCCTGTATCAGTGAATCCGTTTCCGGTATCTGGAAATCGGTCTTCTCGACAGAAAGTGTGGGGAGTTCAGCAAACGCCTTGTCCAAGAGCTGGTCATAGTCCAGAAAAATCACGATATCAATTGAGCTGAAAAGGTATTAATACGTGATGCCTTCTTCCATCATGGCGTAGTATCTCCATCTGTTCAGGAACCAGTGAAGACAATTCCCGTAGACACGCCATTATTCCGGTTTCCGGAATAGTCGCTCCAGTCCCTGTTCATATGTCACCATATTCGACAAGACTGTTCAAAACAATCGGATCTCCGCCTATTTCCTCATCACAGAACGCTGCAACTCCCGTTCGTTAAAACCATTGTTAAATGTCCGTATCTGAGAATACGGCTGCGCTTGAACTGCTTTGCTAGCTGCGCGGTTACCCGCTTTCGGATATCCGCCAAGTAGTTTTCGACATTTATGGCAGATTAGCCTCCGAATCTGCCTTTAATTCTTCGTTTGCGGTTTTGGTGCCGTGTTCGCACGCAAAACCTTTTACGGCTTGCACAGAACCCGATCTCCGCACACAGACTCTGTTATCTGGTTCCTGACTGAATCCGGACTTGGAGGATTTCATGGGCCCTGCGGAAATAGCATCAGCGACCAGATGCTATTACTTATTAAACCATAATACACAATCTATACTGCAGCAGTAAGACGGGAAGCTAGGGGTTTCCCATACCGCAAATCCCCTCAGGCGGGTCGCATGCCGGCAGAGTGTTGTATGCAGTTCATGGGAGCCGTACCGAAACGTCGAAGCCTTGCCTTTGGTGGTGGTTCTGTATGTGAAACGGGCCAGGCCGGAAGGAGCAACCCTAAGTATATGGCCGTTCAGCCATGGGCCAGACGGCGTACAAAGGACTATGCTCTGAAGATACAGGGCGGAGTGGAAGTGCGGACAAACCCATTCGCTCGTTCAATGCAATGCCGGTTTCTGCTGCACTAAATGCCGGGTTCGCCTAGTGGTAGGGCGGCAGCCTGCTAAGCTGTTTGGCCATTTGGCCTTCGCGAGTCCGATTCTCGCACCCGGCGTCGCACTTCAAGTATGGGTTATCTCCGAAAGTTTTATATATTGTTCGCTTACATAAAATGAGCATGGCAAGCGAGTATCGGAGGATATTTGCACGGACGCTTTACGAAAGGATACAGTCTAATCCTAGAATCCTTAAGGCGAACAAGGAACTTATTCGCAGACACACTGATTTTCTCAAGGCTAAGGGTGCAGACCCACGAACTGTGGAGAAGCATCTATACTGCATGGAGAAGTTTCTGCTTGCACTGGATAGAGGAGTGAACCTAAAAACCGCTACCAGGGAAGAAATAGAGCATGCGTTTGGAAAAATAGAGGACCTCAAGTTGGCGGATGAGACCAAGCAGGGCATCAGGACCAAGGTCAAGGCGTTCTATAAGCATGCGTTAGGGGAGGATATCTACTATCCGAAACAGGTCGCATGGATAAAGACAACGAATTCAAAGAAGAGAAAGTTGCCTGAAGACATGCTGACCGAGGAAGAAGTACGCAAGATGTTAAGCGTTACCAGCAACGACAGAAATCGTGCAATCATAGCTCTCCTATTCGATTCGGGGATACGCGCAGGGGAGCTCCTAAACATGAGGATCAAGGATGTGGAACTCACGAGCGAGCCCAGGCATGTCCGCGTGAACGGAAAAACCGGCATGAGGAGAATACCTATCTTCTTCTCCGTCGCTTACCTCAGCCAGTACCTTGCGCTTCTGCAAGACAAAAAGCCCGACGATCCCCTGTGGAACGTCATAGGTTCATGGTCCAACTCAAAGAAAGGCCTTGACGAATCGGCATTGGCCAAAGTGCTTAGGGAAACAGGCAAAAAAGCAGGAATCAACAAGCGCATCTATCCCCATCTATTCAGGCATTCCCGCGCCACCTTCTATGCAAACAAGCTCACCGAGCAGCAGCTCAAGGTCTTTTTTGGATGGACGGGAGACAGCAAGATGGCAAGCACTTACGTTCATTTGAGCGGCAGGGACATAGACGATGCCCTCCAGAAGGCCAACGCAATCAAGGTGCCCGGGCGTGTGGAAGAGCCGAAGCTTAAGAACAGAGAATGTCCCAGGTGCCAGTTTACAAACGCTACCGATGTCCTCTATTGCGGCAGGTGCGGCTCAGCGATGGACATCTATACCGTAATGCGCGATGAGGAAAGGAACGAGTCTGTCAACGAGGGCGCGGTGGACTCCTCTGCTTACACTGGA
>VFSW01014207.1_pt1 | contig 11021 bp, 10 predicted proteins | sample 5358111 | NCBI WGS metagenome assembly VFSW01 (sample SAMN11554181, study PRJNA540505) | mine drainage metagenome | isolation source: sediment from site ElyBrook_90M | place: USA: Ely Copper Mine, Vershire, VT | collected 2017
CACCAACCAAGGAAACGAGATCCGCGCCAAGTGCGCCGAAATCATCCAGCGGCGGCTGGCCGAGGTCGGGATCCGGGTGAAGATCCGGATCGTGGAATGGGCGGCCTTCGTGAAGGATTTCATCAACACGCGCAAGTTCGATGCGACAATCCTCGGCTGGACGATCCCGATGGATCCGGATCTCTACGACGTCTGGCATTCGAGCAAGACGGGGCCGGAGGAGCTGAACTTCATCTCCTACAAGAACGCAGAGGTGGACGCGCTGATCGTCAAGGCACGGGAGACCTTCGACCAGAAGCTCCGGAAACGCTGCTACGACCGGATCCAGGAGATCCTCGCCGAGGAGCAGCCCTACCTGTTCCTCTACGTTCCCGATGCGCTTCCGATCATCCACGCCCGTTTCCGGGGGGTGGAGGTCGCCCCCCTCGGCATCGGCTGGAACTTCATCAAGTGGTACGTCCCCAAGGCGGAGCAGAAATATGTCATGACGCGCTGAAAAAATATCCCCCGTGGCGTTTTCAGATGGCTGAATCCGTCAGCGTGCGTTTTAGGGCTGCGATGTGTTGCTTGCTCTGGCCGGGTCGGTGGGAATCTTTTCGGGGTTGACAGAAGCGGTGGCTTTGGCGGATAGTTCGCCGGTAGAAACGGACCGCCGGGCCCGCGACGATCGAAAGGGGAATTTCATGACCGGATTCGCGCTCGCGCTCGTCCTGGCGGCCGCCACGATCCACGCCAGCTTCAACTTCATGGCCAAGCGCGCCGGCGCCGCCGACAGCACGGCCTTCGTCTGGCTGGGGACCCTCGTCAGCGTCGTCGCGTTTGCCCCGCTTGCCGTCGGCATCCTGATCCTTCAGGAACCGGTGATCACCGCCGTCACGCTCATCTTCATTGCGGTGAGCGGCGTGTTTCACGTCAGCTATTGCCTCACTCTGCAGCGGGCTTACAAAATCGGGGATCTTTCCCTCGTTTACCCGATCGCCCGCGGGACGGGGCCGCTCCTGGCAACCCTCGGTGCGACCGTTATCCTCGGCGAGAGGCCGGGTCTGATCGCCCTCTCCGGGATCGGCCTGCTCGCCCTGGGGATCTTCCAGGTGGCCGGCGTTGGGAGGCGGGGTCTGGTCCGTGGGAGGACAGCTTACCTGGCTGCCGCCTATGCCCTCCTCCCCGCGGTCTTCACCGCCTCCTACACGATCTGGGACAAGTACTGCATGGGCATCCTGATGGTGCCGCCGGTCTTCTATCTCTGGTTCAACCACGTTGTTCGCGCCATCATCCTGATCCCCGCCGCATTGCGTCGCCGGACACAGATACGGGAGGTTTGGCGTCAATACCGCAGGGAGGCGATCGCCGTCGGGATCGGGAGCCCCTCGGGCTACGTCCTGATCCTTTTCGCCCTGACCGTGGCGCCCGTAAGCTACGTGGCTCCGGCGCGCGAGATCAGTATCCTCATCGCCGCCATCCTGGGCAAACGACTCCTCGCCGAAGGGGAAGCCGGCCACCGCCTCCTCGGGGCGGCTGCCATGACGATCGGTCTGATCTGTCTCGCCCTCGGATAATGGACGCTGTCTCAGTCCGCAGCCCGCAGGTGTTCCAGAAGATAAGTCTTGAATTGGCCGTAATCGGCCGGGAGGAAGACCGGCTGGCCCGGCCGCGAGTCGAGATCCTTCATGCACTGCGGCAGGTCGGGCTCAATAGCCAGAAGCTCACGGATCTCATCGGGGAATTTTGCCGGGTGGGCTGTCTCCAGCGCAACGCAGAGCGGGGTATCGCCGAAGAGTTCGAGATAGACCTCCAGCCCCCGCCATCCCACCGCGCCATGGGGCTCCAGGAGGACCTTGTACTGGTCGTAGACCCGCTTGATCGTCTTTTTCGTCTCCCGGTCGGAGATGCTGACGGAATAGATCCGTTTCCGCATTTCGGCGACATCCGGCATGCGGTGGACGACGCCGTTGCGGTCCACGGTGCCGCCGTAGAGATCGAAGAAGCGGGCGAGGTTACTCGGGTGGCCCACGTTCATGGCGTTCGACAGGCAGGCCTTTGACGGCGAGACCTTTTCGTAGATGCCGGTTTCGAGGAAGCGGGGGAACTCGTCGTTCTCGTTCGTCGGCATGACGAGCCGCTCCACGGGGAGACCCATCCGCCGGGCGTACTCGCAGCCGAGGGCGTCGCCGAAGTTGCCCGACGGGACGGAGAAGACTGCCGGTTCGATGTCCCGTGCAAGCTGCGCCCAGGCGTAGACATAGTAGACGATCTGCGGGAGTATCCGTCCGAAATTGATCGAGTTGGCCGAGGTCAGGTTGAGCTCCGCGAAAGACGGGTCGGAGAACGCCTGTTTGACGAGGTCCTGGCAGTCATCGAATTTCCCCGTCACGGAGACCGCCCGGACATTTCCGCCGATCGTGTCGAGCTGTTTCTTCTGCCGGCCGCTCACCTCGCCCTGGGGGTAGAGGATCGTCACATCGATTCCCTCCACGCCGCGGAAGGCGTCGCCCACAGCGCTTCCCGTGTCTCCCGAGGTGGCGACCAGTACGTTCAGGCGCTTTCCCGGATCACGGGAGACGCTCATCAGGCGGGCCATCATCCGGGCGGCGTAATCCTTGAAGGATGCCGTCGGCCCCTGATCGAGACGCATGATGTATTTGCGTGCAAATACATTCTCCAGGGGCACCGGGTAGTTGTACGCGTCGTCGACAATCCGCCGGAGGGTTTCCGTGGGGATCTCCTCGGCGAGAAAGGCATTCGCCACGAGCATCGCGGCTTCGGCGTAGGGCGCCCCTTTGAGTGCTTTGACGGCATCGTGGGAGAGGAACGGGATCGTTTCGGGCATGAAAAGCCCCTCGTCGGGGGCCTGTCCCATCAGGAGGGCCTCACGGAAGGAAACGGTCTCCCGGAAGGGGGTGATGCCGGGGACCTGATCCAGGTGACGGTTGGTGCTGTAGTATCGCAACTTCTGTGACATGCGGACAAACCTCAGATCTGAAAATTTTTTATCCCGGCAAGAAACCGCCGGTGGTGCTTCATCAGGTGGAACTGTTTCCGGTAGATGAGATAAAAACGGCGTTCAATCGCGCAATCCTCCACGGGTACGGTAGCGAGGAGTCCCTGTGCGATTTCCCTCTCCATCGCGTGGATCGACAGGATCGAAACCCCAAGGCCGGCAAGAACGGCCTCCTTGACCGCCTCGGAGCTCCCCATCTCGCAGGCGACGTTGAAGGAACCGAGAGGTCGATCCCCCCGTTTCGCCAGGCACTCCTCCAGGGCGCTTCGGGTTCCGGAGCCCCGCTCCCGGAGGACAAAGGGGACGGCGGCGATCTCCTCCAGGTAGACAGAGGCGCGCTCCGCCCAGGGGTGGCCCGCCGGCATGGCCAGGACAAGGCGGTCCTGCCAGAGGGTTTCGACCTTCAGCCTGCGGTCGGGAGAGCGCTTTCCGACGATCCCCATTTCCGCCTGGTCGCCGAGGATCGTCTGGATCGTTTCCTCGCTGTCGCCGGTCTGGATATGGACCCGGATCTCCGGATCGCTCTTCTTCAAGAGTCCCAGGAAGCGGGGGATGATGTACGTGGCCGGAATCGTGCTCGCTGAGAGGAAGATGTGTCCCGACTCATCGGCCTTGAGATTTGCGATCTTCTCCCGGGCGTCCTCCCTGAGCCGCGCGATACGGCGGGCGTAATCGTAGAGGATCCGGCCCTCCGGTGTGAGGCAAACACCCCTGGTCTTCCGGTCGACGACGCGAGCGCCGACGGCATCCTCCAGATTGCGGATATGCTTGGTGAGCGTTGGCTGGCTGAGCGCCATGCGTTCCGCGGCGTGCGTAAAACTACCCGTCTCGACCAGGCGGATGAGTCCCTCCATCTGGTGCAGGGTGATGTTCCGGAAACCGTCCTGCCTCATGAGCGCGTGAATACCATAGTCGGGGCGGATACGCAACGGGGAACGGCGATCTCGGCAGATCCAGCACCGGGGCGGCGTACTCACCATGGTGTCATGAACTCCGCAACGGAGGGCCTTTCCCTTGAGCGTGCCCCCGCATTTCATGCCTGATTCTTGTTGTGATATGCCTCCCTGAACAGTATAATGATAGGCGATAGGCTTGGCGGAAGGGCTTTTACGACGATATCCATCGAGGCGACACACCATGCAAATAGCTATTGTGTCAAGAGTGGGGCCGGTTCTGGATGCGTATAAGCGGTTTTTTGGCGCCTGCGGCGTCAACCTGATCCATGCACCATCACTTTCGGAATTGTACCAACAGCTTCTTTCTGAGGCGATTGTATCCGGCCTTGTCGTTGAGATCCACGTGATGATCAAGGCAACCGAAACGGAGAAAGAGTTGCTCCAGACCATGGTTGAGATTTTCCCCAGCGTAAAGACCAACTGGAATCCCGAGGCGGGATTTCGGGCACTGTACAATGACAGCGATAAATCGGGCGAAGAAAGCCTGCATGCGTTCGTGCGGGATTGTCGCAATTTCAAACCCCGCGCCTTGCGCAAAAAGAAGCGCCACGAAAAGACTTTCAACGTTCTTTACTGGTCTCTTGACGCCCCACCGGAAACGGCGCAGCGGGCGTTTACGTTGGACGTATCCACCGAAGGTCTTTTCGTCGGAGCCTGCGATTCGCCCCGGGAGGACAGCCTCGTCTGGGTGGTGCTGCGCGAGGTAGATACACGCCCTTTTAAGGTCGCGGTAAAGTGGAAGTTGCCTTGGGGGGCTGCCATGCGCATTCCGGGGTTCGGCGGGAGATTCGTCGATCTGGACGCCGACCTCGCCGGAAAGTTGGAAACGGTACTGACGGAAAAGAGAGGCGATATCCGGTAGATCGACCGCACGCTCGTCGTAGGGAGTCTCCGGTACCGGTACAAAGAAACGGCGGCAAAAGGGAAGGGGGTGGTCGGCGATGGACGGGGAACCGAAGGTGCGTCTCACCGAAACGGTCCACGGGGCGGGTTGAGCCTGTAAGATAGGTCCGGGCGACCTGCAGGATGCTCTGAAGGATCTGCCGCTCATCACCGATCCGAATCTGATCGTGGGAATAGAGCACGCGGAAGACGCCGGGGTGTACCGTCTGCGCGACGATCTGGCCATCATCCAGACGGTTGATTTTTTCACGCCAATCATCGATGACCCTTACATCTTCGGCCAGATCGCCGTGACCAACGCACTCGGTGATGTCTACGCGATGGGGGGCAAGCCGCTCACCGCGATGAACATCGTCTGCTTTCCCATCCGGAAGATGGCTATCGGGATCCTCCGGGAGATCCTCAAGGGGGGCCTTGACAAGATGCGGGAGGCGGGCGTGCTTCTGATCGGCGGCCACAGCGTCGAGGACGACGAGCTGAAATACGGCCTCTCCGTGACCGGCACCATCCACCCCGAAAAGGTCCTGTTCAACCGGGGGGCGCAGCCGGGGGACCGGCTGATCCTGACCAAAGAGCTCGGCACGGGGGTCGTCAGCACGGCCCTCAAGGCAGGCCTCGCCGACGCGGCGCTGGTTGCCCGGTCCGTCGCCTCGATGACCACCCTCAACAAACTGGCGGCCGAACTGATGGGGGAGGCGGATCAGGTCCATGCCTGCACGGACGTCACCGGCTTCGGTTTCCTCGGCCATGCCCTGGAGATGATCGAGCGGAGCGATACGGGCATGCGGATTTGGTCCGCGTCCGTGCCCTTCTTCCCGGAGATCCGTTCCTTTGTCGAGGAGGGAATCGTCCCCGGAGGGATGATCCGCAACCGGAAATTCCGCGAAGCGCAAATCGAAATCGGACCGGATTGCCCCAACTGGCTTGTCGACATCCTCTTCGATCCGCAAACCGCCGGGGGGCTCTTCATCGCCCTGCCGGCGGGTGAGGCGGAGAACCTCCTCGGCAAGATGCACGCGGCCGGGATCACCGCGGCGGCTATCGTCGGCGAAGTCACCGCGTCCTCCCCGGGAAAGATCCTCCTGCTCTAACAGGCTGTTGACCGGGGGCGCACTCCCGCCAGGGAGGCGCAATCAGTTAAATTTGTCTCCACGGCAAGCCGCGGGGAGTGCACTCGCGGGTCGATTCAATAAGAAAAGTCCACTATCTGGAGGCTCTCGCAGAGTCCCCGGATGAACTTGCCCACGGCGGCGTGGTCGGGGTGCGTGATGTAGCGTTTCAGCGCTTCGGCATCTGCGAAGGTCGAAACCAGGGCGAAGTCGAAGCTCCTCTCCGGCCGGACATCCTCGCCGAAATCGTACGCCTTGATCTCCGGGATGATTCCCGGAAGCGATGCCAGCGATTTCTTCAACTGGGCGATGTCCGATGGTGTCACTCCCGGTTTGAACTTTGCCAGTACGACGTGTTTGAGCATTCGTTTCTCCTTCCTATCGATAAATTCTCTATTTTCTTTCCCTCAGGAGCCAGAACGAACAGACGAGCGTCACCAGGACGGTGATGCCGCCGGCGATCGTGAAGGCCGTCCGGAAACCCAGGTGGTCGATAGTATAACCTAAAAGTGGCGTCAGGACCCCACCTCCCTCGGTGCCGGCGAAGTAGTAGATGCCCAGGATCGTCGACCGGCTTCCGGCCGGGGCTTGGTTCACGATAAACATCTCCGAAGCGGCCATCCGGGCGAAGACCACCGTGCCTGTAAGCAGCAGCAGTACATAGATGCCCAAGCCATAGGGGAGGACCGTGAACAGGATGATGACGGGACCGGCGATGGAGCAGATCGCGACGGTCACCGGGACGCTTCCGAAGCGGTCGGCAAAATAGCCGCCTAGGGGACCCGCCCAGAAGACCGCCGCGTAGGCCAGGGAGAGGAGGGCGGCGGCCGTCTCTTTGCTTTGGTGGAAATGGTCGACCATGATCAGCGGGACGAACGCGGTGATGGACATGACCACCGCCGCCGTGAAGGTCGAGAAGAACAGGAAGAGGACGATGCGGCCCATGCTTTCCTTGCGGGGTTGACGGTGCGCGTCGTTCTTCCGTGCGTCGCCGCTCGGGTTTGCCTTCTCCCGGGCGGTGAGCCTGCCGAGCATGAGGTAGAAGAAGATGCCGAAGATGATGGTCGGGATCGCCATCCCGAGGTAGGCATTCCGCCATCCCCAGGCGTTGGCGAGGGCGACGGCGATCAGCGGCGTCAGGATGTTGCTGGTGCCCCCGCCGATGTTGTGGAGGCCGAGCGACCGTCCCAGGTGCTCCGGGCGCACCAATGCGGAGATCAGCGGTGGGGCCGCCGGGTGGTAGCCGCCGGCCATAATCCCCATCAAGATCAGAAAGACGACCATCGGGAGATAGGTCTGGGAGGTGCCGACCAGGATCCCGGCGAGCGCTACGCCTGCGATCCCGGCGGTCAACAGCTTACGGGGTTCGATCCGATCGGCGAGCCACCCTGCCGGGAGTTGGCCGAACCCGTAGGCGAGCGTGAAGGCGGAAAGGACGAATCCCGACTGGGTGTAGTCCAGCGCGAAGGCGCTGCGGATGAAGGGCATGAGCGGTACTGTAATCGCCGTGAGGACATGGTGGCTGAAATGCCCCAGGATGAACAGAGGCATCATCCCCCCGAAGATCGTACTTAGGTTCAACTGCGGGAAAAACCTCCTGTTCATATGAAAATGCCTGCATCCCTGTCCCCCTCCTCCTCGACCGGGGAAGTGGGGGTGATTTTCATCCTTTGTTGTGCCCGATCCCGGGTATGGGAGTCTGTGGTTCTCTGCCCCGGAGAGGGAATGCCGGTGCGGTTTCTGCGGCGCTGCCGCGCCCCGCAGGGTCCCGTGATCAAGAAAAACGGCTCAAGCACATACCACAGATGAGGGGAATAGGAAAGGAAGTTGAAGACCGCTCAGGCCATGCGGAGGACCTTCGCCCCGCGGATCTTTCCCGCCTTGAGTTCGGCGAGGGCCCGGTTGGCGTCCGCGAGCGGATATTCCTCGACCGCGGGCCGCAGCGGTATCTCCGCCGCCAGCTCGAGGAATTCCCGGATGTCGCTCCGGGCGACGTTGGCCACGCTTTTGATCTCCTTCTCCTGCCAGAGCTGCGTCGGATAATCCAGCCGGAGGAGCTCGGCCTTGTCGCTTTCCTCTTTCCGGATGGCGTTGATGACGAGGCGCCCACCCGGCGCGAGATGCTTCAGGGCCTCCACAACGGGTTTCCAGGCCGGCGTCGTGTCGATGACGGCCTGGAGCTTTTCCGGCGGCGCTTCCTCGGTCGCCCCGGCCCCGGCGGCCCCCAGTTCGCGCGCGAAGGCTCGCTCCCGTTCGCTCCGGGCGAAGACGAAGGGCTTTGCCCGTGGGAAGCGGTGGCGGACTGCTAAGAGGACGAGGTGGGCCGAGGCGCCGAAGCCGGTGAGGCCGAGGTTCTGGCCGTCGCTCAGGCCGGCCAGCCGCAGCGACCGCCAGCCGATCGCGCCGGCGCAGAGGAGCGGCGCTGCCTCGCTGTTGGAGAAGATCCCCGGGATGGCGTGGGCGAAGGCTTCGGGAACGGTCAAAAATTCCGCGTAACCGCCGTTCGCGTCACGGCCCGTGGCGCGGAATCCCGCGCAGAGGTTCTCGGTGCCGGCGCGGCAGGCGTCGCAGTGCCCGCAGGCCCAGTAGATCCAGCCGACGCCCACCCGTTCGCCGATCTGGAACCGTCCGGCGTGTGCCCCCCGGGCGGCCACCGTTCCAACGACCTGATGCCCCGGGATGATCGGATAGGCAGGCGGCGGGGTCCGCCCCTCGATCTCGTCAAGCTCGGTATGGCAGACGCCGCAGGCGGACACGGCGATGAGGATCTCTCCCTCACCGGGCGCCGGTTCCGGCAGCTCGACCGGGACCAGCGGCGCCGGATTCTCCGCGAAGCGGGAAAGGCCTTTCAGGATCATCGCTTTCATGGAATCACTCTACCTTGACCATTATCCAAAACGGGACTGAAATACCGCGGGCTGATTTTTATTCCATTGGGGATCGCCCTTGCGCATCGTCGAAGCGAACGCCCCCTGTCTCGCTAAGATGATCTTGCCATCAGTTCCGGACAAAGGAATTGCACCCTAATCCCGTGCCTTCCCAACGCCGAGTTGAAATGCCACCAGTCTGTGTCCGTTGCATTCAGGATCGTCGGTTGGTTCTGGCTTCCACGTGCCACAGCAACGAACTTCCGGTCGGAGCGGTCGAACCCCGACAGTTCGGGGTCATCGGGAAACTCTACAAAGTTATCAGCATCTCCGGGTTTCGGCGTGATATCCACCTTTTCGCAACACCGAGGATTGGCCTGCCTTTCCCACAACCATTTTATGAAGGCGTCCCCCAGGCCGGGTTCACCCGAGCGATGCGCATTCCGAAAATACTCATCGAAGCATCTCCTGCCGGAATCGATGCAGACAACCTGTCTCTTTTGGGCAGTTTCCAGGGCATCGACACACGCGAGAACACAACTCGCCCCAGCCTGATCATTTCTGCGATTGGCGACGACCAGAACATTCGTGTCTATGACGACGGCAGATCTCATAATGATCCTGTTTCTCCCTTGAGTTCCCGTTGAGCCCTTGCTCTCGTCGTAGCAGCCATTTCTTCGAACTCGTTGCCGAAAAATCCTTCCGGCCAGTTTTCAATTTCACCGAGGAGATTCAGTTCCAGTGGTTTCAATTCCGACACACCATCATGCATGTCGCAGAAATAAATAGCGGCCTCACTGCTGCTCATTCTTTCTTCCGCTATCCTGCGTTGGAGCCGCTTTAAGAGATATTCACTGTGACTTTCGAGGATGATTTGCACATTCCGTTTCTGTGCGGCATCGATGAGGACGTCCGCCAGGCCCGCCTGCACTGATGGATGCAGATGTATTTCCGGCTGTTCCATCAGGATCGTGGAGCCTTCGGGTACATAGTAGCAGATCGTCAGCACGGGCAGGATCTGCGATACCCCGAACCCCACATCGGTGATCAACACCTCGGCACTGCCCTGCGTTTTCCTGACCTTTACCTGATAGAGATTTCCACCCTCCTTGATGGGCTCAACTTTGAAGCTATGAATCAACTTTAATTCCCGAAGCCACCAGGCGACATACTCTTCAACGGTGAAACGCTTTCTCCCCGGACCGCGCGAAATGAGCTCTTTGCGTTCTCTGGAAGCCAGAAGCGCATCCACGACCTTTTCGCCTTTTCGGCCCATGTCTCCCGGCTGAGCGCCGGCCCAGGTGTACTGCCTTTTTGGGTAATCGCGGAGCGGCCCCAAATAATAGACGCCAGCGAAGAGCTCCTCGAACGCCAACTGGAAATCGGCTAAAAATCCCGCATTCTGGTAATATGCCTTTACCTGGTCGGGGAATCCGTAAGACTTGATCGGCGCAGGCAATTCCCACGGTCTCCCCTTGATGCGCCAGAACCGGAAATTGGACTCATTCGCAGATGGGAAAAGGGCGTACTTGCTCTTATCCTGCTTTTGTCGCATGCCGAAGCGGTGCTCGGCAAAGTTGTATGACAGCTCCTTGACGACCATCCTCCCCGTACCGTTTTCCTCGATGTTTCCCTGAAACTGCAAGCTGTCGCCCTCGAAGAGGATTCTATTTCGGTGCTCGGGATCGAAGATCTTCAGTTTGTCTTTTAGATTCCAGGTCAGCATCCATGACAGCCCCGTTTCGCTCTTGTGATTCAGGGCGATGTCCTTGAAGGTGCCTAGCTCGACCAGACTGCGGTCGTCTCCAAGATTTAGGACTTGAGCCCGGTCCGACGACTCTGCCGTCTGCTTGAGCATCAGGAGCAGTTGCAGGAGGCTTGTTTTCCCCGAGCTGTTGCTGCCGAAAAGCCCGGTGATCGGGGCAAGCCGGATTGCGCCGGTATCCTTCCAGGACTTGAAATTTTGAACGGATATTTCGGTAATCATATTTCTGCCCTCATCGATGGTGTTTCCGGTTCTTCATCCGTTTCTCCTGACTGTTCCGTCTCTTTTCCCGCCGTCAGTCCATACAGGTCATCCACCAATATATCGATCTCACGCTCAACATTGGAGATATCCGCGGTCCGATCGGCGCTGCGGGTGGCGAGGATCCGGTTGACGAGGCGGACGAGGAATGCCTGCTGGTCG
>VFSW01014208.1_pt1 | contig 11020 bp, 12 predicted proteins | sample 5358111 | NCBI WGS metagenome assembly VFSW01 (sample SAMN11554181, study PRJNA540505) | mine drainage metagenome | isolation source: sediment from site ElyBrook_90M | place: USA: Ely Copper Mine, Vershire, VT | collected 2017
TTCGCTTTCTCCGTCGCTGCCTTTATTGCATCAGTGAATGCAATGCGAGCCGCTTTAACTGCAGTCCAGAACGTGGTTTGCGCTGACTCCCGTGCGGTTCTGTACGTTGTGTTTGCGGCTCTCATTGCGGCCAGATAGTCAGTTCGCGCTGCCTTTACTGCTGCGACACGAGCCGCCTTGGTGGTAGCAGTCTTCGCTGCGGCGAGAGCCGCATTGTGAGCAGATACAGCGGATGATCTCGCAGTTATGAACGCCGTCTTAGCTGCGGCCATCGCAGTGGCGCGTGCCGTTTGCGCTTCGGTAAACGCAGTGGCGCGTGCCGTTCGCGCCGCTACAATCGAGGACTGCCTCGTTTCGGCCGAAGTCGTGAGGCACGCTCTGCGAGTACTTGCTGAAACGACCGTAGGGACTGCCGCAGCTGTTGAAGTGCTCGTTGTGGATGTCTGTGCAGACGCAAGCATCGGGGCGAAACTGACAAGAGCCAGAGTTCCAACCGCTATTTTTTGAAATGTGTTCATTTTTAAATCTTTAATCAATAATGTACTCCTTGTAGTATATAGGCTTTTTGCAAAAAGAAAATAAATAATCCAGCCGTACGCGAGCTGGATTAAGGGGGGGTACACACAAAGATCGAGGAAGGGGGTGGAAAGGGAGAAGAAACGGGAGAATAGGAGAGGAGAAAAAGAAAGAAAGAGGAGGAAGAGAAGAGTAGGAGGATCGGTGTGTGCAGGAGATGAAGGGCTGTGTACGTAGCGCCCAGGGTGGAAAGAGCAAAGAAAGGAAGTGAAGGAGGAGCGATGGAAGGAGATGGAAGAGGAGGAGAGAAATTAGCAACAAGAGACAGTTGCGCAATCTCTCACTCGTACCAACCCTTGCATCGCGTATTTCAAGTTCCTTCTGCTTACTACAACATGGTGGAAAAGAAAAAGGTTGCACCTCTGGTACACTATGCGTATGCAACTCACGAGTGAAGCGTTTGAGAATACTGCGCAGATACCGTCTGAGTACACCTGCGATGGCAATCGACCTCTCTCCCCTCCTCTTGCCGTCACCGACGTACCATCCGAGGCGAAATCGCTCGTACTCATCATGGATGACCCCGATGTGCCGAAGATTCTTCGCCCAGACGGGATGTTCACGCATTGGATTCTTTTTAATATCCCCATAACGACTTCAGAGATTCCCGAGGGAGCCGAGATCGGAACATCGGGCGTAAATACTCGCGGCGAATCAGGTTACACTGGGCCGTGCCCGCCGCCCGACTACGAGCCGAAGACACATCGTTACTCCTTCAAGCTTTTTGCGCTCGACACTACACTTAATCTCTCAGAGGGTGCGTCAAAAGAAGATGTTGAGGCAGCCATGCGGGGGCACATCCTCGTGACCGCCGAACTCATCGGCACCTACTCGAGAGCCTAGACACTCATAGAAAAACCGCTCTTCCGAGCGGTTTTTACTGTGCTTATTTCTTCGCCTCCTTGAACGTAACGCGCTTCCTGAGCGTGGGGTCGAACTTTGTGAGCTCGATTTTGCGCTCAGTGGTCTTCTTGTTCTTACGCGTCCAGATGACGTGCGGAGACTTCGTAGACTTCATCTTGATAAGGCGAATCTGTGACATAGAAGAAATGTAGCAGAATGCACCTCGGATTGCAACCGAAGAGAGCCAGACCTGGAGCTACCTTTTCCCAAGCAAACGCCCTAGTATTGACCGAGCATTCTTAGTGACCGTTGCTGTCGAATAGTCTTTCACTGCCTTCCTTTCTCGGTACTTATCATACAGATATTTCGCCCCCCAACCTCCAAATCCGATCGCAGCGACCGGTAACGCACCCATCAGCACGAGACCTGCGAGAGAACTCCCAGTGGCGGCGAGACCCATACCAGCAACGGCCGTTGAAAGAGTCGCGGCAGCAGCACCAAATGCCGTCTTATCTCTTACTTCCTCATTTTGATTCTGTTTGAGATTGAAAGCGTTTATGAAAGCATGATTATCGCCGACCTCGAGTTTCCCGCGCGTCTCGGGAGACGCTACATAGTCAAAAGCCTTGCGGCCATAGTCTCCCTCGGACCTAGCAAGATTCTCTATCGCCGCTTCTGCTTGTGACTCCGGCAGTAATCCGTTCTTCTCTGAAGAACGGATTAGATTCTTATCGAAACGGAGAAGGCCGCCGGAAGTTTCTCTAAGGGTCTTCTCGAGAACTTCAGAAGCGATAGGAAGCCTGGTCGGCGACAAGTATTCCACACCAGAATTATTCACAAAATGAAGCTCTCGTAACTCGCTCAGACCGAGAACCTTCTCCGGCTTCGCGGCAGTCTTTTCGGATACCGATGCTCCCGCCGCTACTGCAGGAGACTGTTCAACGCTCAGACCGGCCTTGGCGCGCATCTGCTCAAGAAGCTTGGCGGCTTCTGCCTGCTCGGACGCGGCGCGTTCGGCGGTCTCTTTCGCCGCATCGCGCTCGGCATTCTCGGCTGTCGCCTGGTCGAAAGCTTCGCTATGCAATGCCTCCTTATCGGCAATATTCGTCTCCATATCGGCGAATTTCGCGCGCAACTCTTCAACGGACGTCGTTTTGTCTACTGACCTCGCGATATTTTGTATATCCCCCTCTTTCTCTTCGTAGGCTTTGCGCGAATACCCGTTTTCGAGACTCATGGTCGGATGTTTTATAGGTAAATGTGCCTCTATCCTAGCACACTCCGCAAGGGCGCATGGGAGAGCAGCGAACGACGGGAAAGCGAACTAAGTCGCAGCAGTTGCAGTTTTTTTGGCGCGGATGGTCTTCTTCTTCACCTCGAAATGCGGCTCCCCGTTCTTGAGCGAGACCGTCACGGTACCGCCCTCAAGAAGGCCCTGACTGACCATGAGCGAGGCGAGTGGCGTGAGAATAGTGTCTTGAATAGCGCGACGAAGCGGGCGGGCGCCATATTCGGGGTTATAGCCTTTTTCGGCGAGCCACGCATGCACCTCTGGCTGTATCGTGAGCGCGATGCGTTTCTGAGCGAGCCGCTTCACCACTTCCTCGACCTGATTGTCGACAATGCGCGCAAGCGCCTCTTTAGCGAGGGGATCGAATATGATGATGTCGTCGAGACGATTCAGGAATTCGGGGCGGAAGTGTTCTCGCAGCGAGTCCATCACCTTTGCTTTCGTCTCTTCGTAGCGTGTCGCATCAGTCGCGTCGGCAGTTCCGAAACCGAGATGGGCAAGCTTATCGATGAATTCTCCGCCTATGTTACTCGTGAGCACGATGATCGTATTCTTGAAATTGACCTTGCGGCCCTTGCCGTCGGTGAGATGGCCCGAATCGAGTACTTGGAGCAAAATATTGAAGACCTCTGGGTGTGCCTTCTCGACTTCGTCGAAGAGCACCACCGCGTAGGGGCGATGGCGGATGCGCTCGGTGAGCGTACCTGACTCTTCATAGCCGACATAGCCAGGCGGCGCGCCGATGAGCTTCGCGACCGAGTGCTTCTCCATGAATTCGCTCATGTCGACACGGACGAGCGCATCGGTGTCATTGAACATGAACTCTGCGAGCTTCTTGCTGAGCTCGGTTTTGCCGACACCGGTCGGACCGAGGAAGAGGAACGAGCCGATCGGGCGATTAGGGTCGCTGATGCCGACACGCGAGCGCTTCACTGCATCGGTGACCTTCTTGACTGCCGCGTCTTGCCCGATGATGCCGCCCTTGAGAGCCTCTTCCATGCGAGTCAATTTCGCTGCTTCTTCTTCAAGCATGCGCGCAACGGGGATGCCCGTCCAGCGCGAAACGACCGAAGCGATGTCCTGTTCTGCGACTTCTTCATTCAGCACGCGACGCGATTTCTGAAGCGTCTTCAAACGTTTCAGTTTTATTTCGAGATCTTTCTGGATGTGCGGTATCTTGCCGTAGCGGATCTCTGCGACCGTGCCGAGATCGGCGGCAGCTTCAGCATTGTCGGCCTGTATCTTAAGCGATTCGAGTTCGGTCTTCGCCGCGCGGATGCCGGTCAGCACTTCTTTCTCATTCTTCCATTTGAGCTCAAGCTCACTCGTTTTCTCTTTCAGATCGGCAACTTCTGCGTCAATGACCTTGATGCGTTCCTTAATCTCTTTGGCGTGCTCGCCCTCGAGATCTTTCTGCAACGCCTGGCGCTCAATCTCGAGCCGGCGTATCTTGCGATCGGTCTCTTCCAAGAGCGGCGGTTTGTTCTCAAGCGCGATGCGGAGTCCGGACGCAGCTTCGTCGATGAGATCAATAGCTTTGTCGGGCAAGAAACGATCGCTGATGTAGCGGCTCGAGAGCTCGACCGCTGCGACAATGGCACCGTCGGTGATGCGCACGCCATGGAAGAGCTCGTACTTGTCGCGAAGCCCACGAAGAATAGCGATGCCGTCTTCAATTGAAGGTTCTTGTACGAAAACTGACTGGAAGCGGCGTGTGAGCGCAGCATCTTTCTCGATATATTTCTGATATTCCTTCAAGGTCGTCGCGCCGATGACGCGAATCTCGCCGCGCGAGAGAGCAGGCTTCAGCATGTTCGAAGCGTCGAGCGAACCCTCGGCGCCGCCAGCGCCGACGAGCGTGTGGAGCTCATCGACAAAGAGAATTACTTTCCCTTCGGCACGCTCCACTTCCTTCATTACGTTCTTCATGCGCTCTTCAAATTCGCCGCGATATTTGGTGCCAGCAATCATGAGCCCGAGATCGAGCGAGAGCAGTTCCTTCCCCTTGAGCGACTCCGGGACATCATTTGAGGCCATGCGCGCAGCAAGCCCTTCTGCGATAGCTGTCTTTCCCACACCCGCTTCCCCGATGAGAATCGGGTTGTTCTTGGTGCGGCGCGCGAGAATTTGAATAACACGATTGATCTCGGTGTCGCGTCCGATAACCGGATCGAGCTTGTTCTCGGCGGCCATCTTGGTGAGATTGCGCGCATACTTCGCGAGCGCACGGAAACGCTTCGGCTCAGTGCCCTGGCCGTCCTTGGAACTCTTGAGCTCCTTTAGAATTGCAAGTGCGCCCTCGCGACTGATTGTAAAGCGCGCGAGGATGTCGGCCGCCGGTCCCGGATGCTCGAGCACTGCGAGGAAAAGGTGCTCAGTGCCGACAAACGTATCATTCAAACGTGCGGCAATTTTCCCTGAAGCTTCGAGAGCCTGGGCGAGATCGGGCGTAAGGTAAATCTGATATGACGGTGAGAGCACCGACGCCGTTTCCGGCGCTTCGAGATGCTCAAGAACCGCATCGGCGAGCATGATGGTGTCCACCTCCATGCGATCGAGCATCGAGAATACGAGTGACTCCTCCTGAAGCACGAGTGCGGCAAGCAAATGGAGCGGCGAAACATGATTCTGCCCGCGCTCTATCGCGAGTTCGTGCGCGCGCCGCACGGCTTCTTTGGCTTTGGTGGTGAAATTATTAAAAGGAGGCATATAGGAAATATTACTTCACCGCTGCGGTCGAGGTTGCTGTGGATGACGTTGCGGTAAGAAGCTCAGTGATCACGTTTGAGCCAATAAGGAGACCTGGGGCGGCTCCCGCGCTCACGCCGATGAGATTGCCCGAGAGGTCAACGACGGCACTTCCCGTCCCGATGTCAGGCAAGGTCGTGTGGACTCCCTTTTCGCTTACACGCGCCACAATACCCGTCGACGCAGAGCCGTCGGCGCCGAGAGCGAGTGCCGTTTCGCCGAGTTTCAAGTCACTTGCGTTTAATAAAGCCGGCGATGACATTTTCGGCAAAACTGCCGCATCGGCAAACCCATAAATCGTAATGCCCCTCCCTTCGCGTGCGAGTGAAGCGGGGACGTATGCGCCACTGGTGAACTCAATGAGCGCTTCTTTCGGGAGAGCATCCTGCGCGGCAGTCACGACAACGCGCGATTTGGAGAGGTAGGTACCGATAGCGACGGCCGATGTCGAGGTGCCGGTGTCGGCAGCATAGATGGCAACCGAGCGCGCGGCGTCAGCCCCGATAGCTGCCGTAACGAGATCCTGGTTCGATGGTGCAGGAGCGGCCTGTTGGATGATTGTCGCAGGGGCTGCAGCCGCCACAGTCTCGATAGTGTGCTCGACGACGCGATTGACGGTCTGCGTTACAAAAGCTGGCGCGTGATCAAGAAGCGAAACCGTCAAAATGCCGGTTGCGACCGAGGTCACGAAATTCACTAGAATCGTGAGCAGTATGAGCTGAGATTTTGAGAGTTCTTCAATATCCATATATGCCAATAATGCTACCCTCGGCCGCTTCTGTCAATGAACGCGACTGCAGCAGAAAGAGCCCTTGAGAAACGAGTCAGCGCGCCTGTTGAAACACTCGGTCCCCACGATATTCTAAGCGTCGCACGCGCCCTCTCGCGGTCGCCCGTGAGTGCGAAAACGACACGAGAACCGTCTTCGGCGTCAGTTTCGCATGCACTCCGCGTCGAGACCGCGAAACCCGCTTCGTCGAGGAGAACGACCAGATAGTCAGTGTCTCGGCCGGGGAATGAAAGATTGAGAATATTTGGTGCCTGTGTCTGCCCCTCTTGTATGAACACGTTCGAGATAGATTTCGTAATGAGACCAACGAGACGGCGGCGATTCTCTGCGGCCGATGCACGAAAAGATTCGCGACCAAGCGCGGCGGCGCGGAGCGACGCCGCGAACTGCTCCGCGAACTCAGGCGCCTCAGTACCCGAACGCAAACCTCGCTCCTGCCCGCCACCCCCATATAAGGGAATGAGCGGGATTGTTCGATGCGCCACAAGCACGCCGCAACCGTGCAGCGGACCGACTTTTGCCGCATCGAACGTGAGCATATCCGCGCCGAAATGATCGCGGGTTACCTTTTCCGTCCAGGGCGCCTGGCTCGCATCGACATGCAGCCGCGCCGTAGCGAAGTCAGACTTCCCTACCAGGTAGGGAAGTCTGACTTCGCTACGGCCAGCGCCCGTACGGAATTTCCTTAGAACATCCGCTACCTCCCGTGTGTTCCACACCACGCCCGTTTCGCCGCACACCGCATCCATCGAGATGAGCACCGTCTCAGGTCGAATCATTTTCGCGAGTGCATCGGTATCGACGCGATAGTCTTTTATCGGGAGCGGCTCTGTCACCACGCCCTCTTCGGCAAGCAGCTTCATATTTTCGACGATTGATGCATGCGAGCTCGGCAGATATAAGACATGCATATTGTTTCTCCCTGGGACATCGCGTCCTGCAAGCACTCGGAGTGCGCGTATATGCCCGAGTATCGCGAGAGCGTTGCTCTCGGTCGCGCCGCTCGTAAAGAGAATATCGTCGCTCTGCACCTCGACGAGCCGGGCGATCGTCGTCCGGGCATCTTCCAATATTTTCTTCGCCTGCCTTCCCTCCTCGTGCGGCGACGACGGGTTCCCCGCCACTCCGGCAGCGCAATCGAGATACGTCCTCTTCTTCCACCACATGCCTGTATTCTACACGATACTCCATCGCACCGCCGGACAAGGATCTTCCGTCAGTTGGCCTTCCGATTCCGAGCATGGTAGAACTACTGCGGGCACGTCCATTTTTTCGATTTTTACTTTCACGAGAGGGAGTACTTTATGGAACAAACGGGACGGAAAGACGACCACGACACGGCCATCGCCATCATTGTGGGAAGCGATACGTCCGACTTCGTTCTTATCAGGAGTCGGAAAACCGGACTTTGGAGATTTCCCGGGGATCGCATCCGCAACGAAGATTTCGGTGCAAGCGGTTCTCCCGAGAATGGCGTCGCGGCAGAACATGCCGTCACTCGCATCATCAGGCAAAGAACGGGGCTTACTTCGAGAGTTAGGCGCATCATGACGTTGAAACGGCCGTTCGGTGTTTTTTATGGCTATGTCGGCATCGCCGATTTCAGGGAGTTCGCACCGCACGACGCCGAGAATACGAAGATATTCTCGCTCGAGGATATCCCCGGTCTCGACATGACCGATATCCACAGAACAACTTTCGACGCGGCGATCCGGTGGATACGAGCATGAAAAAGGAGGTCAATTCGTCGGCGCGGTGCCGGCGAATTTTTTTATTTGATTGTAATTACCTCATTTTTGTGATGAAATGGAGCCACTATGGCGCGGACTGCACGACCGCCCGTCATCGCGGTGATGGGTCATATAGACCACGGAAAATCGTCTCTCTTGGATTACATCCGGAAGGCGAGTGTTGTCGCGGGCGAAGCAGGAGGCATCACCCAACACGTTGCTGCCTATATCGCCCATCACAACGGCCGACCCGTCACTTTCCTCGACACTCCCGGTCACGAGGCGTTTAAGGCGCTTCGCACCCGTGGCGCTGCCGCAGCCGACATCGCCATCCTCGTCGTCGCTGCCGACGAAGGCGTGATGCCCCAGACACTCGACGCGCTCGCTGCTATCACCGAATCCGGTATCCCCTACATCATCGCTATCACCAAGATCGATAAGAATAATGCCGACGTCGGCCACACGAAGAATTCGCTCATCGAAAATGGCATTTACATTGAAGGGATGGGCGGCGATATCGCCTATGCGCTCGTATCCTCGAAGACTGGCGAAGGAATTTCTGAACTGCTCGATCTCGTCCTTCTCTCGGCAGATCTCGCCGAGCTTACCGCCGACAAAGAGGCAAGCGCGACTGGCTTCGTCCTCGAATCGACCCAAGATCCGAAGCGGGGTGCGTCGGCGACCCTCATCGTGAAAGACGGCACGCTCACGCTCGACGGTTTCGTCGTCGCGGGCGATGCGTATGCTCCTATACGCTTTATCGAAGATTTCCGCGGACAGCGCGTCCCCCAGGCAGGGCCGGGAGAGCCGGCGAGAATCTCCGGGTTCAGCAAACTCCCGGCAGCGGGATCACTTTTCAGTATTGCGAAAAATAAAAAAGAAGCCGAGCAGCTTGCTGCCGAAAATGCGAAGTCGCTTGCCGCCGTTCCTGAGCGCACTGCGGCCGCCGAGGGCGTCACCGAGCTCCCGCTCATTGTGAAAACCGACGTCGCCGGTTCAGTCGATGCAATCGTGCACGAATTGAAAAAAATAACTCACGAGCGCGCCGCTATCCGGATTATTTCTTCGGGCGTCGGGAGTGTATCAGAAAGTGACGTGAAGACTGCAATAGCTTCGGGTGCCACGATCATCGCCTTCCACGCTGCCACCGACTCCATCGCGCGCGATCTCGCCGAGCGCGAGAAAGTCACTATCCTTCCCTTCTCTATCATTTATGAATTGTCGGCAAAGGCGAGAGAACTTCTCGACGCGCGGGTGCCCTCTGTTGCGTCTGAAAAAGAACTTGGACGCGCTAAAGTGCTCAAAGCTTTTTCCTCAAGTGGAAAGAAACAGGTGCTTGGTGCACGCCACGTGTCGGGCGTACTCACTCTCGGCGACCGCATGAAGCTCATGCGCGGCGATTCCGAGATCGCGCGCGGCAGCATCACCAATCTTCAGCAAGCACGCGCCGATGTGAAAGAGATCAAAGTCGAAGGAGACTTCGGTATTGAGATTGAATCACGCGAGAGTGCACTCTATGGTGACGAGATCATCGCATTTGCCGTCACTCCTGTATGAACACTGCCGCCGACAGAAAGGGGCGCGCAACTGAGATCATCGTGCGAGAAGCCGCACAATTCATCGCGCGCGAAGCAGGAAGCGGCTCGCTTATCACGGTGATCCGAGCGCAGGCCGTGTCGCACGGAGATCGTGTCCTCGTCTTCGTGAGCATCTTCCCCGAGGACAAAACTCGTTTGGCGCTCAACTTCCTCGAACGTCAGCGCGAAGCCTTCTCAGATTACTTGAAGACTCACACCCGCCTGCGCCCCTTACCGCGCATTGAGTTCCTCCTCGACAATCGCGAAGAGACTGGAGGACCAGAACCATTAGCCGAACTCCCGAAAAATTAGTACGTCTTTCTCCTAAACGGCGGTCCTTGTGGCCGCCGTTTTTTATTAGCACTGTTGATAAACGTGCATGGCCGTACGTTACCACGTTATAATAAACAGATATGGGTGTGAAATATGACGTTAACGAATCTTTCTTCGACAAATGGAGCGAGCCGATGGCATACGTGCTTGGCTACATATATGCCGACGGTAATCTTGAGGACTCTACGTATATCCGCGGCAAGTATATTCGAATTACTAGTATCGACTATGACCGCATTGAATCCATTCGTTCACTTATAAAATCCGCTCATCTCATTAGATTGGAGACGCCACGAGAACGCGGCAAACAAAGGTTTCTTTTGCGGATTGGCAACAAAAAGTTGTTCGATACATTGATCAAAATCGGAGTCACTCCACGAAAATCATTCTCCATGCTCTTCCCTCTTGTCCCAAGCCGTTACCTTGGAGCTTTCGTACGGGGTTATTTCGATGGGGATGGCTGTGCTCACATTGATATAACGAACAGAAAGCCAAAGCGTCTGTTATCTATCTTCACAAGTGGTAGTAAGAAGTTTCTTGAGGCTCTTCATGAGCGTTTACAGAATGAAATTGGACTAACTGGTAGTAGTTTATATAAACATGGCAGCGCTGTAGGCACCTATCAACTTCGCTACTCTACTAGGGACAGTTTAAGACTGTTTTTACTTATGTATCCGCCCAATCTTGATGAGAAATTACATTTATCGAGAAAATACGATATATTTATGCAGTATCTCAAGCTTAGGGATTTATCCAGGAGTGAAATACCGCTAATATTGAACCAGAAGGGCCCGATGGTGAAGAGGTAACACTTCGCTCTGCAAAAGCGACATGCGTGGGTTCGATTCCCACTCGGGCCTCAAAAAGGTATTATTGAAAAGTACTGCCAAGGTGGCGGAATGGTAGACGCACCTCGCTTAAAACGAGGAGAGAGCCTAAAAACCCTCATGTGAGTTCGAGTCTCACCCTTGGTACAAAATAATGGCTGCAAAGAAAAAGACAAAGCGTATAGGGATCTTCGATTCAGGACTCGGCGGACTGCACGTTGCTCATGCTATCGTGCGTGCGCTTCCCGAGTACGACTATCTCTATCTCGGCGATACTGCGCGAGCGCCTTATGGCGACCGTTCTC
>VFSW01014209.1_pt1 | contig 11020 bp, 11 predicted proteins | sample 5358111 | NCBI WGS metagenome assembly VFSW01 (sample SAMN11554181, study PRJNA540505) | mine drainage metagenome | isolation source: sediment from site ElyBrook_90M | place: USA: Ely Copper Mine, Vershire, VT | collected 2017
GCATCGCCCTGCCACGCAACCCCACCGCCCGTACAGCGTCGGGAAAGCTCAGCGTCCCCGCGGCCACATGCGCCGACCACTCACCCAGGGAGTGACCCGCAGCTAGCGCCGGTTTCACTCCAAGGCTGGCAAGCACGCGCCACGCGGCCACGCTCACCGTCAGGATCGCCGGCTGCGTGTGCTCGGTCAGCCGCAGAGCCTCATCCGGGCCCTCAAAACAGAGCCGCGAAAGTGCGAATTCCAACGCCTCATCAGCCTCGGCAAAGGTGTCAGCAGCAACAGGAAAATACTCCGAGAGTTCGCGTCCCATGCCGACCACCTGCGAACCCTGTCCCGGAAATAGAAAAGCGAGTTTGGTGTTCATTGCAGAGGAGATTGTAACGGACCAAGCCGGCAATTTGCTGGCGAAAGCACGGCCTCAGTTCCAGCGGCTCTTGTCTTCCGGGTCTTCATCGATCTGGCGTCCGCGTCCGTCGAAGCGAACCGTACGCCCTTGCTTCCGCATGTACACCTCGAACTTGCGCGAGGCGCGCCGGCGCTTCCAGCGGTAGTAGGTGTTGCGCAGCCCATACCAGCGCTCGCTGATTGCGAAGGAAAACCCGCGGCGCGGCGCCACCCGGATGAACAGCAGCGCGGCCAGCGCCCCGCCAATCTGGGCGAAGGCGTACATCTTGTTCTGCCCAAACAGCATGGCAAACGTAATGAGCGCATAGATCGCGGCCAGGTATCGAGCCTTGATTCCGATGGTGAAAAAGAGCAGAAACTGTACGTCGCCATACAGAATTCCAATCGCGATCAACAGCCCGAAGATGCCTCCCATGCAGCCGTAAAGGGGCATCTCCTCGATCGGGTGGCCCAGCGCATTTCCGGCGGAATAGAGCATCGCCGCGGCCAGAGCGGTGCCCACAACCGCCGCCGCATAAAGTCCCATAACCCAGTTGGCGCCGCGATCCGTCTCTAGAAAGCTTGCCAGGAACCAAAGCGACAGCAGCTCAAACAGGGTTCCCATCAACGCCGGGTGAATCAGGCTGTACGTAATTGGCTGCCACACATCCCCATTCAGAAACGAGTGAGGCACAAACGACAAAAAGCCGGCAAATCGGCCCGCCGAATCGGGAAATGCAAAATTGATCAGGATCAAGGCAAAGAACGCCGCCACGTTCGCCACAATCAGCCGGCGCGTAGCCCCGCTAAACTCTGGAAATGCAAACGGTGTGGGCCCCATCCTTGCCATAGATACCCTCAGGGTAAATCGTGGAGCGTCAACGTGTCATGGAGTCGGTCCACTGCCCCATCAGGTCCGCCCCTCATGGTGCCACAACCAGCCCCTGGTGCCCAGCCGCGTCCACCGCCCGCACCCCGAAAATGACGTTGTCCTTTGAAATAGGAATCGTGACGGTGATGGGTTCGCCGGCGGCCTGCGGTTCCACCGTTTGCATAAACTGCCAGTCAGGCGCCGTCGTCTCCCTCCAGACGATCTCGTAGTGCGTCACCGCACCCGGCGCAGGTTCCCACCGCAGCGTGGTGCCGTTCTCCAGCTTCGCTGTCAGAATTGCCACCTTGGCAGGTTCGCCTGGCGAAGCCGCCAGATTTGCCAGAGTTGCCGCGTTGAGCCGGGCAACCTTTGCCACGTACTTGAAGTCTACAAACTCCAAAAGGTCGCCGAGAACGGGATCGCTCGACCCGGCGGGTGGATGGACGACGTTCTGGTGCTGGTGATTAAAGTCCTCGCGCCAGTCAGTCAGTCGTACGGCGGCAAAGCCCTCGTGGTTGAACGAACTATGGTCGCCTCCCCTCAAGTAGCGATCCGGCCGCGACACCAGGGACGCCGCGAACGGAGAGGCCCCAGTGGCGGGAAAGTAGGTGCGGGCAGTGTCAGCCATCGCGCGAGCAACCTGGCGGCTGGGCGAGTCGTTCTCCTCCCCAAGAGCGCGTATGCGCCGCGCCTGCTCCGGAGTTGCCGAAACCGGCACGCCCTCTGAAAACACGCGCACCCGATCCTTGAGCTGCAACATATCCCCGGGAGTGGTGTTTCCTCCAACGATGTCGTTATTCAGCACAGCTTCCAGGGCCCAGCCCTGCTCCTTTGCGAGGTGCGCCAGATGAGCCGACCCGATCAGGCCCTGTTCTTCGCCGGCTACCGCCACAAACACCAGCGAGGCAGGAAAGTGCAGCTTGCTCAGCGCCCGTGCGCACTCCAGCGATACGGCAACCCCAGAAGCATCATCGTTTGCCCCAGGGGCGCTCCCGCGAGCATCCATCACGTTGGTGTTGCGCGAGTCATAGTGGCCCGTCACCAGGTACATGTGATTCGTCCGCGCCGCGTCCGAACCGCGCAGAATTGCGTAAACATTCGTCATACGCGTCGGCTTGGGAATCCGCCCCGCCCACGGACCGCCGCTCGCAGGATCCGCGGTAAACGTATCGCGTTTCACTTCCAGGCATCCGCCGCACCCGGCCGAAATCTCCTTGAACTGCGCCTTAATCCAGTCGGCAGCCGCGTCAATGCCTGTCCCGGGCGGCAAGTTCTGTTCCATACTCGACAGCGAATTGCGCGTTCCAAAACGAACCAGGGTTTCTATCGTCTGATGTATGCGGGAGGGGTCGATCGAAGAAATTGCGCGCACAATCGCAGGATCTTGGGCAGCCGGAGCCACCGGTTTGGCGTGCAATTGATAGTCGGGCTGAGCACCGCAGGCAGGCGCTACCAGCGCCAACCCCCAGAAAAGGAGCGTTTGGGTAAACTTCATGAGCTGTTCTCCAAGGGCGGAGTTCCATTTGGTTCGCGCGGCCCGTCTTGACCTGAAGCCGCATACCATCTGAAACTACCTAGTACCGAACAAAATTAGCGAGGCCGTACCGCGAGGTATCGCCATCCTATAACATGCAACATCAAAACCGTCGAGAATGAGAGGAGGCTGCCATGCCCAGTTGCCCTGAATGCGAGAATGATCTAGATATCGAGATGGACGAAGTGGAAGAAGGCGATGTAGTCGCCTGCGATGAATGCGGGACTGAGTACGAGGTGGTCGGCGTCGAGCCGTTGGAGTTGACCCGGGTCGGCGATGAATTGGATGAGGACGATGACGAGTTGTTCGAAGAGGAAGAGGAAGAGGACGAATGAAACTGAACCGTGCAAGTATGGTAGCCGGAGTAGCCTTTGCTGCGCTGGTTTCCGGGATGGTTCCATCGTTGATTCGCGGAGGTTTGCCAACGGCGCAGGCCCAGAACCTGGGGCAGCGCGTGGTCATAGGGAGCGTGATTGACCCGGAGTCAGCCCCTGTATCTGGAGCTACGGTCTTTCTCAGAAACACAAAGACCAAATCCATCCGCAGTTACACATCGGGCAAGGACGGCCGGTTCCGCTTTGCCCAGGTCAATAAAGCCGAGGATTTCGACATCTGGGCCGAGAAAGAGGGCAAAAAGAGCGCCACCAAAACCGTCAGCTCCTGGGATACACGCAAGGAGTTCGAGTGCGAACTGAAGCTTAAATAGATCAGCCTGACTATTCCTGCTTGAGAATCACGTCACCGTTGATGGTGTTGATTGCTACATGATTCAGGCCGCTACCCACCCGACCTGTGGCACGGATGTACTTGCGCGGTGTGCCATTCGATGTGTCCCAGTCATCAGATTCTTTTTGTGCCAGCCCCAGGTGGTCGATAATTCGGAAATGGTCGCCGGCGCTCCGGGTATATGCGAGAGTGATCCGAACTTCCATGGGGAAGTCTTTTGGCACAACCAGCGTGATCGTGCCGGCTTTCGAGGAGATCTCGATGTCTCGCCGGCAGGTTGCCAATCCGATAATGTGAGCCTTGACGTCCCCGGCCATTGTAGAGGTCCTGATGGGGCCGTTCGCGTCGCCAATGGTGATTTTGCCGCCCATGGTAGCCGCGTCGACCGAGCCGTCAGCGTGGTCAATCACAATGTCGCCGCCCATCGTCTTCACCTTGGCGAACGATCCTACGCTTCCCACGTGAATATTGCCGCCCATGGTTGCTAGGTCGGCCCCGCCAGGGGCGTCGGGGACGTTGATATCGCCGCCCATCCGGTGGATGCTCACCGGCCTCGAATCCGTCGCAGCGTGAACCTTCATCGGGTAAAATTCTCCGCACCCGGAAAGTGCAAACGGGATTGCGCCCGTCACGAGCAGCAGAAGCATCAATCCCGCTCTGTGCATCGTCATCGCACAGTCCTCCAGGGAATGGCACTATCCCTGAATCGAAGTACGAAGCGTGAAAGCAATCGGTTCCGCAACATGATCGTGCGTTACTGCATCGCACTCGATCATTAGGTCCAGACATTACCCTTCCAGCTTCTTCGTCACCAGTTCGTTGAGCAGCGCCGGATTTGCCTGCCCCTTCGACATCTTCATCACCTGGCCCACAAAGAATCCAGCTACCGTCTTTTTGCCCCCGCGGTACTGCTCTACCTGCTTTGGGTTCGCGGCAATCACCTGGTCAATCAGAGCCTCGATCGCCGACGAATCTGTAATTTGCTCCGGCTTCTCCCGCTCGTACACCGCGGGAAAGTCCTCGCCCTTCTCAAAGCACACATCGAAAAGCTGCTTGAGCTGCTTCGAACTGATCTTACCCTCATCCAGAAGGTCGGCAGCCTGCACGATACCCGCCATGGAAACCGGCGAATTCTCCTGCTCCAGCCCCAACGCCTTAAGCCGTCCTCCCACCTCGCGCAGCAACAATTTCGCAACGCGCCGCGGGTTCCTTGCGCCCTTGGCCGCCGCCTCAAAACGGTCTGCGAACTCCTTTGTCGCGGTCAGTGTGGCCGCATCCCGCGGAGTCAATTCATACTCCGCAATCATGCGCGCCCGCCTTGCCTCCGGCAACTCCGGCAGCTTGCTCTTTACGCTCTCCAGAAACTCCGCCGAAACAATCAGCGGCGGCAGATCCGGCTCCGGGAAGTAGCGGTAATCGTGCGCCTGTTCCTTCGACCGCATCGAGTAGGTGCGTCCCTCAGACGAGTTCCATAGCCGCGTCTCCTGGATCACTCTGCTGCCCGACTCGATCACCTCGATCTGCCGCTCGATCTCATACTCCAGCGCCGATCTGATAAAGCGGAAGCTGTTCACATTTTTCACTTCCGCCTTGGTGCCGAACTTCGGCGCGCCCCTCAGCCGCACGCTCACATTGGCATCGCAGCGCAGCGAACCCTCTTCCATGTTGCAGTCCGAGACACCCGTGTAGAACAGGATCTCCTTCAGCCTGGTCAGATACTCAAAGGCCTCGTCCGGGGTGCGAATGTCAGGCTCCGACACGATCTCGATCAGCGGCGTCCCACAGCGGTTCAGGTCCAGATACGTCCGCGTCGCCGAGTCCGCAAACCCATCATGGAGGCTCTTGCCCGCATCCTCTTCCATGTGCAGCCGCGTCACGCCAATCCGCTTGGTTGTGCCCTCCGCCGTGGGCACGTCGATCCACCCATGCTCACCAATGGGCTTGTCGAACTGCGAAATCTGGTAACCCTTGGGCAGGTCGGGATAGAAGTAATTCTTGCGCGCAAAAATAGAGCGCTCGCGCACCAGGCAGTGGATGGCAAGTGCCGCCAGCGTGGCAAACTCCACCGCCTTCTCATTCAACACCGGCAGAGCCCCCGGCAATCCCAGGCACACCGGGCAGATATTCGTATTCGGCTCCGAGCCAAATTTATTGGCGCAACTGCAAAATGCCTTGGTGGCAGTCAGCAGTTGCACATGCACTTCGAGTCCGATCACGGGCTCGTACTTGGCCATCACTTCAGGTGAAAGAGCAGCAGCGGCAGGCATAGGAGAATTTTACCGCGAAGCGAAAGAGCTGGCATTTGACACAGACACAGATGGCACAGATGCGTGACCGGCATCCGTGCCATTGAGAGAGCAATCTGCGTCGGATATTTCCGCGATCCCGACTACTCTGCCGGATCATCCGCCGTAAACGGGGAGCAGCAAGGCTTCTCCGTCGCCTTGAAGTTCATCAACTCAAGCCGCGTTTCGTCCGAGTCATACATGTTGAACTGCGCCTTGCCGTCCTTGCCGATCTTAGTCGATCCATCGTTCTTCACGCCTTCCAGCCGCCCGCTGTCCTTGAGAGTCTTGAACGCCACATCGACTGAGTTCTCTCCGATCGACAGATGGTTCAGCACGCCCAGATTGTGCTGCGACATGGTCGTCGGAATCCCCGAGCCCGAAGGCCCGCTGGTGAGCATGTATTCCACCCAGTCATGTGCGTCCGGAACCTGCTGGCTTACCCAGTCGATCTTGCCTTCCTGCATGCCGCCGTACCAGTAGGGCCTGAAACCCAGCAGACCCTTGTAGAAGATATCTTCCTTGGCCCGGTTATGCACCAGCATGCCCACATGAATGATATGGTGGCCGATGACGTTCGGCGCATCCGGTGCCTTGGCGTTCGCCGGTGGCTGCACAAACTCCACCTTGTTGCCCTCCGGATCGAGAACCGCAAACCAACGGCTGCCGTCAGAACCCTTGATCACCTTTGCCGGAGTCTTCAAGCCCTTGCTGGCCAGGTACTTCCGCATTCCTTCCGCGTTATCGGTGTTGTACGCGGCATGGTCCATCCGATTAATGCCCGCGTTCGCCGGCAGCGGCAGCACTTCCACAAACTGCGTCGCGCTCAGCGCATACCGCACGCCCTTGGGATTCTCGGGGTCCGCTTGCTTGGCCGCACCCACAACATACGTATAAAAGTGATCCGTCTTCGTCGCATCCGACGTATACACCGCGATATGCGAAATCCCCGTAATCTTGTGCCGGGCTGGTGCGGATTGAGCCGCGGCAGCGGCGGTAACAGCAACGAGAAACGCGGCGGCAATGATTCTGAAATTCATTCAACACCTCAAAAATCCGATGCCCAACGATAAATCGATTTTACCGGCCACGCAACGACCGACTGGTGCCGCCAAGCGGTTCTTTGCACTTTCGTCGTTCTGGAGGGTTCATTTTCGCCCTTGCACAGCGGTTCGGATGCGAAATTGGGAGCGCCCGCTGGACGCAGAAACCTGTCCAATTGTCTGTTGCATCAACGTATCGAGGTAATGTGAACTAACGCTGCGTCATTGCTGCGGCAGACCCAGAGAGTGGTTTCCTAGCGGGCCGAAACAGGACCTGCCCCCTTTACCATGCACATCAATTATGGCTCCGATACTGCAATGGCTGATGCTCGCACTGGCCGCCCTGGCGGCATCGACGCTGGCTGCCGTCACGGGGTTTGGTGGAGCGTCAGTCTTGTTGCCGGTATTGATCGTTATATTCGGGGTCCGCGAAGCCGTGCCGATTTTGACCGTCGCTCAATTGATCGGCAATGCCGGCCGCGTCTGGTTCAATCGCCACGATCTGGACTGGCGTGTAGTCGCCTGGTTTGCATTGGGCGGCGTTCCGATGGCGCTTGCGGGTGGATACTTGTTTGCCACCGCTCCGCTGTCCTCACTCACTCGGCTCCTCGGCGTCTTTCTTCTGCTCGTCGTGATATGGCGTCATCTGCGACCCAGGCGGACAAATCCTTTTCCCGTTTCAGCCTTCGCTGGAATCGGGGCAGGCGCTAGTTTTCTATCGGCCCTGATGGGGAGTGTGGGGCCGGTGATGGCGCCGTTCTTTCTCGCCTATGGCCTGGTCAAAGGAGCTTATATCGGTACGGAAGCTCTAGCAACGGTAGTTATGCACATCACGAAGCTCGTCGCCTACCAGCAATCTTCCATCCTGACGCAATCGGATGAAGTAATCGGACTTGCCCTCGGGCCGATCATGATCCTTGGCTCCTTCTTGGGGAAACGTATCGTGGATCGCCTCCACGAGAGAGTCTTTGTCGCGATCATCGAAGCGGTGCTGGTTACTGCAGGTCTGGCGTTCCTGATCCGAGGCTAAGTCAAAACTGCATACGCTTCTGGCTAGGTCTCGCTCGCGATTCCGAAATTACATCGATTGTTATCGCGATTCACGCCAATCGACGGAACCTAAGGAGAAGACTCTGTCAAATGATCTTGCGAACCCATACCTCGACTCTGCGGTTTCTATCCCGACGCTCCTGTGTTTCATTCGAGGCGACAGACAGGTTAGCACCGAAATTCCTAATGTTTTCTGAAGGCACAATCACCCCAACTGCCCGCAGACTCATAGCTACACCCTCGGCTCGTTTCTGCGCCAGAGTTGAATTACGAATTCTACCTTCAACCTCATCGACAAAGCCAATGATCAAAATGTCGTTTCCTGTTCCGCCGTGCTGCGCCAGGAATGTCCGCAGGCGTTGAACGTTGACACTAGCCAGGTTATGAAGCCGGCTAATCACTTCGCATTCCATCTCGGCATTATCGCTTGAGAAGTGAAAGGACAAACCGACCTTCGAGTATCCAGTAAAAATCTGTTTGCAGGCAACAGGTGCCGAACGAAGAGCCCGAGAACTGAGTCTTTGTGAAGAAGGTGCTGCCTACGGCAAAATCTTTGGCCAGTCTTTTGACCGCAACAATCCAATCGATGCACTGCAAGAGCTATAGGTTACTGCGCCCTATGACCTGTCTCGCGTAACTGACAGGGCTAGCGTGCGCAAGCGCTCGTGTCAGCGCGCCGCCACAACGACGCATTCGCCAAGTTCCAGCGGATACCCGACCGGCGCTCTCCGCTCCAGACTCCCGACTGCCGGCGAGATCTCGATTACCGCTTCGTTGTCTTAGGAGCTTTCTTCGCTGTCCCGGAACTGCGAACCTTTTTGGGATAGATCATGCCGGCAAAGTCATAGTCCTTTGCGTCGATGTCATTGCCGCCGATGATCGGCCTGCCATTCAGCGTAATCTCACCGGGAAGCTGGTAACACATGATCGACTTCGCATCCACAGAGGTTCCGCGCAGCGTCGACTCTTCGATCGGAGTAAGAACCTGGGCCATAATCTCGTCCTTGCTCCAGCCTTGTGTGCGCTCAAAATAGGCGATTGTCTTCGCAACATCCAGTTTGGCGACGAGGGCCTTACGCATGTGTTCGTGAGGGAAACCGAGCGTGTGTCCCGTCTCGTGGCGAACCACGCGATGAAACTCGGATTCGGGCATCTGCATCGTGAAGCCTTCAAGGTTCATCGTCTGCTTGCTCTTGCCAATGTGAAGAATGTCGGTGCCCAGATAGGACCAATATCCGCCATTCGCTCCTCCCTCACGCGCGATCCTCACCTGTGGATCGGTCTTGGTCTCTACAAACTTGACGTTAGCCGTCTTAGCCCATGCATTCATGTGCAGAAGGAGCCGCTTCCTCAAGTCCATTGGAGGGTTGTCTATGAAGCCGACGGTCAGGTTGACTCCCTGCCCACCCCAGTACTTTGTCGTCACCACTGCAATGTGCTGGGGACTAGGGGTGAATCCGAGCATTAAGCTTGATAAGCGCTCGACCGGCGCGTGGTTCAACGGGTTGATACTCGTTGCCGTCTTGGCCGCAGCAATTAGCATTTTGGCGGGTAGGCTCTTCGGTGTACAGACAAGATAGTCCATGGTGGTTCCTTTCAGTTGGAAGATGAACGTCAGCTGGAAGATGAACGGTGCTCCATAAGTCAAAGCACCTTCTAGCTCTCCTTGGACGCTTCAGTCCATTTCCGATTCATATGCTCCCTTTTATCGACGACATTGCAACTTCGGGCATAAGAGCAGAAGTCGGTAACCTGGAAGCTAAGTAAGAAAGTGCCTCCTCGTGAGATATCCGGCGCCACAAGCCTCTCATCTGCCTGAAGGGCCGGGCGATCGTAGCTCTGGTAGCAACGAATGATCAATGTAATGCACCCCTGAACCGGTTAAGGCCAATAACCACGAGCACGAAGGCGCCTGCAACGAGCGGCAAATAGACCCTGCACAAACATACGAAGTTCGGGAGTCCGGATCGATCACACCGCAAAGATACTTAGCCAATGGAGTCTCTGGTCAGCAATGATACTGCCAATTTTTCCCGATCCTGCAACTATTTTGTCGTCATAGAGTTGTCACGGATTTGTTCGCCGATAAATCATCCAATCGAGTCCGACGGTATTCCAGGCGGAATATGAAAGACCTTGCGTTTCTTATCGTGGTCAACGGACGTTAAGCGCTGAAGATTTGCTGCATCAATATGCGTTTCTCTGGGACTTAACTGCACCGTCCTCTGACTTGGCTGGCTAGGCTCCAGGCGACAGGATATAGACACTTAACCACATGCAGGAGAGGTCGAAACCCTTTGATATGTGAGCGTTGAACGGGCATTTGTTGACCAGCCGAGTCAACCTCGCCACTCGAGGGGGCGATCTTCGTTTCGATCGGCACACCGACTCTCGAAGGCACCAACCGCAGCGAGTGCACGCAATTCATTAACCAAACTTAGCGCTCCGCCGTGACAAGCTCCATTTGTTCTGAAGGGTGTCAACCCATCAAGTGACGTGGTCAACCAGTACGCCATAGTCCCGTATTCAATGACACCAACTTGAACAGCCTGTTTTGATGGTTTTGCGAGCCTCGCCGCGGCTCGGAAGTATGGCCGCCGATGAACGATGATGACTCGGCGCGGCGCGAGAAATACGAAGCAAAACCTCCGTCGGTCCCGAAGTACGGCCTTCAGATCGTGGCCTTTGTGCTGTCACGGCTTAAGGTCACCTTGAGAGGTATCTCGCTCCCGTCTCCAATTCCAGGAGCCTGCGTGTGCGCGGCATCGGAGATCCGCATGCACCACGGGAAGGAGAGCCAGTCTTTCATTCGCGTGGTTGGGGGGGATTTGGAGGGATTCTGTTTCAACAGTTGAATCAGAATCAATTCTGACTGTTTCAGCAGCAGCAACGCCAGAGCCAAATTGCGGCGGCAAACGCCGTTATCGGTTTCGAGTTCCGGATCGGCGACATCCTCGTAATAATAGGGTGATTGACTTAGGTCCACATAGACGTCGAGGAGCGAGCGCGTGCCTTTGGGGTCTACTGCAAAAATCTATCTAACGCGTATAGATTCACATAATTGTCGGGGAAATTGGAGGCGCGGGCCGGGATCGAACCGGCGCATAAAGGTTTTGCAGACCTCTCC
>VFSW01014210.1_pt1 | contig 11019 bp, 10 predicted proteins | sample 5358111 | NCBI WGS metagenome assembly VFSW01 (sample SAMN11554181, study PRJNA540505) | mine drainage metagenome | isolation source: sediment from site ElyBrook_90M | place: USA: Ely Copper Mine, Vershire, VT | collected 2017
CCTTACTGGACAGCATCTTGGCCTGGCAAATCCCAATTTCGCCGAAGTTGGATCCCGCCCTCCCAACCTGATCCCGACAACCGTCACGCCACGCCCCGGGACCTGTGCCCAGGAGGTAGATCAATATTCAATTTCGGAATTCAGGTTAAGTTCTCCTTGAGCGACGTATGAGCATCTGTTTGACCAGATCGCACCGTGTTTGCTATGTCCTTTTCGGTATTCACTCGGAGGCGGCAAATGCCGGGAATCCGGCTCTGCATTTCGCCTTCGGAGATCGTCAGAAGGCCGCGACAGCCTCGAATCGCCCGGCGCCCAGGCCGTCGGATGCAAGCAGCGGCGTCTCATGCCCGGCGGACCGGAGCCGGTGCGAGCGACGCGCTTCAATCCCAAGTTTTCGCATCTTGTAGACCAGAGTCGTTCGCGGCAATCCCAGCCGCGCGGCCGCGCCATGCAATCCGCCGATCAGCCAGTCGGTCTGCTTCAGGACATCCAGAATATGTTCCCGCTCGGCCTCGGCCAGCGTGCGTGCCGCCGTGGCCGATGGCTGCTTGGTCATCTGCTTCATGTCCATCAGCGGCAGGCGCAGTACAGACTCCGGCGAGAGGACCACAGCGCGCTCGATGAAATTCTGCAGTTCGCGGATGTTACCCGGCCAGTCGAACGTCTTGAGCACTTCCATCACATCGGTCGGAATCAAGTCAATGGACTTGTTGAGACGCGCGGACAGTTTGCTGACGAAGTATTTCACCAGCAGCGGAATGTCTTCGGCGCGCTCACGCAACGGAGGAAGGGAGATCGGAATCACGTTCAGGCGGTAATAGAGGTCGGCACGAAATTGCTTGTTGGCCACGAGTTGCGCGAGATCCTGATTGGTGGCAGCGACGACGCGCACGTTCACGCGAATGGTCTGGCCGCTGCCCAACCGCTCGAACTCCTGCTCCTGCAGGGCGCGGAGGAGCTTGGGTTGCAGTTCCAGCGGCAGATCGCCGATTTCGTCGAGAAATAGGGTGCCCTGGTCGGCCTGTTGGAATCGCCCTTTGGTTTGGGCGTAGGCGCCCGTGAAAGCGCCTCTTTCATGGCCGAAGAGTTCGCTTTCCAGCAAAGGCCCGGGAATCGCCGCGCAATTCAACTTTACGAACGGGCCGTGGTTGCGTGAACTAAGGTTGTGAATGGCGCGGGCAATGACTTCTTTCCCCGTGCCGGTTTCCCCTTGAATCAAGGTCACAGAATCGCTTTTGGCGATCATGCCAACCAGATGCAACACGCTCTGAAACGCGGGACTACGGCCTACGATCTCCTCTTCGGATTCAGTCAGAGTAGCTGTTTTGCTATACACAGAATGATTCCCTCCTCTTTTCTGACGTCCTATTAGTGAGCCACGAATCTTCAACCTCGTGGCGTTTCCTCGAGAGCCCGATGAATGGACCGCAACAATTCTTCGCCGTCAAACGGCTTGTAAAGAAAGTCAACGGCGCCTTCTTCCAGTGCGCGGTGTCGAATCTGATCATCAATGTGAGCAGAAATCAATATGACTGGCAGCCCGGGATACGCTACCCTGACCCGCCGCTGCAATTCGAGACCGTCCATTCCCGGCATTCGAACGTCGGAAACCAGACATGCAGCCTCTCGAAGGGCGCCCGACTCAAGCAAAGCTTCCGCTGATGGGAATACCAGCGGAGTGTACCCGGCCGATTCCGCCAGGCGGACGATAGACTCGCGAACCCGAAAATCGTCATCCACTCCAACGACAACATGTTCTGCCACGCCGCTCACTCAACTCTCATCTATGACGATGTTAGGAGCAAACCTGGCGGGCGTCTATTCCAAGTTCCTTTAGTCCGGCGGATTGGCGTGGGAAACGCCGAGTTTGTCGGCCATTCGGACAAGTTCCGCCAGGGACCGTGCACCCAATTTCCGCATGATCTGTCCGCGATGAACGGCGATGGTGTTCTCGGCGATGCCCAAGTCTCCGGCGGCCTGCTTATTCGCGAACCCGGCGACCACGAAAGGAAGCACCTCCCGCTCGCGCGGCGTGAGCGCGGCGTAGCGGCTCTGTAATACTGCCAGTTCGGACCGTTTGCGCCGCGCTTCCCGGTCCATGGAGATTGCGGAGTCGATCGCTCGTAACAACTCCTCTTCGCCGACCGGCTTCGATAGGAACTCAACCGCGCCTGCCTTCATTGCCCGCACCGTGGAAGGGATATCGCCATGACCCGTAATGAAGACGATGGGCGGCGGCTCTCCCGCGGCCAACTGCTGCTGCAGCTCTAGACCGCCGATACCCGGCATCTGCAAATCCAGTATCAGGCAGGAGGGAGCGTCGGGCTTTTCAGACTCCAGGAATTCCGTTGCGGAGCCAAACGCGGCCACCGCGAGGCCGGCAGCCGACAGGAGGCGGGATAGCGCCTCGCGAACCCGATGGTCGTCATCCACCACGAAGACAATGGGGGTGTCCGGTGTCATGACTCGGCGCTCAGTCTCACGGGAAGGGCGAAACAGAATGTTGCGCCCGGTCCTACAGCCGATACCGCCCAAAGCCGTCCATTGTGCGCTTCCACTATCGAACGGCAGATGGTCAGACCCATGCCCATTCCGTTTTGTTTGGTGGTCACGAAGGCCTCAAACACCCTGTCGGGATTCTCCAGGCCGACACCGTTGTCCTGCACCTGCACCAGAACAGTTTCGGGGCTCTCCTGCGTTGATCGAACGGTCAATTTTCTGGAACGGTCATGGACGGAATCCATTGCCTCAATCCCATTGAGGAGGAGGTTAAGAAGCACCTGTTGCAACTGGACGCGATCGCCCGGAACGGGCGGCAGATTCTGCATCAAGTCGGTCTCCACGGCCACCTGTCTCTTGGCCGCCTCACTCGCCAACACGCGGAGGACTTCGCCGATCACATCGTTCAGGTTGAGCATCACCTTCTCAACGGCTGCCCGCTTGAAGAGCGCCCGGATGCGCCGCACCACTTCGCCCGCCTCCTTACCGTCGCGCACGATGCTTTCCGCAGCCTCGTGAGCCCTGGCCACATTCGGCGGCTTCGCGGAAAGAAATCGCACACAAGCATGAGCGCTCGCTACCACGGCGGCCAGGGGCTGGTTGATTTCATGCGCGATGGAGGCGGAGAGTTCGCCGACAGTGGCGATCTGCGTGGCTTGCGAAAGGCGCGCTTCGGTAGTCCGCAAGGCCTCCTCCATCAGCTTCCGGTCATCGATGTCCAGGAGCAGACCGTACCAGCGAGTCACCGTGCCTTCGGTATCGAGCGCCGCCTCGCCTAGCACCTGAAACCAGCGGTAGGCGCCGTCCGACCGGCGGAAACGGCATTGAATTTCGAATGTGCGGCTGTTCGCCACGGCTTTCGACCAGGCCTCAAGCATGAGCACCGCATCGTTTGGATGAAGGAAATTCGTCCAGCCGGCACTTGCCCAGTCCGCTAGCGTTGAGCCGCTGTAGTCGAGCAGGCGTTGATTCAGGTAGTTGATCCTGCCGTCCGGAGCCGCGCACCACACCATGCCGGGAATGGTCTCGATGATCAGACTCAGATCGCGCTCGCTCGCCCGCAGGGCCTCGTCGGCACGCCTTCGATCCTCGACATCAATCAGCAGGACGTACCAGCGGAGGATCAGGCTCTCCGCGTCCCGCAGCGGCAGGCCGCGGACGTGGAACCATCGGTACACGCCATCGCCACGCCGGATACGGTGCTCGATATCGTACGGTTCTCCGGTCGCGACAGAATGACGCCATCGGGCGACCACGCTCGAGAGATCCTCTTCCGCCACCGCTCCGATGAGCGACCAATTCTTTAGTTGCTCCAAATTCAATCCGAAATATTCATAAATCTGCCGATTGACGAGTTCCACTTCACCTTGTGGCGTCATGGTGCAGACCAGGGCAGGTATTGTATCGACGATTAATCGGAAATTGCGTTCGTTCTCCCGCAGCGCTTCCTCGGCCCGTTTGCGATCCTCGATATCGATGTGCATCAGGTACCAGAGAACGATCCGGCCATCACGATCCCGCACTGGACCGCCGCGTATGTGGAACCAGCGATAAACACCGTCGGCGCGACGGTGGCGGGCCTCATAACTGCAGAGTTGCGCTGTTTCGATCGATTGCCTAAAGGCAGCGAGAACGGTTTGGCGCTCCTCTGGATGGAGGGTGCTGCCACTCGGCCTGCTAATCAGTTCCTCCAGCGTTGTGTCGAAGTAGTCAAGCGCGGTTCGATTGGCAAACTCGGCTTCTCCAGAGGGCCCCATCAGCGTGACGAAGGCCGGGAGTCCATCGAGGATCATTCGAAAACGACGTTCCCGGGCTTGTATTTCTTCCTCGGCACGTTTGCGATCGTCAATATCGGTGTTTGTGCCGTACCATTTGACGATGTTGCCCGCTGCATCACGCAATGGGCTGGCGCGGAACAAAAACCATCGATACTTTCCATCAAAGCGGCGCATCCGCGCTTCGACATCAACCAACTGTCCCGAAGCCAAAGCCGCCTGCCAGTACTCCACGAGGCCCTTCGCGTCGTCCGGATGAATGGCGGCCGCCCACCCCCAGCCCCGCGCCTGGTCCAATGTCAGGCCCGCGTAATCCAGCCAGCGCTGGTTGAGAAAGTCGCAGAAGCCGTCTGGGAGTGTGGACCACGCAAATATGGGAATTGTGTTGATAATCGAGCTGAGGTCGCGCTCCCGTGCCTGCAGGGCCTCCTCGGCGCGTTTCTTCTCCGTGATATCGCGGATAAAGCCAGTGAATACCTTTTGCCCGCGACTGGTCATTTCCCCGAACGACACTTCCACAGGAAATTCCTGGCCATTCTGACGCAAGCCGGTAACTTCGGTGCCTTGCCAGTTGAGGTGCCGGTGGCCAGTCGCCAGATACCGTCTGACCCCGGCATCATGTACTTTCCGCAAATATCCCGGCATGAGGATGGTCAGAGGTTTGCCGATCAGCTCGGCTGGGTCGTATCCGAAAACTCTGGCTGTGGCGGGGTTGGCAAGGAGGATTGCTCCTGTTTCATCCATGCTCACCACCGCGTCGCTTGCGGTTTCAATGACAATGCGGTGTCTTTCTTCGCTCCGCCTCAGTTCTTCGTCAGCCCGGTTCCGGTCCGCGCGCCGCCTGCCTTCGATTAACCACACGATCAATAGCGCTGCTGCCAGGAACGTACCCAGTTCGACAATGGAAGGCGGCTCAACGAACAGATGGGTGCGCGGCGACAGAAAATAGGCGCCGGCGAAGGCGGATAAGGCAGCGCACCAGAGTCCCGGGCCCATACCAGCGTATAGGCTGCTCACCACAACGGCCAAAAAGAAACAGGGCGCTGGAGCACCGGCAGCCCATGCCGCAGCCAGCGCCAGGCCGCAGCAGAGCGTCGCAAGCCCGTAACGTCGAAACTCCGAGATAGCGTCCATTCGAGACCACCACAGCCCTGAGTCTTATCGGTAAGGGCGCGACCCGAAACCCGTTACGTGGGAAATGCACGAATTCACGCGGGAGGCCCCTCCGGTCTCCTTTAGGTCAATGATAGTCGAAGTCGTGAGGTAAGCGGGCTCAACCTAGGATCCGGAAGTTCCCGCAACTCCTCGACGCCGGGTTCTTGCCCCTTGAGGCGTCGGCCCGCCGACTCCGAATACTGGCGATTGCCGGTGGCACTCTTCGGATTGAATGCATTTTCAGCAGGTTAGCGACGGCCTCACCTTTGCACTAATCAGGCTGAACCGTCGGGGCAGACAGGCCCGACGAAGGGAGAAGGATGAAATCAAAAGAAACACACGCTAAACCCAAGACGATGATCGTGACCGGTGCGTCTCGCGGAATTGGGGCCGGCGTTACGAAGGCATTCATCGAGCGAGGCTACAACGTCGTCGCCAATTCGCTCCACATCACGGACTCCGCGTTCGAGTCGACGGAAAAGCTGGTGCTGGTCGAAGGCAACGTCGGCGAAGCTTCGACCGCGGAGAGGATTGCCGCCACGGCGATGAGCAAGTTCGGTTCGATAGATGGCGTCGTGAACAATGCCGGTATCTTCTTTACGAAGCCATTCACGGACTATACCGCGCACGATTTCGAGATGCTGTCGGGAACCAACCTTCGTGGCTACATCTACATCACGCAGCTTGCCGTGAAGCAGATGCTGGCGCAAGAAACGGGAGGGAGCGTCACCTCGATCACGAGCGCGATGGTGGAGAACCCTATCGCGGGAGTGAAAGCTTCGCTGCCGATGATCACGAAGGGCGGTCTGGAGGCGATTACACGAAGTCTGGCGATGGAGTACGCGAAAGAGGGAATCCGTTTCAACGCGGTGGCTCCCGGGGTGGTCGACACACCCATGCATGCGAATGACTCCAAGGAACAATTGAAACGCCTATCGCCAATGGGTGAGATCTCGGATGTCGAGGACATCGTCCAGGCCATCGTCTACCTGACGGAAGCCCGTCATGTGACAGGCGAGGTGCTGCACGTGGACGCGGGCGCGCATAACGGCAAATGGTGAACGCGCGCGGAATCGGAATCATTTCAGCGAAGGGGCAAGACACATGGGATCAACATTGAGAAAGCAAGCAGCAAAAACCGCAGAGGAGAGATTGACGGAACTTGGCATCAAGCTCCCTGCGCCTCCCGAGCCGTTCGGCACTTATGCGGAGGCCGTGCAAAGCGGCAATCTGCTCTTCCTGAGCGGAATGCTTCCCACGGAGGGCCGTAGCCCGAAATTCATCGGGCACATCGGCGCGGAGTTGGATGTCGACGGGGGACGACAAGCGTCACGTCTCGCGGCGCTCAACGCAATCGCCGTCGCGCGGCGCCACTTGGGATCGCTCGATAAGGTGACGCGGATTGTCCGGCTTGGTGTTTTGGTAGCAACTTCTGGAGATTTGCGCGACCAGCCGAAAGTGGCTGACGCCGCTTCAGACCTATTACAGGACGTATTTGGACAAGACAAGAACCCCAGCAGACTGGTGTACGGGGTTGCCAGCCTTCCGCTCGGTTCGCCGGTCGAGTTGGAAGTCATCTTCGAAGTAGCAACTCAGAACGGCACGGAAAACGACAATTCCTAGGAGAGAAATATGACAACAACAGATATCGCAGTCGCGACTATGAAAGTGGCGCAGATTTCGAAGCCGGGTGGAGGTTTCGAGATTGTAGAGCGCGAGATTCCTACCCCTGGTCCAGGACATGTGCGCATCAAAGTACAGGCATGCGGCATTTGCCACAGTGACGTCCTGGTGACAGAGGGTATGTGGCCTGGCATTCAGTACCCGCGCGTTCCGGGCCACGAAGTTGCCGGCATCATCGACGAAGTGGGGCAAGGCGTGTCGGCGTGGAAGACCGCACAGCGGGTTGGTGTCGGCTGGCATGGCGGGCATGATGGTACCTGTCCCTCCTGCCGGCGCGGAGACTTTCGCAATTGCCAACACCAACAGATTCCCGGTATCAGCTACGACGGCGGATATCAGCAATACATGCTGGCGCCGGTTGAAGCGCTGGCCGCGATACCGGAGAGCCTGAATGCGGTGGAAGCAGCGCCCCTGCTCTGCGCAGGCATCACCACCTACAATTCCTTGCGGCATAGCGGAGCGCTTCCCGGAGACCTTGTTGCCGTGCAAGGCATCGGCGGCTTGGGGCACCTGGGAATTCAGTTTGCGAGTAAGTTTGGCTACAAGGTGGCGGCTATCGGGCGTGACGCCGAAAACGCGGCACTCGCAAAGAAGCTCGGAGCGAGCGTCTACATCAACAGCAAATCGACGAAGCCCGCGGAGGCACTGCAGAAACTCGGCGGTGCACGAGTGATCCTGGCGACCGCTCCCAGTTCCAAAGCGATGTCGGAACTAGTCGATGGTCTGGGGCCGAACGGCAAGCTCATCGTGATCGGCGCGACCTTTGATCCGATTGAGGTCACGCCAATCCAGCTCATTTCCGGAAGCCGCACGATTCAAGGTTGGGCCGCCGGAACGCCGGCCGATTCCGAGGACACTCTGCGCTTCTCTGAACTAACCGGCGTGCGCCCCATGATCGAAACCTATCCGCTCGAGCAGGCGGCTGAGGCTTATGCTCGCATGATGAGCGGTGAGGCACAGTTTCGCGTCGTCTTGACGATGTGAAGTCGCCTTATGAAACATCCGACTTTTTACCGCACGATCGCCATCGACGGGCTCTCGATCTTTTACAGAGAGACCGGCCCGAAAAATGCGCCGACGATTCTGCTGCTCCACGGGTTACCCTCTTCGTCGCGAATGTTCGAGCCATTGCTGAGCCGCCTCGCCGACGGCTACCACCTGGTGGCGCCCGACTACCCTGGGTTCGGGCACAGCGATTGGCCGGACCCCACCAGGTTCGCGTACGCGTTCGATCACTACGCCGAGATCATGCAGCACTTTACCGAGGCGCTGGGGATCGGGCGCTACACGCTGTACATGCAGGACTACGGCGGCCCCGTGGGCTTCCGTATGGCGTTGGCCCATCCAGAGCGAGTGGAAGCTCTGATTGTTCAGGACGCGGTCGCACACAACGAAGGCCTCGGTGCGAATTGGAAAACGCGGCGGGCATTTTGGGCAGATCGCGCCGCCAATGAGGGCGCGCTTCGCACGAATCTGCTGTCCATGCCGACCACGCGGACCCGCCACGTCGGCAACGATCCCAACGTGGATCGCTATGATCCCGACCTCTGGACGGATGAGTTCGCTTTTCTGAACCAGCCCGGCCAGGCGGATATCCAAAGCGACCTTTTCTATGACTATCGAACGAATGTAGAGTCGTATCCCAAGTGGCAGGCATGGATGCACGAAACACAACCGCGCGTTTTGGTGATTTGGGGTAGGTACGACCTTTCGTTCGACCTCTCCGAACCGGAGGCCTATCGGCGCGATGTGCCCAGCGCCGAGGTTCACGTCCTCGAAGCCGGCCACTTCGCCCTGGACACGGCAGCAGATGAGATCGCCGCCCTGGTCCGAGGCTTTGCCGGTACCGATCTTAAGCCGACCGGACACGCATAACACGTCAATCAAAGGAGCCTATCATGACGAAACTCGAAAAAGTGATCTACACAGCAAAAGCCCACACGACGGGCGGGCGGGATGGCGGTTCTTCCAGGACTGACGACGGACGCCTGGATATCAAGCTGTCGACTCCCGGCACCTCCGGCAACGGAACCAATCCCGAGCAGCTTTTTGCGGCCGGGTGGTCCGCCTGCTTTCTGTCAGCGATCAAAATCCTTGCCGGCAAAAAAAGGATCGTATTGCCCGCCGACGTGGCGATCGACGCGGAGGTGGATCTGGGCATTGCCAACGGCATTCACGGCCTCGCGGCGCGGCTAAACGTCAACCTGCCCGGCGTGGACCGACAGGTTGCCGAAGAACTGGTGGAGGCAGCTCACCATCTCTGTCCGTATTCCAATGCCACGCGCGGCAATATCGAAGTCACCATCATCATCGTTGCCGAGTTGGTACATGCCTGAAGCAAACATGCAAAACCGCAGGCGGTTCCTGAGCAACGCGGCAGCGCTTCTAGGCGCTGCTGAACTTGACGGCCTCGCCTCCGCCGAGTTGAACGCGTCATTCACTTCCGTGAAGCAGATCGACGCCGGTCTGCTCAATGTTGGGTACGCTGACGCGGGGCCAGTTAACGGCCCGGCCGTGATTCTCCTGCACGGTTGGCCATACGACATTCACAGCTATGTCGATGTTGCCCCCATGCTGGCCTCGGCCGGCTTCCGGGTAATCGTGCCGTACTCGCGCGGCTATGGCTCGACTCTGTTTCTTTCCAGCGATACGTTCCGGAACGCCCAGCAATCCGCAGTTGCTATGGACGTGATCGCATTGATGGACGAACTCAAGATCGATCAGGCGATTGTCGCCGGTTTCGATTGGGGGTCGAGAACTGCAGCCGTCATCGCGGCTCTTTGGCCGGAACGCTGCAAGTCGCTGGTCGCAGTGAGCGGTTACCTGATTACCAGTCTGGAGGCGAACCTACGGCCGTTGCCGCCCGCCGTGGAATGGGGATGGTGGTACCAATACTATTTCGCCACCGAACGCGGGAAAATCGGTTACAGCGAAAACCGCAACGCTTTCAATAAGCTCATCTGGAGGAGCGCCTCACCGAAATGGGACTTCGATGACGCCACTTTCAATCGCACGGCAGCGTCGTTCTCCAATCCGGATCATGTCGATATCGTCATCCACAACTACCGCTGGCGGCTGAGCCTGGCGAAAGGCGAGTCACGATACGACCGTTTCGAGCAGACGCTCTTCGCAGGGCCGACGATTACGGTCCCCGCCATCACGATAGCGAGCGATTTCGACGGTCCCGCTGCGGACGGAGCGGGCTATCGCAAGAGGTTCTCCGGCAAATACTCTCACCGCGTCCTTAAGGGCATCGGTCACAATGTGCCGCAAGAAGCTCCGCAAGCATTCGCGCAGGCTGTCATCGATGCCGCCAGTTACTGAATCGTCTGCACTCGCAGCTTAGGAGATCTACTTACAATGCCAAATCGAATCAATCAGGGTCCGTCCTGGCGTTTGACTGTGCCAGTGTTCATAGCCTGCCTGCTGGCCGCGCCAGCCAGTGCCCAAACTGCCAGGGAGGTGCGCGGAGCGGCGGCTGTCGAGCCGATTCAAAACGAATCATCCGCGAAGATCGTCATCGATCCACCTCTTGCCGAACCTCTGTCGCAGGGCCGGGTGGTGATTCAATACCGAACGGAGAATCTGCACATCATCCCAGTGTTCGGGCCCGCCGTGCTTGCCGTGTCTCCACGGGTTGGACACATCCATGTCACTGTCGATGACGCCCCGTGGGTCTGGGCCGATGCGTGTGAAGAGCCGGTAGTTCTCAACGGCCTCCCGCCTGGGTCTCATCGAGTCCTGCTCCAACTGGAAACTGCGAACCACCAACTGCTCGACCAGGGTGCCGTCAAGTTCACTGTGCCTGAGCTCGCGAAGGCTGCGTTAGTCGCCGCGCACACTGCCCCTGGCGAGAGTATGGCGCGGCGCCTGCCTTGCCGCCACAGAGAGAACCGCCTGCGAAGAT
>VFSW01014211.1_pt1 | contig 11018 bp, 6 predicted proteins | sample 5358111 | NCBI WGS metagenome assembly VFSW01 (sample SAMN11554181, study PRJNA540505) | mine drainage metagenome | isolation source: sediment from site ElyBrook_90M | place: USA: Ely Copper Mine, Vershire, VT | collected 2017
CGCGGTGCAGCGTAGCAGCGGCACGCGCGGGCGGACAGCCGGCGCTACGGGTCCGCCGCGGTCCTCGTCAGGTCGACTCGCTCGTTCCGGGCGCGGCCCAGGGTTCCACCGACGGCGCCGGCCCCTGCCCGTCGCCGAGCAGGGCGCGGACCTCGCCCACGGCGCCCCGTGCCGCGAACACGCTCAGCCGGTCTCCGACCGCCAGCACCACTCCGCCTCGCGGCACGAGCAGTGCCTGCCCCCGCTCGATCGCCACGGCGACGCTGTCGCGCGGCCAGGGCACCGTCGCGATCGAGGCCCCCACCAGCGGAGATCCCTGCGCCAGGGTCGCCTCGACGATCGTCCCATCCTCGCCCGGGCCGCGCACCTCGCGCACGTTCCCCTGCATGGCGCGACGGTAGGCGCGCATCACGTCCCGGACGCTCAGCACGCCGATGAGCCGCCCGGCGTCCACCACCGGCAGCCAGCTCGTCTCGTTGTCGCTCATCTGCTCCAGGGCACGGTCGAGCCCGTCGCTGCCCTGCGTGGACGGATACGAGGTGTCCGCGAGCGAGCCCACGGCGGCGGCAGGGTCGGCCCGTTGCAGCGCCTCCAGCGAGGCGATCCCGGCCAGCTGCCCGGCCGCGTCGACCACCGGCACCCCGGGCACCTTCGCGTACTGCGCCCGCTCCAGCACCGCCGCGACCGTCTCGCGGGGCCCGGCGACGCACCGCGGAGCGCGCAGCGCCTGCCCGGCGCTGAGCGACGCCATCAGCGGCACGGCCGAGCGGTACTGGTGGGCCGGCGATTCGTTTCGGTCCCGCAGCTGGTTCTGGTAGATCGAGGCTTCGCCCACCACGAACGTCGCGAGTCCGACCGCCACCATGGCCGGGGCCAGCATCGAAAGGTTGCCGGTCATCTCGGCCACCATCAGCATCACCGCCAGCGGCGCGTGGGCCACGCTCCCGAACAGGGCCATCATGGCCACGATTGTGAACGGCGCCGGATCGGCCGGGAGCCCCGGTGCGATCGGCTCGAGCACCCGCCACATGCCGGCGCCGAGCAGCCCCCCGATCACCATGCCCGGGCCGAAGATGCCACCCGAACCGCCCGAGCCGATGCTGAGCGAGGTTGCCAGGATCTTCGCGAACGGCAGCAGCAGGATCACCCAGAGCGGAATGCCCAGCAGCTGGGTGCTGAACCCCGACTGGAGCCATCCATAGCCCGTACCGAGTGAACCCGGGAGCACGATCCCCATGAGGCCCACGGCGACACCGGCGATGGCCGGCCGCAGCGCGCGCGGGATGGTCCAGCTCCGGAACCACTTCGTGAGCCCGTAGAACGTCCTGACGTAGAGCAGCCCCACCAGGCCGGCGGCGATCCCGATCAGCGCGTAGTAGAGCAGCTGGCTGGGCTGGCTGAACGTCGCATGCGTCTGGTCGCCGAAGATCGGGGCAAATCCCTCCACGCTGCCGTAGATGGAGTAGCCCACGATCGAGGCGATGAACGAGGGGACCAGCGCCTCGGCCTCCACGTCGTCCCGGTAGAGGATCTCGGCCCCCAGCACGGCCCCGCCGAGCGGCGCCCGGAAGATCGATCCGATTCCCGACCCGATCCCCACGGCCACGGCGATCCGGGCGTCCCGGGCGTCGAGGTCCAGGAGCCGTGCCAGGAACGACCCGAACCCGGCGCTGATCTGGGCGGTCGGCCCCTCGCGGCCCGCCGAGCCTCCCGACCCGATGGTGATCGCCGAGGCCACGATCTTCACCAGCGGCACGCGTGCCCGGATGCGGCGCGGCCCGTGGTGGTAGGCGCCGATCGCGGCGTCCGTGCCGTGGCCCTCGGCCTCCGGCGCGAAGCGGAACACGATCGCGCCCGAGATGAGCCCGCCCAGCCCGACCACCACGGGCAGCAGCCAGGGCCGCGCGACCGGGGTGATGGGCGCCGCCCCTTCGCCTGCCGGGCCGGGTGGGTAGTAGCCGGCCAGAAGCCCCAGGAACAGCCGCGTGCCCAGCTCGAGCGCGGTGAAGAAGACGACCGCGCCCAGTCCGGCAACGACTCCGATGAGGGCGCCCAGGATCACCCACTTCCGGAGGTACGGCGCGGACCGGATGCGGCGACGGAGGGCCGGCAATACCGCCGTGGCGCGCAGGCGCAGGGGGACCGCGCCGCTCACGGTGTGGTCCGCATTGCCTGTCCCAGCTGGGCGAGGATCAGGGCGACCGGCGGGGAGAGCGGCGGCTGCTGCCGGAGCGTGGACCCGAGCAGTTCGCGCCGGCGGGCCACCACGCGGTCCCGGACCGCCCAGCCCCGCTCGCTCAGGTGGACCCGCGTGGCCCGGTGGTCGCGGGCATCCTTCCGGGTCAGCACCAGTCCGCGGTCGCGCATGCGGGTGACCAGCCGGCTCGCGGGGGACGTCGCCGAGCCGATGGCGACGGCGATCTCGCTCACGGTCGCCCCGTCGGCTCCCTCAGCCACCACCATCAGCGCGCGCCACTGGGCGAACGTGAGTTCGACGCGGGCCTGCGCAAGGGCGAGCGTCGTGACGGCGACCGAGCCGATCGCCAGTGACTCCAGTGCGTCGAGGGTGGCCGGTTCGCCGGTGGCCGCGACCGAGCGCGTGCCTGTACGCCCGCCCGTGGTCGCGATCCCGCCCGTGCCCGCCATGCCCGGAGCATAGCAGATGCATTCCATATAGAAACAAAACGGCCGTGCACGGCCACGACCAGGGCACGGCCGCGAACCAGGGCGCGGCCACGAACAGGGCACGGCCGCGAACAGGGCGCGGCCACGACGGCGCGCGGCGACGGCGATCGGGGCACCGTCGGCGACGACCGTCAGGCGACGGTCACCTGCACCTGGTCGTATCCGGTCGCTCCGGCCGGCGCGGGTCCGCCCGGCGTCGCCGTCTGCACGGCACCCGTGCCATCGGTCGCCCGCACCTCGATGGTGTGCGTCCCGGGCGTCGCCTGCCAGCGGAGGATCCACTGCACCCAGGTCGCCTTCGAGATCGCGCGGCTGAGCATGGCCGTCTGCCACGGCCCGCCGTCCACCCGGACCTCGACCCGCTGGATCCCGCGGTCCGGCGCCCACGCGAGCCCGTCGATGTCGACCGGCCCGGCCGCCAGGCCGGCCCCGTCGGCGGGATGGTCGATGCGCGACCCGGTGAGGATCGGGCCGTCCTTCGCCCAGCCAAGGCGGACCCAGTACGCGTCGAACGCCTCGAGGGTGGTGAGCTCGATCTCGGAGAGCCACTTGGTGGCCGACACGTAGCCGAACAGGCCGGGCACGATCAGGCGCGCCGGGTAGCCGTGCTCCGCAGGCAGCGGGACGTGGTTCATGCCCACCGCGATCATCGGCTCCCGGGACGGGTCGAGCGCCCATGCCGTCGGAAACCCGACCGTGAACCCGTCGACCGAGCGGCCGACGATCTGCGTGGCGCCCGCCTGCACGCCCGCCTCGGCGAGGACCTGCCTGAGATGGACGCCGGTCCAGAGCGTGTTGCCGATGAGGTTCCCGCCCACCACGTTGCTCACGCACTCGAGGGTCACGTACTGCTCGAACAGGGGCAGCGCAAGGAGCTCCGCGTAGGTCAACGTGAGCGGGTGGTCCACCATGCCGGTCACCTTCAGCTGCCAGGTGGAGGCGTCGACCTGGGGCACCAGGAGCTCGGTGTCGATCCGGTAGAACTGGCCGTTGGGGATGACCAGCGGCGTGATCCCCGGCGCCGACAGCGACTCCGCCGGGGTCAGGGGTGGCACCACCTCGGCCGGGACCGGAAGGTCGGCCGACACGGGAGGGCCCGAGGGGTGCTGACGATCGACGAGCAGGCGGCCCAGGGCGCCGGCGGCCAGGGCGGCCCCCAGGAACCCCCCGGACCGGAGCAGGAAGCGTCGCCGGTTCCAGTCGGGCATCGGCAGGGCCGCCGGGGCGGGCTCGCGCGGGCCGGCGGCGTCGGCGCGGAGGACCGGCGGGCGGATGAAGCCACCGTCGGCCAGCAGGATGCGCAGCGTGGCCATCCCGGCGGCCGTCGCCACCACGGCGTTCAGGGCTGCCAGTGGCGCCGAGTCGAGCGGCTGCAGGAACGCGGCGACGAATGCCACGAACCCGAGCGCGGCGAAGATGCGCCAGGCCCGCCCGAAGCCGCGGCGGCCCAGGATCCCGGCTCCCGCCGCGACCGCCAGCGCGACCAGCACCACGGCAACGTTGAGTGCCGTCTTGTCGCCGGTGCCGAAGAGCGTCGCGACGAGGTCCTTCGCGCCGGGTGGCTGCAGGGCGATCACGAGGCTGCCCACCGCGACGACCAGGGACGGGGTCCCCGGCACCACCCCGGCCAGCAGCTCGCTGGCGGCGATTCCCACGGCCCCGGCGACGATCCCCGCGGCCGCGGCACGCGCCGCCGGGCCCGGAGGCGGCACGGCGCGTGGGCGCGACGGGCCGGCGGGGCGGTCGATGGTCGGGTTCACGGTCGGCATGCTCTCAGCTCAGGGACGCGGGGCGATCGGGCCGGGGGACGATCGCCTGCCGCGTTGCAGTGTCTCACAGGGCTACGGCAAGGCGCCCCCCGACGGTTTCACCCCGAACGTGCCGGCGAAGGGAGCGCCGTTCGTGTGCTCCCGCGGCGGTGCCGTACCATTCGGTGCCTCGTCGTCCCTGCTGGAGCGCCCCGTGTCCTCTCTGCACGCCGATCCCTCGGTGGTGAACGATCCCTCGGCCCCGGCCGGGCGAGCCGCTGCGCCCGGGCCCGCTGCGTCGCCCGGGCGCGTTCCCGGCGGTGACCCCGCCCACGGGGTGCATCCGCTGCACGGTCCTGACACGCACCCTGCCGGTGGCGCCGCCGATTCCCGCCCGGACCTCGACGCGGCGGTAGTCGCGGTCCGGGCCAGCCGGGAGGCATGGGTGATCACGCCCGTTCCGGAGCGGCTTCGGCTGCTGGACCGGCTGGTCCGGGACGTGGCGGCGGTCGCGGACGAATGGACCGCCGCGTGCGTGGCTGCCGAGGGCCTGGATCCAGGCCGGCCCGAATCGGGTGAGGAGGCGCTGGTCGGCCCGTACTTCGTGATCCGGAACCTCCGCCTCCTGCAGCGCGCGCTGCGGGACATCGCAAGCCGCGGCAGCCCGCGTGTCCCGGGCCCGGTGCGGACCCGCCCGGACGGCCAGCTGACCGCGGGCGTCTTTCCCGGCTCGCTGCTCGATCGCGTCTTCTACCCGGGCATCCGTGCCGACGTCTGGATGCAGCCGGGGGTGACGGCGGCCGACCTGCCCGCGACCCAGGCACGCGCGTACCGGGAGGCCCACGAGGCGGCCGTCTGTGTCGTCCTTGGCGGGGGCAACGTCTCGTCGATCGGCCCCATGGACGTCCTCTACAAGCTGTTCGTCGAGGATCGCGTGGTGGTGCTGAAGACGCACCCGGTCAACGACTACCTCGCCCCCATCCTCGAGCGCGGCCTCGCCGGCCTCGTCGCGAAGGGTGTCCTGCGGATCGTTCGCGGCGGGGTGGGGGAGGGGGCCTACCTGTGCGCCCACCCCGGCGTGGACGAGATCCACGTCACCGGGTCCGACCGGACCTACGAGGCGATCGTCTTCGGCACCGGCGAGGAGGGCCGGCGCCGGCGGGAGCGCGGCGAGCCGGTGAATGCCCGGCCGGTCACCGCCGAGCTCGGCAACGTGAGCCCGGTGATCGTGGTGCCGGGGGCGTGGAGCGCCGCCGACCTGGAGTGCCAGGCCGAGAACGTCGCGACCATGCTCACCAACAACGCGGGGTTCAACTGCAACGCGGCGCGGGTCCTGGTGACCCACGCGGGCTGGCCGCAGCGAGAGGAGTTCCTGCGGGCGATCGGGCGCTGGCTGGACCGCACCGCGCCCCGGTCCGCCTGGTACCCCGACGCGGCGGCGCGATACGAGGGCTTCATCGCGCGGCACCCGGAGGCACGGCTGTCGGGCCGCCGCGAGCCCGGGCCGGGCGGCGAGCGGCTGCCCTGGGCCCTGATCCCCGGCCTCGATCCCGGCGCGGCGGACGACGTCTGCTTCACCAGCGAGGCCTTCTGCGGGGTCTTCGGCGAGACGGCTCTGCCAGCTCCGGACGCCGCGCGATTCCTGGGGCGAGCGGTGGAGTTCGCGAACGGGACCCTGTGGGGCACGCTCAACGCGACGATCCTCGTCCACCCCGCCACGGAGCGGGAGCCCCGGGTGGCCGAGGCGCTGGACCGGGCCATCGCCGCGCTCCGGTACGGGACGGTCGCGGTCAACGGATGGGCCGCGCTCGGCTACGGCCTGGTGGTGACACCGTGGGGGGCCTTCCCCGGCTCCGACCCGTCGGACATCCAGTCGGGGACCGGCTTCGTCCACGACACCATGATGTTCTCGCGAGCCCAGAAGACCGTCATCCGCGCGCCATTCCGGCCGCTCATCAAGCCGGTCTGGTTCGCCGGGCACCGCACGACGCACCGGCTGGCGCCACGGCTCGCCCGGTTCGAGGCGGCCGGCGGACTGGCCGCGCTGGCGATGCTGCCCCCGATCATGGCACTCGCGCTGCGCGGCTGAACCCGACCGGCCCCGTCGCGGGAGGGCCGCGAGGGGACCGTCATGGCTGCCGGTCGCGCTCCTGTGCCCGGAGCGCCCGGACGACGCCGTCCCTGTTCTCGAGCGTGAGCCGGCGCAGCGCGGCCCTGTCGTCGCCGAGGGATGCCAGGAAACGGTCGGTGCGCTCCACGATCGCGGGGTCGGCGAGCAGCGCCGGGTAGAGCCAGATGGCGATGCGCCGCGCGGTGTGGGCGGTGCGGGTGGCCCAGATACGGTCCAGCGCCGTGAAGTACGGCTCGACGAACGGCTCCAGCAGCGAGCGGTCGTGCACGCGACCGAACCCCGCGATCACCGAGGCCTGGATGGCGTTGGACAGCTCGTCGGACTCGACCACCGACGCCCACGCCGCCTGCTTGGCCTCCGGGGTCGGGCGGGCGGCCCGTGCCGTCGCCGCCGCGCGCGCCCCGGCGGCGGTGTTGTCCCGCGCCAGCTCGCCGTCGATCTCCGCGTCGCCGGCCCGGCCCGCGGCGACCAGCGCGGTCAGGAACGCCCAGCGCAGGTCGGTGTCGACCACCAGGCCCTCGAGCCGCTCGCGGCCGTCGAGCAGCGCAGCGACGGCGTCCAGCTGGGCGTCCGTGACCGCGTGCGCGGCGACCGCCCTGGCGAGTTGCAGCTGCGTGTCGCTGCCGGCCACGGCGGTGCGGGCCATGTCGAGCAGTCGGCCGGCCATGGTCGCGACGGTCTCGTCGCGGTACTCGGGCGCCACGTAGTGACGGGCGGCCGTCGCGAGCTCGGCCAGGAGTTCCTCGACCACCGCCGAGTCGGTCTCCGCCGAGATGTCACGCAGCACGAGCTCGATGAAGTCACGGGCCCGCATCTCCGCGTCGCGGGTCATGTCCCATGCGGCCGACCAGACGTGGGCCCTGGGGAGAGACTCGGTGAGGGCATCGAGGTGCCGGATGGCGGTGGCCAGGGACCGCTCGTCGAGGCGCACCTTGGCGTACGCGAGATCGTCGTCGTTGATCAGCAGCAGGTCGGGCCGGCGGTGCCCGGCCAGCTCGGGCACCGGGGTGCGGTCGCCGTCCACGTCGCGCTCCACCCGGAAGGTGCGCGTCAGGGCGCCGTCCACCAGGTCGTAGGCGCCGATGGCCAGGCGGTGGGGCCGCAGCACCGGGTGATCCGGCGGGGCCTCCTGCAGCACGGCCATCGACGTGATGACGCCGCCGTCATCCGCCCGGATCTCGGGCCTCAGGGTGGTGACCCCGGCGCTCTCCAGCCAAAGGCGCGACCAGCGGCGCAGGTCGCGACCGGAGGTCGCCTCGAGTTCCACCAGCAGGTCGGCCAGCTCGGCGTTGCCCCAGGCGTGCCGGGCGAAGTAGCGACGCAGCCCCTTCTCGAAAGGCTCGCGTCCGACCCAGGCCACCAGCTGGCGGATCACGCTGGCGCCCTTCGCGTAGGTGATGCCGTCGAAGTTCACCTCCGCGGCCTCGAGGTCGACGATGTCGGCCACCACGGGGTGGGTCGACGGCAGCTGGTCCTGGCGGTACGCCCACGTCTTCTCGCTCGCCAGGAACGTGGTCCACGCGGACCGCCAGCGCGTCGCCTCCGCCTGGCAGACCGCGGCGGCATACGTGGCAAAGGACTCGTTCAGCCACAGGTCGTCCCACCAGCGCATGGTCACCAGGTCACCGAACCACATGTGCGCCAGCTCATGCAGGATCGTATCGGCCCGCCGCTCCCTGGCGGCGTCCGGAACCCGGGAGCGGAAGACCAGCGTGTCGTTGATCGTGATCGCGGCCGCGTTCTCCATCGCCCCGGCGTTGAACTCGGGGACGAACAGCTGGTCGTACTTGTCGAACGGGTAGGCGCGCTCGAAGACCTGCTCGAAGTAGGCGAACCCGCGACGCGTGACGTCCATGACCTCGCCGGCCTCGAGATGCTCGGCCAGCGACGCCCGGCAGAAGACCCCGAGCGGGATCGTGCGCCCGTCACGGCTGGTCAGCTCGCCGCGTTCGACGTGGTAGGGGCCGGCGACGATCGCGGTGACGTAGGACGAGATGCGGGGCGTCGGGGCGAAGTACCAGGTCGCACTCCCCGGGACCGCGTCGGGGCCGGGGTCGGCCGGGACCGGTGTCGGCGCGTTGGACACGACCTGCCAGGACGCGGGCGCGGTGACGCTGAAGGCGAAGCTCGCCTTGAGATCGGGCTGGTCGAAGACGGCGAAGACCCGGCGAGCGTCGGCGGTCTCGAAGTGGGTGTACAGGTACACGCCCTGGTCCACCGGATCGACGAACCGGTGGAGGCCCTCGCCGGTGCGCATGTACGCGGCGCAGGCCTCCACGACCAGCTCGTTCTCGGCCGCCAGCCCCGGCAGCCGCACGCGGACCCCGTCGGCGACCTGCGCGGGGTCCAGTTCCCTGCCGTTGAGCACCACTCGCCGCACCTGCGGGGCGACCAGGTCGATGAAGGTGTCGCTGCCCGGCCGGCTGCTGGTGAACTGCACGCGCGTGGTGGAGGCGAACGTCTCGCCGGGGGCGCTGAAATCGAGGTCCACGTGGTAGGACGAGACGGCGAGATGCGCGGCCCGTTCCCGGGCCTCCTCTCGGGTCAGGTTCATGCCCGGCATGCTGGTCTCTCCACTTCGGTCCCGCCTGGAAGGGCGGCGCTGTGCGTGTCGCGCCTGCCGGAGGATACTGCCGGCGGACCCCGGCGACCTGCCGGGACGGGCCGTGAACGTCGATCGACTCCGGGCCCCGCTGACCGCCGGCCGACCCGTCGCCGGCATGTCCGGCGGGGCCCGGGGCCATGTGGCAGGCATGGACCCATCCTCCGACTCCCGCCCGATGTGTCGCTGTGCCCTTCTTCGCGGTCCGCCCTGTTCCCCACGATCGGGACCTCGACCAGTCCGACGGCCGGCGCGCCGCCGGGGAGGGCCGGGTGTCGCGGCGCATCGGCCGCGAGAGGAGGCAGCCGTGGGTCGACCGTTCGTGGTCCAGCTGGAGAACCGGGCGGGCGAGCTCGCGCACGTCACGCGCGCGCTGGCGACCCGCGGGATCAACATCGAGCACGTGGTCGGGACGAGCGCCGGTGACAAGATGTGCGCCCGGATCACGACCGACGACGACGTGCTCACGCGCGAGGTGCTCCGCAGCCTGGGCCTCCCGTTCGTCGAGGGCGAGACGCTGCACGTGGAGGTCGAGGACCAACCCGGCGGCATCGCGGCGCTGACCGAGCGGCTGGCTGCGGCCGGCGTCAACGTCACGGGGATCCTGACGGTGGGGCGCCACCACGGCATGGTCCAGATGGCGTTCACGACCGACGACGACGCGCGCGCCCGCGCGGCGTTGGGGCTGGAACCCGCGGCTGCTCCGGCCGCGCCCTGCTAGCGACCGGACGGCCCGCGATCCGCTCGCCCGATCGCACGCGAGATCCGCATGCACTGCATCGTCCTGGTCAAGCAGGTCCCCGACGTCTCCAACATCCCGGAGGACGCGTGGGACACGGAACACGGCACCCTCCGCCGGGGCATGCTCGAGAGCATCCTCAACCCGCTCGACCTCCATGCGGTGACCTTCGCCAGTCGCGTCACTGCGGCGAGCCCGGGCTCCCGCACCGTCTACCTGACCATGGGTCCGCCCCAGGCCCGCGAGGTCCTGGTCGACTGCATGGCCCGTGCCCCCGGAGAAGGGGTCCTCCTTACCGACCGGGGGTTCGCGGGGGCCGACACGGTGGCGACCGCCTACTCGCTGGCCTGCGCCATCCGGCGCATCGAGCGGGAGTGCTTCGACGGCAGCCGCGACTACGCGATCGTCGCCGGCATGCAGTCCGTCGACGGCGACACCGCGCAGGTGCCTCCGCAGATCGCCGAGGAACTCGGGATCGAGCAGATCGCGTACGTCACGAGCCCGGAGGCGGGTCCCGCGTTCGAGCTGCGGCGCATCGGTCCCGAGGGCACGGAGACGGTGCGGCCCTTGCGCTACCCGGTGCTCCTGACGGTCACTGCCTGCACCGCGCCGCTCTACCGGTCGTTCCACGGGGCTCGTGCCGCGCAGCGCGCGCCGATCCACGAATGGAGCGCCGCCTCCGTGCAGGCGGAACCCGGACGCATCGGGCTCCGTGGCTCGCGCACCCAGGTCTATCAGCTGTTCTCCCCGAACGAGGGCAAGACCCGCAGCTGCGTCCTGGCGCACGACGCGGCCGAGCTGGTCGCCCTGGTTGACGCCCGGTACGGCCGCGGCCCGCGGCAGGTGCCTGCCGACGCGGACGCGCCCTACACGCTGGCCGGTCAGACTCCCACCTACCAGGGTGAGTTCTGGGTCTACGCCGAGCCCGGCGATGCAGGGATCCGGTCGGTCTCCCTGGCGCTGCTGGGCAAGGCACGGCAGCTCGCGGCGCCGCTGGGCGCAGCGGTGGGGGCCGTGCTGGTGGGTGCCGGGCCGACCAGTCCCGCCGGCGCCGGCCTCGCGGGCGCAGCGCAGGACGATCTCGCCGGTGAGCTGATCGCACACGGGGCCGAC
>VFSW01014212.1_pt1 | contig 11018 bp, 10 predicted proteins | sample 5358111 | NCBI WGS metagenome assembly VFSW01 (sample SAMN11554181, study PRJNA540505) | mine drainage metagenome | isolation source: sediment from site ElyBrook_90M | place: USA: Ely Copper Mine, Vershire, VT | collected 2017
CTCCTGGAGCACGGCCGCGTGGCGCTGCAGTTCGTCGACACCCGCGATCAGCCGACGGAACGCTACCCGCACAACCCCAACGGCTCGCCCGCGGGCGTCGCCGGCGTGTGTTCGGCCGACGGCCGCGTCACCTCCGTGATGCCGCATCCGGAGCGGGTGTTCCGCACCGTGCAGCACTCCTGGGCACCCCGCGAGTGGGGGGAGGAGGGGGGGTGGTTGCGCTTGTTCCGCAATGCGCGGGTATTTCTGGGCTGAGATCCGCGCGCGGCCGGCCTCGAGCCGTCTGCGCGGATTCAGGCCGCGCGAGCGGGGTCGGGGCGGCGCCACGCAGCTTCAATCCGCGCGCCGCAGTTCCGGGCGCTCAGTTCCGGGCGATCAGCTCCGGGCGATCAGCTCCGGGCGATCAGCTCTGGGTAATCAGGTCGGCACGGCCGAGGCCGCGGAGATCGGTCGGCGGCATGGTCGTACCCCTGCGCAGGTTCACCGCCTGCATGAGCCGCGCTTTACGCACGAAGGTCTGATAAAGAAGATCGCGCATGACCTCGAGCAATATGCCGGCACTCTCCTGATCGAGACGCGGCTGATTCGGGAGCGGGTCGCTGTCGGTGCCGAAGATCACGCCGCGCACGTCGGCGAACAGGTCATCATCGAGCTCCGCCAGACTGCGGATTTCCTGCAGCGTGTCGAATAATTCCAGCTTGCCGCGTTCCCCGAGCTCGCGAAACAGCGACTGCGCCGTGCGCCGCGTCATGGATCCGAAGGCATCGAAGAAGCCCGCGGCATGGCAACCGAGCGCCTCCTTGAACAGACCCTCGGATTCGGCCGGCAGATAATTGAGCGGAAAATTCTCCGGGGCGCGCTCGACCTCGGTGAAGTGCGGGGCGAGCTCGATGCGCAATGCGGTGTAGCTGCGCGCGGCGAATTTCAGAAATATCGGCTCCGCACAAGCGTCGCAGCGAAACACGACGCCGATCTGCTTGGGCTTGCGCCGGCTGAGATCGTCGAATTTCGGCACTGCGATCGGCGTCAGATGCGTCAAGGTGCGGCAATTCGGGCAGGTCAGCGCGATGCCCTCGTGCTCGACGTGCAGTTCATCCTGGGGAGTGATGTAGATGCTCATGATTCATCCCGTCAACGGTTTGTAGCGGATGCGATGCGGCTGGGAGGCGTCTTCGCCCTTGCGGCGCTTGAAGTCCTCGACGTATTCCTGGTAGTTGCCCTCGAACCAGATCACCTGCGAGTCGCCCTCGAAGGCCAGGATATGGGTGGCGATGCGGTCGAGGAACCAGCGGTCGTGCGAGATGACCACCGCGCAGCCGGGAAACGCCACGAGCGCTTCCTCGAGCGCGCGCAAGGTCTCGATGTCGAGATCATTCGTGGGTTCATCGAGCAGCAGCACGTTGCCGCCGGATTTCAACACCTTGGCGAGGTGCACCCGGTTGCGCTCGCCGCCCGACAGATCGCCGATGAATTGCTGTTGCTGCACGCCCTTGAAATTGAAGCGGCCGACGTAGCTGCGCGAGGAGGTCTCGTAGTTTCCCACCTTGATCAGGTCGAGGCCGCCGGAGATCTCCTGCCAGACGGTGTTCTTGTCGTTGAGCGCCTGGCGCGATTGGTCCACGTAGGCGAGCTTGACGCTGGGTCCCACGCGGATCTCGCCGGCATCGGGCTTCTCCATGCCGGCGAGCATCCGGAACAGCGTGGTTTTGCCGGCGCCGTTGGGTCCGATGATGCCGACGATTCCGCCCGCGGGCAGATTGAAGCTCAAAGATTCGATGAGCAGCCGCTCGCCGTACGCCTTGCGAAGGCCCTGGCAGTCAATGACCAGATCGCCGAGCCGCTCGCCCGGCGGAATATAAATCTCGTTGGTCTCGTTGCGCTTCTGGAATTCCTGCGACGACAGCTCCTCGAAGCGCTGCAATCGGGCCTTGGATTTGGCCTGCCGCGCCTTGGGGTTGGTGCGCACCCACTCGAGCTCGCGCTTCAGGGTCTTGGCGAGGGCATCCTGCTGGCGCTCTTCCTGGGCCAGCCGCTGCTCCTTTTGTTCGAGCCAGGAGGAGTAATTTCCCTGCCACGGGATGCCGTGGCCGCGGTCCAGCTCCAAGATCCATTCGGCGACATTGTCGAGGAAGTAGCGGTCGTGCGTCACGGCGATGACCGTGCTGGGATACTGCTCGAGAAAGCGTTCCAGCCACGCGACCGACTCCGCGTCGAGATGATTGGTGGGCTCGTCGAGCAGCAGCATGTCGGGCTTCGAGAGCAGCAACCGGCAGAGCGCGACCCGGCGCCGCTCGCCGCCGGACAATTTTCCGATGACGGCGTCCCACGGCGGCAGCCGCAGCGAATCCGCCGCGATCTCGAGCTTGCGTTCGAGTTCCCAGCCGTCGACGGCGTCGATCTGGTCCTGGAGCTTCGCCTGTTCCTCGAGAGCCTTGGCCATGGCCTCATCGGACATCGGCTCGGCAAAGCGGTCGCTGACCGCGTTGAACTTGTCGATCAGCCCCTGCACGTCCCCGACGCCTTCGCCCACGGCTTGGCGCACGGTCTGGGTCTCGTCGAGCAGGGGTTCCTGCGGCAGGTAACCCACCTTGATGCCGGCCTGAGGCCGTGCTTCGCCTTCGATCTCCTTGTCCATGCCGGACATGATCTTCAGCAAGGTGGACTTGCCGGAGCCGTTGAGGCCGAGCACGCCGATCTTGGCGCCCGGGAAGAAGCTCAGCGAGATGTCGCGCAATATGATGCGCTTGGGCGGCACGACCTTGCCAACCCGGTTCATGGTGTAAATGAACTGAGCCATGTATCGCCTTGCTGAAAGCACTGGTGCGGGGGGAACCCTGCGATTATCCCAAAGATTGGTCCCAAAGAGTAATTTCAAAGAGCGAGCATCGGGGTCTTGGCCAATGCCCGGTGCCGGCGGCTGGCAGGGGCTCCGATCGACGCCGCAACGGTCCGCCGCCGACCCGAAACCGCTCCAATCGGGGGCGCCGGCGCGCTGTGGTCGGCCAAAACCGCCCCGATCGAGGGCGCAATGCTCCTTCGCCGGCCGGGAACCGCCCCGATCCATGGTCCAGTGGGGAACTGTCCGGCCATCGGCTACAATTAAGGGCTGTCCACCGCGAGGTCCCCATGTTCGATACCAAGATGACGATTGCCGGATTCGATCCCGAACTTGCCAAGGCGATCGCCGGCGAACGCACCCGTCAGGAAGATCACATCGAGCTGATTGCGTCCGAGAATTACACCAGCCCCCGGGTGCTCGAGGCGCAAGGCTCGGTGCTCACCAACAAGTACGCCGAAGGCTACCCCGGCAAGCGTTATTACGGCGGCTGCGAATACGTCGACGTGGCCGAGACCCTGGCGATCGAGCGCGCAAAAAAGCTCTTCGGAGCCGACTTCGCCAACGTGCAGCCGCATTCCGGCTCGCAGGCCAACGCGGCCGTTTACATGGGGCTGTTGAGTCCGGGCGACCCCATCCTCGGCATGAGCCTCGATCACGGCGGCCACCTGACCCACGGCGCGAAGGTGAATTTCTCGGGCAAGATCTACAAGGCCGCACAGTACGGGATCAAGCCCGACACGGGCGAGATCGATTACGACCAGGTGAGCCGACTGGCGCAGGAACACAGGCCCAAGATGATCGTGGCAGGCTTCTCCGCCTATTCCCGGGTGATCGACTGGGCGCGGTTCCGCACCATCGCCGATTCTGTCGGAGCGCTCTTCTTCGTGGACATGGCGCACGTTGCGGGGCTGATCGCCTCGGGGCTGTACCCGAATCCGATTCCGTTCGCCGACGTGGTCACCACCACCACCCACAAGACGCTGCGCGGACCGCGCGGCGGGCTGATCCTGGCGCGCCCGAATCCGGAGATCCACAAGAAACTCAACTCCATGGTGTTTCCGGGGATCCAGGGCGGCCCGCTCATGCACGTGATCGCCGCCAAGGCGGTCGCATTCCTGGAAGCCTTGCAGCCGGAGTTCAAGACCTACTCGGCGCAGGTCATCGCCAATGCGCGCGCCATGGCCAAGACGCTGCAAAACCGCGGCTACAAGATCGTCTCGGGCGGCACCGACAATCATCTGTTCCTGCTCGATCTGGTGGACAAGAACATCACGGGCAAGGATGCGGACGCTGCGCTCGGCCGCGCGCACATGACCGTGAACAAGAATGCGGTGCCGAACGATCCGCGGCCGCCGTCGATCTCCAGCGGACTTCGAATCGGCACGCCGGCCTGCACCACGCGCGGCTTCAAGGAGGCGGAGGCGGTGCAGATTTCCAACTGGATCGCGGACATTCTCGATCGCATGGGCGATGAGTCGACTGTCGATCGAGTGCGCGGCGAGGTCGCCGCCCTATGCCGCCGCTTCCCGGTCTATGGTTGAGAGTGCGCCAAGGCATGGCGGCACGGCGCTAGGTAGGCCCCATGCATTGCCCTTTCTGCGGCCATACGGAGACTAAGGTCATCGACTCCCGCCTGGCCGGCGAGGGTCGGCAGATTCGCCGCCGGCGCGAATGCCTCGCCTGTGCCGAGCGCTTTACCACCTTCGAGGCGGCCGAGCTCCTCATGCCAACGGTGACCAAGGGCGATCGCAGCCGCGAACCGTTCGATGAGGGGAAACTCAGGGCGGGCATGCAAAAGGCGCTGGAGAAGCGCCCGGTCGGCGGCCAGGCGATCGAAGCCGCGGTCGCGAGGATCTGCCACAAGCTGCGCAGCCTCGGCGAACGCGAGGTGGCTTCGCGGGCGATCGGCGAGCTGGTCATGGAGGAACTGCGGCACCTGGACGAAGTGGGCTACGTGCGCTTCGCTTCGGTGTATCGGAGCTTTCAGGACGTCGAGGCCTTTCATACCGAAATAGACCTGTTGCGCCGCCACCGCCGCCGCCGCCCGCCCAGCAAGGACCAGCTGCCGCTCTTGCCGGGTGATGAGCCCGGCGACGACGGCAAATGAGCACGAGGCTCGACGACGAGGACTCGGTGCACATGGAAAGGGCGCTGTCGCTGGCCGCACGCGGCCTGTACACCACCGATCCCAACCCCCGCGTGGGCTGTGTGCTGGTGCGCGGCGGCGAGGTGATCGGCGAGGGTTGGCATGAGCGCGCCGGGCAGGCTCACGCGGAGGTTGCCGCGCTGCGGGCCGCAGCGGGCGGCGCTGCGCGCGGCGCGACGGCCTATGTGACGCTTGAGCCCTGCAGTCATCACGGCCGCACGCCGCCCTGTGCCGACGCATTGATCGCGGCCGGCATCGGCCGCGTGGTTTGCGCGGCCATCGATCCCGACCCCCGGGTGGCCGGCGCGGGCGTACGGCGTCTCGAAGCGGCGGGGATCCCGGTATCGGTGGGCGCGTGCGCCGCACAGGCGCGTGCGCTCAATGTGGGATTCTACTCGCGATTCGAGCGGGGCCGCCCGTGGACACGGCTCAAGCTCGCGATGAGCCTCGATGCACGCACGGCGCCTGCCGGCGGAGGGCGCCGCTGGATCAGCGGCGAGACAGCGCGCGCCGACGTGCAGCACTGGCGCGCGCGCAGCTCCGCCGTTCTGACCGGCGCGGGTACGGTGCGCATCGACAACCCCCGCCTCGACGTGCGTCTGGAGTATGGCCCCTGGGTACGCCAGCCGCTGCGGGTCGTCCTCGATCCCGTGCGCAGCTGTTCGCCGAGCGCGCAGGTGTTCCGGAACGGCCGCGCACTGGTGTTCGCGGCGGAGCACGCGCCACGGCGGGACCTGCCACCGGAACCTTCGACACCCTTGCCGCCCGTTGCGGAGGAGCGCGTACCGGCCGCCGGCCGGCGCCTCGATCTTGGCGCGGTCCTCGCCCGGTTGGGCTCGCTGGAGGTCAACGAGCTGCTGGTCGAGTGCGGCGCCACGCTGGCCGGCGGGTTTTTGGAGGCGGGCCTGGTGGATGAGATGATCCTGTACGTTGCACCGGTGCTGCTCGGCTCGGACGCGGCGCCGCTCGCTGCGCTCACGGGCCTCGGTGCGGGCGACGGCGCGGCCGCCGAGTTTCAGTGCATCGGCGTGGAGCGCCTCGGCGCCGACGTGCGGCTGATTTTGCGGCGGCCGCAGGCGCTCGAGATGAGGAACGCCTGAGCGGTTTGGCGCGGACGCTTGGAGATATGGGAGGCCCGCGATGGGCAGGGGCTCGAGGGGATAGGCAGAGGCTTGCAGGTCCGTAGAGGTCTGGAGAGGTCTGGAGAGGTCTGGAGATGGGCGGAGGCTAAAGCGCGAGATGTTTACCGGAATCATCATGGCAACGGGGCGGCTGGCGTCGATCGTCGAGCGCGGCGGCGATCTCGATCTCGGCATCGACGCCGCGGCGCTCGGTCCGTCGCGGATCGCAGTCGGCGACAGCGTGAGCGTCCAGGGCGTGTGCCTGACGGCCACTCGCATCGAGGGCTCCGGCTTTCACGCGGATGTGTCGCGCGAGACGCTGGCGAAGACCACGCTCGGGACGCTCAGGCCGGGCGCGCGCGTGAACCTCGAGCCGAGTTTGCGGGCGGGAGATGCGTTGGGCGGACATCTGGTGAGCGGCCACGTCGATGCCGTCGGGCGTTTGGCCGATGCGCAGGAGGATGCCCGCTCCCGCCGCTTGCATTTCGAGCTGCCGGAGGCGTTGATGCGATTCGTCGCGCCCAAGGGATCCATCTGCATCGACGGCGTGAGCCTCACCGTGAACGGAGTCGACGGGCGGCGCTTCGACGTCAACATCATCCCGCACACCGGCGAGGTGACGACGCTGGGACAGCTCTCGAGCGGCGATGCCGTCAATGTCGAGATCGACGTGATTGCGCGGTATCTCGAGCGGCTGATGACCAGAACTTGACTATCAGGAACCAGCGATGAATACGATCGATGAGATTCTCGAGGACCTGCGCCGCGGCAAGATGGCGGTGATCATGGATGACGAGGACCGGGAGAACGAGGGCGATCTGATCATGGCCGCCGAGCGCGTACGCGCCGAGGATGTGAACTTCATGGCGCGCTACGGGCGCGGTCTGATATGTCTGACGCTCACGCAGGAACGCTGCCGGCAGCTGCGGCTTCCGCTGATGGTGAGCGAGACCGACAAGGCGCACCGAACCAATTTCACGCTGTCCATCGAGGCGGCCGAAGGGGTGACCACGGGCATCTCCGCGCACGACCGCGCGCACACGGTCAAGACCGCGGTTGCCGCGAAGGCGCGGCCGGAGGATCTTCGGCAGCCGGGGCACATATTCCCGCTGATGGCCCAGCCGGGCGGAGTCCTGACGCGTGCCGGCCACACCGAGGCGGGATGCGATCTCGCGCGGCTCGCGGGCTTCTCGCCGGCGGCCATGATCGTCGAGATCTTGAACGACGACGGCACCATGGCGCGGCGCCCCGATCTCGAGCGCTTCGCGGGGGTGCATTCGTTGAAAATCGGCACCATCGCCGATCTCATCCGCTATCGCCTGAAGAACGAGCGCTCGGTGGAGCGGGTGTACGACCATCCCGTAGATACCGAGTACGGCGAGTTCCGGCTTTGCTGCTACGAGGACCACGTCAACAAGAACGTACACGTCGCCCTGGTGAAGGGCGACCTGAATTCGCCGCTCCCGCCCCTGGTTCGAGTGCACATCAAGGACACGCTGCGCGACGTGGTTGGCGTGCGCAGTGAGAATCTCGGCTGGCCGCTGCGCGCGGCCGTGCGGCGCGTGGCGGGCGAGTCCTCGGGCGTGGTCGTGATACTGCGGCCGGAGGAGACGCCGCGGGAATTCATGGACAGCCTGCGGCAGTTCGAGGTCAGGCCGCAGGCCGCGCATCATGTCGGGGCGACGGTCCTGCGAACCTACGGCATCGGGGCTCAGATCCTCAAGGATCTGGGACTGAAGCGCATGCGCGTGTTGAGCGCGCCAAAGCAGCTGCAAGGGTTGTCGGCCTTCGATCTGGAGATCACGGAGTACGTGGATGGCGTCGATTGAGCACGCCGGGCCTTATACTGTGAGCCCCCGGAGCCGCGGCGAGCGGCGCGGGGGCGTACCGAGAGATTTCGCGAGGACAGCATCGTGGCCATTGACCAACCAAAAATAATCGAGGGCGAGCTCACCGCCCGAGATCTGCGCTTCGGCATCGTGATGACGCGCTTCAACGAATTCGTCGTCGAGCCGTTGCTGCGCGGGGCGCTGGACGCGCTCAAGCGCCACGGCGCCTCCGAGAAGCAGATCGAGGTCGTGCGGGTTCCGGGTGCGTTTGACATGCCGATCGTCGTGCGCAAGCTGGCGATGTCCCGCCGATACGAGGCGCTGATCGCGCTCGGCGCCGTCATTCGGGGACAGACGCCGCATTTTGACTACGTCGCCGGCGAATGCGCTTCCGGCCTCGCGCGCATCGCTTTGGAATCGGGCGTACCCATCGGCTTCGGGGTGTTGACGACCGACACCATGGAGCAGGCCGTCGATCGCGCGGGGGGAAAGGCGGGCAACAAGGGCGCCGACGCGGCGCTGGCCTCGCTCGAGATGGCGAATCTGCTGCGCCGGCTGGATTAGGCCGGCGCCGGTGACCCAAGCCCATCGTGCCCGCAGCCTCGCGCGCAGGCTTGCGCTGCAGGCGCTGTATCAGCTGCAGATCAATCCGAGATCCTGGCAGGACACGCATCGGCAGTTCGCGGAGGACCCGGAAGCGGACCGGGTCGACCGCGAGTATTTCAAAGGGCTGATAGCGGCCATTGCGCCGGATTGCGCGGCGCTCGATGCGCAGCTGGAGAAATTCAGCGAGATCGCGCCGGCAGCTCTCGACCCCATCGAGCATGCCGCGCTGTGGCTCGGCCTTCACGAATTGGCCGCCCATCCGGAGCTTCCGTATCGGGTGGTGCTCGCCGAGGCGGTGGAGCTCGCGAAGCGCTTCGGTGCGACGGACGGCCACAAGTTCGTCAACGCCGTGCTCGATCGCGCCGCGCGGGAGCTGCGGCCGCTGGAATATGGACGAGTTTGAGCTGATACGCCGCTACTTTTCGCGCGCGGGCGCCGAGCGTGCCGACGTGGATCTGGGGGTGGGAGACGATGCGGCGCTGCTGCGCGTGCCCGAAGGCGTGCAATTGGTCGCCGCAGTGGACACCATCGTCGAAGGCCGTCACTTCCCTGCGGGCTGCGGCGCGCAGTCGATCGGCCATCGCTCGCTGGCGGTCAATCTGAGCGACATGGCCGCCATGGGAGCGGCGCCGGCCTGGGCCACGCTGGCCCTGACGCTGCCCGGCGCCGACGCGGGTTGGCTGGATGGCTTCGCACGCGGCTTCAGCAATCTCGCGTCCGCCCACGGCGTCGCGCTGGTGGGCGGCGACACCACTGCGGGCCCATTGACGGTCAGCGTGCAGATCCTCGGACATGTTCCCCGTGGGTCGGCCCTGCTACGCGGCGGCGGCAAGGCCGGCGACGTGCTGGCGGTGACCGGAACGCTCGGCGATGCGGGCGCGGGCCTCGCGCTCTCGACGGGCGCACTCGAGGCGCAGGGCTCCGCAGCCGCGCGCGAGCTCGTCCGCCGCTTCGAATTTCCGACGCCCCGGGTGCAGTTCGGCATCGCGGCTCGGGGAATCGCCAGCGCCGCCATGGATATCTCGGACGGACTCGCCGGCGATCTGCCGAAATTGGCGGCCGCCGGCGGACTCGGCGCCACGGTCGACGTGCAACGGCTGCCGATATCCGACGAGTTGCGGCACTGCGCGAGCCCGGAACAGTCGCGCGCCTGGGCACTCGGCGCCGGCGACGATTACGAGCTGCTGGTCGCCGTACCGCCGGGGCGCTTCGGGGAGCTCGCGGCTCGCGCCCGCCAATTGAACTTAAGATTGACCGCAATCGGTGAGCTGCGTCCCGGAAATACGGTGACGTGGACGCTGCACGGGGCCGAATTCACTCCGCCCGTACCGGGTTTCGACCACTTTCGCCGAGCCTCGACTCAAATCACAGTTTGACCTGCGCCGGCCGACGTATCCTCTGCGACACAGAATTGAACGTCGCCGCAGCGCCCACGGTTACCCCTTGAACAACATTCGGCCTAAGGATCACGCGAAGGCTCAACCCGGCCGCGCGGCATTGCCTGAAAAGATCGGCAAGTACGCGATCATCAACGAAGTGGGCCGCGGCAGCACCGGGGCCGTGTACCTGTCGCACGATCCTTATTACGGCCGCGACGTCGCCATCAAGGTCTACAACGTCGATTCGAGCGGCGATGAGAATCGAAAGCGCATCGCACGCAAGATGTTCCTCTCCGAGGCTCACATGGTCGGCATGCTTCAGCATCCGAACATCCTGCCGATCTATGATGCGGGGGAGGAGAACGGTCATTGCTACATAGTGACCGAACACGTGCACGGAGCGCGCACTCTCGCCGCGTACTGCCGTCCCGACAATCTCCTGCGCATCGACGACGTCGTCGAGCTCGTCTACAAGGCCGCGCGCGCCCTGCATTACGCGCACAGCCGCGGCGTCATTCATCGCGACATCAAGCCCAGCAACATCATGCTCACGCTCGACAGCGATGTGCGCATCATCGATTTCGGCATCGCCCTGGTGGCCGATTCCGAGATTTCGAGAATCGAGGGCATCGCGGGAAGCCCCTCGTACATGTCGCCGGAACAGGTGCAGTCCATCGAGCTCACCAACCGCTCGGATCTGTATTCGCTGGGAGCGGTCATGTATGAGCTGCTCACGGGAACGAGGCCGTTCCGCGCCGGCAACCTGCAGAAGCTCCTGCACCAGATCGTGTTCGCGACGCCGCCGCCGATCCATACCTTGCGCCCGGAGATCCCGGAGGAGCTCGAGAACGTCACCGCGATCGCCCTGCAGAAGGATCCTGAAAAGCGCTACAAGACCGGGCTCGATTTCGCCGCCGAACTGACCCGGGTGCATCAGAAGCTGCGCGCCCAGTACAACCGCATCGACCAGCAGGAACAATTCAGCCTGCTGCGCAAGTTGAAGTTCTTCCACGAATTCTCGCACGGCGAGATCTGGGAGGTGCTGCGCGCCAGCAGCTGGCAGGACTACGCGGACGGCGAGGAAATCGTCAAGGAAGG
>VFSW01014213.1_pt1 | contig 11018 bp, 11 predicted proteins | sample 5358111 | NCBI WGS metagenome assembly VFSW01 (sample SAMN11554181, study PRJNA540505) | mine drainage metagenome | isolation source: sediment from site ElyBrook_90M | place: USA: Ely Copper Mine, Vershire, VT | collected 2017
GGGGAGGGTTAACTCTTCAGGGCCTCGGCCCGGATGGGGAGCTGCCGGACCCGTTTTCCCGTGGCGGCGAAGACCGCGTTGGCGAGCGCAGGGGCCGCTGTCGGAACGCCGATCTCCCCGACGCCTCCCGGCGCCTCCCCGCTCTTCACGAGGTGAACCTCGACGGTCGGCATCTCATCCATCCGCAGCATCCCGTAATCGGAGAAGTTGCTCTCCTGAACCTGCCCCTTGTCGAGGGTGATGGCGTCCTTGAGCGCCGCGGTCAAGCCGAACACGACGCCTCCTTGGAGCTGGGCCTCGATCGTCTCGGGGTTCATCATCGTTCCGCAGTCCAGGGCGCAGACCACCCGATGAACCCGGATGGCCCCATCACCCGCCACGGAAACCTCCGCCACCTCGGCGACGAAGCTTCCGTAGGCCTCCGCGACGGCGATCCCCCGGGATCTCCCCCGGGGAGGGGCGCTGCCCCACCCAGCCCTTTCCGCGGCCAGCTCCAGCACCTTCAGGGTGCGGGGATGCTTGGCCAGGAGCGACCGCCGCAGCTCATAGGGATCCTTCCCGCCCGCCGCCGCGAGTTCGTCGAGGAACGACTCGCTGATGAAGGTGTTCTGCGAATGGCCGACGGACCGCCAGAACCCGACGGGGACGCCCGGCTCGTTGCGGATGTACTCGACCCGGAAGTTGGGGATGTCGTAGGGCAGATCGGCCGCCCCCTCGACGGATGAGCGGTCGATCACCGGGACCTCCATGCCGAGCATCGAGGCGTGGGCCCCCAGGATCGAGGGTCCCACGATCCGGTGCATCCACGCCACAGGCATGCCCCGCTCGTCCAGGGCGCCTGCCAGGCGGTTGTAGGTCGCCGGGCGGTAATGGTCGTGCTGGATGTCATCCTCCCGGGTCCAGACCACCTTGACCGGCTTTCCCAGGACCTTGGAAATCGCGACCGCGTCGGCGAGGAAATCCTGCTCCGCCCTGCGGCCGAACCCGCACCCCAGGAAGGTCGTGTGGACGATGATCGACTCCGGGGGAAACCCGGTCAGTTGGGCGGCGACGCGTTGCGCCAGGGTCTGGCCTTGGGTCGGCGCCCAGATTTCGCACTTCTGCCGGCTGACGTGGGCGGTGCAGTTCATCGGCTCCATCGTGGCGTGGGCCAGGTAAGGAACCTGATAGATTGCCTCGATTTTTTTCTGTGCCGCTTCGATGGCCTTCAGGGCGTTTCCGTCGTTGCGGGCCGTGGGACCCTCTTTTTGTGCGGCCGCAGCGAAGGCGCTGGTGATCCCCGCGCTGGTGAGGCCGGCAAGATCGCCCTCGTTCCAGGTGACCTTGAGCAGGTCACGGCCGGTTTTGGCGGCCCAGAAGGTGTCGGCGACGACGGCGATGCCGCTCTCGATCGGCATCACGTGGCGGACTCCGGGGACCTTTTTGGCAGCCGCGGCGTCGAGGCTCGCCGGCGTGCCGCCGAAGACCGGGCAACGCTCGACCGTGGCGACGAGCATCCCCGGGAGCCTCGTGTCGAGGCCGAAGCGGGCATGCCCCATGATCTTGGCGGGGGTGTCCAGGCGAAGGGTCGGCTTTCCGAGGATCGCAAAATCCTTCGGCGTCTTGAGGGTGATCTTCTCGGGAACGGGCAGTGCCGCGGCCTTTGTGGCCAGTGACCCGTAGGAGAGCTTCCGCCCCGAGGCGCTGTGGACCACGACCCCCTTCTCGGCGCGGCAGGCGCCGGAATCGACCCGCCAGGTCTCGGCGGCGGCCGTGACAAGCATCGATCGCGCCGCGGCGCCAGCCCGTCTCAGGGGCTCCCAGAAGGCGCGGACGCTGGTGCTCCCCCCGGTCAACTGCATGCCGATGATCGGGTTGGCGTAGACCTTGTCGGCCAAGGCCTGTTCAAACCGGATCTCCTTCCATTCGACGTCGAGTTCCTCGGCAACGATCATGGGAAACGACGTCACCACGCCCTGGCCCATCTCCGACTGGGGGACGATCACCGTCACGATTCCGTCGGGGGCAATCCTGAGAAAGGCGTTGGGGGCCGGCTTAGCGGCCGCCGGCGCAGCGAAGAGGCGCTCGTCGAAGGGGAGATAGAACCCGAGGACGAGAGAACCTCCCAGCACCGCCCCGGTTTTCAGAAACGTCCGTCTGCTGATGTTCAAGATCTCGTTCATGTCTTACCTCCTTGCGCCTGTGTGCCTGCGGCGCGGTGGATCGCCCGGCGAATCCTCTGATAGGTCCCGCAGCGGCAGATGTTTCCCGACATCGCGGCATCGATGTCGGCGTCGGTCGGCGACGGCTTTTTGGCCAGCAGCGCTGCGGCGGACATGATCTGACCCGGATGGCAGTAGCCGCACTGGGGTACGTCGTCGGCGATCCAGGCCTTCTGAACGGGATGGGAGCCGTCTGCGGAGAGCCCCTCGATCGTGGTGATGCTCTTGCCGACCACGGACGAAACGGGGGTAATACACGAGCGGGTCGCCTCTCCGTTCACATGGACGGTGCAGGCCCCGCACAGCCCGACCCCGCAGCCGAATTTCGTCCCCGTAAGTCCCAGGTTGTCCCGAAGCGCCCAGAGGAGCGGCGTGTCTGGAAGCGCCCGGATGCTGTATCGTTTGCCATTGACCATGAGGTTGATTTCGACTGTTGTCTGTTGTTCATCCTGTGCCATAACTTACCTCCTCATCGATGTCTGAAAGAAAAAGAACTCCGCCCCCTTGCAGCGCCGGTTCTCGATCTGTCCAATGGGGGGTGAAATGACGTTGCCGTGACGGCGTCCGGGGAGATTCGGTAATTCTCTATCGGGAGTGAGTGTTGCATGGGCGAAAGAATGGCCGCGGGCGCGCCGCAGTGATTGCGGGAAACGAAAAAATCGGTTGCTGCCATGACGTCACCCTTCCGCGGTGCGAAGGGATCAACGCTCGACGGCATTTCTTTTAAAATACGGTGCCTTCCAACGGTATCGGTTTTCTCCCCCTTTCCTGGGCGCTGCGGGCCTCCAGCGCCTATTTCACGATCAAATTATTCTTTAATGATTTTACCCCGTTGATCCTAAAATAACCCATCGTATAGCCGGTCACCAGCCCCAGCATCCACAGAATTATCAGCACAACAGCAATCGTCCACAGCATGCGAACCTCCTTCCCGAGTGCTCATACTTCATGCCGGCTGCCAGACCGGACGCCACCCATCAGAGAATCAGTAGCCACCTGCCTTGAACTGAGGCTGCTCTATGGAGCTGTATGTGCACGACAATACGTAACATAAGGTCAATTGGCAATGATAGTTAACCGAATGGTTATCGGCAGGTAAATCCTATCTCGTCAACATCGAGTTCGCACCGAGGAACTGCCACGGCGTCATCGGCGCCAATGGTTCGGGGAGGTCGACCTTTCTCAAGATCCCCTCCGGTGATGGGGAGCAGGACAAGGGCGAGGTCGCCATCGGCCCCCGGGAGAGATCTCGGTCCTGAGGTTCTTATTGCCAAGCGCAAAGTAGATGCGTAGATTAATATTCACTGCCGAAGAAGACACCAAGGAGGTTTGCTTGAAAGGCTTCCGGAATAAGGCTTTGCTGTGCATTCTCGCCTTTTTCATCTTTTCTGCCCACGCCGCGGAAGAGTCGCCTCCCTCCTCGTCGGTATTGTGGGATGGGGAACGGCTGGTGTTTAGTCTTTCCTGGTTCGGTATTCCGGTGGGAAAGGCGGTGGTGGAGGCCTCGGATGCCGGATATCTCAAGGGAAAGAAGATGTATGGCATTTCCGCGGTCACCGCATCCAATCAGTTTATCGATGCGTTTTACCCGGTGCGTGACAGGATCTCTTCTCTGATATTCGCTGATACGCTTGCCTCCTACAAGTTCGTGGTTCACCAGGAAGAGGGCACGTACCGGAGCGATAAAGAAATCATCTTTGATTACGCCAAGCGCAAGGCGACCTTTACGAAGAATGGCGAAGTCTCAACGTACGATATTCCGGCCTTTGTTACCGATTCCCTTTCCGCCTATTACTATTTCCGGACGAAGAAACTGGTGGTCGGGAAGCCCATTACCATCGATGTCTTCGATGACAAGCAGTTGTGGCAGGTCGTGGTCCAAATCCTCGGCAAGGAAACCATTGAGACCCCTGCGGGCACGTTCGACACGTTTCTCACCAAGCCGCTCCTCAAATTCGAGGGGATTTTTCAAAGAAAAGGCGACGTCTATATCTGGATAACTGATGACAGCCGCAAGATGCCCGTCCGGATGAAAAGCAAGATCGTGATTGGCTCCATTAATGCCGAACTGATCGAGTATGCCTACAAGCCATCCATCAAGGACCGGCCCGATTCCCCGATCCATTGAAAGTGCCTACTTCCGGGGCGACCTGAACCTGGTCGACTGGCTCAGCCGGTTTCCCCCCTGCGACGGGGAGAGCTTCGCCCGGGGGGGCCTTGAAAGGATGCTCTTCCACCCTCATCCTGGACGGGCCGACGCACCTCCTCAATAGAGCAGGTACTTTTCCCTCATCCTGAGGAAACGTTCGAGCGGCGCCTTCCATAGGAGTGCAACAGCCCGCGGATCCTCTCCGGCCTTGATCGCCGTAAGTACTTGCTGCGATCCTATCAAGGTGCGTGTCCCGTCGATCTTGAAATCCCGGGGAAAGAGACGGCGAAAGGCGCTTGCGATCTCGATCCCGAGAAGGGCCACATCCAGCGTGCCGCGCTCTTTCAGGAGGATGCGCGTGCCGCGGCAGGTGCGTCCTTTGTAGAGGGAACTCGCGGGTGTGAACTCGATGGGAAGAAACTGAACGCCGTCTATTTTCCGGCGATTCAGATAGTCTGCAAGCTCCCGTCCGCGGACCCAGGGCGCGCCGAGGAGCTCGAAGGGGGTGCCGGTCCCCCGGCCGACGCTCACATTCGCGCCCTCGACCATTGCGACCCCGGGATAAAGAACGGCTTCGGTTATGCTCCTCAGGTTGGGCGAAGGGTTTACCCACTTCAGTCCCGTCTCGTCGAACCAGGAATCCCTGCGGTATCCCTTCATCTTTACGACATGCAGTTCCGCTCCGATAGCGTACTCCCCGTTGAAAAGTCCCGCGAGCTCTCCTGCGGTCATGCCGTGGCGAACCGGCAGGGGAAAGTATCCCGTAAAGGACTTCATCTCGCTGTCCATCACCGGCCCCTGTACCCGGGCGGCGGTAAGGGGGTTGGGCCGGTCGAGGACATAGAAAGGAATGTGCTTCCCTGCCGCGGCCTCCATCGCATACCCCATGGTGGTGATATAGGTGTAGAAGCGGACCCCCGCATCCTGAATATCAAAGACGATTGCGTCGAGCCCCGCGAACATCTTCGGCGTGGGCCGCAGGTGTGCTCCGTAAAGACTGGTGACAGGAAGGCCCGTTGCCCGATCCCGCTGCGAGGGAATCTTTGCGTCGACATCACCGTAGAGGCCGTGCTCGGGACTGAAGACCGCGGCGAGCCGGATCCCCTCGGCCTTGTTGAGCAGGTCGAGCGTGCGGGTCCCTTCGGAATCGAGGCCCGTGTGGTTCGTGATGAGCCCGATACGCTTTCCCTTCAAGAGGGAAAATCCCCCCTCTTTGAGGATATCGATACCCGTGGCAACCCTCTCTCCCGCGGCTCCCTGGCTGTGATCGTTGATGCGATCGCCGGGCTCTCCCCGCCGGCGGGTGGCACCTTGACCGATTTTTTCGAAGTATCGGGAAAGGGCAGGTCTTTTGGCGAGGATCTGTGTCTCCGAGAGCGGTCCGAGGGCCCGGGAAACGGTCGCTTTGACCTCGGTCCTGAGCTCCTTCACGTCTCCTTTGCCGTCGGGATGGACCCGGTTGGTAAGCAGAATCACATAGATTCCCGTCACCGGATCGATCCAGAGCGAGGTTCCGGTGTACCCGAGATGTCCGAATGCGCCCGCCGGGGGGAGCTCGTCCCGGTTCGAGGCGAAGGGCGCTTCGATGTTCCAGCCCAGCCCATGGCCGTTTCTGACTTCCGGAGACTGGGGGGTGGTCATCATCTCGACGGTGCGGGGAGAGAGAATCCTGGCGCCTCCGTATTCGCCGCCCGCGAGGAGCATGCGCGCGAAGATCGAGAGATCGGCGGCGCTGGAGAATAGCCCGGCATGCCCGGCGACCCCTCCCATCAGGTAACAGGCGGGATCGTGCGCCTCTCCGCAGATAAGCCTGTTTTTCCGGTACTGCGTGGGTGCGATGCGGCCCCTGAGGGCGTTAGGAATCTTGAACCCCGTTTCCTTCATGCCGAGCGGCGTGAAGATGTGCCGGCTGCAGTACCGAACGAGCGGCTCGCCCGATACGCGTCGCACGACCTCTCCCAAAGCCTCGAAATTGATATCGCTGTAGAGGAAACCCGATCCCGGCGGACGCGCGGGCTTTTCCGCGATGATCTTCCTCATGGCGGCTTCGTATCCGGACCATCCCGGTTTCAGGTTCAGGCCGGCCCTGAGACCGGAATAATGGGTAAGGAGCTGGCGAAGGGTGATCCGCTTCTTGCCGTTCTTGCCGAAGGCGGGCCAGTACCTCGCCGCCGGGGCGTCGATATTCAGTTTTCCTTTCTCCGCCAGTTGCATGACCGCGGTCGAGGTCGCAATGACCTTGGTAAGCGAAGCGAGGTCGAAGATGGTGTCCTCGCTCATGGGTACCTTCTTCGGCTCAAGGGATCGGAAACCGAAGGCGCGGGAGTAGATGATTTCCTCCCGGGTGCCGATCAGGACGACGGCGCCCGGGGTCTTGCCTTCCCTGATCGCGGTTTCCACGACGGGGGCGAGACCGGCGAGCTGTTCGCCCCGCAGGGAAGGGGGAGAGAGGGGTTTCTCAGTCGGCTGATGGGCCGCCCCGCACATGACGAGCGCAAGCGCGGCCAGCGCGGACAGGCGCGCAGAATGGAGCGGCTTCGCAAGTCGCCGCATTGTCTTAGCCCTGAGGGTCATGCAAGGTGCTGTATTGTCTCTCTTACCCCTGAGGATCATGCATCCTGGCTCCGGTTTGCATGACCTCTACGCGCCGCTTCAGCCCGTCAGCGACATAGACATTCCTCGGATTCCAGAGCATCCATCCTCCGGAGCCGAAGTCGTCGGAGGCCTTTATCTGCGTTTTGATCTCGGCGCCCGTGAAATGCCTCCGGTCAAAGGCATAATCCCGGAAGGCTTGCAGCCACGGCCGGAAGCGGACCGGGGGAATCGCCGTCCTTTCCTGTGCCCTCTTCAGCGTAAGCGAGACGATCTCGTAGGGATGGGCCACGGGATTCCTGTACCCGGGGATTCCGAATTGGAACCCCGAGGGGTAGAGCATGAGGGAGAGGTAGTCGACATGCGGCTCGACCGCATCGAGCCTCTGCCCGATCTGCGTGTCGTCGAGGTTCCATGATACGTACCCGAAGATATCGGCGGAGAGAAAGACATTGTAGGGGGCAAGCCGCCTTTTCGCTTCCGCGAGGAAACCCGAGATGTGCTTCACCCTGTTCTTTTCGGAGTTCTCGACGGCGAATTTCAATCCCTTTCTGTCCGGGAACCTCACATAGTCGAACTGGATCTCGTCGAAGCCCTGTCTGGCGGCCTCTACCGCAAGGTCGATGTTGTACTGCCAGACTTCCTGTTTCGAGGGATCGACCCAGATGAGATTCTCCCTGTCGCGCCAGACACTTCCACCCTGGGTCCTTATGGCAAGGTCTGGCCGCGCCGTCCCGAGTACATTGTCCTTGAAGACGACGATCCGGGCGATGGTGTAAACCCCCCTCTCCTTCAGGGAGCGGACCAACTCTCGTACGTCCTTCACGATGATCAGCTTTTGCGCGCCGATCTGGTTGGCGAAGGGAACTTCCGTCTTGTAGGTGACTACTCCCCTGTCGCCCTTTACATCGATCACGAGCGCATTGAGCTCCGTCTCGTCGATGAGCTTGAGCGCCGAGTTTCTCAGTCCCCTGTCCCCGATCCCGTAATAGGTCAGATAGAGCGCCTTGGGAGTGAGCGGCAGGAGAGCAATCTCCACGGGGCTCTTCGGCGCAGGAGCGGGAAGCGTGACCTCCCCTCGTCGATATCCGTAGGCCCGCACGCCAATCTTCGCCGCCGGAGATTTTATGGTGAACATGCCTTGCTCATCCGTGCGGATCACCTCGCTCGGGAGTGTAACGATTGCCCTGCCGATCGGTCTTTTCGTCGCGAAATCGGTCACCCTTCCCGTAGCATATTCCTCCGCAAAGGCAGAAAAGGGGAAAGCAAACAAAAAACCAAAAAACCAAAGAAATGCATGAAACGCGACTGCCTGATAGCTATGAAATTTCATACTGCAATTATCCTTTCCCTGCAAGAATGTTTTCGAATTTTTTCCCCTTATCCGCGTTGATCAAGAGATAGCGCGGGAGCTTCAGGAGACTGTCGTGACTGGACGCGCGCCTGCGCTCTATGGTGAAGGCGGCGATATATCCCGCCTCTTTGGCCTTTCCCGTGAGATAGTCGTCGCAAATGCCGAAGGGCCAGGCGAGCATGTCGGGCCTGGTACCGAGCTGCTGCTCTATCTTGACGAGTGGTTTTTTCATCTGCATATCCACGAGCTTTTCAAAATCCGCAGGCCCAAGTTTTTTGCGCTCCTTCATGAAGTTCGGGTGCCAATAGGTATGCGACTGAAAATCGAAGAGTCCGGTCTTCTTCAACGCTCTCAACTCATCCCACGTCATGGCGTAGGTCGCGTTCGAGATCGCCGATGGGTAGATGAAGAGCGTCACCGGTACGGAATATTTCCTGACCAGCGGCAGCATATCGGTGTAGACCGATTTGTGACCGTCATCGACGACGATCACCACCGATTGGGAGGGGAGAGCGGGGATCTTCCGGAGATAGAAATCGATCAGCTTCCGCAGGGGGATAACGGTGTACCCGTTTTTCGCAAGGTATTCCAGATGGGATGCGAACACCTGCGTCGTCACGGTCATCCCGTCGGCCACGGTGTGGCCGAAGCGGTGATAGAGCAGAATCGGGACTTCGCCCCGCTCGCTATTCGCCGTCCCCTGCGGCATCGCCCCTTGCACGAGGGGAATCGCGAGGAAGAGAAAAGCAAGCAGAACTGAGGTCGTCAGACCTTTCCGCATAGGATATTCCTTTTGCACCGGCATTGCTCAGGTCGTGGAAATCCACAGGGGATTTCCGCAGAGCGAGGCAGCGAGGCGCTGGAGGGTTATACGCAAGAAACGAACCAGGTAAGCCGCTAATTTTAGACACCCGTAATGACAAGGGTTTTTGGGGAACCCTATCCGCGATGAACGCTGGGGGGGTGGGAACCAGGAAGGAATTTCCTACTTTCACCGACCGAGCAGACCCCGGCGGCGATGGAGCAGGCGCGGGCAATTCCCGGTTGTTCCCTAAGGCTTACACCGGACCCCGTGCCCGGATTCGAACAGCCGGGATTCTTCCGGAGACGGCGGGATATTGACGGGGCTGATGGGAAATTTGGCGGTACAATGCAAGGTGAAGAAAGTGGTACGGAGGGCAATGCCGTTTACTCGTTCTTCGGAGAGTTTAATCCTTTGAGCAGGGGCTTCAACTCCGGTAAGCGCTCTTGGGCAACTTTCCAAACGGTCTTCAGGTCAACCCCCATGTAGTCGTGGATGAGCACATCATGCATGCCGGCCATTTTGCTCCAGGGGAGATCGGGATGTTTTTATCCGCCCCTTATACATACTCGACCTCGGATAGGATACGCTTACCGATGGCCGGTTCGAGGGCGGACTCCATGACCAGATCAACCTTGGCCTGGAGCTGGCCTTCGAGATATTCACGTAGGTCCAAAAAGTCGAAGAGGTCGATATAGCGGCTAAACGTGACGAGTATATCGATGTCACTCCTCTTGTTTTGCTTTTCCATAACATAGGAGCCAAACAAACCGAGCCGCTGGACTCCGTAACGAGATTCCATCTCAGGCTTGCTGTTCCTGATAAGTTTGATTATGTCTTTCTTTCCCATAATTGCTTGCCAACAACATTAAACGTTAATGAAGTTTAGATGAGTTCACTACTATCATCCTCTTCTTCTCAACATGAGAATAGCAGCCGTGTCTAAAAAATCATCGTATGCTTTTGAGCGAAATTCTGCCTGAAGAAAGGAAATGATAGCAGCCAATGTACCAATAAAAATACAAATAGCCCCTAACATGTCATTAATATTAAATATTATACTCCCTATTCCACCAACAACAAAGGCCAAGATGAATACAATTTTAATTGAAGAACCCATTAACTTGATATCACCACTTTCGCCCACCCAGATGTAGATAGTCTCTACAGCCGGTGATCGTCGGGCCAGATATAGGCCCCGCAGGAGACGTTAAATCGGAATTTAGCCGAGCCCACACCCAAAACTCGTGGCTGGCTTTATGTGAGCGGGGCAATATTCAAAAGGTTCTGTTGAGTCTGCGCCCTTTCCCAGTCATCAATGAGTTCCTGCTGGTGAATCGTTGCCCATTCGATCACAAACCCCTTCACGCGAGGTGGCAACTGACCCGAAAAAACCGATAAGGTGCGAATATCGATTAGAGCTACCTCGCCGCTGTACTCCGCATGGAAATGAGGTGGATGATGATCGTCAAAGAACATTTTGATGACGATTCCGAAAAAACGGCTGATTTCAGGCATGAACTGGCTCGCAACGTAAGGCGGGAAAAACGTCTTCCGGTTTCTTTCCCGTCACTTTGAGGTACAAGGAGTCAGGGCAGAGATCAATTTTGTCGAGCCAGACAAGCTCGCCGAATGAACCGATTTGAACCTGTTCGAAAATATGTGGATCACGCCACAAGGTGAAAACACCTTTGCCGACCAAATCAGATAGATCAACTATCCCCCACACACCGTCATCAAAAGACACTTCAAGGCGATAATTTTTTAATACGGACACCTTGGTGATTTTAACCATTGTCTCGCGCCTCCTTTTTGTCTTTTATAGCATGTAACGGAGTGTAATGAAAGAGAGCGACGACGCAACCTCAAGGCTGCGTCAAAGTCGGAGAGATAAATTTTAGGGGAGAGGTTGAATATGAA
>VFSW01014214.1_pt1 | contig 11017 bp, 9 predicted proteins | sample 5358111 | NCBI WGS metagenome assembly VFSW01 (sample SAMN11554181, study PRJNA540505) | mine drainage metagenome | isolation source: sediment from site ElyBrook_90M | place: USA: Ely Copper Mine, Vershire, VT | collected 2017
GCGTATCAGCGCGCCCATCGACTACTGCAGCCAGTGCGGCCGACTCCTCGAGTTGCGGGAACGAGAGGACATCGGTGGGTTTGTCCTTGGCGCGGAAATCGCGGTTCAGACCGCGGACGAAGTCGTCGCCGGCCAGCACAATCGACAGTTCATAGCGTGCCAAGCCGAGCTGAGACATAAGCTGGCGCGCGTCAGCCCGAACGCCGGCCGCGTATGTGCGAGCGGCCGAAGTCTCGCATCTAAGCGCGACCGACACGGGCTATGCCTGACCGTCTGGCCGGGGTGCCGGGGCGAGGTCGAGCTTGCCTTCGCTCGCCGCTTCGTAGGCGGCTATCACGGCCTGAACCAGGCGATGGCGCACTACGTCGTGCTCATCGAAATGGACGAAGCTGATGCCGCCGGCATTGGCGAGCACCGAGCGCGCCTCTTTGAGTCCGGAGAGCTTGCCGCTGGGCAGGTCGATCTGCGTGACGTCGCCGGTAATCACGGCCTTCGAGTTGTAGCCGAGCCGGGTGAGAAACATCTTCATCTGCTCGGAGGTCGTGTTCTGGGCTTCGTCCAGGATGATGAACGAGTCATTGAGCGTGCGGCCGCGCATGAAGGCGAGCGGCGCGACTTCGATCGTGCCGCGCTCGAGCATCCGCCGCGCCCGGTCGAAATCGACCATGTCATGGAGCGCATCGTAGAGCGGGCGCAGGTAGGGATTGACCTTTTCGGCAAGGTCGCCGGGAAGAAAGCCGAGCTTCTCGCCAGCTTCGACGGCCGGGCGGCAGAGCACCATCCGGGCGACCTGGTTTTTCATCAGCGCCGCGAGCGCCATCGCCATCGCAAGGTAGGTCTTGCCGGTGCCGGCGGGGCCGATTCCGAATACGATATCGTGATTGCGGATTGCGTCGATATAGCGCTTCTGGTTGATGCTTTTGGGCGAGATTACGCGCTTATGCGCGGAAATATAGATGGTGTCGAGGAAGATTTCCTTGAGGTCGACGTTGCGATCGGCGCGCAGAATCCGAATCGAGTATTCGACGTCGCTCGGGTAGACGGTGTAGCCGCGCTTGACGATCTCGTAGAGTTCGCTCAGCACGCGGCCGGCAAGGGCCTGCTCGGCGTGCCCGCCCGAAACCCGCAGCGTGCTACCGTTGACGCCGATTCGGACGGCCAAGTTCTGCTCGATCAGATGGACGTGAGCGTCATGCTGACCGAGGAGTTCGGTGAAGAAGCGATGGTCGTCGAAGTGGAGTTCGAGCGAATCTTCCGTCGTCGCTAGCTGAGTAATTGGCGTGCCTTGCCTCTTTTCTGATTATTTCAGTTTGGGAACCGCCGTCGCTCTCCGTCTACTATCAGGATGTTAACGCTTTTTGGCCGGAGCTTTAAACCCTCCGACACTTTCCGAAGCGTATCAGCTTCGGGGAATCGCTTCGAGAAGCGAATGGACGGTCTCCAGCGCCTCGTCGAGTTTTTCGGGGTCGCGGCCGCCCGCCTGCGCCAGATCGGGGCGACCGCCGCCCGAGCCGCCGATAATCGGCGCAATCTGGCGGACGAGATCGCCGGCTTTGATTTTTCCGGTCAGGTCGGCGGTTACAGCGACCAGCAAAGCGGCCTTGCCTTCGGCGACCGAGCCGAGCGCGATCACCGCTGAGGGGTATTTCTGGCGCAGCCGATCGGCCATCTCGCGGAGCGCGCGGGGGTCGAGGCCTTCGACCTTGCGCGTGACGAGCTTGACTCCGCCGACCTCGCGGATATTTTCGGCCGACGCGCCCGAGGCGCCCTCGCCCGCCACGAGCCTCTGTTCGAGCGCGCGGATTTTCTTTTCGAGTTCCTTTTCGCGGGCGAGGATGCGTTGCAGGCGATCGAGCGCAGCTTCGTCGCGCGCGCCGAGATGGCCGCCCAACTGATCGAGAATCCGCTCGCGGCGGCGGATCGCGTCAAGCGCGCCCGTGCCGGTGAAGGCCTCGATACGGCGGGTCCCGGCGGCGACGCCGGCTTCGGCTTCGAGCTTGAAGATTCCGATATCGCCGGTGCGGCTGACGTGAGTGCCGCCGCACAGCTCGGTCGAGAAGTCGCCCATCCGGACGACCCGGACGCGGTCGCCGTACTTGTCGCCGAAGAACGCGAGCGCGCCCGCCTTGATCGCGTCGTCGTAGGCCATCTCTTCGACGGTTACGCCGGCGTTTTCGCGGATCCGGGCGTTGACCTCTGCCTCGATCGTTTCGAGGTCGCCGTCGGCGACGGGACCCTGGAAGTTGAAATCGAAGCGCAGGCGCTCCGGCGCGACCATCGAGCCCGCCTGATGGACCGACGCGCCGAGCAGGTCGCGGAGCGCGTAATGGAGGACATGGGTGGCGGAGTGGTTGCGCATCGCGGCGTCGCGCCGTTCGCGATCGACCGTCAGCTTGACGCGCGCGCCGCGTTCGAGCGCGCCGGGATCGCCGCTCAGGATGCGTCCGACGTGGATAATCGAGCCGTCGCTCTTTTGGGTATCGACGACTTCGAGAATCGCGCCGCTCGCGGTTTCGATCACGCCGCGGTCGCCGACCTGGCCGCCGCCTTCGGGATAGAAGGGAGTTTCGGCGGTGACGATAGCGACCTTGCCTTCGGCGTCGCGATTGACGGCGAGGACTTCGGAGTCGGCCTGGTAGGTGTGGCGGCCGAGGAAGCGCGAGGCGGAGCCGGCGGCGAGCTTTATTTCGGGTGAGGCGGCGTCGTCCTTGCGGGCGGCGCGGGCGCGCTCGCGCTGCTCGTCCATGAGGCGGTTGAAGCCTTCAACGTCGACTTCGATTCCCTCGTTGCGCAGCGCGTCCTGCGTCAGATCGAGTGGAAATCCATACGTGTCGTAGAGTTTGAAAGCGACCTCACCCGGAAGCGTGCGGCGGCCCGCACTCAGGAGCCGCGCGCGCTCCGTCTCAATGAGTTCGAGGCCCCGATCCAAAGTTTCAGCAAAGCGTTCTTCTTCCAGTCTGACGACGCTATTGATCCGGCGACTTTCGATTATCAGTTCGCCGTAAGCGCTACCCATCGCTTCGATTACACGGCCGCAAACGGAGCCCAAAAACGGCTGTCGGATGCCCAGGTAGCGACCATGCCTTGCTGCTCGTCGAATCAGTCTTCGCAAAACGTATTCTCGATCAGAGTTGCCGGGAACAAGTCCTTCGGCAATCAAAAAAGTTATCGCGCGAGCGTGGTCGGCTATCGCACGAAACGAAATGTCCGCGGTCCCCGACTTGCGATACTCCAGCGGCGAGCCGGCGAGGGTCACTTGTGCCTCTATCGCTGCGATGATTCGCTGAAACAGATCGATGTCGTAGTTGCCGAGGACGCGGCCGGTTTCGAGACTTTGCAGGACGGCGGCGACGCGCTCGAGGCCGGTGCCGGTATCGACGTGCTTCATCGGAAGCGGAGTCAGCACGCCGGCTGAGTCGCGGTTGTACTGGATAAAGACGAGGTTGCCGAGCTCGATAAAGCGGGCGCATCCGTCGACATTGACGGCGCATCGGGCGCCCGGATGGCCGCTTTGGTCGCAGGCGCCGGCGCCGCGATCGATATGGATTTCCGAGCACGGGCCGCAGGGGCCGGTCTCGCCCATCTCCCAGAAATTTTCCTTTTCGCCGAAGCGCAGGATTCGACCGGCTGGAAGGTCCTTGATCGTTTTCCAGACCGATTCGGCCTCGTCGTCATCCTTGTAGACGGTCGCCCAGAGGCGGTCGGGCGCGATTCCCCATACGCGGGTGATGAGCTCCCAATGCCAGCGGATCGCGTCTTCCTTGTAGTAGTCGCCGAACGACCAGTTGCCGAGCATCTCGAAGAACGTGTGATGGTAGGAGTCGCGGCCGACGGCTTCGAGGTCGTTATGCTTGCCGGAGATGCGCAGGCATTTCTGGCAATCGGCGACGCGGCGGGCGGGCGGAGTGCGGAGACCGAGGAAGTAGTCCTTGAAGGGGACCATCCCGGCGTTGGTGAACAGGAGCGTCGGGTCGCCCTTGGGGACAATCGAGGCCGAGGGCACGATCTGATGGCCGCGGTCGCGGAAAAAGTCGAGGAAGGATTGGCGGATATTGTCGGTCGTCCAGCGCATTTCGGGAGTATCTTAGCGCAGGTCGAGCCGACGGCGCATCTACGCGGGCCAAGGCGATTCGTGGCGGGTGCCGCACGGGGGGCAGACGCGCGATGCGTTCAATCAGAGCGCGATTCAGACCGTGATTGCGGCGGCGATCAGTTCGAATCTCCGCCTGGCAGCGGCGCCAGGCAACGTCATGCTGCGCAGGCGCGAGAACCGGCTTCCTCAGGATTGTGTGGTCAACGCTTTGCAGATCGTCACCGTGGACAAGAATTTTCTGGCTAGCCGGGCGGGCAGGATTCCGCCCGCGCGCGAGCGCGAGGTCGAGGACGGTATGCGGCTGGTATTGGCGCTGTAAGCCTGGCGCGTCGAACGCGTTAGGGACGGGCGCGCGGCGCAGGCGGGGTTTGAAAGGCGGATGCGGGTCGGTTACGTTTCAGATCAGCAAGTAATCTCACGCACAGAGCGCGGGTTCTATCAGAGGAGGGACACCGAGTGCTTCAGGAATCAATGATCGATGAGAAGAATCGATGGCGAATCGAGACGCCGGGAAATCACGGATGGACGCGGACGGCGCGCCCGGACGATCCGAATCGCTACCTGATGGTCTCGGCGGACTGCCATTGCAACGAGCCGGGCAATCTATGGTGGACGCGAATCGACAAGAAATTCCGCCCGCGCCTGCCCCATGTCGAAGTCGACGAGAAGGGCGAGAAGTGGGCGGTGGTCGAGGGCTATCAGAAGTCGCGGATACGGGTGCGCAATATCGCGGACGCGCCCAAGGGCGGCGAGGACCGGTTGCGGGGCGAGGCGGGACGCGACCCCGAGGAGCGGATTCGCGACCATGCGCGCGACGGAATCGACGCGGAGATAATGTTTCCGAACAAGGGTCTTTCGATGTGGGCGACGCGCGATCCGGAATTCGGGGCGGCGCAATGCCGGGTGTGGAACGAATGGGCGTGGGAGACCTTCGGGCCGTATAACGATTTCATGTCGCCGATCGCGGCGATAATGACGGCAGATGTGAATATCGCGATCGAAGAGATCAAGCGGGTGGCGAAGCTCGGCTTTCGCGGGGTGAATCTGCCGTGCAAGCCGATCTTCGGGCCGCACGACGCACAGCATCCGAATTACAACATGACCGTTTACGATCCGATGTGGGCGGTGATCGAGGAGTGCGACATTCCGATCACGTTCCATATTTCGACCGGGATGGATCCGCGCGCGGCGCGCCATGACGGCGGCGCGGTGGTGAATTACGTGACCCATGCGTGTCCGACGGTGATCGAGCCGGTCTCGAACATGTGCGCGTCGGGCGTGCTGGAGCGCTTTCCGAAGCTTCGCTTCGCGGCGATCGAGAGCGGAATCGGCTGGGTGCCGTGGGCGCTCAAGGCGATGGACGAGGCGTACCTGAAGCATCATTTGTGGGCGTATCCGAAGCTGAAGCAGATGCCGAGTGACTACTTCCGCCAGCATGGCGCGGCGTCGTTCCAGGAGGATCAGGCGGGGGTCGATCTCGCGGAGAAGCATAATCTGGTCGACAATTTCCTGTGGGCGAATGACTATCCGCACGCCGAGGGGACGTGGCCGCATTCAGCGGAGGCGATCGAGCGGGAGATGGGCGGCCTGAGCGACGATCAGCGGGCGCGGATTCTGGGACTCAACACGGTGAAGCTGTTCAAGTTCGATATCGCGAAACTGCTCGCGCGGCGGGCGGCGGCTGCGACACGCGCGTCGTAAAAGAGCCAGACGAAATCGCGGCGGCGAACGCAAGATCGCGCGCATGAATCCCGATGGTTCATGCGCGCGATCCGTTTTGGACCAGACAAATCGCTAATTGTTGGTCGGTGTAGTTATCTTGAAAGCCAGGATGCCAGGGGCTCCGGTTGGGAGATTGGTGACTGTCGCCTTGCCACTGACCGGCGAAAGATCGGTGTCGGTCGAACCAGTGATAGTCTGCTGGTAGGTCGTCACCCCCCTCATGACAGCAACCGCCGTCCTTGGGGATGCAGTTCTAAGCACTCCACTCGTATCAAAGGCGCCCTTTCCATTGATGCGGAAGTGCCAGTTCACGTAATAGTCGTCGGCCAGGTTCGGAGGAATCGACTGGGGCAAGCCACGGACAAAAGAGCCGAAGCCGAAGAAAGTGCCGATCGGCGATGCGCCCAGCGTGGCAGGCGTACAATCGGTTGCCGATGAAGTGTCGGTGTTGGCAACATAGATAGGCGCCGCCGCAGTAAAGAAGAGCGGTGGGCCCGCGGCGGCGAGTGGCGCGGCAGCCTCCAAGCCGGTTGAAAATGGCAAAATCGAGGTTACGGTCTCCGACGAGAACCTCGCGTCCTGGGCGCCGTCGATACAGACGACGTAGCTGCGTGCCATCGCAGGCATCGCAGTGGCGCATGGAATCGCCATGGTTAGTGCACAGTTAATGATTCTTCCTCTCATCTTCATCCTCCACAAAGTGATTAGCGTCTTAGACAGCCTTGGATTTTTCCGTGCGACTCGGCCGTAGTCGCGAGGCTTATCTGTGGCTGTCTAACGTCTTCTATTTACAGCCGATTTTCGCATATGGCAAGACCCTTCGAATGTGCCGAGATTGGCAATATCAGGGCAGTGAGAGACAGATAGCGTGCGAGTGATCAAAAAAATGCGCATGAATCTTGACGATTCATGCGCACGAATCATTTTCGGGAGCGTCGATTATTTAGTTGGTGGGCGTCGTGATCTTGAAGGCGAGGAGGGTCGGGCTTCCGGTGGGAAGATTGGTGACGAACGCCGTGCCACTGACGGGCGAAAGATCGGTATTGGTCGAGCCGGTAATGGTTTGCTGATAGGTCGGCGAGAGCCTGGTCAGCCCCGAGGTATCGAAGGCGCCCTTTCCGTTGATGCGGAAGTGCCAGATCACGTAAAAGTCGTCGTTTGGATTCGGCGGGATCGATTGCGGCAGGCCGGCAACCAGGGAGCCAGAGGCGAAGAAGGTGCCGATCGGCGATTCGCCCAGAGTAGTCGGCGTACAATCGGCTGGCGATGAAATGACGGTTTTGGCTGGATAAATCGGGGCCGCACCGACGAAGAAGAGCGGCGATGAACCTGCGAGTTCGGTCGAGAACCGCGCGTCCTTGGTAACGTCGAGGCAGACGACGTAGCTGCGGGCCATCGCGGGGATGGCGGTGGCGAAGAGAATCGCCGCGGCCAGTGCGTATTTAAGAACTCCCCTCATTTTCGTTCCTCCGATTGTTGGGAAAAATTTACGAATGCGCCCGCGCGGCTTAAGCTGATGCCGTGGAATCGAGCGCGCGTTCAGACATCATCTGTCGGTGTTGGTGATACGCCATGGCCCGGCGTAGCGCAACCGATTTGCGCGTTCGTAATATGAAGATATCGGCACTGGCGAGTTGGCGGCGTGGGACGAAAAAGGCCGGCGGAAGATGAAATCCGCCGGCCTTGGGAATCGCCGCGGTCAGGCCTAGTCAGGCCGCCTTCGCGACCTTGGTGGTGCCTCGGAATGCGTCGCGTTCGGGATCGGTGACGTAGCGAATCGCGGGCATTTCGATATCGGCGATCGCGTAGCTCATCGAGATTGGATTACGAAGTTTGAGATAGCCCTCGGAATCGCCCCAGGCGGCATTGTCGAGCGCGTGGAGGATCGGACGGCCGCGCTCGGCGCGATGGAAGACGTACTCCGGATCGACCTGGACGAGAGTGAGCACGCCGTCTTCGGTGTTGCGCGCGAGATGCATATTGGCGATGTACTGGATGTCGTTGCCGGAGAGGAAGTCGCGGTCGAACATCTCCATCTCGAGGATGACCTTGCCGTCGAGCGTGACTTTGCCCTGGATGCGGTCGTGACGGATGATCATCTTCGCGTCGCCGACGGTCATCGGATAGCCCCATCGATTGGAAAGCTCGCGTCCGGCCTCGGGATTGTTGCAGAAGCTGCGGAGCACGAAGTCGCGCGGACGGACGCCGGCGCGGCAGGCGACTTTGACCTCGCCATAGACGAACGGACCCATCGGGCTTTCCGGCGCGGAGACGACGGTGACGGTGGCGTAAGCGGGGATGGAAGGATGCATCGCCTTGGGGGTGAGGAAATCAGCGAGGTCGTCGTCGATTTCGTGGTTGAGGTTGAGGATGTGCGCCTTCTTGAGCTCCATCGGTTCAGTATGGAAGCCGTGGATTTCGCGGGCGTACTTCTCACCCCAGGACTTGGAGTCGAGCTTTCCGAAACGCGGCGGCATCAGCGGCCTCCCGCGGCTGCCGCATGCTGCTCGCCCTGAAAATGCGGCATCACGTACTTGGCGAAGGTGCGAAGGCTTTGCAGCACCTCTTCCTGCGGCACGGTCTCGATTGCGTTCAGGAGGAAGTTGATGCGATCGACGCCGGCGGACTCCCATCGTTTGCAGGCTTGCAGCACGCGCTCGGGATCGCCGATAGCGATACCCTCGGGGACGCCGCTCGCGTCGCCCGGTCCGGATGCCTCGCGGCGGAGCGAAGGCAGCAATCCCAGCGAAGGATAGGACTTCGAGGGATAGGCCTCGCGGGCGGCGAGGAGTTGGGAGGCGAGGAAGTTGAAGGTGCCGAAGAGGCGGCGTCCGGTCTTGACGGCCTTTTCGCTGTCCTCGTGGCAGTAGAGAAAATTGACGGTGCTGATCTGCTCGTTGACGAATTTTCCGACCGGCTCGCAAGTGCGAATGATCTTGTGATAGTTGGCGACCTTGAGCTCCTGCTCCTTGATAGTGCCGAAGGTGAGGCCGAGCGAGCCCATCCCGCGTTCCGCTGCGTCGATCTCGGTGCCGGGGCTGGTGACGGCGACCCATAGCGGCGGATGGGGCTTCTGGTAGGGCTTGGGAAGGATCGTGCGCACGGGCATCGACCAACTGCGGCCCTGATATCCGTAGCGCTCCTGCGTCCACATGTCAGGGAGGCAATGGACGATCTCGTCCCAGGTCTTCTTGGTCTCATCAGGATTGACGTTGAAGCCGCCGAGCTCGGTCCAGGTGGCGGAGCGGCCGGTGCCGACATCGAGGCGTCCGCCGGAGATGATATCCATCGTGGCGGTGCGCTCGGCGATTTTGACCGGCGGATTGAACTGGGGGACGCAGACCACGATTCCGTGGCCAATCCGGATACGCTTGGTCTTGGCGGCGCATGCGGTCAGGAAGATTTCCGGGGCGGAGCAGTGCGAGTACTCTTCGAGAAAGTGATGTTCGACCGCCCATACGTGGTCGAAGCCGAGTTCATCGGCGAGCATCACCTGCTCCATGCAATTGTCATAGACCTGCTTTTCGACGCCGTGATGCCACGGCCGGGGCACTGAGATTTCGAAGAAGATTCCGAACTTCATGCGCTGTTACCTCCCGCTTCCGCTCTCGATTAGTTTGATCCGTCGCAACTCAATAAAGGGAAAGTCCCGGCGGAAGGATTCGATACAGGCTCCGCCGATCTCGCCGATGCGTCGTGATCCGGAACGGCGTGAAGTCGCGATTCAGGATAGCGCCGCAGCGTGCAAGTCGGATCCCTTGCGCTCGCTTCCGAGCATAATAACGATCACATCTCCTATTAAAACAATCGCGGCAACAAGAGCAAGCGCCGAGCCGTAGTGCATCCGGCGCGCCATCAGTGCTTCGACGAAGGCGGCGTTGGCGGCGAACATCACGCCCAGTTGATAGGCGAGACCGGTGAAGAGGCCGCGCACCTCGGGCGGCGAGAGTTCGCTCAGATGGGCCGGGACGATTCCCCACGCGCCCTGCACCATGAACTGCATCATGAAGGCGCCGCATGCGAGCCAGATCAGTGCGTGCGGAAAGACCCATAGCGGCACCACGAGCAGGGCAGCCAATGCTGCACCGGCCATCGCGCGACGCCGCCCGATCCGATCCGAGAGCCATCCAACGGCGAGGCCGCCGAGTAGCGCGCCGACGTTGTAGATCATCGCGATTGCGGCGACGGTGCGCGGATCGAAGCCGCGCTCGCGCTCGAGGAAGGTCGGATAGAGGTCCTGGGTGGCGTGCGAGATGAGATTCATCATGGTCATCAGCAGGACGATATAGAGGAAGGTCGGGAGGTTGCGGCGGACGGCGCGCCAGATTCGGCTCGCGTCGGGGCGCGAGTGACGCCAGGCCTTCGACTCGGGGACCTTGGTACGAATGTAGAGCGTCAGCAGCGCGGGGAGTCCGCCGAGGAAGAATAGCGGGCGCCATCCGAAGCGCGGGAAGACGAAGAAGTAGGCAGCGGCGGCGAGCAGGTAGCCGACTGCGTAGCCCTCCTGCAAAAGGCCGGAGAGCAGGCCGCGCCATCGCGCCGGCACGGACTCCATCGCGAGCGCCGCGCCGACGCCCCATTCGCCGCCCATCCCGATTCCGTAGAGCGCGCGGAGGATTAGGAAGGTGCGATAGTTCGGCGCGAGTCCGCTCAGCACTTCGACGATCGAGTAGAAGATGATGTCGAGCATCAGCGGGAGGCGGCGGCCGTAGCGGTCGGCGATCCATCCGAACAGGAGCGCGCCGACGGGACGCATCATGAGAGTCGCGGTGATCGTGAAGGCGAGGTCGGGGAGCGAGCGATGGAATTCGTGCGCGATAGTCGGGAGGACGAAGACGAGGACGAAGAAATCGAAGGCGTCAAGGGTCCATCCGAGGAAGCCGGCGAGGAGGGCGTGACCGGCGCCATCGGTGGCGAGCGTGGCGAGGTTATCGGGACGGGGCGCTTCGGCTTCCATAGCCCGCAGTTCTTAGGTGAAACGGGGGCGATGCGCAAAGCGGACGTGCAAGGCCGAAGAGTTTGTGCGTTCCAAGCGGTGGAGGAAAATCATGAATCGACAATTGATCGGCATCGTCGGTGCGATTTCGGTCGCGGCGGTTCTGGCGTGCGCGGTCGGGAATGTGGTCCCTGCGCGGGCGCAGACCGCAAAAATCCCGCTCAGTCCGTTCGCTCCGATGCCGCCAGGCTATGTGCCACCCCAAG
>VFSW01014215.1_pt1 | contig 11016 bp, 6 predicted proteins | sample 5358111 | NCBI WGS metagenome assembly VFSW01 (sample SAMN11554181, study PRJNA540505) | mine drainage metagenome | isolation source: sediment from site ElyBrook_90M | place: USA: Ely Copper Mine, Vershire, VT | collected 2017
GGTAAGATCCATGGCCACGTCACCAATCCCACGGGCGCTAACCAGGGGAGCGGCACCATCAGCCTTTCCACCGACAACGGACGCACTTCCAAGTACACGTTTCCAGTCAGTGCTACCGGCGACTACAGCGGCGAAGCGGCGCCGGGCACCTACACCCTTGTCTTTCGCCAGGTCGATACCCCGCCCGACAAGATGGTCGACTCCATTGAGAACGTCAAGATCGTCGCCGGGCAGGATACCCTTCAAGACGAAGACATGTCCCGCCAGGCCTTCATCGACAAGCTGCCCGATGAGCAGAAAAAGCAGCTCGAAGACATGCGCAAGCACAACGCCGAAGCGCTCAAGGCCAACGAAGTCATCAAGAACCTGAATGCCGACCTCCGCGTGGTCACGCAGGATGTGAAGGACGCCGACGGAGCCGCCGCGGCCGCTCAGCAACAGCTTGGCGCGAGCGCATCCCGGGCCGACATCGATGCCAAGGCCAAGGAGATCAAGACCCAGAAGTTCACCGAGATCGAGGGCCTCATGCAGAAGGACACCACCCTCCGTCCCAACGAGTCCGTGCTCTGGGCTTATCTTGGCCAGGCTGAAGTCGGCCTGAAGAAGTACGACGAAGCCGAAGCCGCCTACAAGAAGGCCCTCGACCTCGAGTCCGCCGCCAAAACCCCCAAGCCCGCCATCCAGGGCCTGGCCAACAGCGGTCTCGGCGAAATCTACGCCCGCAACGGCAAGGTCCCCGAGGCCAACGCTGCTTATGCTGCCGCCGCCAAGGCTGATCCCACAAAGGCCGGATTCTACCTTCGTAACGAAGCGGTCATCTTCTTCCAGTCCAACAACCCTGATGCCCAGGTAGCCGCTGCCAACGAAGCCATCAAGGTCGATCCCAACCAGCCGGTGCTCTACTACATCGTTGGGCAGGGGCTGGTCCAGAAGGCCACCATGGAGCCCGACCCTAAGAATCCCAAGGTGCAGAGGATCGTCCTGCCTCCCGGATGCGCCGAGGCCTATCAGAAGTACCTGGAACTGGCGCCCACCGGCCCGTACGCTGCCGATGCGCAGGGTATCCTGGCCCAGGCCGGTCAGAAGGTTAGCTCCAGCTACATGGCCGGCAAGAAGTAATTGGCGCATACCGATTTACTCATAACGGGCGGCCGCACCGCGGACGCCCTTTCTGCTTCAACACCGTTCGTCACATATCCGGAACAACACTCCTTCGTTCTCCGTATGCCCTCTTACAGGGGCACACCATGCGAACCTTACGTCAGGATGTCATATACGCTCTGCGCCAGATGCGGCTCTCTCCCGTCTTCACCCTCACCGCGATGCTCACCCTCGCGCTCGGCATCGGCGCCACCACGGCCATCTTCTCGCTCATTCATACGGTCATGCTCAAGTCGCTTCCCGTTGCCGACCCCTCACGCCTGTACCGCGTCGGCTCCGGCACTGAATGCTGCGTCGACGGAGGCCCGCAGGACAACTGGGGTATGTTCCCCTACAAACTCTATCAGCGCTTCAGCGCCGCGGCTCCCGAGTTCGAACAACTGGCCGCCTTTCAGGCCGGCCGCTCGCAGTTCAGCGTGCGCCGCAGCGGCTCTGACCAGCCCGCCAAACCCCTGCGCGGCGAATTCGTATCAGGCAACTACTTCTCCACATTCGGACTGAGCGCTTACGCGGGCCGCACCCTGTCCCCCGCGGACGACCAGCCCTCCGCCCCGCCCGCGGCCATGTTGAGCCACCGGGTCTGGCAGCAGGAATACGCCTCCGATCCGCGCATCCTCGGCTCTGCCTTCATGCTCGACGGACACCCCTTCACCATCATCGGCATCACGCCCCCCAGCTTCTACGGCGAAACCCTGCGCAGCGATCCGCCCGACGTCTTTGTTCCCTTGCAGCAAGAGCCGCTGCTTCAAGGCAAAAACTCGATACTCAAGCAGTCGAACTCCTGGCTGCGCATCATCGGACGCCTGCGCCCCGGCGCCAAACCGGACGCCCTTGCCCCTCGTTTTATCACCATCCTGCGCCAATGGCTCGTCACGGACCTCGGAGCCGAGTTTCCGCAGTTCCTCCCTCAGATCCAGTCCATGCTCCCCCGGCAGAATCTCGTCGTCATTCCCGCCGGTTCCGGCGTCGCCGAGATGAAAGCCGGCTACGAAAGCAGCCTTCGCATTCTGTTTGCGGTGTGTGCCCTCGTCCTGCTAATCGCCTGCGCCAACATCGCAAATCTCCTTCTGGCCCGCGGCTCGGCACGCTCTGCACAGACCGCCGTCCGCCTCGCCCTTGGCGCGTCAAAAAAACGCATGATACGCCAGTCAATGACCGAAAGCATCGTGCTCTCTGTCCTCGGCGGCGTTGCCGGCATTGCTGTCGCCATCCTGGGCGTCAAGGTCATCGTCGCCCTCGCGTTCCACACTGCTCGCTTCGTTCCCATCGATGCCACACCGTCTCTGCCAGTTCTCGCTTTCGCCTTCGGCATCTCTCTGCTCACCGGCCTGCTCTTTGGAACGGCGCCCGCATGGTTCGCTTCCCGCGCCAACCCCGCCGCCGCCCTGCATGGAATTAATCGCACCACCCGCGACAGTTCGTCCCTCTCCCAAAAGTCCCTCGTCATCGTACAGGCGACCCTGTCCGTCGTTCTGCTCACCGGGGCCGGCCTCCTCACGCGCAGCCTCCAGAACATGGAGCACCAGGACTTCGGCTTCGAGACCGACCACCGCGGCAACCTCAGCGTCAACGCGCCTTTCTCCAGCTACTCTCCTGAGAAACTAGACGCCACCTACCGCGCACTCCAGCAGCGCCTCTCCGCCATTCCCGGGGTCGAAGGCGCCGCCCTCGTGCAATACACTCCCTTCACCGACAACTGGGGCGAATTGATCGTTCGCCAGGGACAAGGCCAGCCCAACGTCACCGACGACAGCAGCAACTCCTCGTGGGATCATGTCGGCCCGGGCTACCTCGAGACCATGGGCGAAACCATCCTTCGCGGCCGCAGCATCACCGCCAACGACACCGACGCCTCCCGCAAGGTCGCCGTCGTCGACGAGAAGTTCGTCCGCAAATTTTTCAAAAAGGGTGAAGATCCCATCGGCACTCACTTCGGGCTCACCGACGTGAAGAACAGCGGCACTTTTGAGATCGTGGGCGTCGTGCGCGACACCAACTACACCGACCCCGGCGGCCACAGGCGGCCGCCGCTCTTCATTGTGCCCCTCGCCCAGCCCGGTCACTACGACGACGCCAGGGCCCCGATGATCGACGACCGCACCCACCTCATCGAAAGCGCGGTGCTCAAGATGCGCGGCAGCACCGACGGCCTTGAAGCGCAGGTGCGCCGTGCCTTTGCCGAGGTCGATCCGAATCTCACCCTCATCAACATGCGCACCATGCAGGAGCAGGTCGCCGACCGTCTCGATCAGGAACGCACCGTCGCACGCCTCACCGGCCTCTTCGGCATCGTCGCTCTCATCCTCGCCGCCGTCGGCCTCTACGGCGTCACCGCCTACAGCGTTGAACGCCGCACCAGCGAAATCGGCGTCCGCATGGCCCTTGGAGCAGCGCGCAGCAGCGTGGTCCGCCTCGTCCTCCGCGGAGCCTTCCTGCAGATCCTGATTGGCCTGCTCATCGGCATTCCCGCATCCATCGGTTGCGCGCGCCTCATTGCCTCGCAACTCTACCAGGTCAAGGCATGGGACCCCCTTGTCCTCGGCGGCTCCATCCTCGCGCTCGGTCTCTGCGCACTCCTGGCCAGCATCATCCCCGCGCGCCGCGCCGCCTCCATCAACCCCGTCATCGCGCTTCGCGTGGAGTAAGCGCATTACTCATCACAACAAGGCGGGTCAGGCTCAGCGTCTCGCCTTCTCCCCCACCAGCGCGTCAAATCGCGCCATCTCCTAAATTCTTAGTTGACAAATCGGATTCAGGGGCATAATCTCCTAATTCATTAGGAGACGCCTTGACCGAAACGGATAAAACCTCCTTTACCAAGCTGGAACTTCAGATCATGCAGGTGATCTGGAAACGCGGCGATAGCGATGTGAGCCAAGTTCAGGAAGCCCTCGAGCAGAGCCTGGCCTACACCACCGTGCAGACCATGCTCAACATCCTCTGCCGCAAAAAGAAACTCGTGCGCAAACTTCACGGCCGCGCCTACATTTATAGCGCCGCGGTGACTGAAGCCAAAGCACTGCGCCACAGCCTGCAAGATCTGATTGATCGCATGTTCGGGGGGTCCAGCGAAACGTTAGTCATGAGCCTTTTGAAGGATGGTCAGATCGACGCCAAGCGGCTAGCCAAATTGACTGAGCGATTCAACAAGGAGACACGTTAACCGTGAGCACCTTCAAATTTTGGATGTTGTCGTACCTCGTCAACTCGCTGTGGCAGGTTCCCTTGTTCTTCGCAGCGGGATGGGCAGCCGCCCGAATTCTCCGACGCGCCGGGGCGGGCATAGAACACATTGTCTGGGTGACGGTACTCTTGTTGCAGGTCATTGTTCCGGCATGTTCAACGCTGTCGCCGGAGTGGGCGCGCTCGCTGTTCGCGCTGATGAGAGGGATGCCGGCCCACAGTGCTTCCAACGTATCGGTGGTCATGGGCGCGGGTTCGACGGGGAGCACCTTTCATCTGCCCGCCCCTTGGCTGTCTGCGGTCGCCCTCGCGTATGCCATGATGACTGCGTTTTTCGCCGCCAGGTTCATGCGCAGATGGGTCATGGTTCACTCCTTGCGTCGTGACGCGGTCCCCCTCAGGCTCTCGGGTCAGGCGGCCACCGACTGGGCGCAATGCGCGGAACTATACGCCCTGGACGACTTCTCGCTCTGCACGTCGCCGCGGCTCTATGGCCCGGTTTCGATGGGGATAAGAAAGCGCCTGGTGTTGGTGCCTGCGGATATGGTCGCACGCCTCTCCGCAGCGGATCTCAAGGCTGTGCTCGCCCACGAATTTGCGCATCTTTCACGTCATGATTTTTTAAAAAACCTGATCTACGAATTGCTCTCGCTGCCGCTGAGCTACCATCCACTATTCTGGCTCACCCGCGAACGCATAACGGAGAGCCGCGAAATAGTCTGCGATCATATGGCGGCCGCCGCGTCCGCCAAAAACGAATACGCACAATCCCTCCTGCGTCTGGCATCGCTGCTCGTAAGCGGCATGCGCCTCAGCGCTTCACACGCCATCGGAATTTTCGACACTACTGCATTTGAGAGGAGAATTATGAGGTTAACCGGGAAACAGAAAAACATCAATGGCATCCGGCGATTTGGGCTAGTATCGGCATGCGCCGCAATGGGTATCGCCACCTGCGCGTCGGCACTGGCGCTGAGCATGCACGTCGACGCAGATTCGGTTAAAGCCGGCGAAACCGCGCCCAAAACGCCAGGACGAGTCAATGTTTCGGCTGCCGTCATGGCTGGAAACATCCTGCACAAAGTCACCCCGGTCTATCCGGTGGACGCTAAAAAGGCGGGGACCCAGGGGAAAGTCGTTCTTGATGCCATCGTCGGCAAAGACGGAACGGTGGAGAATCTGAAGGTCGTTTCCGGCCCCAAGGATTTGCAGCAATCAGCGCTCGACGCGGTTCGTCAATGGACCTACAAACCGTTTCTGCTGAATGGAAACCCCGTGGAAGTCAAAACGACGATCAACGTTACCTACTCGCTGGCGAAGTAAAACGCCTGCCCTGACGCGCCGCCAGGCCTTAGATCTTCTGAGTACGCTGGACGGCGCGTACGCCCCCCACCCGCCGGATCCCCAGCACCATGCGGTTCAGGTGCCTCAGGTCCTCGGCCTCGACGACAAACTCTACGGTCGCTTCGCCATCATTGGTCTGCTTCGTATCGACGCTGCGGATGTTGGTGTTATCGTCGGAAATCACGGCCGTCAGTTCCTTCAGCATGCCCGCGCGATCGTCGCAGAACACCGTGATCTTCACGGGATAGCGCTGCGGGCGTCCCGCGCTCTGATCGCCTACCCGCGCCCACTCCACTGAAATGCGTCGGTCGCTCTCATACAACAGGTTCTGAATATTGGGACAACTGCGCGCATGCACGGCCACACCCTTGCCGCGCGTTACATAGCCCACAATCTCTTCGCCGCGAATCGGATTGCAACAGCGCGCGCGATACACCAGCAGATCGTTCTGCCCTTCCACCTGCAGGGAATCGGACCCGGTCAGATGCAGCTTGCGCACCGCGTCCGACATCGCGCCATCGGTGCCCGGCTTCGCCTCGGCGCCAGTATCGGTCTCCGCAGGATTCGCATACCCCGGGGCCAGCTTGTTCAGAATCTGGTGTGCGGAGTGCTTGCCCTGTCCCAGCGTGGCCAGCAAATCCGCCGCCGTTGCGACCCCGTACTCATTGGCGATGCGACCCAGGTCCTGGTCCTGGATCTGGTTCATCGGCACCTTGAACTTGCGGGCCTCGCGCTCCAGCAACTTGCGGCCGATGTCCACCGCACGGCGCCGCTGATCTTCATTGAGCCAGTGCTTGATCTTGTTGCGCGCCCGAGGACTCTTGACGAACGTCAGCCAGTCGCGGCTCGGCTTGTGATCCTTCTGCGTGACAATCTCGACAATGTCGCCAGTGCGCAGCTTGGTGCGCAGCGGCACCATGCGGCTGTTCACCTTGGCGCCCACGCACGTGTGGCCCACCTCGGTATGAATCGTGTACGCAAAATCCACCGGCGTACCGTCCGCTGGAACCACCACGACTTTCCCCTTGGGCGTGAAGGTATAGACCTCGTCGGGGTAGAGGTCCATCTTCAGGCTGGAGAGGAATTCGTTGGGGTCCGTCATCTCCTTCTGCCACTCGACAAGCTGCCTGATCCAGTTGAGCCGTTCCTCGTCGCGCGCCGTCACCGCGCCGCTGCCGGCCTTGTACTTCCAGTGCGCCGCAATGCCTTCTTCAGCGATGCGGTGCATCTCTTCCGTTCGGATCTGCACTTCAAACTGGTGGCCGCCCTCGCCGATCACGGTCGTATGCAGCGACTGATAGCGGTTCGCACGCGGGATGGCGATGAAGTCCTTGATACGGCCAGGCACAGGCCGCCACAACGCGTGAATCAAACCGAACACTGCGTCGCAAGCGCCCACGTCCTCAGTAATCACGCGAATCGCCAGAAAGTCATACACCTGATCGAACGTGATTTTCGCCCGTTCAATCTTTTGAAAGATGGAGTAGAGACGCTTGATGCGCCACTCCACGCGCGCTTCAATGTTGTTTTCGCGAAGCTGCTCCGCAAGCGCGTCTTCGACGCCGCGCAAAAATTGTTCGCCCTCGATGCGCCGCGCCTCCACCGCGGCCGACATCTGTTCGAAGCTCACCGGGTCCGTATAGCGAAACGCCAGGTCCTCAAGCTCGCCGCGCACCTTGCCCATGCCCAGCCGGTGCGCGAGCGGCGCGTAGATGTCCATCGTCTCCCGCGCAATCGCTTCCTGCCGCTCCGGTTTAAGGTGCTCCAGGGTACGCATGTTGTGCAGCCGGTCGGCCAGCTTGATCAGCACCACGCGCACGTCCGTGACCATGGCCAGCAGCATCTTGCGCACGTTCTCGGCCTGCCGGTCCTCACGGTTGGCAAATTGAATCTTGTCGATCTTGGTGACGCCCTCGACAATGTGCGCCACCTGGTCGCCAAAGGCGGCCGCGATCTCTTCGTTGGTCGCCGGCGTGTCTTCAACAGAATCGTGCAGAAGTCCAGCGGCAATCGCGGTCGCGTCCAGTTTCATCTCCGCCAGCACTTCCGCCACTTCCAGCGGATGAATGATGTACGGCTCCCCCGACGCGCGCATCTGTCCCGCGTGATTGGCCACGCAGAACTCCCACGCCCTGCGGATAAGCGTGATGTCTTCGCTGGGGCGATTGGCATGCACCTGCCGCAGCAGCGCCTCGAAGCGCTCGTCAATCATGGCCTGCGTCATGAGTAATGAATCTACGGTAGGTTGTGAAGGGGTGTCGGGGGGCTGCACAGTAACTGTGCCCTGAACAGCAACCGCACTCTGCTCAGGAGGCGCCTTGCTGGCGCTGGTCTCTTCAGATGGAAGCGGCTGCCGCAGGGTCGCCATGCTTCATTATAGGCTGCAAGCATTTTCCTCGCTTGAATTCAGGTCATCGGCGCACCCCGCTGCGAGTCAAAAGCCTCGTCAAAATCACCGGTTTCGAGGCAAAAACAGCACCTTTTTGACCATTCCCGGCGGCCAAAACAGGCCGACCGTTCGCCGGCGTTAAACTGTCCTTTCTTCATGACGATGCTATTTCGCCTTGATCCCTTATGAAGTATTGGAAAATAAACAATTCTCCTTACTTTGCTACCGCGAATCACCATATTGCGTAATCTTATAAAGCAAAAAGCCGTGTGTTTGCCGTCACTGCCGGACCACTTTAACAAAGGAGTACAGTCTGCTCTGGACGATAGCGGTTTCACGATTGCTGAATGCAGAATCGTCGTCGCCAAGTGGCATTTTTCTTCGGAGACTGCCACCTCTCGCGAAGCCGGAAACGGCACGTTAATTTGTGGAACCGACCGGAAGGTCCAGAACCGAGGAACTTATGAAACGCCTCTTTTTCGCAGTCATGACCGCAATGCTCGCGCTCACCATGACTTATGCTGACCAAACCAAGGGAAAGGTAATTATCCCCGTCAACAAAACCAATCCCACTAACGGCAAGCAGATGTACACCGGCTATTGCGCACCGTGCCATGGTATCGATGGCCGGGGAAATGGTCCCGCCGCTCGCGCCCTCAAATCGCAGCCGGTTGATCTGACCGGATTGGCTAAGGCCAATCATGGCAAATACCCCGACACCCATATCATGTCCGTGCTCAAGTTCGGCTCCGAAATGCCCGCGCACGGCTCCGTCGATATGCCCGTCTGGGGACCGATCCTGGGCAGAATGAGCCAGGTCAATGCTCAGGATTCACAGCTCAGGATGTCGAATCTGAGCCGCTATCTCGAGACTCTGCAAGTAAAATAAGGATTGGCCACCGACGCTCCCGCCGCGGGCCCTGCCCCGAGGGAAAAATGTCGAAGCCACCGAGATCATCAACCCACCAGAACCAGAAGGCGCCCAAGGCTCGAAGGCCCGCGGCGCCTTTTGAACCGAAAGCCTCCCCCTACCAGCGCCCCGCCGCGGGCAATACACAGGGACCCCGCGCCGCCAAGGGAAATGCCGACCCCGCCAGCCGGCCCCGGCGCCCTTCAGTCAGTGTCCCGGCAAAACCCATACCGGCAGCCTCGTCCTCGACCCCGGATGAGTCCTCAACGGTCCCTGGTGCCCGTATCACGCGTCGTGCCGCCGAACGTCTTGCCGCCGGTCATCTCTGGGTTTACGCCTCCGACGTTGAGTCCATCCAGACCGATCCAGACGCACCGCCCGCACTGCTGCCGGTCGCCGACAATCGCGGCATCCTCATCGGAACCGCCAGCTACACCCAAAGCTCCCAGAGCGCCCTTCGGCACGGATCTCGCGGTGCAATCAGCGAACCCGAGTGGTTCGACCTGCTGGCCGCGCGCCTGCGCGCCTCCATCGCCCGACGCAGGCCGCTGCTCTCCGCCGAAGACAACGCCTGCCGCCTGGTCTTCAGCGAAGCAGACGAACTCCCCGGCCTCGTCATTGATAAGTACGGAGACCTTGTCATTCTTCAGTTGCTGGCCAAGGGCCTCGACAGCGCCGCCGTACGCGCTGCCTGCGTGCGCGTGCTCCGCGAGGAACTCGATCCGGCCGCCATCCTGGAGCGCCCCGACCCCCGCGTTCGCGAACTCGAAGGCCTCTCCGCTCCCAGTCTTGCCCCGATGTGGGCGGCCGAATCGTCCCCTGCCGCAAGCACCCGCTTCCGCCTCAATGGCCTCGAATTCCTTTACGATGCCAACTCCGGCCAGAAGACGGGCGCCTTCCTCGACCAACGCGCCAACTATGCCGCGGCGGCCGCATGGGCCATGCGCCTCGGCGCCACTGGCCGCGCCCTTGACGTCTGCTGCTACCAGGGAGGCTTCTCCCTCCACCTCGCGCGCGTCTGCCGCCAGATCATCGGCATCGACACATCCCGCGCCTCGCTCGAAGTGGCCGCACAAAACCTCCTCGCCAACCGCGACCGCCTTCCCGCCGCGGTCGAATGGGTGGAGGCTGATGCCTTTCAGATCCTGCGTGACTGGTCCGCCGCAAATGAGCGCTTCGACACCATCGTCCTCGACCCCCCCGCTTTCGCCAAGAGCAAGCGCGCCGTTGAGGGAGCCCTGCGCGGCTATAAGGAACTCAATCTGCGCGCTCTCAAGATGCTGAATCCCGGCGGTCTGCTGGTCACCTGCTCCTGCTCTCACCACGTCGGCTGGACCGACCTTGAAGGCGTGGTCGCATCTGCCGCCTCCGACGCCGGGCGGCGCGTGCGCCTGCTCGAACGTCGCGGCGCTGCCCCCGACCACCCAGTCATCCTCAACCTGCCCGAAACCGAATACCTGAAGTGTCTCGTCCTGGAAGTCGAATAACCCAGGCTATTGCTTTGGCTCCTCAAAAGTCTCTATAAACCAAAGCTGCTCTGTCTCCGCGCCGGAGAGTTGTCTATCGCACGGCCCTGGCTTCCAATCCCTACCTCGGAATGCCGGAAAGGCCAGAACCAGCGCGACCGACCGGCCCTCGCTAAACCTCTTTTTTTCGTTCCTGCCGTAGCCGCCTGACTTTCCGGTCCCGTCGCCTTCAACCGCGCTACGGTGTCCTTTACCTGCGCCCGCAAGCTCTCCATCTCAAATGCGCACGAACGCAGATACGCCGAGACGGTCAAGCCTGCTTCGGCGGCCCGCTGGCGCAGTTGCGCGGCCTCCGCCACGCTGATCCTGATTGTGATGCTGGCGCACTTGCGGTCCCTCTCAGAAGCCGGAACCCCGTCAGTAGCCCGCTGAACTCCGCCCACCGCCTGCCAGCCTTGAAATCCCTCAAAAGGCCCTACCTCCGGACGCTTCGTCTGCGCAGCGCCACCGTCGGAAAACTCCACCCCACCGCTGTTCATGCCGGCAGCGTCCGTGCCCGCCGG
>VFSW01014216.1_pt1 | contig 11016 bp, 11 predicted proteins | sample 5358111 | NCBI WGS metagenome assembly VFSW01 (sample SAMN11554181, study PRJNA540505) | mine drainage metagenome | isolation source: sediment from site ElyBrook_90M | place: USA: Ely Copper Mine, Vershire, VT | collected 2017
TACGCGCCGCTCCGGACCGCTGTATTCGACGAGCGAGCGCCTGCGTCGGCACGGGCCGAAATAGGCCTCCGTACGAACGAACGGGCGGGGGTGTTCGATGACGGCCAGGAGGCGGGACAGGATCGCCTTGACGGCGACGGGCTTGGCCAGGAATTCGTTGACGCCTGCATCGCGCGCCTGCCGCACGTGGTCGATGTGCGTATGGCCGGTCAGCATGATGATCGGGACGAAGATGTTGAACGATTTTGGCGAGTTGCGGACCAGCCGGGCGAATTCCAGTCCGGTCATGCCCGCCATCTGCCAGTCCAGGATGATGACGTCGGGATTGCTGTCGCGGATATTTCTCCAGGCGTGCTCGCCGTCGGGGGATTCGAAGATGTCTCTGACGCCGAATGCCGCCAGGATTGCGACAATCAGCTTGCGCATGTGCTGATTGTCGTCGACAACGAGGACGCGCAGTTTATCGAACCTGATACCGCTCATAAGTCGCCCGTCGTGCCCTTTGGGCACCAGGACCGAGCGTACTTAACGGCTCTTAATGTTGGATGAAGCGGCGGCGCCTAATCGAGAAACTGTTCGGTAAGGATTCTTTCGTCGAGGTTACGGCCGGCCTCGTAGAGCATGACCATGGCGGTGGAGCGATCCTCGGCGACGTCGACCGACATGATATTCCTGACTTCCAGGCCGTCGGCCACCGCGCTGACGGGCCGCTTCTCCACTTCGAGCGCCTCGAAGCGGACTCGTGCGTGATGCGGCAACAAGGCGCCGCGCCAGCGCCTGGGCCGGAATGCGCTGATCGGGGTGAGGGCGAGCAGGGCTGAATCGATCGGCAGGATCGGGCCGTGTGCGGAAAGGTTGTAGGCCGTACTTCCGACCGGCGTGGCGACCATGACGCCGTCGCAGATCAGTTCCGAGATCCGCACCTTGCCGTCGACGAGTATCCGCAGCTTGGTGGCCTGCCTGGTCTGGCGCAGCAGGGAGACTTCGTTGAATGCCAGTCCGTCGATGCACTGTTCGGCCGTGGTCGCGCGCATCCGCAGCGGGTGAACCTCGGCCCGCTCCGCCTTGGCAAGCCGCTCCGGCAGATTGGCCTCGTTGTACTCGTTCATGAGGAAGCCGATGGATCCGAGATTCATCCCGTAGATCGGCTTGCCGTGTCCGATGAATGTATGCAGTGTCTGCAGCATGAATCCGTCGCCGCCCAGCGCCACGACGATGTCCGCCTTGTCTGGACCCGCGTCGTCGTATTGCTGTCGCAGATTGGCGAGCGCCGATTGTGCTTCCGGAACTGCCGTCGCTACGAAGTGCAGCCGCATGGCTCAGCCTCCCGTCATGGACATGGGGCGGCGCACGGCCGGAGTGGTGTGCCGGCGATCGATCATGAAGTCGTGCCCTTTCGGCTTGCGGGTGATGGCCTCGTCGATGGCTTCCTCCAGCATCTCGTCGTCCTTGGAGGCACGCAAGGGCCCGCGCAAATCCGCCGCATCGTCCTGTCCCAGGCACATATAGAGCGTGCCGGTGCAGGTGACGCGCACGCGATTGCAGCTTTCGCAGAAATTGTGCGTCAAGGGCGTGATGAAGCCGAGCCGTCCGCCGGTTTCGCCGACCGTCACATAACGGGCCGGTCCTCCCGTGCGGTGATCGGATTCCGTGAGTGTGAACAGCGTGGAAAGCTGGGCGCGCACCAGGGAGAGCGGCAGATACTGCGCCAGGCGGTCGGCGTCGATCCCGCCCATCGGCATCGTTTCGATGAGCGTCAGGTCCATGCCTCGGCCGTGTGCCCAGCGGATCAAATCCGGGAATTCATCGTCGTTCACGCCCTTCAGCGCCACCGTGTTGATCTTGACCGCGAGACCGGCCTCCTGGGCGGCATCGAGACCGCGCAGAACCGTGTCCAACTCGCCCCAGCGCGTCACAGACCGGAATTTGCCCGGATCAAGGGTGTCCAGCGAAACATTCACGCGTTTCACGCCGGTTGCGGCCAGCGGGCGCGCCAGGCGTGGCAGCTGGCTGCCGTTGGTAGTCAGGGTCAGTTCCGTGAGGCCGCCCTCGCCGATCAGGGCTCCCAGCTGCTCGAACAGCCCGATGACGTTCCGGCGGACCAAAGGTTCTCCACCGGTGATGCGGATGCGCTCGACGCCTTTGCGCACGAAGGCTGCGGACACGCGCCTGATCTCTTCGAGGGTCAGAATCTCTGGCTTCGGCAGAAACTCCGGCGTTTCCGCCATGCAGTAGACGCAGCGGAAATCGCAGCGGTCGGTTACCGAGACACGCAGATAGGTGATATGGCGGCCGAATGGATCGATCATGGATCGACCCTAGCAGGACTGCGGACCTGTTTCAGCCCTTTTTGCTGAGGGCCTGAAGCTCCGCGAGCGCGGCCGCTTTGGAGAAATTGCAGAAGGTTTCTTCCACCGTCTGCATGTCTGCAGGTGTCAGTACCGGCTTCATCAGCCGGGCCTGGCGCGACAGTTTGAACACCGTCGTAAACACGCAGCGATCGATGCTCACGGCCCGGCAGGCCAAGGCCACGGTTCTTGGTCCCCGCTCATAGAGATTCTGCCGCAAATCCCTGAGGGGCAGGTCGAGCATCCGCGCAAAGGCCAGGTCGAACAGATCGATCTGACCCTGGTGCAATACCCGCAGGAGGAATCCGGCCTTGAGCTGGCCGGCGGCATGAAGCTTCTCGATGAGTTTCGTCGCACTCTCGGCCGGTGTCGGTCTGGGGGCCGCCGGCTCGCTCGTGACGGCGTCTTCGGCGAGGGTCAGAGCGGTGTCCAGCCTGGTCGGTTCGACCGGATAGTTTCGCACGATGTAAATCTTGAGGGCATCCGACACCCAGGCGCACATCTTCGTGGCCAGCACGGGGGGCAGGTCTGGCCGTCTCGTGATCGGCTCCTGCAGAGAGGCGATTTCTCGGGATTTCTCGACCAGGACTTCGTAGGTGGCGCCGGAAATCTTGGCCGTAGAATTCCGCACCAGGGTGATCAGCACCGTTTCCGTCTGGCATTGCGCGAGGGCGGCCGTGACCGCCTCGCCGATATGCGGACGAGCGGCGACGGCCTCCTGATGTCCGATGTCGCTTTCCGCGATGAGCCGCAGCATGTCCTCGTCCGTGAGGAGCGGGCTTCGCAGGATCACCGGCCGGGCGCCTTCGATGGTGTCGTCCGCCAACAGGAGAATAAGATCGTTTGGGACCGCGGTGTCGTCCGCCAGGCGTTCCGCAAGCGCGATTCGGATGGCCATCTCCACGTCCCGCGTCAGCCGGTGCAGGATGTCGCGCATCAGGCCGCGTTCGCGTTCGTTCAGATGGTGGCCTTGGACCCGATAAAGGGATGCAACAGCTAGGTAAATTTCCTCGCGGGTGGTGTCCTGCGGGTTTGAGGCGAGCTGGGCCAGGCGGCCCATGTCGCTCATGTCGTGCGCTGTCAATCCCAATTTCAGCCCCGTCGCAATTGGTCCCCCAGGACCTGTGGTCAGCAGTAGCAAAACGGCGTTAACAGCATGTTAATCTAACTGGATCGGCAACCTTTATGGCGCCCGGAATGGAATCTCCACTTCTGTTAGCGATCGACCAGGGCACAACCTCAACGCGGGCGATGCTGTTCGATGCTTTGGGGCATCCGCTCGCCGGCCATGCGATCGAGTTCGGCCAGAGTTATCCCGAGAACGGATGGGTGGAGCACGATCCGGAGGAAATCTGGCGGAGCGTGATCGCCTGCTGCCGGGTTGTGACTCGCGGCGTAGCGGCCAAGGACATCGCCGGCATCGGCATCACCAATCAGCGCGAAACGACGGTGGTGTGGGACCGCCGGACGGGCCGGGCCATCCACAATGCCATCGTATGGCAGGATCGGCGGACCGTCGAACGCTGCCGGGTTCTCCGCTCTGCCGGGCTCGAGGGAATGGTCACGGCTCGCACCGGCTTGTTGTTGGACCCCTACTTCTCGGCCACCAAGATCGAGTGGATTCTCAACAACGTTCCGAAGGCGCGCGAGCGGGCGGAACGCGGCGAGTTGGCATTCGGGACGATCGACTCCTGGCTCCTCTGGAAGCTGACCGGAGGTACTGTACACGCCACCGATGTCACCAATGCCTCGCGCACGCTATTGCTCGATCTGAAAACGCTGGAATGGGATGACGATCTCTTGACCCTTTTCAGCATCCCGCGCTCGCTTCTGCCCGAATTGCGGGACAGCGCGGGCCTGTTCGGCTGGACCGTTCCCGAGCTTTTCGGCGCCCCCGTTGCGATCATGGGGGTTGCCGGTGACCAGCAGGCGGCAGCCGTTGGTCAGGCTTGTTTCTCGCCGGGGGACGTCAAGTCGACCTATGGGACGGGCTGCTTCGTCTTGGCCAACACCGGGACCGTCGCGCCATCGTCTCAGAACCGGCTCTTGGCCACGTGCGCCTGCCGGATCGAGGGCAAGGCGAGCTATGCCGTGGAGGGAAGCATCTTTGTGGCGGGAGCCGTCGTGCAGTGGCTTCGGGACAGTCTGGGTGTGATCAGCCAGGCTTCACAGGTCGAGGAACTCGCACGAGGTGCCAAGGACATGGAAGGTCTCTACTTCGTCCCGGCCTTCACGGGCCTGGGTGCGCCCTATTGGGATCCCGACGCTCGTGGGGCCATCCTGGGACTGACGCGGGATTGCGGCGCTGCGGAGATCGCCAGGGCAGCTCTGGACTCCGTCTGCTTTCAGACGCGCGATCTGCTGGAGGCCATGACGCTCGACATGCACGCCGCCAGGCTCGGCGCGCCGAAATCGCTCAAGGTCGACGGTGGCATGGTGCGGAACGACTGGTTCTGTCAGCGTCTTGCCGATCTCACAGGCTTGCCCGTGGACCGTCCCCGTGTGGTGGAGACGACCGCACTGGGCGCCGCGTACCTTGCCGGACTCTCGGCAGGGATCTTTCGCGACGTTGACGACATCTGTGCACGTTGGGCACTCGACCGGCGCTTCACGCCTTCCTTGGCGGAAGAGGCGAGGGAGTCGCTTTACCGCGGTTGGCTTGCTGCCGTAGCGCGCGTGCGCAGCGCTTGAATGTACGTGGAACAACACGCGCTGCGATTTGACTTAATGATGTGCGCATAACACTCTTTTTCACCGAGAGAGGGAGCGTTTCATGGACATGCGCGCGCAATTCGAAACTCGTGCGCCGGACCCGCTTGGGATCCGGTCGCTTGACCGGCAGGTTGGCGCCGAGGAATGGCAGCTGCGCCTCGATCTGGCGGCGACATACAGGCTCGTGGCCCTCCACGGCTGGGACGACATGATATTCACCCACATTTCCGCTCGGGGCCCGGGCCCCGAGCACCACTTCCTGATCAACCCTTCTGGTCTTCTGTTTGAGGAGATCACCGCATCGTCGCTGGTGAAGATCGACGTCGACGGGAACAAGGTCGACGATTCTCCCTATCCGGTGAACCCGGCCGGTTTCACGATTCACAGCGCGCTGCACATGCAGAGACCGGACGCACAGTGCATCATTCATCTGCACACGGTCGATGGCGTGGCGGTCTCGTCGCAGGCGGACGGATTCCTGCCGCTCGACCAGCACGCGATGATGGTCTTTGATGATCTGGCTTATCACGATTACGAAGGCATCGCCCTTGATCTCGAGGAACGCATGCGTCTGGTCGCCGATCTCGGGGAGCGGAAACACCTCCTGATGCTGCGCAACCACGGCACGCTGGCAATCGGCCGCACCTGCGCCGACGCTTTTGCGCGGATCTATTTCCTCGAACGGGCCTGTTCGATCCAGGTCCGGGCGCTTGCAGGTGGGGCCCGGCCCAACTGGCCCAACCAGGGCGTCCCGGAGAAGGTCGCCGGAACGGCTGCGGTGGCGTTCGAAGGATTGATCGGCGGCCTCGCCTGGCCGGCTCTGCTGCGGAAGTTGGATCGTGATTGCCCCGGCTACCGTCGCTGAGGCAGCAACATGGACAGGGAAACGAACGCGACGGTCTTCGGGTCAGGGCATGGGGTCGATGCCATCGGTGTCATGCGTCTCGACGCGGTTGCGACCGGGGAGCATCGCCGTCGCGCGGCTCCGGCGGAAGGAGAGTGAGGCCGTATGGATGCATTCACAGGACAGTCCGCCAGGATATCTCGGCGTCGACCTGAGAGTCTGGAGAAGATCAAGAAATCCGCGCGCAGACTGTTCGTCGAGCGCGGTTATCACGCTACGCGCCCACAGGATATTGCGCGCGAGGCCGGTCTCGGACACGGCACCTTCTACCTGCATTATCCGGACAAGCGGGCTTGCTTTCTTGCGTTTATCGAGGACGCGCGTGCTGAGTTCTACGATTTCATGCGAACGCGGGTCGGATGCCGAGAGACCGTCGAAGATACCATCGCCAGCACGTTGACCGCGATCTACGAGTACTCCGATGCGAACCCTGGCGTGTTGGCGGCGGCCATGGCGGTCGAAGCAGTAATCGACGCCGAAGATCCGCAGTGCGGATCGCTCATCGAGCGCTGGGGCCGCGATTGGGCACAGACGATCAGGGACGGCGTGCGCGAGAACAAGGTGGCAGACGTTTACGATCCCGACATCCTTGGGCAAGCGATTGTCGGGGCGATCCACCAGTGTGGCTTGGCCGGCGACCGCGCGAGTTATCCGCGTGATAGGGTCATCAGCAATCTTGCCCGCTTCCTGGCCCGGGGGCTTAAGCCCTGATGATCGCCTGTGGATAACTTCGGGTGCAACCCAAAATACTTGTCGTGCTTGACCCGATGCACGTAATACGATTACAACCAAAAGAGTTGGGGTAATGGGCCGCGACTGGCCGGCTTGACGTCATCAGACGCCGCGTTGTCGAGATCGGGGATCGGTTCAGCTATTACAGGTTGACGTACTCAGGCCGCAGGGGCTGGTCGTGAGCGCGCATGGAATTTTCCGTAGTTCCGAGTACGTGGATCTGCCTCGAGATGATCTCGAGGCCACGCGCCGTCGTCATGCCCGGGCGCTCCATCATGCAGTTTTTGCTTTGGCGCTGGGGCGTCCCGAGTTTTCAGCCCGCACCGGCGCGTCGCGCCGCCAAATCGCGGCGCTCGTCGTGTTGGTTTCTACGGTCGCAGTTGCGTTGCTCTGCTCGCCGCTACTGACCGCAGACGTGATCGTTGCAGTTATGTCCCTCGGCTTCATCGTCAGCGTGATGCTCCGCCTGGCGCTGGCCTGGGCCGGCTGGCGGATGTCGCGTCCGACATGCCGGGGCGGCGAAGAGGTGCTGCCCGTCTACACGATCCTCGTGCCGCTCTATCACGAGGCCGGAATGGTCCGGCGGATTGCGGCAGCGATCGCGGCGATCGATTACCCTCTTCACAAAACGGATCTCAAATACGTCGTCGAAGAGGACGATCACGCGACGCGTGCTGCTCTCGAGGCGGTGGCGGCGGACGAAATCATCGTCGTGCCTGCGGGCGGGCCGAGGACAAAGCCGAAGGCCTGCAACTACGCCCTGCAATTCGCGCGCGGCAAATACCTTGTGATCTATGACGCCGAGGATCGGCCCGAACCGGATCAGCTGCACAAGGCCGTCGCCGCATTCTCCGCTTCTCCTGATGTGTCGTGTTTCCAGGCGCGGCTGTCGATCGGCAATGGTCGGCGGGCCTGGATTTCCCGTATGTTCGCGCTGGATTATTCGGTTTGGTTCCGGACCCTTTTGCCGGGATTAGCCCGTTTGCGGGCGCCCATACCGCTGGGCGGAACCTCCAATCATTTCCGGACTGCGGATCTTGTGTCTGCGGGCGCCTGGGATCCGTTCAATGTCACGGAAGACGCCGATCTGGGATTTCGCTTGGCGCGCTTGGGCCATCGGGTGGCGATGCTCGATTCGACCACGTTCGATGATGCACCGGTGCGGTGGGACGCTTGGCTCCGGCAGCGTTCGCGCTGGATGAAGGGCTATATGCAGACCGTGCTTGTGCATACCCGCGATCCCTTGAAGCTGGTGCGGGGCATCGGACTGCGCGACAGCCTTCTGATACAGGCGTTCCTCGGCGGCGCGGTGTGGTCTGCGCTGGTCAATCCGCTGTTGTGGGTCGTGTTCGTGGCGGGGTTGATCGTCGGCGCCCGGCCCTCCGGTTCGCTTGATGCCGTCGCCTGGGTTTCGGGCATGACGTTGATGGCCGTCAACGTCGTGCTTGCATTGCTGTCGTTTGCCGGCGTCCGCGGCAAGGGGCGGCTGTCGGACCTGATCGCCGCTGCAAGCTATCCGCTGTATTGGCTGTTCATCTCCGTTGCGGCGTACCGGGCGCTGTGGCAGCTGCTGCGTGACCCTTTCCGCTGGGAGAAGACGCCGCACGGAGTCGAAGAATGCGCGCGCTGCTGACTGCATTCCTCGCCGCGGCATTGCCCGTGCAGGCGGCTTGGGCGAGCGCCTGGACGCTGGATCGCGGGCATTGGCAGGTGTTCACCGGCGTCACGACCAGCCGCGCCAAGCACAGCTTCGACCACGACGGACGTCCGTCCGAAGCCGTCGTGTTCAGCAAGATGCTGGTCCAGAACTGGATGGAATACGGCCTCACCGATGCCGTCACGCTGTTCGCCTCACCTGAATACGTGACGGCCGAGACCGACATGGGCCGTCAGGACCTGGCGCGCGTGCACTCCGCCTCCTTCGAGGCGGGATTGCGCATTCTGCTCCTGACGCGCATCGGCATGCTGTCCCTCCAGGCGTCGGGCAAGACGGCCGGAGCCTTCGATATGTCCGTGTCGGCCAGCGGCGCAGCTGGGCGGCAATTCGAGCTGCGCCTGCTCTACGGGCGAGGCTTCAAGCTGCTGCGGCACAACGCTTTCCTGGATATCCAGGCCGCCGAGCGCTGGATCCAGCGGCCGCGGCCGAACGAGCTGACGCTCGACGCCACTGCCGGATTGTGGCTCACCAAGGATGATCTCGTCATGGTCCAGAACTTCAACATGTTCAGCCACGGCGCCACCGGCCCACCTTATCAGCACTACCGTCTGCACAAGCTGCAGGCTTCACTGGTGGAACGCATCACGCCGCGCTGGTCCGTGCAGAGCGGCTATTTCTTGGCGTTTGCCGGCCGGAACATCGTCCAGGAGCAGGGCTTCCTGACGACGATCTGGTACCGGACATGACGCGCGTGCCGTCCTCCCTTCAGAACAGCGCCAGCTGATCGCCCGGCTTGGGCGGCGGCTTGAAAAGATCCGTGCGCAGAGGAGTGGAATCCCTCAGGCCGAGGCGCTTCACGGCCATATGAAAGCGGTGCGCCAGCATCTGCGCATAGGGGCCGGTGCCGCGATGGCGGGTGTGCCATTCGGCGTCGTAGTCCTTGCCGTTCCGCATCTGGCGGATGAGCGACATCACATGCTTGGCTGCGTCCGGGCGGTTGACCTCCAGCCATTCGCGGAACAGGTCCTTGATCTCGAGCGGCAGCCGCAGCAGCACATAGCCGGCCGATCGGGCGCCCGCCTCCTTTGCGGCCGTCAGCACGCTCTCCATCTCGCCGTCGTTGAGGGCCGGAATGATCGGCGCGAACATCACCGACGTCGGAATGCCGGCTTCGCTGAGCTGCCTGATGGCTTCAAGGCGCCTGGGTGGCGTGCCGGCGCGCGGCTCCATGGCACGCGCCAGATTGCGATCCAGTGTGGTGACGGACAACGCCACGCGGGCCAGCCCCATCTCCGCCATCGGGCCGAGGATGTCGATGTCGCGCACCACCAGCGGCGATTTGGTGACGATCCCGACCGGGTGGCGGAATTCCCGCAGCACCTCCAGGATGGATCGCATGATCTTCAGCTTGCGCTCGATCGGCTGATAGGGGTCGGTGTTGGTGCCGATCGCGATGGTCTTCGGCCGGTAGCTTGGGGCGGACAACTCGCGCGCCAAAAGCTCGGCGGCGTTCGGCTTCACGAACAGGCGGGATTCGAAATCCGCCCCCGGCGACATGCCGAGCCAGGCGTGGGTCGGGCGCGCGAAACAGTAGATGCAGCCGTGCTCGCAGCCGCGATACGGATTGACGGAACGGTCGAACGAGATGTCGGGAGACTGGTTGCGCGTGATGATGGTGCGCGTCGAATCGATGGTGATCTCGGTCTTGAGCGGCGGAGGGGCGTCTTCGCCCTGCGGCTCGCCCCAGCCGTCGTCGAGCAGCACCCTGGTGTGACGCTCGTAGCGCCCCGAGGCGTTGGAGACGGCGCCTCTGCCGCGCAATAGCCGCGGATCGGCTGTTCTTTCAAGGACTTCGGTCATCAGGCAGGAGCATAGTTCACAGAAAAGAACAAAGCAAGTACAAAATGTCGGAGAAACGAACGTGCCCGACATAAGCCTGCGACAGCAAAGGAATTTCTCTCCCCTTCGGGCTCCGTCATAGTGGTTCCATGATCTCCGTTGTCGTCCCCACCCTGAACGCCCAACTCACCCTGCCGCGCTGTTTCGACAGTCTGATTGCGGCCACCGTGCGCGGCGTGGTCCGCGATGTGATCGTCGCTGACGGCGGCTCGAGCGACGACACGCTGATCATCGCCGACGCGGCCGGGGCCCACATCAGGCAGGCCGGCAAGAGGCGGGCCTCGCAGCTTGAAGCAGGGGCGACGGCGGCGAAGCAGGACTGGATGCTGTTCCTGCATCCCGAAACTGCGCTCGATCCGGGCTGGGAAGCGGAGGTCGAGGCCTTCATCGTCCGTTCGACGCTGGAACATCCGCAGGCCGCGGCATTCCGCTTGGCGATTGACGGATTCGACCGTGCCGCCCGGCGTGCGGAGATATTCGCGGCCTTGCGCTGCTGGCTGTTCAAGGCGCCGCGCGGCAATCAGGGGCTGTTGTTGTCCAAGCGTTTCTACAAGCAGATCGGCGGCTATCGCGATGTCGCGCGAGAGGACGTCGACATCGTGCGCCGCATTGGCGCGCGCCGCCTCGTCATGCTGCGCTCGCGGGCCGTGAACAAGCCGCGCGTGGTGGTCGAAGGGGAAGCCAAGGCGCAGCAGGGCGGGTTGACCGTCGAACAGTGCTGATCGTTAAAACGGCATCAGGCGGCGATGGAGTTGGCGCGTAAG